>Ga0207645_10001631_pt1 | contig 18301 bp, 15 predicted proteins | sample KBSM53metaG_FD_184331 | JGI IMG/M metagenome (GOLD analysis project Ga0207645, IMG submission 184331) | Miscanthus rhizosphere microbial communities from Kellogg Biological Station, Michigan, USA - KBS M5-3 metaG (SPAdes) (version 2) | ecosystem: Host-associated > Plants > Roots > Rhizosphere >...
CAGTCCGCATATCGAAGATATTTCGCATCGATGAAAGTAATTTTTCCCATTCGATGGTAAGATGTAAGGCGTATCAGGTAGGGCTTTTGTGAATATGCATCTATTGTGATGTTGAAGTAATCTCTGTCGCACTGCACTCCCGACTCCCGACCTAATTTTATTTTTTATTACCTTACGACGCGCCATAATTTATCAATTATTTTCTTCCCACTCCGATGAAAGGTTTAATGATGGAATACCAGCTTACGCTCCCCGCCATCCTGCGGAGGGCCGAAACCTTTTTTGGAAAAAAGGAGATCATCAGTCGTCTTCCGGATAAAAGCCTGCATCGTTATACTTACCATGATCTGGCAAGGCGTTCAAAAAAATTATCTGTCGCTCTCTCTCAGTCAGGCATTCGCGAGGGAGATCGGGTGGCCACACTCAGTTGGAATCATTATGAGCACCTCGAAACTTATTTTGCCGTCCCTTGTATGGGGGCTGTAGTGCATCCGCTCAATATCCGTTTCAGTCCTGAAGATCTCATTTATATTATCAATCATGCCCAAGACAAGGTCATTATTGTCGACCAGGTGCTGTTGCCCCTGTTTGAAAAAATCAGATCCGAAATAAATGTTTCCAAAGTCGTTGTCATTCCTCAGACTGACGAGCCACTGCCGGACGGATACATAAACTATGAAGACTTGGTAGCGAGCGGTGATGAATCATTATTCGAACCTTTCGATGGCGATGAATATGCCGCTGCTTTCATGTGTTATACTTCGGGAACAACCGGAAAACCCAAAGGGGTATTGTATTCTCATCGTTCCATCATGCTTCATACGATGTCATCCCTGGTAAGTTGTGCGGGGATGGGCATTACTGAGTGGGACGTGGTGCTCCCAGTAGTTCCCATGTTTCATGCAAGCGCCTGGGGCTTTCCTTACGTCTGCGCTTTTGTTGGGGCAACGCAGGTATTCCCGGGACCTTACCTGGACGCGGAAAGTCTTCTCCGGCTTTTCGAAATTGAAAAGGTAACAATAACAGGTGGCGTGCCCACGGTGATGCTAAGCATTTTGCACAAGTTGGACTCTGGCCCGCAGACCTACAAACTTCTCCTGCGTACTATCATGTTGGGTGGTTCGTCGGCACCACGCTATTTAATTAAATCATTTGAAGAACGCTATGGCATAAAAGTGCTTAACACCTGGGGAATGACTGAGATCTCTCCATTGGGTAGTACAGCTATTTTAACTAGCAAGCATGAGGAAGTTTCTGATGAGGAGCGATATGATCACTTAACAAAACAAGGTTTTCCTGTTGCTTTTGTGGAAATACGGGGTAGAAATGAATTTGGACTCATCCCCTGGGACGGAAACACAATGGGGGAATTGGAAGTGCGTGGTCCTTTTGTTGCTGCTGCATACTACAACGACATAGAAACGCAGGGAAAATTTACAGCGGATGGTTGGCTTAAGACCGGTGATATTGTTACCATTAGTGAAGATGGTTGTATTGAAATAAAAGATAGAAGCAAAGATCTTATCAAATCAGGAGGAGAATGGATCAGTTCCCAGGCGTTGGAAAATGCCTTGATGGGTCATCCTTCGGTGCTGGAGGCTGCGGTAATAGCTGTTCCTGATGTAAAATGGGTGGAGCGTCCTTTTGCATATGTAGTGCTAAAGGAGGGCAAGACCGTTTCGACTAGTGAACTCAGCGAATTTCTTGCCGCCAAGTTTGCGAAATTCTGGATCCCCGATGGATATGCTGTTGTTGAAGCGATACCAAAAACCTCGGTCGGTAAATTTTTAAAATCTATTCTCAGGGAAAAATATGAAAAGGATCACTCTTGATTTCTATGCGGACATTGACCAACAGGAAAAGTGCTTTCGAAAGAGAGAAATTTTGTTGTCCCAGTTGGCCCGAAGGACGCAACCTTCGACAAGCTTGCTAATCATTTAATCATTGATTGCCTGGTACACTAAAGGTCTAAAGGCTTTATCTGTATCCGCAACATGCGACCCCCAAATTTGCCGGTATATGATCACGATCATATCTTCCTTAGGATCCACCCAATAAGAAGTTGAAAATACGCCGCCCCAGGCATAGGTGCCTGCCTGGCTCGGTGTTAACCTGCTCCCGTTTTCAGAGATAATGGAAAAGCCGAAGCCAAATTTATTTTCAGTTTTAACACCGAGATTCACGAACAGATCACCAATCTGATTCATCGTCATCATACGAACCGTGTTGTGGGCTAAGAGACGAACGCCATTGTACTCACCTCCATTTAATAACATCTGGAGAAAAACAGCATAATCATAAATGGTAGATACTAAACCACCGCCGCCGGAGAAATATTCGGTTTTATTAAGCGGGTACTTCATATCAAGTGCTCCTCCAAAAACTTTGTCCTGTTTTTTTATCGCTCCTGTTGAGTCCTCTAAAAAGAAATTTACTAACCTCGAAGCTTTTTCCTTTGGCATATTGAAATAGGTATCTTTCATCCCCAGAGGTTGAAAAATGCGCTTTGCAAAAAATTCTTCCAGCGTCATACCCGACCATACCTGTACCAGGTATCCCAACACGTCCGCATTCAATCCATACTTCCATTGTTCACCCGGCTGAAAGAAAAGTGGCAAGGTGCCAAGGCGGTCCATCGCGTCGGGAAGTTTTTGATCGTTGACGCCAACTCCTCCTGTCATATTGTTTTTGGCATAAATCGCTTTTTCTGTCGGTGTGCCAATCCCGGGATATCCAAGACCCGATGTGTGCGTAAGCAGATCGCGAATGGTGATCGGCCGCTTGGCCGGAATGGTAGTATACGTGGTGTCATTCGCATTGAAAGTAGCCAGTACTTTTTGATTCGCAAAGGCCGGAATGAATTTGGCAACTGAATCGTCGAGCGAAAATTTTCCTTCCTCCCAAAGCATCATTACTGCCACCGTGGTGATGGCTTTTGTTTGTGAAGCGATGCGAAAGATCCCATGTTTATCGAGTGGCACTTTGGTATCCGGATCATTATATCCATGCGCCTTGTAAAAAATGATTTTTCCTTTGCGTGCGATGAGGGCAACGGAACCGTTGACCCATTTCTTTTTTACCCAATCCTCCATGGCTGCATCAAGGCGTTCAAGTCGGGTTGCGGAAAAACCACCGGCTGCAGGAGCAGCTTCAGTTAATACTTTTTTTTGTGCAAGTGCCGTGTTTGCGCAAGCGACAAACACAAACAGTATAAGCAGAGTGATCGCAGGGCGGCTCATGAGTTTTAATTTGACTAAAAATAAAAAATTAATTGAATCCTGAGTGAGTATCTTTATTGAATTGCTTTATGCGCTCAACATTTAGCGATGGTGCAACATTCAAACGTGAATGCATAATGAAACTTTTCACAACGGCACTATTTTTCGCGTTGACAAATTTCGTGTATGGTCAAACTAAATTTACCGTTGACAATTTCTCTCCGGACTACTACGGTAATATCTCAATTGACGATACTTCAGAGGTATTCAGCAAAGGCTGGATCGCGATCTATGATAAGAAAACAAACAAAGAAATCATCAAAGTAGTTTCAGATGAACTGGCCTTGTCACTGCGTGATGGCAAAGCAATGGCGAATATCAAATCATTGCCTTATGGCGAGCAGAGTTTGATCATGTATGAGGATTTCAATTTTGACAACAAAAAAGATTTTGCGATCGAGGATGGACAGAACAGCAGCTATCATTTGCCTTCTTTCAAGATCTACCTGGCATCTGCCAACGGGTTTGAATTTAATAAACCGTTCACAAGATTAGCACAGGAATATACCGGCATGTTTGCCGTTGATCACAGTGAAAAGAAAATTTTAACAATGACGAAAAGCGGCTGTTGTTTTCATGAGTTTTCTGAGTTTATTGTTGAGAATAATAAACCTAAGGCAGTAAAAATTATTACTGAAGAGCAAGTGTTACCATTTGACATTTATTCAGAGCAAACATGGAATGGAAAAACAATGGTGAAGAAGACGAGAAGGACAATTGACATTGAACAGGAAGGGATCGAAGTGATACTTTCTTTTATTGTCCCTGAAAATGGGAAGAAAATAATTCTTTATAATATCAATGACCGGACACTTAATTACGCCCTGTTACGAAAAGACAGCACCGTGGAATTTTTCTTTCCAATAGAAACGGTTTATAAAAATCCTGATTTCAGGTTTGACAGTTCCGCAACGGGTCTTTCCGTGACATTTACAAACAAAACAGCGACCTATAAAATTTATGACCGGCCAAACGAACTCGGAGTTGAAATAAATGTTGGCGATAAAATTTATCATTTGATGGGTGACGAAAAGACGAGAACAGGAAGTTTACGCCAGTTATCAAAACTGAGACTTGACAATGTAGTTTATCCCTAGATGAAACTAAAGTGCGCATATATCTACATTAAATCACATTTTCAAATCGGAGCAGGATGAGATTAAAAGAAAAAATAGCATTGATCACCGGTGGAGCAAATGGTATTGGATTGGCTACTACCGAACGGTTTGCCAAAGAAGGCGCAAAAATTATTTTGTGGGATATTTCTGACAAAGGAAATGATGTGGCAGAACATTTAAGAAAAGAAGGAACTGAGGCGATCTTTAAAAAAGTATCAGTCTCGAACCAGGACGAAGTACAAAAAGCCGTGGCCGAGGCAAAGGAACATTTTGGGCGCATAGATATTCTTATCAACAATGCCGGCATCACAAGGGACAGAACTCTACTAAAGATGTCAAAGCAGGAATGGGATGATGTGATGGCTGTAAACCTGACGGGTGTTTTTAATTGCACACAGGCTGTGGCGCCGATCATGAAAGAACAGCAATATGGCCGCATCATTTCCGCCTCCTCCAATGTTGCGATTCGCGGAAACTTTGGCCAGACCAATTACGTGGCGACCAAATCGGCCATTATCGGTATGACCAAAGTGTGGGCAATGGAACTCGGTCGCTACGGGATCACTGTCAATTGCATTGCCCCCGGTTTTATTACCACCGCTATGACAGATCTTATGCCCGAAGAGATACGCGAACAAAGTATCCCCAATATACCCCTTGGCAAATGGGGAGTTCCTGACGATATTGCAAACGGTTATCTATACCTCGCCTCGGATGAAGCATCATTTGTGAGCGGAATTTGTTTGACCATTGATGGTGGGGCGGCAAGATAACTTTTCGGTCCTCTCAACTTTTCAATTTCAGATCCACGACTAGTTTTTTAGCGGTAACAAAAAACAATGTTGTTGATGCAACACTAACGATCAATACAATTGACATAGCCCATCGCAATGATTCAACACCCAGCGCAGGAGCAAGTACATCACTGATCAATCCGACGACCAATGGCCCGAACCCCAAACCAATAAGGTTGAGTACCAGGAATAAAATAGCAGAAGTCAGAGAGCGCATTGATGCCGGCACAAGGCCATGCGCTACAGCAATAGACGGTCCAAGGTACATACTATGAAGCAGCGTTGTCAAACCCAAACAGCTCACAGACAAAAAAGTGTTTTGCAGGAATAGGGCACCTGTTGCACACGGTATAGAAATGATGATCGCATACGCCGGAATTTTCAGGTACCAACGCTTATCTTTTTTTCCAAAACGATCCGTCAGCACTCCGCCGGCAAACGAACCAATTGCGCCACCAATGCCAAAGATCGGACCCAGGAGACCGCCTGTTTCGGAACTCTTCAGGCCATGAAGCCTTTGCAAAAAAGAAGGCGCCCAATTCACAACACCGTAAATGCAAAAGACATGCAGGCCTGTGGCTAAAGCGAGGTACACAAAAGTTTTCTTTGCATAAAGCAATTTTAATACTTGCACGAAGGAATGTGTTTCTGTTGACAGGGTTTCATCTGTTGCGCCTCTTCGCGGTTCTTTCACTGAAAAATAAAACAAGAGCGAAAAAATGACACCCGGCAGACCCAAAACAAAAAATGCGGTTCGCCAGCCAAGACTTTGATTCAAATATCCTCCCATTAAAAACCCAACTAACACGCCGATATAAATTCCGCTCGAATAGAATGAAAGTGCAGTGGCTCTTTTCTTCGGCGGAAAATAATCAGAAATCATTGCATGTGCCGGGGGGCTTCCGCCTGCTTCACCTACCCCTACACCAATTCGTGCTAATAGCAACTGGATAAAATTTCTTGCCAGGCCACAACACGCTGTCATCAGGCTCCATAAGCCCAATGAAAAGGCAACAATATTTCTGCGGTTCCTCTTGTCGGCAAAACGGGCAATAGGGATGCCCATGGTGACATAAAATATCGCGAACGTAAAACCGGAGAGCATGCCAAGCTGGGTATCTGACAAGTGTAATTCTTTTTTTATTGATTCCTGGAGTATGACAAGAAGTTGGCGGTCTATAAAGTTGAAGGCATAAACCAATGTCAACATCACCAGCACATAATTCCGGTAAAGATCACTTACTTCTTTGTTGTTGGAGGTTTCTGTGGCTTGCATCAGGAGACGCCAAATTAAAGCAGAAAAGACGAAAACAAAAAGTCGATCGACAAAATACTACAGGCAACAGCCGCCTGTTCAGTATATCTAACTCTTTTTTTGATGTAGCATCAGTTTACCTTCAAGTACAATTTTGCTCTCAACTTGCTGAACTGAATCTTTTGATTCAATTAAGTCGAGTAAAATCTTGGTGGCCTTTTCGGCCTGCTGGTGAGGAAACTGTTCAACCGAAGCAATAGGGGGATTATCAAGATAGTTTGTGACGGGAAGGTTCGCATAGCTGGCGAAATAAATATCTTTATTGATCTTATAGCCCTCGTTCTTTGTGTACTTCATCGCATCCAGAGCTACATAATCATTAAAGGTGATCACGGCAGAAGGCACCTCTTTCAGCGCAAGCAGTTTTTTGATCGCATTTTCATTCTGAGACCTTGTAAGGTCAGTCTCTACTATTAAATTCTTATCTACTTTGATATTATTTTTGGCCAGGCCCTGGATATATCCCTGCAAACGTTCATCCGACGAGGGCATGCTTCCCGGTCCCTTTATAAATCCGATACGCTTATGTCCTTGATTGATCAGCCAGTCCGTCATGTCGATAGAACTTTGTTTAAGTGTGCAGGACACTTTATAGAACTCACCCGATTCCGGTACACGATCGAAAAAAACAACAGGGATCTTATATTTTTTCAGATCCTCAAAATGATCGAAGCTGGAGGTATTCTTCGAGATAGAAATTAAGATCCCATCTACCCGGTGTTTGCGCATTGATTCAACTATCTTTTTCTCCCTTTCTGTATCGTCATGTGACTGGCCGATCAGGACGGTGTAGCTATTTTTTGATGCGGCATCTTCAATGCTGTCGATGGCCATCGAAAAAAATTCTTCACCCAGGTTGGGAAGGATGACCCCGATCGTAAATGTTTTGCCCTTTTTAAATGAGATCGCTGCCTGGTTAGGCTCGTAATGCAGTTCGGCTGCCAGTTTCCTGACCTGTAATTTCGTGCGTAAGCCGATGCTGGGATGGTTATGCAAGGCCCTTGATACCGTAGAGACGGATACTTCTAATCGCTTGGCGATCTCCTTGATAGTTGCGGGTTTCTGATCCATGAACAGGTGTACAAGATAGCGATAAAAAATGTTTTTTGCCAGTGGTCGATCTTTTCTTAAATTAACAACGAAACAAATTGCGTTGCCATGAATCATGTCTCCGATATTATCGCCCGGAAAGGTATTTCAGCGATCGCTGTGCCTCCTGATACACCTGTAATTGATGCCCTTCAAATTATGGCTGAAAAAAATATTGGCTCTGTGCTGATTATGCACGGCGGCGAGTACCTGGGCATTATGACCGAAAGGGATTATTCACGGAAGGTGATACTGAGGGGAAAAAATTCACATGATACCCGTGTTGCTGAGATCATGAGCACCGATCTGCCTTCATTAAAACCTTCCGATTCGGTTGAACATTGTATGCAGCTAATGACCGAAAAAAATATCCGCTATTTGCCAGTTTTCGAAAATGACAGGCTTGTCGGGATCATTTCAATAAGCGACGTCGTTAAACAAACCATCCTGCTTCAGCAGGAAACGATCAACCATCTCAATGATTATATTCACTACACCCGGTAGTTCAAAATTTCGGATCAATTATTAAATTTCACTACTTCAAAGTCAGAGGCCTTTACCTGCAATAACTCGCGGAGTTCATCATTATTCCAGCGTTCATCGGGAGCGCCACTTATATACAGGTCGCTGCCAATGTCGGCAAGCATCAGTCCATATTTTTTCATCGCTTTTAAAATGATTTGATTGGTGGCAGAATAGGAATTGATATTGAAATCCGTTTTCAATCTTATTCTACCTCCAAATGGCAATGAGTATTGTCCACCTCCGCTACTTACTTTATGACGTGCGGGATAAATGTAAGCGGGCTTTACGTTTGAACTGGTCAATGTAAAACGAATCGCATGATCAATGGCGCCTTTTTTAATTTCGTCATATCTCACTAAACCCGGAAAGATCGGCAAACCGGCGGCGTCAGCGGATGTCCACGTTTCAGGCCGTAAATCATTTGACTTAAGATTGAAAATTGCACCCGAAGAAGCATCCCAGTGGTCGCCATTAACATGAGCATTGAATAATTCGTACAGGATCCCGTTTTCCTCATCAACTGAAATGACATGAGAATCCCCGTCGCCATTTCCCTCAATGGGTGCATTCAGCGGAATTGCATAGGGTCCTGCGTCGCTCTCATCACCGTAGTCTGTAAAATTTACCACGATCTTTTGCTGGCTGCCACAAACTGCGACGTAAGGGATCCCAATGGGTGCGCCATCCCATTCACCACTTCCGAAATCGGTCTTTACCGGGCTACCTGAAAAATTCGCAATGATCTGGCTGCTGTTTGGATCAACATCGTCATGAGAAATATCACTGTTCCATGGATTGTCTGCAGGAAAGATCTCGACATTCTCCACATCGGCTTTTGTGGCCGAACACGAAGTTGCCTGGTGATCCGAATTTGAAACTTCTTTTTTCTTGCAAGAGAGAAAAAAAAGTGAAACATAAATAAGGGACATCGCGAGTATGACATATACTGCAGTAAGTAAAGTATTTTTCATAGATCGGGATTTGGATAGATTAAAAACAAGAACTATACCACCGGCAGGGTTCAGGAGTCCTTTTCCTTTTCTTTTACCACAATAAGATCCTTTAATTCCACCTGCATAGGTAACAATCCTACTTGCACCACCGCCCTTTTACCTCGTAATTCCATCACCGTACCCACCTGGTGATTTCGTTTCATGATTACCCTGTCACCCTTTTTTATTTCCCCTCCTACTTGCTCAAATTTTGACTCGATCTTCTTCTGCATTTTATTGACGACTCTTTGTTCGTCTTTCCTGAACAATAATGCCTGCATTTGTTTAATCACTTTATTTTTATCATCTTCTTTTCTCCATTCGATTAAGATCTGTTTTAATTTTCGCTCCATATCTTTCAAGTAGGTAATTCTCTCGCCTGTAATTCTGTTCTGTTGTTTCAGCATTTCTATTTGCTGCTGATGCTTTTCTTTATCCATCACCTGCTGCATCTCTCTTTTCAGTTTTTCATTTTCCCTGAGCAACGCCTGCAACTCCTTTTCCCGCTTCTGAAGGTCATGAATATCCTGCTCTGCCCTGTTCAATAATTTATCCAGTTGGAAATGTTCTTCATCAACCAATACTCTTGCCCGCTGAATGAGTCCTTTGTCCAGCCCGATTCGTTCAGCGATCGAAAATGTATAAGAACTTCCAGGTTTTCCGATGATCAATTTATATAAAGGCAATAAATTCTTTTCATCAAAAGCCATGGCACCGTTGATAATGCCCGGTGTTTTATTGGCCATCACTTTCAGGTTCAGGTAATGTGTCGTAACGATCCCGTAAGCATGTTTTTTTGCCAGCTCTTCAAGAATCACTTCCGCAAAAGCGCCGCCGAGATTCGGATCACTGCCGCTTCCCAGTTCATCAATAAAAAACAATGTGCGCCCATTGGCATTATCCATAAAATATTTCATGTTCAGCAAATGACTGCTGTATGTGCTCAATTCAAATTCTAAACTTTGCGTATCACCAATATGGATCATCAATTGTTTGAAAATTCCGAATTCTGATGAGGGATGTACGGGTACCAGCAATCCCGCCTGTACCATCATTTGCAACAGGCCAACCGTTTTCATCGTGACAGTTTTACCGCCGGCATTCGGACCGCTGATCACCAGTATCCTGTTTGTTTCATCAAGAGTGATCGTAACAGGGATGGTTGTCTTGTTTAATTTTTTATTGTAAAGAAAAAGCAAGGGATGATAAGCTTCTGCGAGTTGAAGATGGGATTTGTCGGTAAGCAACGGGTATTCGCCTCTCATTTCCATAGCAAGTTTTGCTTTGGCCCGAATAAAATCGTATTCGCCCGTAATGGCATGCCAGGCAGAAAGCAAGGGTTCATATTTTGAAAGATCTTTCGTCAATTCTCTTAATATCCGGTACACCTCTTTTCTCTCTTCATTTTCCAAGGAGAAAATGTCATTATTCAATCCGATCGTTTCTTCGGGCTCAATAAAAACTGTGCGCCGTGTATCACTCTCCCCGTGTAAAATTCCCTTCACCATTCTCTTTTGTTCGGCAAAGGCAGCTACTACCCTTCGGCCATTCATAAAACTCTCCTCGATCTCCGCCAGGTAACCTTGTTTATTTAGCTTTGAAACAATGCGGTCAAAAATCCTGCGCAACTCATTTCTTTTTCTATACAAATTCATCCTGATATTGCGAAGCTCCATCGATGCATTGTCCTTTACCTGTCCCTGCTCATCCACGATTTCATCGATCATTTTTATGATCGCTTTTTCATAGTGGGTGTTTTCGATCAGTTTTGCCAGGCCTTCATATGCCATTTTTCTTTCCCTGTCAAACCAGCGAAAAATTTTCTCCATGCTTTCTGCCAGTCGTCTTAACTGGATAAATTGTTCGCCACTCAGCACCGCCCCGGGAATGCCTAATAATTTCAATTCCCTTGAAAGATTCAATAAATGATCATTCGGAAAATAGATGTCAGACTGCAACAATTGCTTATACTCATAACTCTGTTTTAGTTCAGCCTCGATCAGTTCTCTGCTTGTATGAATCGGTAATTCTTTTGCTTTTTCTTTTGCGTATTCGGTTTCACAGTGTTCAAGCAGCAACGATCTTACCTTATCGAATTCCAGTTGTATATAGGCCGAAGAAGGAAACAATCTCAATTGTCAAAAATTTAGGGGAGTGAATTTCGGATTTAATTTTTATCTAGCCAGCGATTGATTCTATTAACCTTTCTTGCGTCGCGACTGCAGTAATTGCTTCCAGAGAGGCAACGAAGGCAAGTCTGGCACGTTCTGCCGCCATTCGCCTTTTAAATGGAATCACACCTATGATAATCTCGCCGATCTTATCAGTCTGCTTATCTTGCAATCCAAAGATATTATCATGAAATATGCTTTACTCTTTCTCTTCATTGCTTTCATTACCATACGCACAACCGCTCAACCCTTTCTTCACACAAAAGGAAAAGAGATCGTCACTGCCGGTGGGAAACCCTTTGTCATTAAAGGCACCAATCTTGGCAACTGGCTGGTTCCCGAAGGTTATATGTTTCATTATAAAAGAGCAACTTCTCCCCGCCTGATCAATGAAACCATTACAGAACTTATCGGGCCTTATGAGACCGAAAAATTCTGGCGGCAATATGTAAAGAATTACATCACGCAGGCAGATATTCATTTTTTAAAAATGACAGGAGTGAATTCAATACGCCTTCCTTTTAATTACAGGTTATTCACCAATGAAAATTACCTGGGAGGAGGTGGAAGCAAAAGGGCATTCACTATTATGGACTCACTGGTAAAATGGTGCAAAAAAGAAAATATGTATGTATTGCTTGATATGCATTGTGCCCCTGCCGGTCAAACGGGTGATAATATCGACGACAGTTATGGTTATCCATTTCTATTTGAAAATGAAGAAGCACAGCAACTGACCATCAATATCTGGAAGGAGATCGCTGCTCATTATGCCAATGAACCAACCATCATGGGTTATGATCTTTTGAATGAGCCCATTCCCCCGTTTTTTGATACCGCATTTCTTAATCCAAGACTGGAACCGTTATACAAAAAGATCACGGCAGCCGTGAGAACAGTTGACAAAAAGCATATCATTTTTCTCGGTGGTGCACAATGGGATTCCAATTTCGATGTATTCGGCAAACCATTTGATAACAATCTTGTTTACACTTTTCATAAATACTGGACACCCCCGACCCGAAAGGTTGTTCAACCCTACATTGATTTTGGAAACCGCTATAACGTCCCGATATACTGTGGTGAAACAGGAGAAAACACAGATGAATGGATAACCAGTTTCCGTCAGATGCTCGACAGCAATAATATTGGCTGGCATTTCTGGCCTTACAAAAAAATGGACAACAGTCGCTGCATGGTTAGTTTCAAACAACCGGAAACTTATAGTGTCATAGCAGCTTATGCAGATACCACCAGGGAAAGTTTTAAAAATATTCAGCAGTACAGGCCTCGCGATATGGACGCTGTTAAGAAAGCTTTATCCGATTTTCTTCTGAATTGCCGTTTTGAAAACTGTTATTTGAATGAAGGCTACATTAAAGCATTAAACTTTAAAACAAAATAAGCCTCGGTAGTGCCGGTTTGGGATTTATTGAACCAGATAGACAAATAGGAACATAGATCAGGCATTACCGATCCTTTATTCCTCGCCACTCACCTCAGGAATTAGATTCCCTTTCCTTTTACCGGTCATGTGTACAAACGCTTCGGCGGCTTTTACACCTAGCTCTCTTCCGCGAAAATCTTCCGAGGTGGCATGCCCGCAATCATAGATACTCGCCGGATCCTGGCTGGTATGGCAGTAAATGGCCTTACGTTTTTGTTCCTGCGTCCCGGTAATATCAATATAACAATCGGGATGAAAGCCCAATGTTTGCGAACCAGGACAGGCCTCACAGAAATAAAGATCAAATTTATTAGCTGATCTTACCCAGGCCTGGATAGTAAGCAAACTCGCCGCCTGGTGATCCTTGTGTGTATCAATGGGCCAATGCGTAAATACGATATCAGGTTTTTCTGCTGCTAATAATTCCTGCATCTTCATCACCCATTCATTGTTCACAACTGTATCGCCATCTATTTGTCCGGCAAAAACCGGTTTCGCATTCAGGATCTTTGATGCTGCAACAGCTTCTTTGCTTCTTATATCCGCTGCCTCATTATGCGATTTACCCTCAATGCCGGCTTCACCTCTTGTCAGGTAAATGATAGTAACATCATGACCCGCTGCGGCAAATTTTGCCAGTGTGCCTCCGCATATGCTTTCAGGATCATCGGGATGACCACCCACACAAACCACTTTCATTTTTTTGACGGGTGGATTAGTTGGCGCCTGGAATCCGGCAGGCATGGCTAATACGCCTAAACCGCTTATTGAGTTTTGTAAAAATTTACGGCGTGAAGAAGATTTCATGACAAGCAGGTTTTAGTTTATTTAAATGTGTAGTGTTCTTTGTGCCCCGACAGCTATCGGGAGTTTGTGCATTTCGTGACTTTCTTTTGCGATAAAGTATGGTCACAAAGCTCACCAGGAATCACAAAGACACAAAGATTTTTACAAAGAGCCAGTCAGTTTTATTTTTATCTACAATTGCAATTTCAATTTCATTTTGTTCAATAAAATGACCACGCCCATCACCGCAACAGCAAAAAACGCTGACCATATTATTCCCGGCCATCCCGATCTGAAAAAATGTGGTACAATGACAATTCCCATCAATGCTGTCGCGTAATAAATGATATCGGGAATAATGTAGGTAAGCAACGGGTTCGATGCAGCTGGTTTGAAAAAATTTGTCCAGCCTTGTATTTTTTTCCGGTCGATCAGCCAGTACAAAAAAGAAAATATAATAGTACAGAAACCGGCGCTGTATAAACACCACGTCGGGGTAGCATAGATCTTTGATATTTTAAAATAAGGCCTCAGGAAATAGCCTGCTATAAATAAAAACAGAGCAAAAGAGATCGCATCTAAGAACCGCATGCTTTCTGTTACCGGCTTTGCCTTGTCAAAAAATAATAACGTTACTATTATACCGCATAATACGATCGAGGTGTGTGCCGCGTCTCCCCGTCTTGCACTGATCCAATGCCCCCAGTGAGAGTGGTCAACAACAGGCATCTTACCGAGCGCATAAAATAGCACACATACGGCTACCATGAGTGTAAGCAAATATTTATTTCCGGAAAATAATTGATAAAAAATGCACGAGTACAAATAAGCCCACCCGATCAAACCCAAAATGCCCCACCAGCGTGGCGTAATATGCTCTCCGTTTTTTCCGCGATAAATAAAAGCGAGAATTATCAATATGATAAATCCAATGGCCCTTAAAACGTAAATAAGGATCTTATTGGGTGTTCGGTAAACTTTCCAGATCAATATCACAGCGGTAAAAAATAAAATTGCCCAGAGATGAATGGAAATACCCATTGCTTTTTCATCATAATCTCCTTCTGCATTTACCATAAAGAAACCGAGGACCAATAAACCAAGGGTTCGGAAAAGAATATGTTGCTGCAATTGAATAAAACCTGCACCTTTTTTCAAACGCTGGTTAATGGCAAAAGGGATCGACATGCCTACGATAAATAAAAAACCAGGGAAAACAACATCGACAAAACTCATAGCGTCAGCGTCTCTTGGCATATGTTTCATCCATGTCGGAATATCATGAACGCCTGCCAGCTCATTGACAAATATCATGACAAGGATGGTAATGCCCCGAAAAGCATCAATAGATAAAATCCTCTCGTTGCTCAGGTGGTTGTAGCGCATATCAGGTTGAACAGGAAGATTGATGTAAAATAGGTGTAAATTGACATTGAACTAAATACAAAAACGCTTATCAAAATTCAATGAAATGAAAAAGATCGTTTACAATATAAGCTTTTTGTTTTGCAGCACAACGGTCATCCTGTCGCCCCACCTTGGCAAACCGAAACCCAAACCTGTTATTATTGCTTATGTGGGGGGATTCAGAGGCTTGATCAGTACCGATTCGATCGACGTGTGGCGTCTGTCGCACATCAACTATGCTTTTATTGACATAAAAGATAACCGGGCGTGGTTGCATCATGAAGCAACTGATACGATCAATCTCAGGAAATTAAGTGAATTAAAAAATAGTAATCGTGATCTGAAAATATTGATCTCCATTGGCGGGTGGACGTGGAGTAAAAATTTTTCTGACGCCGTTCTGACCGACACTTCAAGGCAAAATTTCGTTTCGAGTGCAGTGGCCATTGTTTCAAAATATAATTTGGATGGGATCGATATCGACTGGGAATACCCGGGCATGATGGGTGACAGTAATGTGTTTCGCCCCGAGGACAAACAAAATTATACTCTTCTTTTCCGGGATCTGAGACATTCACTTGACAGTCTCAAACAAATTACACGTTTGAAATATTTTGTAACAACAGCGGTTGGCGGCTGGCAGGATTACATTGATCACACCGAAATGGGAAAGTTGCAGCAATACACCGATTTCATAAATATTATGAGCTATGATTATGCCGATGGATCGGATACGATCTCTGGTCATCATACTAACCTGTACACTTCTTCAAAGGACACCGGTCAATATTCTGCACACCGGTCCATACAGCAATTTATAGCGGCAGGTGTGCCCGCATCTAAAATTGTGATGGGGATTGCGTTTTATGGAAAGGGCTGGCAAATGGAATCGGGCGATAACAATGGTTTATACAGGAAGGCATTAAAGCCGGCACGCGGTGGTGGATTCACTTATTTAAAAGACAGCGTCGTTGATAAAAATGGTTATAAGCAATATTGGGATACCGCGGCCATGGCTCCTTATCTTTTTAATTCAGAAACTAATGTTTTTATTTCCTATGACGATGAACGATCCGTGCAAGAAAAATGTAATTATGTAAAGAAGAATCATCTCGCAGGAGCGATGTTTTGGGAATACAATAACGATAAGAAAGAATATCTCCTCAAGATCATTGCGGATAGTTTTAAATACAAAAAGAAAAATAAATAGCACAGTAGGTTGCAACAAGTAATTCACTACATAGGAATATAGACTCATGATGCACATAGCTTCTATGTGATGCCCATTGCTCTTTCAGTGCCTACGTGGTAAAAAAATTAAGCTGGAGCCTACTACTATTCAGCATACCGTATTCTCTATTATCTTTACCTAAGCCACGGCAATGGATACAATCGCCCTCCCTGAAAGCTACCACGTCAATTTTTAAACATAAAAATTTACAATGGAAGTTCAACTTCACCTGATCGATTACATCATAATGGTGATCTATTTCGTGTTTGTACTGGGCATTGGTTGGTTCCTTCGCAAATACATGAAAGACGCCAAACAATTTTTAGAAGCAGGCCGTTCGCTGCCGGCATGGGTCACGGGCCTGGCTTTTATCTCTACCAACCTCGGTGCCCTGGAAGTAATGGGCATGACCGGCTCCGGCGCAAAATATGGAATGCTCACAACACATTTTTATTGGATCGGCGCCATTCCGGCCATGGTGTTCCTTGCCATTTTCATGATGCGTTTTTATTACGGCTCGAAAGCGAGATCTGTTCCTGAATTTTTAAAATTACGCTTCGATGAAAAGACGCGTGCACTAAATGCTATTTTATTTGCGGTGATGACAATTATGGCTTCCGGCATCTCCATGTATGCGCTTGCTTTACTCATGGAAAAAGTATTGGGCTGGAATTTCAATGTTAGTCTTTGGTTATCGGCTGCGATCGTCCTTGCCTATACATACCTTGGTGGTTTGTCTTCCGCCATTTATAATGAAGTGCTCCAGTTCTTCATTATCCTCATTGGCTTGTTGCCCATTGTGATCCTTGCTTTAATGGAAGTAGGTGGGTGGAGTGGTTTGAAAGAAGGCCTGGCACCTATCGCTACACAAAAAGGTTTTGCGCCGGATACTTTAACAACGACATGGAAATATACCAGCGATGCCAATGCAAATCCGATGGGCGTGAAATGGTATGGCATTTTTGCCGGTCTTGGATTTGTACTTTCATTTGGTTATTGGTGTACTAATTTTTTGATCGTACAAAGGGCCATGGCTGCAGAGTCCACCATCGCTGCGCGCAAAACCCCACTCATCGGTGCGATCCCAAAAATGTTCATCCCTTTCCTGATCATCGTGCCTGGCATCATAGCACTTGTACTCATTAATAATCCGGGTTCAGGATTTAGCATCATGGAAAATGGAAAACCGAATTATGATCTGACCATCATTATGCTGTTGAAACATTATTTGCCCGCTGGTGTGCTGGGCGTGGGCATTACGGCCTTGCTTGCTTCATTCATGTCGGGCATGGCAGGAAATGTATCTGCATTTAATACGGTATGGACCTATGATATTTACCAAAGTTATATCCGTCCTTCAACAAATGATGCCGCTGGTGATGCAAGACATTATCTGCGCGTGGGAAGACTGGCGACAATTTTTGGTGTATTGGTGAGCATTGCCGCCGCCTATCTTGCCGGGCTTTTTGGAAACATCATGGATTTTCTGCAAACCATTTTCTCCATGATCAATGCGCCCCTCTTTGCAGTAATATTTCTCGGGATGTTTTGGAAACGATCAACAGCGAATGGTGCATTTGCAGGATTGTTGGGAGGTTTCCTCGTGGCGCTGACACATCATGGCCTCACCGCTCCTGCCGGAGCCACTACGCTGGTAAAAGGTGGCTGGTTGAGCTTAATTCACACTTATCCCGTAGAGATGGCCCAGAATTTCTGGACAGCTATCTATGCCTGTTCTGCTTCAACCCTTCTCACGGTAAGTATTTCATTGGTGACCCGACGAACGAAAACTGATGAAGAACTAAAGGGTCTTGTTTATTCGCTGACACCAAAGATCAGCGAAAAAAATATTCCCTGGCTCAAACGAACGAACACGCTGGCGCTATTGGTCTTGATCATTTTTGTCATTTTATCTATCCTATTCTGGTAAAAATTATTCTATGCTAGATATAAAAATTCCGATCGGTCTCATGTTCTTTGTTTTTGGCGTGATCCTGACGATCTATGGATTTATAAGCCGCAATGATGCAGAAATGTATCAAAAGTCTTTTTCCCATAACGTCAATCTCTGGATGGGCGGCCTGATGCTGGTCTTTGGTGCAGTTATGCTGCTGCTGGTTAAAAGGAGAAAACCGAAAACATAAATAA
>Ga0207645_10001632_pt1 | contig 18293 bp, 17 predicted proteins | sample KBSM53metaG_FD_184331 | JGI IMG/M metagenome (GOLD analysis project Ga0207645, IMG submission 184331) | Miscanthus rhizosphere microbial communities from Kellogg Biological Station, Michigan, USA - KBS M5-3 metaG (SPAdes) (version 2) | ecosystem: Host-associated > Plants > Roots > Rhizosphere >...
CGGGTCCATACGGCTCCCATTTACTCAAGAGCTACTACGCGGTGAAGGTGTACGGGCCCGGCCACGTCATTGCTCACAATGCGATTGCCTATTTCCACGATGGGATCGGTATTTCCACGTACGGCACGCCCGAACAGGATCCCGAACGCCGCGCCTCGTCCATCGACATCTACAACAACGACATTCATATGATGGGCGACGATTTCGTCGAGACAGACGGCGCCGTCCATAACGTCCGCGTCTTCAACAACCGCGGCGTCAATGCCGCGCACGGCGGCTATAGCGCACAGCCCGCGTTCGGCGGTCCCGTCTATTTCATTCGCAACATCCTCTATCACGTCCCGAGCGGAGTGGCGTTCAAGTTCAGCGCGAAACCGGCCGGGCTGTTCGTCTACCACAACACCATCATCGGAGAGCACATCGTCGGGGATCCTTCAGCGAATATGCACTTCCGGAACAACCTGTACCTCGGCCGCAGCTTCGCGTTCTCGGCAAAGGTCGATGCCGCGATCGCGCAGCTGACCCCGGAGCAGGTGAATGCGGGGTTCCGCCGGTACGTCCGTCCCGAGGCCTTCGTCTCGGCCTACGCAGGCGACTTCAAGGCCTCGCCGTGACGCCGCCGGCGCGCCTCGGCCTCGTCAGGCCTTGAACGGCCGCCGTTCGTTCAGCTCGTCGATGTAGCCGGCCACGCCGGCGCCTTCGCGTTCCAGAAAGTCGGCGACCGCGCGCGCGAACTGGGGGTGGGCGAGCCAGTGTGCCGACCAGGTCTGCACCGGCAGCAGCCCGCGCGCCATCTTGTGCTCGCCTTGCGCCCCGCCTTCGAACCGGGTGTAGCCGTTCGCGATGCACCACGCCAGCGGCCGGTAGTAGCAGGCCTCGAAGTGCAGGCAGGGCACGTGCTCGATCGCGCCCCAGTAGCGCCCGAATGCTGACCTGCGCAGCGGGTCGATGCACACCAGCGATGCGGCGATGCGGCGCTCGCCGTGCCAGGCGGTGAAGAGCAGCCAGTTCTGCGGCATGTCGCTGGCCATGCGGGCGAAGAACTCGCGCGTCAGGTAAGGCGTCGAGCGGTGCTCGCGGTAGGTCTGGCAGTAGCAGCGATAGAAGAAGTCCCAGTCGTCGTCGGTGATCTGCGCGCCTTGCAGCTCCGTCAGGTGCACGCCGGCATCGGCCACGCGGCGACGCTCCTGCTGGATCTTTTTGCGCTTGTCACGCTGCAGGCTCGCGAGCAGATCGGCAAAGTCGGCGTACGGGAGCGGCTCGCGCTGGGTCCAGTGGAACTGCACGGTGCTGCGCATCATCCAGCCCTCGGCGCGTGCGGCCTGCTGGTCGTCGTCGTCGAGAAACAGCATGTGGATCGACGACAGCTTCGCGTCGTGCGCGAGTTGCTGCATCGCGCGCAGCAGCAGGCGCCGGCCGAGCGGATCGCGCGCCAGCAGTCGCGGCCCGGGCACCGGCGTGAACGGCACCGCGCTCAGCAGCTTCGGGTAGTAGCGCAGGCCATGGCGCTCGTAGGCGTCGGCCCAGGCCCAATCGAACACGTATTCGCCATACGAGTGGTCTTTCAGGTACAGCGGGCAGGCGGCGATCAACGCCGCGCCGTCGAAAACCGCGAGAAACCGGGGCGACCAGCCGGTCTCGGCGCACGCGCTGGCCGATTCGTGCAGCGCGCGCAGGTAGGCATGCTGCATGAACGGGGTGCTGCTCGCTGCGGCGCATGCCAGGGTGTCCCACTGGCCCGCGTCGATCGCAGCCGGCTCGTCGAAGACCCGAATGACATAATCGTTCGGGCCTTCTGCGCCCGGCGTGCCGCGGCTTGAATGGTCTGTGTCCTGCTTCATCTTTACGACCGAACGTCCCCGATCATGTCAGCACAACCCGCGGTGAAAGTGGCCCTGGCGCAGCTCAACGCGACCGTCGGCGATCTTGCCGGCAACGGCCGGCGCATCGTCGATGCGGCCCGGCAGGCCTACGAGCAAGGGGCGCGCCTGGTGCTCACGCCCGAGCTCGGCCTGTGCGGCTATCCGCCCGAAGACCTGCTGCTGCGCCCCGCGTTCATGCACGCCTGTGCCGAGGCGCTCGCCGACTGCGCGCGTGCGCTGGCCGATTTGCCGGGCTTGTTCGTCGTCGTCGGGCATCCGCATCAGTTCGGTGAGCGCGGTGATGTTAGGTCGAACTCGGTTTCGGTGCCGCAGCGCTACAACGCCGCCTCGGTTCTGACCGAAGGCAAGGTGCTGGCGACCTATTGCAAGCGTGAGCTGCCGAACTACCAGGTGTTCGACGAGCGGCGCTATTTCGCGTCGGGCCGCGATGCGCGGCAGGGCCCCGTCGTGTTCGAGGTGCAGGGCCTGACCTTCGGCCTGAATATCTGCGAAGACGCCTGGTTCGACGAGCCGGGCCAGGCCGCGAAGGCGGCGGGCGCCCAGGTGCTGTGCGTGATCAATGCTTCGCCGTTCCACCTGGGCAAGCTCGCCGAGCGCGAGGACCGCATGGCTGAGCGCGCGCGCGCGCTGTCGATGCCGCTGCTGTACGCGCACCTCGAGGGCGGGCAGGACGAGGTCGTGTTCGACGGCGCGTCGTTCGCGCTCGATGCTGCCGGCGCGGTCGCCGCACGGGCGCCGATGTTTGAGCAGGCGCTGACGATCATCGAGTTCGCGGCCGGCGTGCCGAGCGGCGCGATCGCGCCGGTGCTGAGCCTCGAAGCCCAGGCCTGGGCGGCACTGGTGGTCGGCGTGCGCGACTATGTCGGCAAGAACGGCTTCCCCGGCGTGATCATCGGCCTGAGCGGCGGCATCGATTCGGCGCTGGTGCTCGCGATCGCGGTCGATGCGCTGGGCGCCGATCGGGTGCGCACGGTGATGATGCCGTCGCCGTATACCGCCGACATTTCGTGGATCGACGCGCGCGAGATGGCGCAGCGCCTGGGCGTGCGCTACGACGAGATCTCGATCGTGCCGATGTTCGAGGCCTTCAAGGCGGGCCTGGCCGAAGAGTTCAAGGGCCTGGCCGAGGACGCGACCGAAGAGAACATCCAGGCGCGCATCCGCGGCACCTTGCTGATGGCGCTGTCGAACAAGTTCGGTTCGATCGTGCTGACCACCGGCAACAAGAGCGAGATGGCGACCGGCTACTGCACGCTGTACGGCGACATGGCGGGCGGCTTCGCGGTCATCAAGGATGTTGCCAAGACGCTGGTCTACCGGCTCGCCATGTGGAAGAACGCGCAGGGCTTCGAGGCGATCCCCGAGCGCATCATCACGCGGCCGCCGTCGGCCGAGTTGCGGCCCGACCAGACCGACCAGGACAGCCTGCCGCCGTACGAGGTGCTCGACGGCATCCTGCAGCGCTACATGGAAGGCGACCAGGGCCTGGACGAGATCGTCGCGGCGGGCTTCGCGCCGGCCGACGTGGAGCGAGTCACGCGGCTGATCAAGATCAACGAGTACAAGCGACGCCAGTCGCCGGTCGGCATCCGCATCACCCACCGCGGGTTCGGCCGCGACTGGCGCTACCCGATCACGTCGAAGTTTCGCGCCTGAACCATCGCCGCGCCCCGGCTCCGCGAAGTTCCGCGGTAAACCGTAAACTAGCGCCGATTCAATCTTGCAGGAGCCGGCATGAAACAGATCACCGCGATCGTCAAACCGTTCAAGCTCGAAGAAGTGCGCGAGGCGCTGGGGCAGGTCGGCGTGACCGGGCTGACGGTCACCGAGGTCAAGGGCTTCGGCCGCCAGAAGGGCCACACCGAGCTCTACCGCGGCGCGGAGTACGTCGTCGATTTCCTGCCCAAGGTCAAGCTCGAGGTCGTCGTCAAGGACAGCGATGTGGAGCGCTGCATCGAGGCGATCGTGAAGGCCGCCAAGACCGGCAAGATAGGCGACGGCAAGATCTTCGTCGCGGCGATCGAACAGGTCGTGCGAATCCGCACCGGCGAGCTCAACGACGACGCGGTCTAAGGCAGCATCAAGCCGGCACACGGCCCGCCATCGGCGGGCCGGTTCGTTTCAAATCCGACGGTAGTCGTCCCGCCCGGTGGCCAGCGGCGCCAGATCGCCCAGGCGCTGCAGCAATGCGAGCGGCTCGGTACCGATCTGCAGCAGGTCGTTCTGCGCGGTCGTCATGAAGCCGTGCGTTTGACTGTGCTGCAAGAAGCCGAGCAGACCATCGTAGTAGCCGGCGACGTTCAACAGCGCGAGCGGCTTGTCGTGGTACCCGAGTTGGCGCCACGACCAGACCTCGAACAGCTCCTCGAACGTGCCGATGCCGCCGGGCAGCGCGATGAACGCATCGCTGCGCTCGGCCATCATCATCTTGCGTTCGTGCATGGTCTGAACGACGTGCAGCTCGGTCAGGCCGCGGTGGCCAAGTTCGCGGCCCATCAGCGACTGCGGGATCACGCCGACGACCGGCGCACCGGCGGCCAGCGCGGCATCGGCGACGACGCCCATCAGCCCGGCACGACCGCCGCCATAGACCAGGCGCCAGCCGCGGCGGCCGATCTCGGCGCCGACGGCGCGGGCCGCATCCGCATAGACCGGCAACTCGCCTGGCCGCGACCCGCAGTACACACATACCGAGATCCGGGTCATTCGCAGCTTGCCTTCAGCTCACCAGCCGCTGCCACAGCGCAGCAAGCCAGATGCCCGCGCACAGCAGCAGGGCCAGGAAGACCGCGGCGCTGGCCAGATCCTTGGCTCGCTTGGACAGGTCGTGCCACTCGAACGACACCCTGTCGACCGCGGTCTCGATGCTCGAATTGACCAGCTCGACGATCAGCACGAGCAGCACGGATCCGAGCAACAGCGCCACCTCGATCCAGCCGCGACCGAGCCAGAACGCGCAGGGCGCCAGCACGACCGCGAGCCAGAACTCCTGACGGAATGCGCTTTCACCGCGGTACGCGGTGCCCAGCCCGGCAATCGAATGGCCGGTCGCCCGGACCAGCCGGTCCAGGCCGGTGCGCCCTTTGTAGGGATTCGTCATGGGGGCGCATTGTGCCTCGCGCGCCGCGCCGGCCAGCGGCTCAGGCATGCGCCGTCCTGGCCGGACCGGATGTCGGAATGAGGCGCGTGCCGCACAGCGCGTCATGCCAGAACTGGCGCTGCGGATGCAGGAGCGCGAGCAGAGCGTAGGCGACGACGCCGACGCCGATGGCGGCCAGCGCCTGCCAGCGTGTCCAGTCGTTGAGTGCGGCCAGTGCCGTCGCCGGTGCGAACCAGGCGCAGCTCGCGACGAAACGTGCCAATGCACGCGTCTGGCTCAGCGATTCGCCCCGCACCGTGACGACGCGGATGTGCCAGGTCTGCATCGGCAGTGTCTGGCCGCGCGTCGACCAGAACCAGCTGAAGTACACCGCGTAGATCAGCAAGGTGATCACCCGCAGCGCGGCATCGCTCTGCAGCGGATGCTGGTGGCCGGTCAGTGCGACGAACAATGCGCCGAGCGCGCCCGGGATCAGCCCGATGCCGAACAGCAGCAGCCCTTCATAGACGAATGACGCCATGCGTCGCGGCAGGCTCGGCGCCATCATTGCGCTCATGCCGTCGGATCCGGGCACGATCATCGCTGGCCGGCGGGGCCGGAGGCCGGTGCCGGCGCGCGGATTGCCGCGCCTTGCGGCCCGCGCTCGGGCAACAAGGTCGCCTTGTTGACGAAGCCGGGCGTCGCGGCGATCTTGGGCAGACCGGTCTGCTGGTGCGACGGCGGTGTGGGGCGCTTCGTGATCAAGGTCGTCGTCGCCCCGGGACGGGCCTGCACGATGGTCGGCGCGATTGCCTTCGGCGGCGCAGCGAACGCAGGATTCGGCACGATGTTGGACTTTGCCTGGGCCGGCTCGGATCGCGTGCCGCTCGCAGGCGCCCGGCGCAGCGCGTCGGCCGGTGTCGAGGCCGACGGCTTGGCACGCTCCGCGAACTGCTTGCGTTGCTCCGGCGTCAGCGACTGGTAGGCATTCCAGCGCGCCTGTCGGTCTTCGGGAGGCAACTGCTTGGCCTCCTGGAAGTTGAGTCGCGCCTGGCCGCGCTCGAGCGGCGTCAGTCTCGCCCATTCGGCCATGCGCTCCTGGACCCGCGCCTGCTCGGCAGGCGACAGACTCTGGAAGCGCGCCGACATCTCGACCCACTTCTGCTTGCGCGGTGCATCGATCCCGGCCCATTCGCGCTCGAGCGGCTTGAGCGCAGCCTGTTGTGCGGGACGCAAATCGCGCCAGCGTATGCCTTGCTCGGCGGACGAAGCCGGCTTCAAGGCGGCGGCTGCCCGGGCTGGCGACGCGGGATTCTGGGCCATGGAAATGCCGCACCAACAGAAGCCGAGCAGGCTGATTGCGGTTACCGCGATGGCGGCGCTGGGGCGACAGCCGATCAACGCGCCGCGGAAGAGTCCAGGCGTCATCGCCGCGCCTCGCTCGCTCACTCGCTCGGCGTCTTCAGGAACTCGGCAAAGCCGGCGTCGCTGTAGGCATTGGGCGGAAGGTCGTCGGAGAGCAGGGCTGCGTCGACTTCGGCGGCCACGGCGATCTGGGCGTTGTCCTGCCAGCGCTGAATCAGCAGCAGGCCGGCGATCAACGCGAATGCCGGCAGCACCGAAGCCAGCTTCATGCCCCAGCCCGACGAGAAGCGGCCCAGCAACGCGGCGCCGCCCAGCGTGGCGCCCAGCGGCGTGGTCGCCTCGGCGCTGCGGCGTGCGCGCGCCCGCTCCAGGGCCTTCTCGCGCGCGAAACGCAACCGTTCGTTGACATCGGCGCCGAGATCCAGCGATCGCTCGGTCAGGCCGGCAGCGATGCGCAACGCAAAGCGCGTTTGCATGGCGTCGAGCGCGGCCGAGGGCGGCGCGGTCGGCGCCGAGGGGGCGAATCCGGAGAGCGGGCGGTTGAACTGGTTCATAGTGAAATTCCCTTTGCCTTCAGGGCCGTCGACAACGCATGCACCGCGCGCGAGCAGTGCGTCTTGACACTTCCCTCCGAGCAACCCATTGCAGCAGCAGTCTCGGCGACATCGAGTTCCTCCCAGTAACGCAGCAGGAAGGCTTCGCGTTGACGCCCCGGCAATCGGGCCACTTCCGCTTCGATCGATAGCAGGATCTGCGCCCGCGACGCCGTGTCGGCCGAGCTCTCCGTCGCGAGAGACCCGCCGAGCGCCTCCAGAGTTTCAAGAATGTCGAATTCAGCGTCGCTGCCGGGCGATTCGAAATCCGAGAAATTCCGCACGACCGCGTTGCGCACCTTTTGCCGACGGAACCAGTCCATCGTCGCGTTCGTCAGGATGCGCTGGAACAGCAACGGCAGTTCGGCGGGCGGGCGGTCGGCATACTTCTCGGACAGACGGATCATCGTGTCCTGGACGATGTCGAGGGCGGCATCTTCGTCGCGCACTGCGTACAACGCGCGCTTGAAGGCGCGCTTGTCGACGCTCTTCAGGAAATCGGAAAGTTCTTTGTCTGAGGCCAAGAGCGTGGGCGCCGCAGGGGCTATTGTTGGAGCGCAGAGGCGGCGCGATTATCTCATCGGCGCCTCGCGGCTCCGCCCGCCGTGCCGCGGTGCAGCAAAGCGGTGACATAATCGCGGGTTGCACGACAGTTCCGGCCGAACGTCAAGTGCCCAACCGGGGCACCTGCCGATCCGGCCCTCAGGTACCACACCCGTCTCACGAGGATGCGGAGAGGTGCACCGATGGTTTTTCGTCAGAGAAATTCGCAAAGGTTCTCGAACATGGACATCTCTCCCACCGAACTCAAGCGGGCCGCGTCAGCGCAACCCGGTCACACCGGCGCGCATCCGGCCGCCGAGCCGAACGGCTCCGAAATCCTCGTCAAGTGCCTGCAGGCCGAGAACGTCAAGTTCCTCTGGGGCTACCCGGGCGGCGCGGTTCTGTACATCTACGACGCGCTCTACAAGCAGGACACGATCGAACACGTGCTGGTGCGCCACGAGCAGGCGGCCGTGCATGCGGCCGACGGCTACGCGCGTGCCACTGGCGAAGTTGGCGTCGCGCTGGTCACGTCGGGGCCGGGCGTGACGAATGCCGTCACCGGGATCGCGACCGCCTACATGGATTCGATCCCGATGGTGATCATCACCGGTCAGGTTCCGACACCCGCGATCGGCCTGGACGCCTTCCAGGAATGCGACACCGTCGGCATCACCCGACCGATCGTCAAGCACAACTTCCTCGTCAAGGACGTGCGCGAGCTCGCACTGACCCTCAAGAAGGCGTTCCACATCGCGCGCACCGGCCGGCCGGGCCCTGTCGTCGTCGACATCCCGAAGGACGTGTCGCTGAAGACCGCGCCGTTCCACTACCCCGAGCGCATCGAGATGCGCTCGTACAACCCGGTGCGCAAGGGCCACGGCGGGCAGATCCGCAAGGCGGTGCAGCTGCTGCTCAACGCCAAGCGCCCGTACATCTACACCGGTGGTGGCGTCGTGCTCGGCAATGCGCACGCCGAATTGCGCGAGCTCGCCGATCTGCTCGGCTACCCGGTCACGAACACCCTGATGGGGCTGGGCGCAATGCCGGCCAGCGACCCCAAGTTCCTCGGCATGCTCGGGATGCACGGCACCTACGAGGCCAACATGACGATGCAGCACTGCGACGTGCTGCTCGCGGTCGGCGCGCGCTTCGATGACCGGGTGATCGGCAACCCGAAGCATTTCGCGTCGGTCGAGCGCAAGATCATCCACGTCGACATTGATCCGTCGTCGATCTCGAAGCGGGTGCGGGTCGACATCCCGATCGTCGGCGACGTCAGGGATGTGCTGCAGGAACTGATCACGCAGCTGCGCGAAGCCCACACCAAGCCCGACGTGCCCTCTATCTCGGCCTGGTGGGGCCAGATCAACGAATGGCGCAAGCGCGACTGCCTGGCCTTCAAGAACAGCACCGAGGTCATCAAGCCGCAGCATGTGGTGCAGACCTTGTGGGAGCTCACCAAGGACAGCGACGCGTACATCACGTCGGACGTCGGCCAGCACCAGATGTGGGCGGCGCAGTACTACCGCTTCGATCAGCCGCGGCGCTGGATCAACTCCGGCGGCCTCGGGACGATGGGCGTGGGCCTGCCCTACGCGATGGGCATCAAGCTCGCGAAGCCCGATGCGGATGTGTTCTGCATCACCGGCGAAGGCTCGATCCAGATGTGCATCCAGGAACTGTCGACCTGCCTGCAGTACAAGACGCCGGTAAAGATCATCTCGCTGAACAACCGCTACCTCGGCATGGTGCGGCAGTGGCAGCAGATCGACTACGGCGGCCGCTACTCGCACAGCTACATGGACGCGCTGCCCGATTTCGTCAAGCTCGCCGAGGCCTATGGCCATGTCGGGCTGAAGATCGAGAAGCCGTCGGACGTCGAAGGCGCGCTGCGCGAAGCGATCCGCCTGAAAGACCGCACCGTGTTCCTCGACATCCGCACCGACCCGACCGAGAACGTCTGGCCGATGGTGCAGGCGGGCAAGGGCATTTCCGAGATGTTGCTGGGCTCCGAAGACCTGTGAGGCGCTGAACGGCGGTGCAGGGCAGGGCGTTACCGCGCTCCGCCCGGGACACCGGCGACAGGCACCGAACGCTTCGGCGAATTCACTCTTCCAATCATCGAAAGCAGCGCGGCCAAGGGCCGGCGGTTACCGCCGCCGGTCTGAAGAGCGCGCTGACACGACATCATGAAACACATCATTGCATTGCTGCTCGAGAACGAGCCCGGCGCTCTCTCGCGTGTGGTCGCGCTCTTTTCGGCGCGCGGCTACAACATCGAGAGCCTGACGGTCGCGACGACCGAAGACGCATCGCTGTCGCGCATGACCATCGTCACCGCCGGCTCCGACGAGGTCATCGAGCAGATCACCAAGCACCTGAATCGGCTGATCGAGGTCGTGAAGGTCGTCGACCTGACCGAAGGCGCGTTCACCGAACGCGAGCTGATGCTGATCAAGGTGCGTGCGGTCGGCAAGGAGCGCGAGGAGATGAAGCGCATGGCCGACATCTTCCGCGGCCGCATCATCGACGTGACCGAAAAAAGCTACACCATCGAACTCACCGGCGACACCGGCAAGCTCGACGCCTTCCTCGAGGCGATCGACCGGACCGCCATTCTTGAAACCGTGCGCACCGGCACCAGCGGGATCGGTCGCGGCGAGCGCATCCTGCGGGTATGACTTCCCCCGGGTGCACGGGCCACGGGCCCGGCGCACCCACCCCCCGAGGGGGTCGGCAATCGGCTTGGGACGGCCCGGCGCTCGATTGCCTTCTCTCTGATCAACGTATTCAACGAAGGAGATCAACATGAAGGTCTATTACGACAAGGACGCCGACCTGAGCCTGGTCAAGGGCAAGAACGTCACCATCATCGGCTACGGCTCGCAAGGCCATGCGCATGCGCAGAACCTGAACGACAGCGGCGTTAAGGTCACCGTCGGCGTGCGCAAGGGCGGGCCGTCGTGGGCCAAGGTCGAGCAGGCCGGCCTGAAGGTCGCCGAGGTCGCCGATGCCGTCCGGCAGGCCGACGTCGTGATGATGCTGCTGCCCGACGAACAGATCGCCGCGGTCTACAAGAACGACGTCGAGCCGAACATCAAGCAGGGCGCGTCGCTCGCGTTCGCGCACGGCTTCAACGTCCACTACGGCCAGGTCGTGCCGCGCGCCGACCTCGACGTCTGGATGGTCGCCCCGAAGGCCCCCGGCCACACGGTGCGCTCGACCTACACCCAGGGCGGCGGCGTGCCGCACCTGATCGCGGTGCATGCCGACAAGACCGGCAAGGCGCGCGATCTGGCGCTGAGCTATGCGGCGGCCAACGGCGGCGGCAAGGCCGGCGTGATCGAGACCAACTTCCGCGAAGAGACCGAGACCGACCTGTTCGGCGAGCAGGCCGTGCTGTGCGGCGGCGCGGTCGAGCTGATCAAGGCCGGTTTCGAGACGCTGACCGAGGCCGGCTACGCGCCCGAGATGGCGTACTTCGAGTGCCTGCACGAGCTGAAGCTGATCGTCGACCTGATCTACGAAGGCGGCATCGCGAACATGAACTACTCGATCTCGAACAACGCCGAATACGGCGAGTACGTGACCGGGCCGAGGATCGTCACCGACGAGACCAAGAAGGTCATGAAGCAGGTGCTCAAGGACATCCAGACCGGCGAGTACGCGAAGAGCTTCATCGTCGAGAACCGGGCCGGTGCGCCGACCTTGATGTCGCGCCGCCGCATCACCGCGGAGCACCCGATCGAGGTGGTCGGCGAGCAGCTGCGCGCAATGATGCCGTGGATCAAGAAGAACCGCCTCGTCGATCAGTCGAAGAACTGACGGCGCCGGTGGCTGGCGTATCCTCGCTGCGATGAACGACGCTGCGCCGGAAGACGAGTCGATGCACGCGGTCGCCGACATGCGGCCGCGGCGCAAGGGGCTGTACATGCTGCCCAATGCGATCACGCTGGCGGCGCTGTTCTCGGGGTTCTATGCGATCGTTATGGCGATCAACGGCCGCTTCGAGGTCGCCTGCATCGCGGTCTTCTGCGCCGCGGTGCTCGACAGCCTCGACGGCCGCGTCGCGCGCATGACGAACTCGCAGAGCGCATTCGGCGAGCAGATGGACAGCTTGAGCGACATGGTGAGCTTCGGCGCCGCGCCGGCGCTGATCATCTACATCTGGGCGCTGAAGGATCTGGGCAAGGCGGGCTGGATTCCCGCGTTCGTCTACATCTCGGGCGCGGCGCTGCGGCTGGCGCGCTTCAACGTCAACATCGGCGTCGTCGACAAGCGATTCTTCCAGGGGCTGCCCAGCCCGGCGGCGGCGGCACTCGTCATCGGCCTGGTGTGGGTGGTCGACGATGCCGGCTTCAAAGAGGTGTCGAAGATCTTGCCGCTGGCCTTGACGGCCTTCGGCGTGACGCTCTACGCCGGCCTGTCGATGGTGACGAACGCGCCGTTCTACAGCTTCAAGGTCGTCGGCTCGCGACGTACCGTGCCGTTCATCGTGATCGTCGCAATCGCGCTGGGCATTGCAGTGGTCAGCCTCGATCCGCCGCGGGTGCTGTTCGCGGTGTTCTGTGCCTATGGCCTGTCCGGCTACGTGATCTACGGCTGGCGCAAGATGAAGGGCAAACCGGTCAGCGTGATCGCCACATCGACCGACGAGCCGGACGAACAAGGGCTGCACCGGTGACAAACCGTGCTACATTCGCGCCCATGTCAATCGCGCGCGCTCTGTTGCTACTCCTAGGGGAACCACGGGTTCGCTAGGTCAAACGTCCGCGCGTTTTTGAGCCAAACGGCCCGTATGCAACCTGCAGCGGGCCGTTTTTCTTTTCGAGTCTGCCGGTTGCCAGTCCCACCCATCTGGAACGACCATGTTGAAGCAACCGCAGCAAAAATACCGCGCCTTCGCCCCCATTGGGTTGGCCGACCGCACCTGGCCCGACGCCGTGCTCACCCGTGCGCCGATCTGGCTCAGTACCGACCTGCGCGACGGCAACCAGGCGCTGATAGAGCCGATGGACCCGCAGCGCAAGCTGCGCATGTTCGAGATGCTGGTCAGGATCGGCTTCAAGGAGATCGAGGTCGGCTTCCCTTCGGCGTCGCAGGCCGAATTCGACTTTTTGCGGCTGTTGATCGACGAGAACCGCATCCCCGATGACGTGACGATCCAGGTGCTGACGCAGGCGCGGCCGGAACTGATCACGCGCACCTTCGAATCGCTGGTGGGCGCGAAGCGGGCCATCGTCCATCTGTACAACGCGGTCGCGCCGACGATGCGCCGTGTCGTGCTCGGGCTGGACGAAGACGGCATCGTGGCGCTGGCGACGACCCACGCGCGCATGGTCGCGGAATGCGCCGCGCGCCAGCCCGGCACGCAATGGCGATTCGAGTATTCGCCCGAGATGTTCTCCAGCACCGAGCTGGCCTTCAGCAAGCGGGTCGTCGACGCCGTCACCGAGGTCTGGCGTGCCGCGCCGCAGCGCAAGTGCATCATCAACCTTCCCTCGACGGTCGAGCACTCGACACCCAATGTGTTCGCCGACATGATCGAATGGATGCATCGCCATCTCGAGCGGCGCGATGGCATCGTGTTGTCGGTGCACCCGCACAACGACCGCGGCACCGGGACGGCCGCCGGAGAGTTCGCGTTGATGGCCGGCGCCGACCGCATCGAGGGCTGCCTGTTCGGCAATGGCGAGCGCACCGGCAATGTCGACCTCGTCAACATTGCACTGAACCTGTACACCCAGGGCGTCGATCCGCAGCTGGATTTCTCCGACATCGACGACGTGCGGCGCTGCGTCGAACATTGCAACCAGCTGCCGGTGCATCCGCGCCATCCGTACGTGGGCGACCTCGTCTACACCTCGTTCTCGGGCTCGCACCAGGACGCGATCCGCAAGGCCTTCGCGGCACGCCGGGAGGGCGACGTCTGGGACATGCCCTACCTGCCGATCGACCCGAAGGACCTGGGCCGCAGCTACGACGCGGTGATCCGCGTCAACAGCCAGTCGGGCAAGGGCGGCATCACCTACCTGCTCGAAAGCGAATACGGGCTCGAGTTGCCGCGTCGTCTGCAGATCGAGTTCAGCCAGGTCGTGCAAGCGGTGATGGACGATGACGGCAAGGAGCTTGCGGCCGCCGATATCTGGCGCATCTTCGAGCGCGAGTATGCGATCGGCGACGCCGAGCGTGCCGGCGTTTCCCATCCTGTGATCACCGAGCAGGCCGGCGGAGCGGTGCGCCTGCGCGCCGACGCGACGATCGCGCGGCAGCACCTCGCGATCGATGGCGAAGGCACCGGGCCGATCGAGGCCTTCGTCAACGGTCTCGCGCAGCAGACCGGCACCCCGATTCGCGTGCTCGACTACCACGAGCATGCGATCGGCAGCGGCGCCGATGCGCGCGCCGTCGCCTACCTGGAGCTGCGCATCGGCGAATCACAGACGCGCTTCGGTGTGGGCATCGACACCAACATCGTGTCGGCGTCGCTGAAGGCGATCGCCTCGGGCCTGAACCGCGCGCACGGCCTCGCACTGTCGGGTGCGGCGCAGCCGACGCTCGCCTAAGATCCTTCGCGAATTTCTGGAGCAACCCATGGCAGACAAGCTGATCATTTTCGACACCACCTTGCGCGACGGCGAACAGTCGCCCGGCGCCTCGATGACCAAGGACGAGAAGCTGCGCATTGCGCGCCAGCTCGAGCGCCTGAAGGTCGACGTGATCGAGGCCGGTTTCGCGGCATCGTCGAACGGCGACTTCGAATGCGTGAAGGCCATCGCCCATGCAATCAAGGACAGCACGATCTGTTCGCTCGCACGCGCCAACGACCGCGACATCTCGCGCGCTGCCGAGGCCTTGCAGGGCGGTGCCTCGACGCGCATCCATCTGTTCCTGGCGACGAGTGCGCTGCACATGGAGAAGAAACTGCGCATGACGCCCGACCAGGTGTTCGAGCAGGCCCGGCTGTCGGTGCGCTTCGCGCGCAATCTGTCCGGCGATGTCGAGTTCTCGCCGGAAGACGGCTACCGGTCCGACCCCGACTTCCTGTGCCGGGTGCTCGAGGCCGTGATCGCCGAGGGCGCGACCACGATCAATGTGCCCGACACCGTCGGCTACGCGATCCCCGAGCTCTACGGCAACTTTCTGCGCGACCTGCGCACGCGCATCCCGAACTCCGACAAGGCGGTCTGGTCGGTGCACTGCCACAACGACCTCGGCATGGCGGTGGCCAATTCGCTCGCCGGCGTGATGATCGGCGGCGCGCGCCAGGTCGAGTGCACGATCAACGGTCTCGGCGAACGCGCCGGCAACTGCTCGCTCGAGGAAGTCGTGATGGCCGTGAAGACGCGCCGCGATTATTTCGGCCTCGAACTCGGCATCGACGCGACGCAGATCGTGCCGGCATCGCGCCTGGTCTCGCAGACCACCGGCTTCGTCGTGCAGCCGAACAAGGCCGTGGTCGGCGCGAATGCGTTCGCGCATGCCTCCGGCATCCACCAGGACGGCGTGCTCAAGGCGCGCGACACCTACGAGATCATGCGCGCCGAAGACGTCGGCTGGGCGGCCAACAAGATCGTGCTGGGCAAGCTCTCTGGGCGCAATGCGTTCAAGCAGCGCCTGAAGGACCTCGGCATCGAGATGGAGAGCGAGGCCGAGATCAACGCCGGCTTCGCCAAGTTCAAGGAGCTCGCCGATCGCAAGAGCGACATCTTCGATGAAGACATCGTCGCCCTGGTGATGGACGAGGGCAGCCACACCGAGCACGAGCACTATCGGCTGCTTGCGCTGTCGCAGCACTCCGAGATGGGCGAGCGGCCGCATGCGAGCGTGGCGTTCGCCGCCGGCGATGTCGAGCACCATGCCGAGAGCGACGGCAACGGCCCGGTCGACGCGAGCCTGAAGGCGATCGAGTCGCGTCTGCAAACTGGGGCCGAAATGCTGCTCTATTCGGTCAATGCGATCACCTCGGGCAGCACAGAATCGCAAGGCGAAGTGACGGTGCGGCTGCAGCAGGGTGGCCGGGTCGTCAACGGCGTCGGCGCCGATCCGGACATCGTCGTCGCGTCAGCCAAAGCGTATTTGTCCGCGTTGAACAAACTGCACAGCAAGACCGAGCGCGTGGCGGCTCAGGGGTAAACCCGGGCACCAGACCGTTCACAAGTCTCGACTTGAGAAAGGGCGCGTAAGTTTTTGATCTTGTGCGCTTTTTTTCTTACACCTACAATCGCGTCTCAAGCGACAAGGGACTGCTGTGGCACTCATCTCCAGATTCAAGACGACCGGCCTGGCAACCCTCGTTGCGCTGATGGTGATCACGCTACCCAACGTCGCCGAGGCCGCGCAACGCAATGCCGCGGCGAAGAAAAAGACACACGCCCCACTGGCCACGCGGGCCGCACACGGCAACCGCATTAAGCCGGCGCGCCAGGTCGTCGTGCGCAACGGAGCCGGTGTGCGGCGCGTGTCGTCGCTGGTCCATGTCGAGCCTGCCCGGCCGTCGTTCGGCCAGCTCTATGGCCTGCACAACACAGCCGACGCGCTCGATCTCAAGTCGAGTGTCGCGCTGGTGCTCGATGCCGACACCGATGAGGTGCTGCTGAGCAAGAACTCGCAGGCGGTGTTGCCGATCGCGTCGCTGACGAAGTTGATGACGGCGGTCGTGGTCGCCGAAGCCAACCTGCCGTTGGCCGAGCCGCTGACGGTCACCCAGGACGACGTCGACACCGAGAAGTTCAGCAGCTCGCGCCTTCGGGTCGGCACCACGTTGAGCCGCGAAGAGATGTTGCATCTCGCGCTGATGTCGTCCGAGAACCGCGCCGCGCACGCGCTCGGCCGGGCCTATCCGGGCGGGCTCGACGCCTTCGTCGCGGCGATGAACCGCAAGGCCCGCGAGCTCGGCATGAACGACACGCACTATGTCGAGCCGACGGGGTTGTCGAGCAACAACCAGTCCAGTGCCCGCGACCTCGCCACTTTGGTCAAGGCTGCGCAGGAACATCAGATGATCCGCGACTTCTCGACCTCGCCCGAATACGAGGTCGCGGTCGGAAACCGCACGACCCAGTTCCGCACGACCAACGCCCTCGTGCGCAGCCCGGCATGGGACATCGTGTTGCAGAAGACCGGCTACATCACCGAAGCCGGCCGCTGCCTCGTGATGCAGGCCCGGGTGGCAGGGCGCAAGCTGATCATGGTTTTCCTCGATTCGACCGGCAAGTATTCGCGCATCGGCGATGCCGAGCGGGTGCGCCGCTGGATCGGCGAGATGCCGGTGCACGCGCCGGTGGCCGTCGACGCGACCAAGGTCGCGTCCTGAGGTCCTGCTGACCGAGCGACGCGCTGCCTGAGCGCATCAGCCGCGGTGCCCGAGCGCAGACGAGATCTGCGCCGCGGTTTCCTTGAGGCGCTCGAGCCAGCTCTCTTCGAGCCGATCGGCCGGCGCCGAGATCGACAGGCCCGCCACCAGCTTGCCCTGGTCGTCGAGGATGCTCGCGGCCATGCAGCGCACCCCGAGCTCCAGCTCTTCATCGTCGCGCGCGGTGCCGTACTGGTTCACGCGGGCCAGTTCGCGCTCGAGCTGCGCCAGTTCGGTGATGCTGTTGCGGGTATGGCCGGCCAGGCCGGTGCGGGTGGCGTAGGCGCGCACCCGCTGTGCATCGTCGTGGGCCAGGAACAGCTTGCCGACCGACGTGAGGTGCAGCGGCGCACGCCCGCCAATGGCCCGCACGACCTGCATCCCTGAGCGCTCGCTGTAGGTGCGTTCGATGTAGACGATCTCGTCGCCCTGTCGCATCGACAGGTTCACCGGCTGGTGCGTCAGCTTGTGCAGTTCGCGCATCGGGCCGAGCGCCGCGTCGCGCACGTCGATGCGGGCCTTCACCAGATTGCCCAGTTCGAGCAGCCGCATCCCGAGCCGATAGCTGCCCGCCTCGGGGCGGTCCACGTAGCGGCCGATCGTCAGGTCGTTCAGAATCCGGTGTGCGGTCGACGGATGCAGCCCCGTCTGTTCACTGACCTGCTTCAGCGAGACCGGATCGGGGTGCGAGGCCAGCACATCGAGCAGCCCGAAGGCGCGCTCCAGGACCTGTATCGTCGGAGTGGTCTGTTCGCTTTTCGCCATGCGCATGATTGTGACGGAAGTTCCATAATTTTTGGATGGCGAAAATGAAGACTGCGATCCGAGAGTGACCGGTGTGAGACGAATTTGGCTGCGGCCGGGTTTGGCGGTCCTGTTGGCGATGTCCGCCCTCGGCCTTTCGGTAGCGCAGGCACAGCTGCCCGATGATGGTGTGCAAGCTGCGTCCGGCTCCGGCTCCGGCTCCGGCTCCGGCTCCGGCTTCGGCAAGCCGCAGTACGACTTCGCCGCGCCGCCGGCATCCGCACCCCAGCCGCGCTGGATTCGCGTTCCGCGCGCGGTTGGGCGCCTGACCAGCGACGATATCGGCCTCGTCATCAATACCGCGGATCCGTATTCGGTCGAGGTCGGCGCCTTCTACATCGTGGCCCGCAAGCTGGCACCCGAGCAGGTGCTGCGCATCGCGTTGCCGTTGCGGGAAAGTCTCACGCCCGACGAATTCAAGACGTTCGCGGCCGAGGTCGAGGCGCATTTCGGTGCGGGCACCCAGGCGCTCGCGCTGGCCTGGTCGCAACCCTTTGCGGTCGGCTGCAATTCGATCACTGGCGCGCTCGCGCTCGGCTACGACGGCGCGTTGTGCCAGCACAGCTGCAACGCATCGCGGCGCTCGCCGTACTTCGATGCCGCGACGAGTCGCCCGTACACCGACCTGATCTTGCGTCCGTCGATGCTGCTCGCGGCGCGCGACGTCG
>Ga0207645_10001635_pt1 | contig 18272 bp, 16 predicted proteins | sample KBSM53metaG_FD_184331 | JGI IMG/M metagenome (GOLD analysis project Ga0207645, IMG submission 184331) | Miscanthus rhizosphere microbial communities from Kellogg Biological Station, Michigan, USA - KBS M5-3 metaG (SPAdes) (version 2) | ecosystem: Host-associated > Plants > Roots > Rhizosphere >...
TCCTGGCGTTCGACCTCAAGGCGAACGGCGTGGATCTGACGGGCAAGCCGGCGCTGACGCCGGACATGCTGCCATCGATCGTCATTCACCCCTGAACGCAAGTATCCGTGGTGAATCCTTACTGACGTTGCCGACGCGTTCGTGAGCGCGTGTCGCCGCCTCGAACTCGCGGCCGGGGCGCGGCATTGGGATAGATCGTCTCCCCGCGCGCCAGCATCGCGACCAGGGTCGCGATCTTCTTGGCACGACCTTCAGGCGTTCTCATCGCGTTGGTGCGAAATACGAGCGAGAACAGGTTCTGTTTGTTGAGCGTGCCGAAGGTCTTCCGCGCACGCGGGCTGGCATCGATGGCGGCGCGCAGGTCAGCGGGGACCGTCGACGCGTTCGTGGCGCGCTGAGGGGCGTAGGCCGCGTCCCAACGGCCGTCGGCCTTCGCCGCGTCGACATGGCGTTCGCCGTGCGGGGTCATCCGGCCGGCCGCCCGTAAGCGCGCGACGTGATCGCGGTTGATCTGACTCCAGGTGCTTCTTGGCCCGCGGGGACAGTACCGCTGCAGGAATGACCGCTCGTCGAATCCCTTCCGGATGCCGTCGATCCAACCCCAGCACAAGGCCACGTCCAGCGCCTGCGCTGGCGTCACCGACGCGAGCCCCGACGACTTCTTGTGGACTTTGATCCAGACCTCGGGCTCCACGTCGTGGTTGGCGCGGAGCCACGTCTCGAACGCAGACTCGCTCGCGAAAACCTTGATACGACGCGGATGTGGGACGACGGGAGCGATGCCTCGAAAGTAGCACGCCCGACTCGGTGCTAAGGCTGGCGCGCGTGACCAAGTCAGCGCGTTGATGCTACCCTGCCGATCGTCATGAATGATGCACGGGCGCAGGCAAAGGTGAAGCTCGCGGAAGTCGTGAAGCGCGTGATGGCCGACGGGAAGATCGACGCGTCCGAACGCGAGGAGATGAAGAGCGTCTACGCGCTGCTCACGGCCGTCGACATCAAGGAGGTCTTGACGGGCTACCTCGGCGGTGTCCGGGACGAGGTGCTGGCGGACGGCACAGTGTCCGAAGAGGAGCGCGCACGCTGCCGCGCCGCCCTCGCCGAGCTCAAGCTTCCGCGAGAGCTCGTGCCAGCGGACTTTCGAGCGCTGCTCTGACGCGGCCTGAGCGGGCCGCGTAGACGTCGCTCCACGAGGTCCCGCCATGGGATCGGCTCGCCCGGGACATTCATGGGAGCGATCGGGTATCGATGCGACTTCGTATCCCAGCGACACGAGCCCTCCTGTGCGCGGCGTTGTGGATCGTCGCTGTCGGCTGTGACGATCCGCCGGCGGCCCCCGCGAAGTGCGGCGCAGGCCCGGGCGGAATCGCCGGCCTGCCGCCGCCCACCCCGGTCTGGACCCACCCCGGCGCGGACTCCATCTTCTATGCGCCGCGCGTCGCCGACCTCGACGACGACGGCAGCCCGGAGGTCGTGATCGCCGGCGGCAGCGAGATGCCCAAGTTCGGCGAGGTGATGGCGCTGGACGCAAAGACAGGCGCGACCAAGTGGTATGCGTCGGCGGAGGCGGAGCTCTACTCGAGCCCGGTTTTCCTGGACGTGAACGGCGACGGGATCAAGGACGTGTTCGTCGGCGGCCGGCAGACGGCGATGATCGGCGTCGACGGCGCCGAGGGCTACGTGATCTGGAACTTCGCGGAAGCGAACCCGGTGCGTGAAAGTTTCTTCTACAACTTCTACACACCGCTCGTGATCCCGGACCAGACGGGGGACGGCGTTCCGGATCTGCTCGTCGCGAACGGCGGCGGCGACGGCATCCCGCCGGGCGAGGCGCGGCCTCCGGCCGACATAGGCGTGTTGAACGCGGTCGACGGCACCATCGTGGCGGCCGCCCCCGTGCCCGACGGGATGGAGACGTACATGTCGCCGGTCGTGCTGCCCGACGACGGGGCCAGCTCCCCGACCATCCTTTTCGGCACCGGCGGCGAGACCTGGCCCGGCGCGCTGTGGGAGACGTCGCTCTCCGCCGTGATGGCCGGCGACATCAGCGGTGCGCGAATGCTGGTGACCGGATCGGGCAAGGGGATGATCGCGCCGCCGGCGCTGGCCGACGTCGATCGCGACGGCCGCCTCGACATCATCGTCGCGACGTTCGACGGCCGCCTCATCGCGCTCAGCGGGTCGACCAAGGCCGTCATCTGGGACCGAACCTTCGAGGGCGCCGAGTCCTACACCACGCCGGTCGTGGGCTTTTTCAACGCCGACGACGTCCCCGACGTGTTCGCCGTGTTTCTCCATGGCACGTTCCCGAATTACATCGGCGCCGAGCGCGTTCTGTTGTCGGGTCGCGACGGCGACATGCTCTGGCAGGGCGAGGCCGGAGACTTCGCCATGGCCGGTGACGTCGCCGTCGATCTCGACGGTGACGGGATTGACGAGGTGATCTTCAACGCCAACACGTTGAGGGATCCCCTCACGGGTCACCCGGCCGATCAGCAGCTGTACGTGGTCGACAGCGCCCGCCGCCAGGGACACGCCTGGGGAATGCCGACCGGCGCCTTCGCGCCCGGCTCACCCTGGGTGGGCGACCTCGACGCCGACGGTTGCCTGGACCTGCTGGTGCCGCGGCACTCGCCGGATCCCGGGACCAACGACGGCCTGGTCACGCGCTATCGGGTGGCGGCGCCCGTACCGAAGAAGATCAGCTGGGGCGGCTACTTCGGAACGCGGTTCGACTCCGTGTTGCATGCTGAATGACCGGTGATACGACCGGCGCGGACTTCGACCGAAGCGCAGTATCCTGATCAAACCTTGCCGGCCCGGTTCCCGTTCCGCGCATCGCTCGTGGTCGCTGTCATGCTCGCCAGCGCCTGCGGCCGCAATGTGTACCTCGGCAGCCTCGGGGACGGAGGCCGTGCGGGCATTCTCTGGCAGGCGACCTTCGAGCCGGGCGATCTATCCGAGTGGACGGCCGACGGCCAAGGCGGCGTCTACACGGACGGTCAGGCGCCGGATCCCGTCGCGACCCAGGAACAGGTCCACCGCGGGCGATACGCCGGGCTAGCGGTGTTCTCGCCAGCCGCGGGGACCGCGGCGTTCAGCTACTTCTATCGCGAGCAGCCGAGCCCCGACCAGGCGTACTACGGCGCGTGGTTCCGCATCCCGGCGTCGCTGCAGGTCGGATCGTTCCTGAGCCTCCTCCACTTCGGCTATCACCAGACCGCCGACGACCCGAATACCACCGCGATCTGGGACTTCGACTTGCAGCCGGAGACCGACGGATCGCTGGTCCCGCGCCTCTACCAGACCGGCGCCGCAAGCCCCGTCGCCGCTCAGCCCGCGGTGCCCGTCCCGCCCGCCACCTGGGTCCACTTCGAGCTGCTGTTCAAGAAGGCCGCCGACGCCAGCGGGCAGATCGTCGCCTGGCAAGACGGCGTGCAGATCATGAACGTCTCGAACGTCGTCACCGCCCCGACCGACTGGATCCAATGGGACGTCGGCGGCGGCTCTCTCGATGTCATCACGCCAACCCCGCTCTCCATCTACGTGGACGACGTGACCATCAGCTCGACCCGCGTGGGCCCCTGAATGGCGGAACGGATCAAGACGCCGTAGCGCGCATCGTCAGCCCTTTCGTTCGCTTGTAGTAGGCGATGTAGTCCTTCGGCGTCGACATCGCGATCAACTTTGCGACGGACGTGAGCTCGAGATCATCGAGGTGCTTGAAGCGCAGGCAGCACTTCCCCATGTCGAGGCGCTTTCCGGCCTTCTTGAACGCGTCCGCGAGCAGCTTCGCGCCGTTCGAGCCGTCGTAGGCACCCATCAAGTAAAACGAGTTGTAGTTCTTCTGCGCCGCGAGGGCGACGTAGCAGAGCGGCTGGCCGTTGTACGTGTCGGCGAACTCCTCGAGCGGGATCCCCCAGTTGATCACGCCCCAGTTCATGAACTCGGCGTAGCCCTTGGAGATGTGCTTGTGGACGAGGGCGCGGGCCTCCTCGATCACCGCGCGTCTTTCGGGTGCGAGGGAAGCCAGGTACGCGGCGACGGTGGTGGGGCGAGTGGCCCTCGCCTTCGAGGAGGATTTTCTGCCAGCCATCGCCACGCTCTTTCTGTGCATCGCACGTCGGCGCTGATTGTTCAATGCGAGGCAGGACGCGATTGCGAACCGCGTCGGTTCGCCGATAATCGGCGCGTGCGCACAGCAGGCGTCCTCGTTCTCGCCCTCGTCGGAGCGGCTCACGCCGGCTGCGGATCAGGAAGCACCATGCAGCCGACGCCCACGTGCGACGCAGGGTGCACGCCGCTAACGCCGGCAGACGAGGCGTTCATCGAAAGCTACTGCACGACAATCGAGGCGTGCTGCGTCGCCAACGCGTACCGCGCGGCCCCCGACGTCGCGAGTTGCAAGACGCAGCTGGCGCACATGGGCTTCAGCCACGATCCCGCGGTGCAGTCGGGATGCCTCGCTGACGTGCAGAGCCGCGCGGGAACCGCCACCTGCGCGCCGAGCGTCGCCGATCTCTCCGGCCCCTGCGCGCGCCTCTTCTACGAGCCGGGTGGCACGAAGGCGCCGGGCGAGCGGTGCACGGAGCGCGGGCAGTGCGCGGGCGCTCCGGGTACGATCACGCTGTGCGCTGATCTCTGCATCCAGATGGCAAGCGGCAAGGCGGGCGACGGACCCTGCCTGGGTAACGCGTACGGCGGTGGCGTGATCAACGCCATTCCTCTCTCCCAGCCGGGCACGACCGATCGCATCGCCTCGGGCTACATCTGCGACCGCGGGGCCGGCTTCTACTGTGCCTACGCGACCGATCCGGCCCAGCAGAAATGTCAGGCGCTCGGCGCCGCGGGCGCGAGCTGCGAGAACCTCGCCATGGCCATGAGCTGCGCGGCGGGCGCCTGCGCCGACGACCACACCTGCCAGGCCGTCGTCTCGACGGGCGAGCCGTGCAGCAACGAGGTGCGCGCTGTTTGCGATTCCGCCAACACCTGCGACTTCAGCGGCAATGGCGGCGTCTGCGTGGCAAGGGCGCCCGCCGGTACGCCGTGCGCCGACGACTCGCAGTGCACAACCAACTATTGCGCCACCGACGGACATTGCTCGGCAATCGCGTTCGTGGACCTGTTCGGCCTCTGCGGACGCAACGTCTTCTGAGTTGGCGCCCGGTCCGCGCTCGACCGCGTGCAGGCGTCGTCTCAGGGCGGAGCGACGCGGATCTGCGAATCGCGCTGGCGCTGGATCTTGGGGTTGTTCGGGGCGATCCGGATCGCCTTCTCGATCGACGCCGTCGCCTTGGCGTGCTCTCCCACCGCGCTTTGTGCCTTCGACACGGCGGCGAGCGCGTTTGGGTTGGCCCACTTGATCTGGTCGGTCGACGCCAGCGTGCTCTGGAGCTCGGCGCGCGACTGCTGGTCGCCGGGATTCGTCTCGACCTTGGTCGCGAGGTTGCGCAGGCGGTCGACCTGGTCGATGCGCTTTCGCAGCTCGCGCACTTCGGGGAGATCCGCGTTGCCCTGTGGGACTTGCTCCAGGCTGCGCGCGGCCTCGTCCTCGCGGCCGAGATCGAACTGCGCTTGCGCGAGTGTCACGGCGTCCTTCGGCGAATTGGCGACGCGCGGCCCGACGTCCTTCACCTTCTCGTCGAGCGCCTCGCGCAGCTTCGCGTCGGTGGGGTTCTCGGCGAGCTCCCGAGTCATCTTCTCGAGCGTGACGGCGCCGTCCTTGTACCCGATCGACTTGATCGAGGGGTATCCGATCATGCCGATCGACACGAGGAAGAACGCGATCAACGGCTTGAGGCTCCGCTGACGGCGGAGCTGGTAGAAAAACGCGAAGATGCCGACAGCGAACAGGACGACGCCCAGCACGAGCAAGACCACTTCGCCCAGATAGAGCCCGGCAGTCACGCCCTCATCACCTCAGGGCCGATGTACCACGGCGAAATGTCGCGGCCAAAGAAATGCCGCCGCGATTTTGGGAAATCTATCGATCCGAGGTCGAGCGCGTCCTCCTTGCTTGACTGCCTGACGGGAGCTTGCTCGACTTCGGCGGTGGACGAGTCGGCCAACGCATCTACACCGCCGCTGGTGCTGGGGCGGTATCTGCTCGGCGCCCAGCTCGGCCAGGGGGGCATGGGGCGGGTGCACGAGGCCACGGACACGAGGCTCCGGGGTCGCAAGGTTGCCGTGAAGACGCTGGTGCTCCCCGACGTCGCTCCCGAAATGAAGGCGGAGCTGATCGAACGGTTCAAGCGCGAGCCGGAGATCTTGGCCCTCATCAAGCACGAACATGTCGTGGACGTCGTCGACCACGGCTGCGACGCCGACGGCACGCTCTACCTCGTCACGGAGCTCCTGGAGGGACACACCCTCAGCCAGCACCTTCACGCGCGCGGCGAACCTTTCCCGATCAACCAGGCTGCCGATCTCGCGCTGGAGCTCTGCGCCGGCACCCAGGCCTGCCACGCCAACGGCGTGATCCATCGCGACATCAAGCCCGACAACGTCTTCCTCGTGAAGGCGCAGACGGGCTCGGGATGGGAAGTGAAGATCATCGATTTCGGGCTCGCCAAGGGACAGCATGCCCAGCGACTCACGCGCGCGGGCATCGTGCCGGGCACGATTCGGTTCTTTTCACCGGAGCAAGCGGCGGGCGAAGAGGCGACCGAGCGGAGCGATCAGTACTCGGTCGCGCTGTGCCTGTACTTTTGCCTGACGGGGCACGAGCCGTTCGACCAGCTCCAGGGGAGCCCACTGGAGTTGATCAACGCCATCAGCAATGGCGAGTTTCCCCGGCCGCGCACCCATCGGGAGCTGCCCGAGTCCCTCGAAGCGATCATCCTGCGGGCGATGCACAGGGAGCCGGCCCGGCGGTTTCCGTCGGTGCGCGACCTGGGACGGGCGCTGTGGCCGTTCGCGGGAGCCGCTCATCAGGAGCTCTGGCGCACCGAGTACGGGCCGGACGCGGCGCCCGGACCCTCGGCCGCCGCGTTCGCCGGGACGGCGACGCCGGTCGTGCGATCGGCGGCGAGCTTGCTCGTCGTGACGCCCGTGGAAGACGCGTCGACGGACATCACCCGAGAAGGAGCCGGCACGAACTCCTGGTGGCACCGCTTCCGGCGCCGCCGGCGCTGACCGGTCAGCGAAAGAAACGATGAACCACGCCGACGATCGCGGCCATCACTGACACGATGGCGAGCAGCCTCGGGATCGAAACGCGCGCGGTCAAAACGGGAGCTGGCGGAACCGGAGCGGGGATTTCCGGAGCGGCGGGCGGTGCGACGGGGCGCGCTTGCGCCACCGCGGGTGCCGGCGGCGGAGCGGGAGGTGCGACGATGCGCGCGTGCGCCACCGCGGCTGCTGGCGGCGGAGCGGGAGGTGCGACGGGCCGCGCTCGCGCGACCGCGGCTGCTGGCGGCGGAGCGGGAGGTGCGACGATGCGCGCTTGCGCCACGGCGGGTGCCGGCCGGGGAGCGGGGACTGCGGGCCGCGCCGCGGGCGGAGGCGCCGGCGGGTCCTGATCCTCAAACGGAACGAAGATCGCCGGATCGGTTGCGGGCGCGTCGTCGAACTCCGAGTGGGATTCGGGAGGTGCGGCCGCGGCGCTGGCCGAGATCGCGGGCGCCGCTGCGACCGCGGGCGCCGCTGCGACCGCGGGCGCCGCTGCGACCGCGGGCACGGCCGCAACCATGGGCGCGTTCACGCGGCCCGCCGCGCGATCCGCCAGGACCATGGCGAAGATCGGGGCGAGCTCGGGCTTCACGCGGCTCGCGAACAGCCGGCGCCCTTCTTCGATCTGCGCTTCCCGCGACTCGCCCAGCTTGGGCCGTTCCTTGATGTAAAGGTCGATGTCCGACAGGATGACCCGCGCCAGACGTCGCGCCGCGTCTTCTGTATCGATCGCTCCCATGGTCCTTGGTCGAGTTGTGTTCGGCAGAACAAACGCTGCGCCTAATGTGAGCGAATGGCTCCGACACATCGCTGACGCCGGACGCCGCAATGCGCGTCAGCCTAGACGCCGGGGGTGTCCGCGGGCAGATCGACGTCGATGCTGCCGGGGATTTCGACGCCGTCGTACGTGCAGACGCACATCCCCCCAACGTCGCCGGCGATGCACCTGGCGTCCTCGGATTGGATCCAGGCGTAGGGGTCCTTCACCGTGAATGAGAGCTTCACGTGCAGCATGCCGCGGCTCAGCTCTAAGAGATCGAAGGACGCGACGCCGGTCCGCTGGTCGAAGTACAGCGCCTTCAGGCCATTCGCCCCGCCGGTCACCGGGAACTGCCGGTAGAAGTTGACCGCCGGCGCCGCCGCCGAAAGTTGATCCGTCGTGGTCGCCCCCGCGATAGAGCCCGTGAAGCGAATGAAGACCCAGGTGTCGCCGCCGTCGTAGGTGAGCGTGTCCCCCGCGTTTGCCTGGTACGTCCAGCGGCACGTGGCCGCCGTGCAATGAGCAGAATCGACGACCACCGTCTGCGACGAGTCCAGACATAGGCTCGTCGCCGTACATTCCGGCACGGGCGCGGCGTCGGCGGCCGGAGCGTGGCAGGTCCCTCCGGCGTCCGGCCCGCCCGAATCGGGAGCGGTGCCGCTCCCACCACAGGCGGGCAGACCGATCAACGCCAGGACCGACACGATCCGTATCGACATCTCGCGCATCTAAACCCATTCCGGCTTTTTGCGCGACGGATGTATCTTCGTAAGGAAGATCTCGTGTAGCAATGTGCACGCGAATCTCTGTGTTCGTTCCGACCGCGGCGAACCTCGATGCACTCGAGTCGTGGTCGGAGGATTGCGGCGTCGGAATCGAGCGGGTTGCGGGCGCGGAGGGACAGTGGCGCGACACGACGATTCTCGTGACCCGCAGCTACTGCGACTGCGGGACGCCGATCGGACACCTGACGAGATCAGGTCCCCGCCACGATCCGGAAAGAAACGTCCGGGAGCTTCGAAAGCGCGGCTGGAGTGAAGCGAAGATCGCCCGGTCGCTGTCGCAGAAGAAGGACGCGAAGGAGCGGAAGGATGCGCAGCGGGCGGCGAACGCGGTTGCCGCGCTGACGGATTGGGTCACTTTCTTCAAGGGTGCGCCGACGCGCGCCCATCTCCGTTCGATCGGTGTGTTCTACAGAGAGGACGGTCTATGGTTGTCGACCAGGGATCTCGAGGACTCCCGGCGAGAAACGTCGACCCTCAGGTCCCTCGAACCGCTCGTGCTCGCGCGCCTCGACAGGGGTGTTCTGCACGAGTTTTCAACCGCGCGATGATCGCCGGTGGTTCCTCACCACCCGGCGTCAACCATTGAGCGGTCAGCTCGGCGCGCGACGATCAACTTCGCGCTCTGTGGCGGCCAGCGTCCGTGGCCCGATGATTGCTCGGCGAGCGGTGCGTGAGCGCGTATTCGACGAATGGAACCCGTGACCCTGGTCGCTGTCCTTCGGGGACGATGCCTGGTGTATCTATGTGGAGATCGCTGATGGGCGCCGGGATTCGGATCGGGGAAGCTCGGGTTGGCGTGGTGCTGGCGGCGGCGATCGCCTTGCTTGGCTGCGGCCCGGGCGCCAATCCTCACGACGGCGGGGACGTTGGCGGTCAATCCGATGCGCGCGATGCCGTCGATGCGCCCAATAGCGTCGACGCGCCCAACAGCGTCGATACGCCCAATAGCATCGATGCGCGCGATGCCGTCGATGCGCCCAATAGCGTCGACGCGCCCGTCGATGCACCCGATGCCGGCGATGCGCCCGGGGGCGCCGACGCACCCGAGGCGGGCGTGCCGTCGCTGCAGATCAACTGGGGCGCCTGTCCGGATGGCTTCGTCTCGCAGTGCGCGCAGGTGTCGGTCCCGCTCGACTGGTCGACACCATCCGGCCAGACAATTCCGGTGTTCCTGTCCAAGATGCCGGCGCGCACCGTACCGCGAGGACAGCTCTGGTTGCTGCAAGGGGGACCGGGTGGATCCGGCGAGGAGTTCGTCACCGTCGTCCCGGCGCTCGCGCAGCTGCTGCCCGACCTGGACATCCTGGTTCTCGAACACCGCGGTGTCGGCCTGTCCAGCCGCCTGGGTTGCGCCGCCGCCGAGAGCCCGACGTCCGCCGCTGGTCGCGCGATCGACAAGACCGAGTGGCGAGACTGTGTCACGGCCGTGAAAGGCGAATGGGGCGACCGCCTCGCCTACTTCAACATCACCCAGGCCGCCAACGACCTCGCTCACCTGGCCGCGGCCACTCGGCTGCCGGGACAGCAGCTCTTCGTTTACGGCGTCTCCTACGGGACCAGCTGGGCGCTGCGTTTTCTCCAGCTTCGTCCGGATGACGCCACCGGTGTCGTGCTCGATTCGATCGTCTCGCCCGGCGCGCTTTTCCTGTCCGCCTTTGACCTGGGATTCGATCCGGTCGCGCGACGGCTGGCCACGCTTTGCGCAGCGGACGCCGCCTGCGCCGGCAAGCTGGGCGCCGATCCGTGGGCACTGCAATCCGCGGTGTTCACGAAGCTGGACCAGGGCCACTGCCCCGCCCTGGCGGTGGATCGCGCGACGTGGAGCTCGTTGATGTCGCTCCTCATCGAGACCCTCAACCTCCGGACCGCGATCTTTCCGCTCTTCTACCGCCTGAACCGCTGCGCGCCCGCCGACGTGAAGGCGCTGACCATGTTCTTCAGCTTGTTCGACCCCGGTCCCGACACGGGTCCGGTGCGCTACTCCGAGGTGTTGCAGTACAACATCGCGCTCTCCGAGCTCTGGGAGATGCCGCCCCCGGACGCCGCCGAGATCGCGCGGCGGCAGGGCGACGCGCTGTTCTGGCCAGGTTTGCTCGATAACGCTGCTCCTGTTTTCGACATCTGGCCGCGATACCCGCTGGACGCCTTGGCCAACCGCTGGCCGAACGCGACGTCGCCGATCCTGGGGATGAACGGCACGCTCGATCCGCAGACGCCGATCGAGCAGGCGCGTGGCGCGGCCACCGCGCTGACCCGCCCCCACCAGTCATTCGTCGAGTTCCCGTGGTCCCCTCACGGCGTCATCTTCAGTACCCCCGTCAACGACAACCTCGGTCAGCCCTGTGGGCTGCGGGTCATGCTGGGGTTCTTGAAAGACCCTGCCGCGCCGCTCGACACCCGCTGCCTGTCCGCGCTCACGCCCGTCGCATTTTCCTGGCCGGCTGTGTATCCGGAGGCGCTCTTCGGGACCAGTGACATGTGGGAAAACCCGATCGCCAGCGAATCCGACGACGACAACCTCGCCGCGCCGGCGCCGGCCCCGAACTGGGAAGCCGTCCTGCGCAATCTCCGGCGCTCGCCGCTGGGCAGTCCGGCGAGCAGCCTGCCCTGATCACGGGAGCTTCTGCGTGTCGAGCACGAGGTAGCGTGCGCCGGCAGAACCGAGCACTACGAGATAAAGACGCTGGTCGCGCGCATCCGCGTCGATCTCGACGCCGCCGCTGAAGTTCCCGAGATCGACGTGCAACACCTCGTTGATCGTCGTCCCCCCGCCGACGGGGACGCGCGCGATCACCAGCTCGGTGCGGCTGCGATCGGCGTCCGTGATCTGGTTGCAGATCCCCAGGCCCCCGGGCTGAACCACGCGCTCGAAGTGTGTGTCGAGCTCGACGTGCCGCTTGGTGAACGCGAGGTACACGCTGCCGTCCGCGGTGCTCGCGAGCGCCTGCGCGCCGGCAAAGGTCGTCTCTGCCTTCGCCGTGCAGGTCGTGGTGGCGGGAGGGCAGCCGGCATTCTCGCAGCCGGTCGCGTTCTGGATCTTCGCCCCGGGCACGGCGATGTCGACGTACGCGGCGCCGGCACCCGGCGTGAAGACGTGGATGTCCTGGCTGCCAGCGATCACCACGTCCATCGAGACGACCGGCGGCACGCGCGCGGGCGCCACCACGTCGAGCTTCGCGCTGCCCCAGCTGCTGGGGTACGAGGTGAGCAGCTGCGGCGCCGACGTCCCCTGCTGCAGCCTCAGGAGCGCCTGTCCCCCGCTGAAGACCTGGTAGGCGACGTAGACCTGACCGGTCGGTCCCAGCGCCAGCGCCTGCGCGAGCGCCGAGTGAGTCGTCGAGACCACGTCGCGCGTCCAGCCGCCCGCGGCCGCGCGCGTTCCGAGGTACAGCGAATTGTTGTCGGCGGGCGCGAACAGCGCGAACGCGCGGCCGTCGGCGGCGATCGCGCCGCCGGAGATGAAGTACTGGGTGGTGTCGGCGGGCGAGATCGTCTCGGTCACCCACCCCGCGGCGGCGCGGGCCCCGTACGCGACTGAGTACCCGCCCACCTCGTCACCGAACAGGTACGGGACGCCGGCGGCGTCGGTCGCCACGCGCATGTGAACGGCCTGGAACGGATCCATCTCCACCGTCGGAGCGCCGGCGGCGGCCGGGTCGATCCGGATCAGTTGCGGATGGAAGGGCAACGAGATGCCGCTGATTCGCCCGGTCAGCGTCACGTATCCGGCGTCGCCGGGCCCGTGCGCGACGCTGGCGCCGAAGGGGAAGCCCTCGCTGCACGTGAGGGTGGCGTCGACCAGGACGGGACACGACGCGCCCGCTCCTGCCGCGCAAAGAGTGGTCGGCGTGGCGATCTTCGCGCTGCATCCCGCGGATGCTCCGCCCGCGCCGCCGCTGCCTCCCTTTCCGGCGCCGCCCGCGCCTCCGCTTCCTGCGCCGCCCGAAACGCCGCCGCGGGCGGTCGCGCCAGCGCTTCCGGTGGTGCCGCCGCCCGAAACGCCGGCGGTCGCGCCAGCGCTTCCGGTGGTGCCGCCGCCCGAAACGCCGGCGGTCGCGCCAGCGCTTCCGGTGGTGCCGCCGCCCGAAACGCCGGCGGTCGTACCAGCGCTTCCGGTGGTGCCGCCCGTGAAGCCCCCGCTTCCAGTTCCGGCAGCACCTGCACCGCCGGTGGTGCCGCCGCCTCCGGAGCCCGCAACACCCGCGCCTCCCGTCGAGGCGCTACTTCCGCAACCACCGAAGGACGCACTGAAGACGAGTGCCGCGAGCAGCGCGTGGAGCAGTGGCCTTGCCATCAGCTGGTCAACCGATCGCAGCATGGTTTTCTCCTCGCCTCCACGACATCCGTGTCGCGATCCGAGCATGCATGTTTCCCCAAAACACCCGGAGTTTCCCGGTTCCCGCACGCGAAAGGCAAGGCCTGTGCCCTCTGCGAACTGTGGCGAGCCGGCCGTGGATCCGCGACCAGTAACTGAATGATTCCGATGACTCCGTACCGATCGCGCAGACGATCGGGTCGGCGATCAGCGGACGCGTTTGCGGGAATTCAGTGCAATGGATACCAGGAGATTCCGCAGCGTCATTCTTGCGACCGCGCTCTTTGGCTGGGGCTGCGTCCCCGCCGGTGATGGAGGGACCGCGGGTACGAGCGGGACGGCCGGCGCGAGCGGGACCACCGGAAGCGGCGGATCCGATCCCCAGGGCAACGCCGGCACGACCGGGTCGGGCGGCTCCTCGACGCCGGGCACGGGCGGCACGGGCGGCTCCTCGACGGCGGGTACCGGCGGCAGCTCGACGGCGGGCACCGGCGGATCCACGACGGGCGCGTCCGGGACCGGCGGTAGCAGCGGCGGCACGACGGGCAGCGCCGGCACGACCGGCAGCGGCGGCAGCGCGGCCGGTCGCGGCGGCACCACCGGCGCGGCGGGTCGCGGCGGGACCACCGGCACCGGCGGCGCTGGCGGCGCGGCGGGTCGCGGCGGCACCACCGGCACCGGCGGCAGCACGGCAGGCACCACGGGAAGCGGCGGCAGCACCAGCGGCGGTGACTGGGGCAAGTCCGAGGATCCCAGCGCCGGTTGCCCGGTCACCGGTACCCTGCCCGACTACGCCGCGCTCATGGCCGACGGCAAGCTGCCCGATCCGTTCAAGAAGCTGGACGGCACGCGCATCACGGACAAGAGCCAGTGGAGGTGCCGGCGAGCGGAGATCGTCAAGCAGCTGGCCAAGTACATCTATGGCGAGAAGCCGATTCCCGCCAAGAACTTGGTCTCCGGAACGGTCAGCACCACCTCGATCACCGTGAGGGTGACTGGAGGCATGAAGGACGTTTCCTTCACCGCGAGCGTGAGCATGAACGGCGCGACCATGCCCGCTCCTGTCCTCCTCTCTTACGGGGCGGGGGCGCCGGCTCCCAGTGGCGTCGCAAAGATCACCTTCAGCGCAATCGAGGCATCGGGCGGCAGCGGCCCCAAGATGGGGCCGTTCTTTGATTACTACGGCACCAACCATCCGGCCGGCTACATGGTGGCGCAGGCCTGGCAAGTCAGCCGCATCATCGATGTCCTCGAACAGAATCCGACGATCCTCGATCCCCAGCACTTCGGCGTGACGGGCTGCTCCCGCAACGGGAAAGGCGCCTTCGCGGGCGGCGTGTTCGACAACCGCATCGCGCTGACCATTCCCTGCGAGTCCGGCATCGGCGGCACGCCGGCTCTTCGCCTGAAGGAGCAGCTGGATCCTGGCGACAACAGCACGGCCGAGTGGCCGTATCACGCCATCAGCTACGTGCGCTGGTTGTCGGAAGTGGCGCTCGGGCCGTTCGCCACGGCAAACAGCGCCTCCGGCGACAACACGGATCGGTTGCCGGTCGACATGCACGAGGCGATGGCGTTGATCGCGCCGCGGGCGATCTACATCGTCGACAACCCCGGCATCACCAACCTGGATCCCAAGTCGGCCTACGTGACGGCGATGGCGGGCAAGGCGATCTTCGAGGCGCTGGGCGTGGGTGACCACTTCGCGATGCAGGGCGCCTCGGGGACTCACTGCTCGTGGCGCAGCCAGTACGACGCCTCGCTGACCGCCATGGTCAACAAGTTCCTGAAGGGCCAGACTGGCACGACGGGGAACATGGCCACCGACCTGGGCAGCAAGCCCACGCCGACGACGTACTACAACTGGTCGACGACGGAACTGCCCGGCAACCTCTAGCGTTCAGGCACGCTCGACGGGTCTAAACTAGACCCGTCGATGCAGGTTGTCTCTCGCGGCCGGGGCCACGCGCGATTCGGCCTGATTCTTCTGTGCGCGCTCGCGGGAAGCTGCGGACGCCAGAAGGTCGCGGCCGGTCCTCGATGTCCGGACGAAGGGCGCGTCTGGACGACGCCGCAGAATGCGTTCGAGGATCGCATCTACGATGTCGTCGCTGGATCGACGACGTCGGCGTACGCAGTGGGGTACGGCAGCGTGCTGCGCTGGGACGGCTGCCGCTGGTCGCGTGCGCCGCCGCCGCCGTTGCCGCCGGACAAGGGCCTGATCCGGATCCACGCGTGGGCGTCCTCGAGCGGCGAGCTCTGGCTGGCGGTTTCGCCGCACGAAGGCTCGCGCACCGCCGTCCCGCCGGAACGGCGCGCCCGGCTCCTGCGCTTCACCGGCATGTCCTGGCAAACCGTCCCGCTGCCGCCGCCGGCCGTCGCGGACGAACGTTTCGTCGGCATCACAGGCGCGGGTCGCAACGACATCTGGATCCTGGGCGACGGCGCTATCCCGTGGTTGATTCACGGCGACGGCGATCGTTTCGCGCGCCAGCCGATCGAAAATCACGGGGTCGCGTCGGCGATCTGGGCGTCGCCCACGGGCGACGTCTGGATCGGATTCAGGGGCCTGCTCTCACGCCGTCGGGCTGCCGACGGCGTCGTCGAGGACTTCCCGGTCCAGCAGCCGATGAGCTACGAGGAGATCAAGACCATCGTCGGCCTCGGGCCGGACGACATCTTGGCGCGCTTCGGAAATTCGCACATCTGGCGGTTGAAAGCGGGCCGCTGGAGCGACGGCGCGCCCTACAGTCCGACGCCGGTCGATGCCCTGCGCGTGGCGGTCCTGTGGGGAAACGGATCGACGGTGTTCGCGGGAACGGAGGGAAGGATTCTGTCCTGGAACGGCAGCCGCTTCGAGCCCCTCTTCACGTTCCTTCGGCCCCGGCGCGAGCTCGGTGGCCAGACCTGGGGTCCGGGCGGCCCGGCGGTCGCCGCGGGCACGCTGGCGACGCCGCAGTCGGGATGGGCGCTGGGCCAGTTCTACGATCAGACCTACCTCTATCACTGGGACGGCCGGCGCTGGAGCGGACCGGCGGGGCAGGAACCGGAGCTGGTCGCGCTGTTGCCGCGCGCGAACGCGGCGCCGCTGGCGGTGAAGGCGTCGCTGGGACTTGCCGCGGGCGATCAGGCGGGCGCGATCGACGAAGCGGGCCCCGGCGGGACGGTGCGGTCGCGGCCGCTCGCGCAGCGGCCGCTCGGTGCCTGGTCCGACGGGCGCGATGCGTGGGTGGTCGGCGACAACGGGTCGGCGCTGTTCTCCGAGGGCGGCGGTCCTTGGCGAGAGGTGGGCCCGGGGACCGGCGCCGGTTTCATGCTCGGTGTCTGGCAGGCGCCCAACGGCGACGTGTGGGCCGGCGGAATGCGCGGCGCGGGGTACGGGGCGGCGGACGGCCGCGCGCAGGAATGGCGAGCCTGCGGTTCGCGAGCCGTGCACGCATACTGGGGCAGCGCCGCCGACGACGTCTGGGCCGCCGGCGAGGACGGGCTCGCGCACTTCGACGGTGAACAGTGGATCACGTTGCAGCGCGCGTTCGTGCTCGAGCGGCGGCACTACGACACGAGATCGATCGCGATCGAAGGACGCCTCGCGCGCATCTACGCGCTGTGGGGCAGCGGCGCGCGTGACATCTGGGCGGTCGGCCGGACGCTGACGCCGGCCCCGCAGAGGGCGGTCGTGTTTCACTTCGACGGTGACGCCTGGTCCGAGGTGCCGACCTGTCACCTCGCGCCGGAGGCCCGTGGACCGCTGTACGCGGTCTGGGGCCGTGGACCCGACGACGTCTGGGCGGCGGGACAGGCGGGCGCGCTGCTGCACTGGGACGGGCGCGCATTTCGCGCCGTCAGCTCCGGAACCAACGTCGATCTCGTCTCGATCGTCGGCGCCAGCGGGCGCGACGTGTGGGCCGGCGCCGTGAACGGAGAGGTGAAGCTGGTGCACGCGCCGGCGCCGGCGGACAACGCGACACCGACGGCGACGCCGGATTCGTGCGACCTGCCGAAGGCGTGGGAGCGCCAGCCGCCTCCGGGAGCGGTCGAGATGATCGCCGCCGCGCACAGACGGGACTGGCGCCGGTGCTTCGAGGCTGGCCGCACGAAGCATCAGACGAAGGATGGGACGCTGGACGTCGACGTCGACGTCGAACGGGACGGCCGGATCTTCGTCACGCCGTCCGGGCGGCGGGCGGCGACGCCGGTCGATCGCTGCATCGCGGACGTGATGCGCCGGGTTCGGCTGCCGCCGACTGCCTTCGAACGGCCTGGGCTGATCGGTTACAAGCTGTCCGCCACGCCGGTCACCGTGTGCTCCGGCCAGGTGACGCCATGATCCGCGCCTGCGCCATCCTCGCCGCGGCAGCCGCGACGCTGTCGGCGGACGTCGCGGTCGCGCACCAACCTCCTCGGCGCCCCTGCGACAGCAGGCCGGCGAGCCGACAGGGATTCCCGCCGGCCGTCGCGAGCAAGCTCGCGCGTGTGATGCGCCAGGCAACGGGCGCCGTTCCTCGCACGATTCGCGGCGACCGCTGCTACGTCAACTACGACGACATCCCCGGAGTCCGACTGCGGGAGGCGTGCTGGAACGAGCCCGACGAGTTCACCACCAGCGTCCAGTGCGAGAACACATCGAAAGGGTCGCACACCTACACCGCCGGAATCTACGTGACCCTCTCGATGGTGCCGCTCGACTATCAGACCGCGGGGGAGATCCTCGAGAGCACGCCCGACCTGCTGGTAACCGCGACCGACGACTTTTCAACGGCCGCGCTCATCTTCGGTGCACGCGGCGATCCCTGGATCGACGACCACGGCACCATGCGACGCGAGACCGGGTGGCGCGGCTCCCACAAACCCGAGAACGCGAACCAGGGCCCGTTCATCATCGCCGTGGCCATCGGAATTCGATCAACGTCGGCCGCCACCACGCGCGATCTGGTCCGGCGCGTCGATCGCGCCGCGCTGCTGAAGCTGATCAGATCCGAAGTCGACGCGCGCCGGGAGGCGCGTCTCCGCGCCAGACCGCGGCAAGCCGGTGGCTCGCGCCGATGAAGCTCGTCATCCCGGCGACCTCGCTTGCCTTGCTCGCGTGCGCCCATTCGCGGCCGCCGATCACCCGGGCGGCTCCGGCGCCGCCGCGGGAAGCGCGGTAGGTTCGTGCGATGGAGACCCGCTTCACCGAGCTCGAGATTCGCTATTCGCACCTCGAACGCCAATTCACCGAGTTGTCGGACGTCGTCTTCGGGCA
>Ga0207645_10001638_pt1 | contig 18262 bp, 10 predicted proteins | sample KBSM53metaG_FD_184331 | JGI IMG/M metagenome (GOLD analysis project Ga0207645, IMG submission 184331) | Miscanthus rhizosphere microbial communities from Kellogg Biological Station, Michigan, USA - KBS M5-3 metaG (SPAdes) (version 2) | ecosystem: Host-associated > Plants > Roots > Rhizosphere >...
CGGGTTCAAGCTGACCGATAAGATCCTGGTCGCCCGAAACCAACATATAACCGGTACTATTGAAGGCATCCGGCGGTCCCATAAATACGGGGGCATGTTGGTAAACAAACCCTTTTTTCTTCCACTCACCAGTGCGTTGTATTGCGCCGGCCTTTGAAGTAGTGGTATGGTCTATGATTATTGCCCCCGGTTTCAAACCTGCACCTGCGTTTTGCAATACTTCATCTACTGAATCATCATCTTTGAGTGTGAGATGAATAACATCGGCGCCTTTCACAGCATCGGCAGGTTCGCGAAACGCTTTTGCACCCAATTGTTCCAACGCGGAGGCCTTTGAATACGTGCGGTTCCATACCTGTACATTGTCGCCTTTGCTGATCATCGCTTTCACAAAATTGGAACCTAAAAGCCCCATACCGAGAAATGCTTTCATTCGATTTTTTTTTATCAAAGATAATCTGTCGGAAAAGGTTGGTTAATATGAATTATTTGAAACGGGGAAAAAATTGCTCAATACCCTGCTGGTAAAAAGGCGTATAATTTTTTCGCGAATTTTGAGACTGGTGCCGAGAGCGGTTTTATAAAGAAGATAAATTAAAATTATACAGTAATTAATGTATTTTGCCGCATGATTTCAGAACAAATAGTACCTGCGATAAACGAATCCACTACCCAATTACTTCGGGCTATCAATCGTTTTTCTTCGCGTAGTTTTAACGAGACTCCACCGAATGGTGACTGGAGTGCCGGCCAGGTTGCCGAACATATATTGCTGACAGACATTTTTATTTCACGCATACTGCAAAAAGATCTCGAATTTGCAGGTCGAAAGACCGATGAGAAAGTGAGTATGATAAAGGAAGCTTTCGATAATGGCGAAGACGAGTTAAATTCTTTGGAATTCACTATGCCTTCGGATATGCTTAAGGATCCCGTGGCGATTCAACAGAAAATAAGCAGGGAACGTAATGCTATCTTTCATTTTCTCGATACTGTTGAAGAGGATGCTATTTGTTCAGATTACGCACATCCTTTATTTGGAAAATTGACGATGACAGAGTGGTGCTGGTTTATTGTTTATAATACAAAACGGAACATCCTTCATTTGGAAAAACTGAGCGGGGAAATGGTCAATTGAACAAACTTAATTGCACCGGAACCTTTGACTCGGGCTTTTTGACCTTACCAAAAACAGTTTGCCCATCATATTTCCAGGAATTTTCACGTTCTTCTTTGATTACTTCATCCAGGCCGTTTTGTGACGGCGTGAAATTTTTTTCAGCCTGCAGTGAAAGTTGGTGAAGTTTTTTGATGGCTTCCTGTTTATCTGTATTACCCAGTTTGGCTTTGTTCACTGCATTTTCCAATATGCTGATCGTTTCATCATATGTTTTCAATGGTACGGGAAACGGATGGCCATCCTTACCGCCATGCGCAAACGAAAACCTGGCCGGGTCGGTAAAACGTGTTGGCGCTCCATGAATCACTTCACTCACCAGTGCAAGCGATTGAATTGTCCGCGGTCCTGCGCCTTCTAATAAAAGCAACTCTTCAAAATTGTTTACCTGCCTGTCATGAGCCAGCCATAGCAAAGCACCCAATCTTTTCATGTCAACATCCGTACGCTGCACATCATGATGAGCCGGCATTACCAGTTTCTGAACATCTTTTAGTGTGATGTCTGTCGATTGTTTTGTCAAATCCAGCATACCGTTTCGTGCTTTATCTGCACGGGTATCTGCAAGATTGAGAATAGATCCCTGGTTAATTCCGCACACAGCAGTATGCGGATCATCAAGAAATGATTGCATCGATTCAGAGTGCCAGTGATAGCGTCTTGCTGTTTTACCGCCTGTATCCATACCCTGCTGTATCACTACCCAGTCACCATCTGTGGTAACAATAAAATTGTGGAGGTACAAATTATAGCCATCCTGTACAGCCGTATTATCCACCTTTGCGCTCAGTTTGCTGCAACGCACAAGTTCAGTTCCATTCAAACCCGTCTTTTCAGAGACAGCCAGCAATTCGGCGGGTGTATTTCTCGATAAATTACCTTTTCCGCCACAGACATATATGCCCAGGTCTTTTGACAATGGATTCAATGTAGATTTTAATACGCCCATTATCGATGTTGTCATTCCCGAAGAATGCCAATCCATACCTGTAACTGCACCAAAACTTTGAAACCAGAAAGGATCGGAGAGGCGTCTTAAGAAATCTTTTCTTCCATAATCGGCAAGAATAGTTTCAGTAATAGCAAGTGAGAGCCTGCTCATCCGCTGAAGCAACCATGGTGGAACTGATCCATAATGTAAAGGAAGATCTGCCGAGCCCGACCGTTTCATGGTACAAAGTTAGGAAGCACGGCATAAATTTTTTGGTAATTAAATTATGGATATAAAAGAATATACAGAACCGCAGCTTTATTTTTTAAAAGACAATGGTATTTTTCCAAACAGCTCCCTGCCGGTCCTTTATTATAGAAATGTGCTGGATCTGCCGTTCCTGCTTCCTGCCGAAGCGATTAAAAATCTATTTGCTAAAAACAATTGGACAAATTCGTGGCGCAGTGGCATTTTCACCTATCATCATTATCATAGTATTACACACGAAGTGTTGGGAATATGTAAAGGCAGGACCCAAATTATACTGGGTGGCGACGATGGAATTACACTTGACATTGAAGAAGGCGACGTGTTGATTATTCCTGCCGGGGTGGCTCATAAAAATGCAGGACAGCCGGATGATGTCGTTTGTGTCGGTGGGTATCCCGATGGAAAGGATTATGATATGAATTATGGGAATGACGGTGAAAGGCCGCTAACGGATGAGAACATACGAGGAGTTCCTTTGCCGGAAACCGACCCGGTGTATGGAAAAAAGAATGGATTACCAAAGATCTGGAAGCAACAATATGTTACGTGAGTATTGTATGGCTGCGGTAATTAAGCCATTCATGGTTTTACCCAAACACCATTCAACATCACTCTTTCTATGTTACGCATCACTTTTATGTCTTCCAGCGGATTTCCCTTTACCAATACAAGGTCTGCCAGCTTCCCTTTTTCAATACTGCCGAGTTTATTATCAATCCGGAAATATCTTGCGTTCTCCATCGTGCAGGCAACAATAATTTCCGCATTACTCAAACCACTTTCAGCAAACAGTTCCATTTCCCGCTGGTAGGCCCAGCCATGTTTTGCATAAGGAATACTTGAATGTGAACCCAATACAATTCTTGCACCGGCCTTTTTTAATTTAGCAGTAAACGCTTCCATATTGTGAAACGCAACCAGTTTTGTGGTATCTGTTTCGTCCGGTGTTGATTGATATTCAAAAGCGCCTAATGTGGGGCTGATAAATATTTTTTTTGCAGCTACATACCTGCACACGCTGTCTGCTTTACTGCTATTTATATCAATTGATTTCCAGACATCGTATCGTCCCTGCTTTCTCGCATTATTATCTTTTAATACAATTTGCCGGTACTCCTCGGCAGCCCGCGGAGAAATCAAAGATTGTCCAAATGAAGTAACATGTTCTATACCATCAAGACCGGCATTAATCGCTTGTATCGCCTCGGCTATTTCGAGATGAGCAGTAACGGGCAAACCATATTCATGCACTTTACGGCAGATCTGCCGTATCATTCCCACGGGAATTCTGAAATATATTTTAACGGCCGTTGCACCTTGCGCGGCCAATCTTTTTACCTGTTCAATGGCTTCTGTTGAATCACGTACCACAACGGCATCATCCGGGTACGCGGGCGGATACATATCGAGATGCGGGCCTGTTAAAAACAAACGCGGGACCATCTTACCGCTCTTTCGTTCACCATCATACGTTTCTATCCATGCGCCGGGATCGCGGACTGATGTAACGCCATGTTGCAGAAATAACGCAGGCAGGCCGTCCATTTTATCGAGATGAAAATGTGAATCAATCAGGCCGGGAAGTACACTCATTCCGTTTGCATGAACTACTTCTGCGTTTGAGGGAATTGAAATAGCTGAAGCGGCACCAACCTGGACAATTTTATTTCCTTTTATTATCACAGTACCGTTTTGTATCGGTTTCTTTCCTGTTCCGTCAATTACAATAACATCTGTAATCGCAATGGTTTTATCACCACTTTTTATTTCGGTTGCATTTACTTCTTTTATTTCCTTATGCGAAGGTCCGGATGATTGACTTCCTGCATCGAAGCAACACAAGGCGTTCAGAATAACTAAAAGTTGTATAACGGAACGGTGATAATATTTCATAAAACGTAAAAAGGTAACAAAAAATAATCAGGTTAAATCGTTATCAAAATGTAAGAAAAATCCCGGGCATTCAGTCCCGGGATCTTAAACTCAAACTGTACTGCTTATGGTTAGGGCGTTGGATATCCGGGATTTTGTGTCAATAGTTTATTCAAACGGAGATCTGTTTCCGGTATGGGAAATAAATAGTCATCGTCTGAAAAATTTGCTGTCCAATCGGGATTTTTATCACCCAGTATTCTTTTTCTCACCAAATCAAACCAGCGATCAAATTCAAAACATAATTCAAGATTCCGTTCCTCTATTACAGCATTATCAAAAGCTTCTTTTGTCATTGCGGTTGTTAACAACGGCTCTGCAGGATTTGCGACATGATTGTTTGCTCTGTCTATTACCTGGTTTATTGCATCTACAGCTTCCTGGGTGGGACCTCCATTGGCCATATTTGCTGCTTCTGCATAAATCAGCAATACGTCTGCATAACGGATGATCGGAAAATTGATGGTGGAGGAATAACTGTCAAAGTCATCTTTTGTAATGTTCAGGAACTTCCGGATATAGGGTGTGTGCTGTACGTCCCAATCAGTATAGGGAACACCGTTTAACTCTGTAATGAGGTATGCGGATTTTCTTGGCTGGTCGGGAAATTGTTGTTCAAAGGCGGGTTCTACAGAGGCATCGCCCCACCCATCCATATTTTCGGGTGCCCATATCTGTGGGTCGGTGGCCACATCATCATAGGTGGAGTTAAAGCTCCACATCATTTCAGGTCCGTATTTGTTGTCAAGACTAAATACCTGTGTAATGTCGGTTACCAATGAATAATCACCGGATTGAATTACTTCCAGTGCGGTTGCCGCAGCTTTTGCATAATTCTCTGTTGCATTTAATGGTGCCGTAGCCATTGTAAGATAGGCTTTAGCCAATAAACCTTTGGCAGCGCCGCTGGTTGGCTTTCCGGGTCCATCGGCCCAGGAAGAAGGTAATTTGGCGGCCGCATCTGTAAAGTCGCTTACTATCAAATCATATACTTCGGCTACGGATGCCCGTGGCAGGGGATTGGCAACGGGGTCAGGCGTTTCGTCGGTAATTACCGGTACGCCGCCAAACATTCTTACAAGCATGAAGTAATTATAGGCACGTAAAAATTTTGCCTGCCCGATTAACAGGTCAAGGTCTTCGGGCGTTGCATTTTGAACATTACCGTTCTTTACTGCATGAAGTGCTGTATTAACATTCAATATAGCAGAATAGTGTGCGGACCAAAGATCAGATCCGTTTGACGATGAAATATTCAAATCGCCACCATAATACTGGTCATCATTAATAAACGATCCGTAACCATAAGAATACCCGGACCAGTAATCCCACAAAAAATTCATAGAAGCAGCGAATGCACTTTCAACCTGTTGCGGTGAATTGTAAAATTTATCAGGGGCAACAAAACTGATGGGTTCTTCCTCTAATTTTTTTGAACAACTAAATGTTCCTGCAGAAAGAACAACCAGTAAACTATAGCGGATAATATTTTTTGCTTTCATTTTTTTTAATTGCTTTTTGTTAAAATGAAATTCCAATACCAAACGTGACCGTCCTGGCAGTAGGATAATTACTGAAATCAACGCCTATCTGCGCATCGTTATCATTAAATGCGCTGACTTCGGGATCGTAGCCTGTATATTTTGTAATAGTTATAAGGTTTGCACCCGTTACGTAAGCTCTCACTTTTGAAAGGCCGATTCTTTTTATCAATGAAGCCGGAAGATCATAAGCCAGCGTAATATTCTTTAAACGCACATAAGAAGCATCTTCCACCCAACGGCTTTGACGCTGATCGACTTTAATCTTACTGACGAGGTTTGCATCCTGCCTTGTTTGCTGATCAATGAATGCAGGCACATCGGTATTTTGGTTATCAGGTGTCCACCTGTCAAGTATTTTTGTACTGACCGCTTCATATGGATTTTCCAATCTTATCCTTGCCTGGTTAAATACATCATTTCCCTGGCTGCCCTGGATAAGAAACGAGAGTTCAAAATTGTTATAGGACACACGGTTTGTCCATCCGAAAATAAAATCAGGAAATGCATTGCCTATCACTTTGAGATCTTTTACGTCAATAACACCATCGTTATTGTAATCCGTGTATTTTAAATCGCCCGGCAATTGACCATATGCTGCAGCTGCAGAAGCTTCTTTTGAACTCCATGTCCCTTCATTTCCAAAACCGTACATCTGGCCAAAAGGTTCGCCTACTACCAGGTACATGAACGGTGTATTGACACTGTACCCTCCTAACGTTGTCCTGTAACCTATTTTTTCGTAATCGCCAAGACTCAGTACTTTATTTCGGTTCCATGAAATATTGAAACCCGTGTTCCATCTTATTTTTCCTACTAGTGGATCGCCGCTGATGGAGAGCTCTAATCCATGATTTTCTACCGAACCGACATTGTCGATAATACTGGATAAACCTGTATAGCCGGGCAATTCACGCGAAAGGAGTAAGTCTTTTGTTTTCTTATAATAATAGTCGGCTGTTAACTGCAACCTGTTTTTGAAAAACCCTAAATCAATGCCAACGTCAGTCTGCGTGGTGCTTTCCCATTTTAATGAAGGGTTTGCGGCGTTTTGAATATAAAAACCAAGATCTGTTGTTGAATTTCCATTGTACGGATAGTTATAACCCGATGCCATTTTAGCGAGGGTTTGATAAGGATTAATGGCCTGGTTTCCGGTGATCCCCCAACTGCCACGAAGTTTTAAATCTGAAATAAGCGTGACGGCTTGCATAAATGATTCTTCGGATACTCTCCAGGCAACAGATGCTGCCGGGAAATAGCCCCATTTATTATTTTTTCCAAATACAGAAGAGCCGTCTGCCCGAAAGCTTGCGGTTAATAAATATTTATTGGCAAATGCATAGTTCAATCTTCCCAGGTAGGATATAATCGTTCGCTCATTGGCAGACGAAGAGTTCACTACTTCACTTGCACCGCCTAGATCAAATATTCCTGTCTGATCAACGGTGAATTTTTTGGCCACTAAAGAAGAACCTTTGAATTTTTCAAATTGCTGCTCTGCAACTCCCATTATGGTTATGTTATGCAGCTTGCCGATTTGTTTCGTATAGGTAAGAATGTTAGAATTTTGATAGCGTGAATTGATGTTTTCATCAACCGTTCCATATCCAACACGGCCTTGCGACGGTTTACCTTCCCATGTTTTGCTGTTGTAGTAGCTCTTATTGTTGATATTACGAATGATGGCGCCGCCTGTTACACGCAACGTAAGCCCTTCAATAATTTTAAATTCAAGAAAAGCATTTATCGTATTGCGGATCGTGCTGTTCTGAATATCGGGCTCCTTTGCACCTGCTACCGGGTTCCATACATCGTAAGCGCCATAGCCACCGGGATGCACACTATAGTTACCATTGGCATCATATACCGGTGTTGTAGGATCCCACCTTGGGGCACCATTCACCGCCTGTCCAAGAAATGAAACCGCATTGCTGCCGAAGAAAGGAGAGTTGCCTTCTTCTTTGGAACCCGCCCAGTTCAATCCAAAGCTTACATGTTTTGAAATGGTGGAAGTCAGATTGGCGCGTAGTGAAAATCGCTTATAACCTGAATTGATCAATATACCCTGCTGATCTAAATACCCACCGGATATCATATACTTTGTATTGTCCGAACCGCCGCCTACAGAGAGTTGGTGATTTTGAATTGTGCCGGTTCTGTAAATTTCATCCTGCCAATCTGTGCCGCCGTTCTTTTCAAACTCTGCTATTTGTGAATCGGTAAAAACAAGTACAGGAGGCCCTGAAAGATTTTGTGTTTCACGATATGCATTTACTGTTCGCGCATAATCTGCGGCGCCCATTACATCCAGTTTATGACGGATCTTCTGGGTACCAATACTGAAATTATAATCGACAATTGGTTTTCCCTTCTTACCATTTTTAGTGGTAATTAAAATGACACCGTTTGCACCTTGTGAACCATATATCGCAGTGGCCGAGGCATCCTTTAATATTTCAATTGACTCGATATCATTTGGGTTTAATGAATTTAAATTGCCACCCTGCAAACCATCAATAACGATCAATGCATTATTGCCACCGTTTATTGAATTCATACCACGAACACGAATAGTCGTATTACCACCCGGCGCTCCGTCGGTATTTAACACCAGCACACCTGCTGCGCGGCCCTGCAAAGCCTGGTCCACACGTTGAACCGGTAATTGTGTCAATTCAGCACCCCGAACCTGGCTGATGGAACCGGTTAAATCCCTTTTTCGTTGCTGACCATAACCCACCACAACTACATCCTGCAGGTTGCCATCTTCCGCTTCGAGTATGATATTGAAATTGCCGGAAGAAACTCTCACTTCACTGCTTCTGTAACCGACATAGGTTATTTCCAGTATCGCATTTTTATCTTTTACTGTTATTGAAAAACGGCCATTCTCATTGCTTACCACCCCGTTTTTTGTTCCTTTTTCAATAATGCTCACATTGGCAAGCGGTTCATTTTTGCTGTTGGTAACGGTTCCTGTTACCTGCTCCTGCTGATCGTGTTGTGCCGGGTCTGCGTCCGCACCGGTGTTGTTAATGCGATCGCGGATAATGATCGTTTTATTGTCAATCATATAATCCACCGGCTGATTGGCAAAAACAAGCGGCAACACTTCTTCAATGGGCATCTCTTTTACCGAAATGCTTAACGGTTGAGCATCCTTAAAGAAGCGGGCATTGACAATGAAATCAAAATCAGATTGCCGGCGAATTTCGCGCAGCACTTTCTGCAAAGAAGCTTTTCGCTCAGTCAGCGTGATTTTCTGTGCCGAGACAGAAGCACTTGCCTGTATACAGACCGCGAGTAAAAAGAAAGAGATAAGCTTCATCTGCATAATGATTTTTGAAACGGGCAACGCAGTTATCGACCTGTGAATCCGGCTTAAAAAAACCGTTCGGATTTCTTTTTTCCTGAACTCACATGATCTTCTGCGTGAAGATTCAAATTGCATACTTTTGTAAAGTTTGGGTTTTGAGTAATTAGATTGACGCAATAATCGTTTATGACATACCCAAATCATCAACCGGGAGTGCTGGCAGGCATTTCCGGTATTTTTTTGAGTATATATTTTTTCGACCTAAGTCGGGCTATCTATTTTCATCTTGTTTAGTTTTGGTTGTTATGTTATGGTTTTAAAAACAGTTTCTATTTTACGTTATATGAAATATGTATTGAGCCATTCTCTATTCTGAATTTTTTATCACCAGACAGTTCGAGCATACGCAGTACTTCTGAAAGATTCCGGTTTCTCGATATTTGCCCGCTCAGGTTTTCCGCAGGAATTTCATTGTCATACACAACCTCTACATTGTACCAACGGCCTATCTTGCGCATCACGCTTTTGATATCTTCTTCAGCAAATATGAAATCGCCATTTGTCCAGTCGATCGCTGTTTCTGCATCTACTTTTTTCGTTGATATGCCTTCAGCCTGAAGATTGAATTCCTGGTTCGGTTTTAATATCACCGTTTCGTTTTCCGTTGTAACTTTTACTTTTCCTTCAATCAATGTGGTTTTAATACCCTTCTCATCATCGTATGCGTTTACATTAAAGCGTGTACCCAACACTTCTATTTTTTGCTTGCCGCTTTCAACGACAAACGGAACTTTCTTTTTATTCTTAATGATCGTCTTAATCTCGAAGTAACCTTCACCCGTGAGTATCACGTGGCGCCCGGCAGATGAGAATGAAGCAGGGTAGGTAATGGACGATGCTGCATTCAACCAAACTTTAGATCCATCTGGAAGAATAACCTGGTATTGACCGCCTTTGGGAGTTTTGACAGTATTTACTGATTTTGGACTGTTTGAATTTTCAGTAGTGGAATAAGCCAGCTGCCCCTCAGCCGATTTTTTTATGATAACACCGCCTTCGTCCGCCACATTTCCGATTTGCAGGTTATTCAAATCCACCTGCTTTCCATTTGATAAAAAAAGAGTTGCTTTATTACTTCCGGGCGCAACATCCTGCACAACATTAATTGATGAAGTATTTTTTTTTGCGGGAACAAGCGTCGTATACGCGAACACCGATGCTCCGATAATAATTACCGCCGCTGCTGCCACTTTCAAATAGGAGCGTGAAATCCAAAACGTTTTTTTCAGGGCATTACCGGCAGCATCTTTCAGATCTAATCTTTGGAAAACCTGTTTCGTTTCTGCCTCGTATAAAAATTCTTCCGGCGTTTCATTTTCCAGGTGTTGCCCGATAAGCGATTCAATCAACGTTTTATTTTCACCCGCCCGGATGATGTCAACCAGTTCAGCCGCTTCCTCCTGCGTGCAATTATTCGCCAGGTATTTTCTAAAAAGTATGGATATATACTGTTCGCTCTTCAATTTTATTTCTTTCGTATAATACGAACGAAACGAAATCTTCCTCTGCTCATATCTGAAATTTTTTTTGGAATCCGGCTAAAGACGTTTCTATTGACGCAAATCAGTATCCCATTAGCGCTTAAAATTGCGAGATAATAATTGCGCTGATTATCGCTTTGTACGCGAGCTCATTCGATTGGTAGTAAGCCTTTATAGATTTGGTGGCTTTTACAATGTGATCGCTTATGGTGGAGACAGAAATACCGAGCATAATACTTACGTCCTCATAACTTCTTCCTTCGATCTTGCAAAGAGTGTAAACAAGTTTTCGTTGAGGCGGCAATTGTCGAACTGCTTTTTCCAAAAACAAACCGGATTCTTTTTCTTCAAGTCGTTGTTCAGTCTTCAATACGGATTTTTCTTCGATAGCCTGCAGGTGCCGTTCGAGAAGCCGTTGTCTCGACGCTTTATTGAAGTAATCGTAAACAAGATTTCTTGCGATTGTAAAAATGTATGATCTGAATGATTTGTCAGTATCGATATTCTGGCGATGTTCCCAGATACGTTGAAAAGTATCCTGCAGCAATTCTTCAGTAATCGTTGCAGATTTTACCAACTTTAAAATATTTGCATACAGGCGTGGGCTATAGATAGTATACATCTGTCCGAATGCTTTTACATCGCCTTGTTGTATTCGCAAAAGCAATTCTTTCTCACATTCTTCGTGGCCCAGGTAGTTATTCACAATTGCAGACAGTTTTATAAGGATGTTTCCATCAAAAGGAATGGCACTGTTTCGTTAGCTATTAAAATTAGGATATATATTATCAATATCATAGAGAAATGGCAGGACAAACGTTTCCGTGATTTTTTTGACGCTGACGGGAGCTTATAAAATTTTCAACCGCCAAACTCACTTATTATTACCGGGGAGACGCGAAAAGATCGGCGTAACTATATCTTCAATGGCAGAACTATCGCCTGCGGCAGGGCCGTACCAGATGCCGCCGCCAAAAGTGACAACAAATATTTTGGATGGATCACGGGGATCAGGATCAACGCGTTTGCCCCATTTAAAGTTGTAGCCTTTTATCCGTTTCCAGGTATCACCATTATCAGAAGAACGGTATGCCGAGCCTTCAAAGCCACAGGCATAATACAGTTTATTCTGCGGATCAAATGTGATATCGTGAATATGCTGATCCACCTGCAGCATCTGTTCCCATTTTTTGCCATCATTATCAGAAATAAAAATGCCACCGCCAATATCTTCAGCAAATCGCTCTTTCATCGCCCGTCCCCAGGCAGACAAAATTATTCTTCCGGTACTTTCATCAATTGCCAGTGATGTCGGTCCATTTGTTTTTTCGGGCAGAGCAACTTTTGTCCATGTTTCAGCACCATTTTCCGATCTGTACACAGCACCGTCTCCAACCGTCCCGATGCCATCGTCTTCTCTTCTGCGGCTTATAATCAGAAATAACACGCCGTCTTTATTTCTTCTCACTATTCTCCATGCAAAAGGTTCTTTTTCTTCGATACCGTTGTTTTTTTGCTCCCAGGTCTTACCGCCATCAATCGATTTGTACACACCTTTACCAAATACACAGCTGTAAAGTGTTCGCGAATTTTTATCTGACGCCGGATCAATCAATACATGTGTAAAGGCACCTTCACCGATTTGGTTACTGACCGGTTTCCAGGTTTTACCTCCATCTTCGGTTTGCAGAACACCTCCCTTGTAATTAGCTATACCATTTCGCCGCCACATTTTTGGTCTCGGCAGATCATGCGTGCCACTCATCACTGCCCAGGCTTTTCCTTTTATTGCAGGATCCATAGCGAGCCAATAAGTACTATTCACCCATTCGCGCGGCACACCATTATTTTGTGTTGCGCTGTTCCAACTTTCACCGCCATCTTTACTTTCCATCAAACCAATATCCGTATTGCAGATAAAAACATGACTGGTATCAAACGGATCAAAGACGACACTATACCCTGTTGTCACTTCCAGTCCACGCGATACCCATCCGCCATTTTCTTTTTTCTTTGTGTAAACCTGTTCCCATGTTTTGCCGCCATCAACTGTCTTTACTGTTCTTCCGAAGTCTGTTGTATAACAGGTAGCAGGATCTTTTGGTGACACAGCAATTGAAAACGGATTTTCTCCCCATGAGGGGCCAAAACGATTGTTGATCCATCCACCATCAAAATTTTCAGCAATAGAATTGCCTTTATTTCCCAAACGATCTTTCCATACCAATGACCATGTTTTCCCATAATCTTCTGACTTAGCTACACCAATGCAGATAGTATCCTTATTAACCTTCAAATCATTATAAGAGACGTACACGATGCCCGGATGCAATGCGCTTGTGGCGACGTTTCGCCATTCAGGAAATTCAGCTCCTTTCATGGCAAAACTCAATAGGCCATCCTGCCTGTTTTCCCAGCTTGCTCCACCATTTTCTGTATAATAAATACCGGATACATCTCCGTCCGGGTTAAAATAAGATTTACCGGAGATAGCATAAATGATGTACGTATTTTTTATTGAATCAAAACCTGCAGTGTATGCAGTCAGATTCTTAACATCTTTTGGGGCACTATTCAATTTCCAGCGTCGATCTTCTCTTACCTGTATAAAATTTGATCCCGCGAGATAAATTGTTCTATCATTCACTGATGATGATGGATTGATATAAATATTCTTTATCCTGTCCTGCAAATCTTTTTCCTTCTTCCAGGTTGCACCTCCATCCGGTGATGTATAAAAGCCAATATTTTTATCAATAGAAATAACGGCAAACAATTTTTTTGAATCAGCGGGGTCAATAGCCAGGCACAACACATCTCTCTTTGTACTATCAGTAGTAACAATAACTTCTGAACCATGATCGCCTTTGGAAATTACTTTTTTAATATCCGCAGCAGATGGATACAACACGTTCCAGGTAACTCCTTTGTCTGTGCTTTTAAACAAGGCAACTGAATTAGCATACACTGTATTTGAATCCAGCGGATCAAAAACAAAAAAATCAACCGGCCCCCGCAAATTGAACATGCGCCACGATTCACCACCATTATACGTAACAAAAGATCCTGTCATATCGCAGGCAACGAAAGCATAGTTTGGATTAAATGGGCTCACGGCGGGATTAAACGTTGCGCCCCCGCCTCCATAACCGGCAAAACCCCAGGTGTCATTTCTGCCATTTGGATTTTTTACCGTTTGATTTTTATTTTCAGACGCGTTGTTCTCGCCGCCGGTCATACAACCGGCAGATAAGACAATGTATAACATAACAGGTACGATCACACTGATTCGATATTTCATATGGCCATGTTTTTGCGATGATTCAGCTCACTTAACCGGTTTAAATACAGGAATAAATGCTGTTGTTATTGTAAATGATAAATCGAAGAAAATATCATTTTCAATTTTCTAAGGTAAAAGACATCGATCAAAAATGGTTTAACTGTCAAAGAAAACAGGCAATCGTTTGATCTGGAAATTTGCGAAAGACGAAGGAAAATGAAAATGTAGATTGACGATTTTCATGGAAAACGTCCTACCGATGCAAAAGAATGTTGTGGATTAGTTTAAATTCTGTTGCAGGAAAATATTGGCAGACTGTTAGTGTGGAAATTGAAGATTGATTTATTAGGTTGTAGTTATTTAAAGTTCGACACAAACTCTTTTAGCCGCGTCATTCACTTCGTAAACTATCAATGGGATTAGCAAGAGCTGATTTGATGGATTCAAAACTGATGGTGATCAAAGCAATCGCCAACGCAACCAGTCCTGCCATCACAAATACAAACCATCCTATCGAAATCTTATAAGCAAATCCTTCAAGCCACTTACTCATTCCATAATAAGCAACCGGCACAGCGATGACAAAAGCAATCAATACTAATCTAACAAACTCAGCAGACATCATCCCCACGATCTGCGGAACGCTCGCACCTAATACCTTGCGAATGCCAATTTCTTTAAACCTGCGCTCAGCCATATATGAAGACAACCCATACAAGCCGAGGGCGCAAATGATCATGGCAATGATACCAAAACAGGAAATGATTTTGGAGACCTTCCTGTCTTCATCGTACTGCTTCTGAACTGTTTTATCAAGAAAAGAATACTCAAAAGGTGTATCATGGATCAGCGATTTCCACGTCCGCTCCATCTCCTTTACCGCTTGTTCAAAATTGGCTGAAGCAATGGATGCAACTACATAGTCATAACGTTTGTTGTTGTTCTCCATTTCAAACAAGGTTGGCGCTATTTCTTCATGAAGTGAGTTCTGATGAAAATCTTCCATCACACCGATAACCTGGAAATCATATTTTTTTCCCGCCCAGTCAAAATGCAGGTATTGGCCAACGATTTTTTCTGGTGTAGACCCAAGCTTTGAGACAGCCGATCGGTTTAAAATAAATTTACGATTACTATCCAGGTTACGGCTTTCTGTAAACGATCGCCCGGTTATCAATTTGATGTTTAACAGCTCAAGAAATCCGACATCAACCACATTGCGATTAATGTCAACGATGTTATTTATGTTTTCTCCATCAGCATAAAAGTTCATGTCTCTGAAAATGGGAGTGCCGGGAATAAAGGAGCAACCTGAGACAGCATTGACATTGCTGTTTTGTTGTATTTGCGCTTTTAATATATCATATTGTTTATGCGCTTCGTCGGTGCGTAAAGGCAATACAATCTTTGCATTCGCATTGAAACCAGGATTTTCACTCATCATGAAATTCACCTGGCGCGAGATTATAAATATGCTGCACACGAGCGCAATCGCAATCATAAATTGGAACACAACGAGGGTTTGCCGTAATCTGCCGGAGGCAGCACCAGGTTTGAATTTTCCTTTCAGTACTTTGACGGGTTGAAAAGATGTAAGGTAAAATGCCGGATAGCTGCCAGCCAAAAGACCAGTGACAATTGTGAGCGTAATGCCGGCAAACAGGAAGAACACACTATTTTCTGAATTGATCGAAATATTTTTATTTGTCAGTTGGTTAAAAAAAGGAAGAGCCAATCTTGTCAGCATAAGACTTATGATGATCGCTATAACAACAGTGACCATCGCTTCTCCTAATATTTGTCTTATAAGAGAAGAACGAAGCGCACCCAGCGTTTTACGGATACCGATTTCGGTAGCCCGCCTGGATGCCTTTGCCGTTGACAGGTTCATAAAATTGATGCAGGCAATCAGTAATATAAATAACGCGATAGCTCCCACTATATACAAATAACTGATTCGTGGTTTTTGCCCGACATCCGATTTGAGGTAAATATCCTTTACCGGTTCGAGGCTTAATGTTTTATGAATGCCTTCTACATTCATTGCAGCCGCACCGTGCCGAAGCAACACATCATTCATTTTTTTTTCAACGGCAGCCTTATTATGTCCCGGCACCAGCTTCAAATATGACGGTACAAAATTTTGACCGGCCCATTCGTTTTCATTTAAAACATTTTGGACGGATCCTGAACTGGTGATGGACGTAAAAAAATTCGCTTTGATGTGGCTGTTATACTTTTCTTTGAAGATGCCGGTTACTCTATATTCATCCTGCTTTCCGCCCTGACTTATCGTGATCATTTTATCCAATGCTGTTTCTTCTCCAAAGAGCTTGTGGGCCAGTTTTTCGGAAAGCACAACCGAATTAGGTTGAGCCAATGCCTGTTTAGCATATCCTTCATTCAACTCGTAAGTGAATACATCAAAAAGCGTTGAGTCTGCAAGAAAACCATCGCTTTCATAGAATAAATTATCCTTGTATCGCATCAGGCTCCTGGTCTTTTCTTTTTCACCTGTAGTAAAGAATTCTTTCACGCCGGGAGGATTTAAAATGCGTACTGCTGCCTCCACTTCAGGTACTTCATCCTTAATGGTCATGGCAATGGGTGGTGAAGCAGATCCTACTCTGTCAACAATTGATCCGGATTGAAAATTGGTGATGATCCGGTAAAGGTCGTTTGCATGTTTGTGATGTTTATCATAGCTCATTTCGTCCCGGATATATAGCGATAGCAGCAGGCAACAGGTAATACCAAGTGCAAGACCGAAAATATTGATAAAGGAGTATGCTTTGTTGCGCATCAGGCTGCGCAATGCGAGTTTTAAGTAATTGGTAAACATTTTATCTAAAGATTTCTAGATGATGTATGTCTCCGCAAAATCAACTTTGTTTTGAAGATTTACATTCCCGACTTAATATCCGGATGCTTCACCAACCGACTTTAAATCTTTGAATTGTTGAAATATAGCGTTGTCCATAAAGGTAATTTGCTATACAACAGGGAAAAAATAAAGGAAATAGGGCATAAAAAAGTGGCTCAATATTGAGCCACTATATTCAGTCGGGAAGACAGGATTCGAACCTGCGGCCCCCTGGTCCCAAACCAGGTGCGCTACCGGCCTGCGCTACTTCCCGATCGTTCAATAACGAACTTAAACCGTTGATTCAGAGTTAGCTGTTGCCAGACATTTCTAAATCGGAGTGCAAATGTAAGCGTTAAATCCTACGAGGCAAAATGATTACCCCTGTTTTTGACCTGGTTGCTGCAATAAAAAGCCGACTTAACCATTCGAAAAAGTCTGACAGGGAGTTTTTAAGCTTTAATTCATCCTCCTGTATCTGCCACCTGTTAAATGGATAATTGCTATTGCTTCAGCAGTTGTGGACGTTAGCCTCTTATTTTTTTAAGCATTTATTCTTACTTCCCGGAATAAAAAAGCCGGATTATTTATTAAATGGTTTGACATCCAATCACAGTAAGCTTTTTACAGAACATTATCTATACGTGGATCATATTTTTTTCATATGCATGACGAACTTTTTCTATTCACAATCGAATGCTGATGTTTTTACTTTGTATCAGCGGGCAGCAATAAAGAACGGATGAATAATGAGAGGCAGTAGTTATACACGGAAAAGTTCCTGAAAAAAATAGATTGAATTCAACCCTTTTTATGAAAGATCAAAACGAAACCAATGAATAACCTCGTTTACACCATTACAAACCACGGATTTCAGTTCAAATCACAGCTGTTTAAACAGCACAGGAATAATTTTCAATGGAACAATGCGGAATCACAGGGCCATGTACATTGCGGTGAACTTTTACAGGGACTCATTTATAATGTAATGGATTTTCATGCTCATGACAGTCTTGCATTAAATCATCATCCAAAGAATGCCGACGGTTTTCTATTTATTATAAACCAGCTCAGCACATCCGGCTATGTGCAGTTGATGACAGAAAGCAATCTTATGGTTGATTACGCACCAAGAAATGTTGAAGTATATGCCATAGCGGCCGATAAACTTTTTTCTTTTACCTACGCACCGGCAACTACCGGGAAGCGTATTGAGTTCTTTGTAAAAACGGATGTGTTATGGTCTACGTTTTCACCATCACTGATACAGATGTTGCGACACAAACCTTTTCTTCCTTTTAGTGAATTGCTGAATGAGACGTTATACCAGGAAGTGTGCCGGCAACTGGATAGCCTGTTTAGCCATAATACGATCGGTGCGCATACAAATATTATCTTTTCACTG
>Ga0207645_10001648_pt1 | contig 18180 bp, 10 predicted proteins | sample KBSM53metaG_FD_184331 | JGI IMG/M metagenome (GOLD analysis project Ga0207645, IMG submission 184331) | Miscanthus rhizosphere microbial communities from Kellogg Biological Station, Michigan, USA - KBS M5-3 metaG (SPAdes) (version 2) | ecosystem: Host-associated > Plants > Roots > Rhizosphere >...
TGATCGCCGACGACTTCCACGAGCGTGAACGATCGATCGGTATCGAAGCCCTTTGCCGTCATCGCCGAGTTGTCGCGGATATTGCCGCGACGCAGCTTGGCCGCGCCTCCTTGCGTGATGTAGACGATCCCCTTCTGCGGCTTCAGGCGCTCGTAGAAATGCTCGTGACCCGAGAACACGACGTCGACGCCATTTGTCAGGAACAGCGGTTCGACGACTTTCTGGAGATCGAGCTCGGACCCGTGGCGTTCGCCCGACGAATAGATCGGATGGTGGAAGTAGGGAATCTTCCACTTCGCATCCGAGCGCTTGAGCTCGCCGGCGAGCCACTTGATCTGCTCCGGCGACATGTACGTGCTGTCGAGGACGAAGAACTCGACGTCTTTCTTGCGGAAGGTGTAGTAGCGCTTCCCGTCCATGTTGAACTTCTGATAGAAGCGCTGGTTCGGGTCGTCGTGGTTGCCGAGCGACGCATAGAACTTCACGCCGTCATCGAGCAGCGGCTTGTACGGCGTCTCGAACTTTCTCACGAAGTCGATCGCCGTCTCGCCGCCGTACATGTTGTCGCCGAGCATGATGGCGAACTCGAACTTGAAGCGCCCACGGGCCTCGACGATCTTCTCCGCCACCTCATACTGGGAACGATCGCCTGTTCCGGAATCGCCGATCACCAGGAACTTCACGGAGTCGGAGTCGTTGGGTAGTGTCGAGCGCAGCGCGGCTGCCTGGATTTGCGGCGCCGCGGACGCAGGAGTGGCCTGGTCGAGCGCATCGACGCGTGACGACGGCGTGCAGACAATCAGCAGCGCGAGGAGCGCAGCGAGTAAAGTGCGGAACATTTGCCTGACCTGCCAAAGACTGATCCGAGCATGGATCGCATACACGATACTGCGAATCACCGAGCCAACACACCGTTTTCGCGTCGAGGGGACGTATAATCGACTATATCGCCCACTCGAACCTCGATGCTCCACGGGAACCGCCCGCAGGACACCCTGCGCCCTCCTCTCGGCCAACTGATTGATCAATTGGCGCATCTGCTGCCTGCGCAAGGGCCAATCAGCATCTTTATCCACCACAACACGCTGCATGCTTTCGAAGATCTCTTTTTCGAGGATGCAGTCGAGCGCGCGGGCGAGCGTTTCCGGTGCCAGCCGTTCCTGTCGGAAGAACGGTACCGCGCGAAGGTGGCTGCGGGGCGGATCCTCGCGAAAGATGTCGAAGCGCTCCTCGCCGAAAAGCTGGGCGCGCGATGCGACGAACAGGTTGCCGGCATCGGCACACGCTTCGAGCTCTGGCGCCGCGTTGTGCTTCATGGCATCCCCGCGGCCAGCGGTCCCGCCTTATCGTGGCTGCTGGAGGAGACCACCGCCCTCACGCGTTTTCGGACGGATGTGCCTCGCGACGCCCAGTCAGCACTCACGGCGTTAAACGATCTCGAAGAGGACCGGGCGACGGAAGCGCTCGCAGTGAGGCGCTTGTGGAAGGCCTGCCTTGCCGCGGCGTCACGTGCCGGGCGGCCGCAGCCCATGGTCGCACCGCCGATCGTGCGGCATCGCGACCTGCTCCTTGCCGTCTGCGGCATTGACACCGATGAGTGGGTGCATCCGCCTCTCATACGGTTCATGGCCGGATATCTCGACCAGGGACTCGCTTATTGGGCCATGCCCTCGCGGGATCGCGGGATTCATGGCTGCTTCCTGGATCTCTACCAGACACCCCTGGGCGGACTCTGCACGCCGTGGGCACACGCGCTGCCTCGACTGGTGCGCGACGATCGCGAGACGGGGCGCGACGCACTCGCCTCCATCGAACACTCGCTCGCGGCCCTGGGGGTGGCCGACGCGGAACGACTGGAATTTCTCAGCGCGACGTCACTTGCGCTGCGCGGCTGGGCCGGGATGGTACGGCAGATCGAGGAGCGGCCGGACCGCGTGCCGGCAAGGGAGATCCCCTCCACGCTCGCGGCATACCTCGCCGTACGCCTGTTGTTCGAACGCGCGGCGATCGAGCACGCGCTTCGGCAAATCGCTTTCGACGGTTCGCCGGCGTCAGTGCGTGAACACTTGCGACCGAGCGTGCCAACCCCGGCTCGCCCGACGACCCAGGAACGGGCCTGGCCGCTGTTTCACGTTGCGCAGCTGCACGGCCTCGACACGCCTATCGCGGAATGCTGGACAGCGAGCGACGTTCATCAAATCGAAGCGGAGCTTACCGAACTCGATGGCGTGCGGCGCCGGCGGATTCTGCATCGCGCCTACGAGCGGACGGTCAGAAATCGTCTGTACGACGCGCTCACTCAGCATACGCCGCGTGAACGGTCCGCTTCTCCGTCGTTTCAGGCGGTCTTCTGTATCGACGAGCGAGAGGAGTCCTTTCGACGCCATTTGGAGGAGGTCGACCCGTCGGTCGAAACCTTCGGAGCACCGGGGTTCTTCAACGTCGCCATGTATCACCAGAGCGCCACCGATGCGCATCCACGGCCTCTGTGCCCCGTTGTCATTCGTCCCGACCATTTCGTACCGGAGATCGAGCGGGACGCTGACGCGTTCATGGGCCGCTCTCGGCGTGTCCAGCGCCGGGCGGTAGGGTTCCTCGGATACAACGTGCATCTCGGCAGCCGCATGCTCGTCCGCGGAGCGCTGCTGGCGACGCTGGCTGGAGGCCTCCTGCTGATTCCGCTGGTCCTTCGAGTGGTGTTTCCCTGGCTGGTATCACGGTGGGGCCGGGCCAGCACGACATCGGGCGCCGGCAGAACGCGGCTGCAGTTGAACAGGGATGACACGCCGCCGCCGGTAGGCAAGCATGCGGGTTTCACTGTCATTGAGATGGCGGCGATCGTCGCGCGCGTCCTGCACGACAGTGGCCTCGGCGGCCGATTGTCTCCACTCGTTCTCATCGTCGGTCATGGTTCGATCAGCCTCAACAACCCACACGAGTCGGCACACGACTGCGGTGCGTGCGGCGGCGGACGAGGCGGACCGAATGCCCGGGCATTTGCCCAGATGGCCAACGACCCGCGCGTCCGTGCTGTACTCGCCGCGCAAGGACTGCGAATCGATGAATCGACGTGGTTCGTCGGTGCCGAGCGCAACACCTGCAGCAACACGGTGACGTTCTTCGACGAAGATCTCGTGCCTTCCGGGCTGGACGCAGCGTTCACCCACGCACGCGACGCGATCGAGACCGCGCGGCGACGCGAGGCGCACGAGCGCTGCCGCCGGTTCGACGCCGTGCCGAGCTGGTATCCGCCGCTCGCCGCGCTGGCGCACGTCGAGGGACGCTCGGCGGATCTGGCGCAGCCGCGCCCGGAGTACGGCCACGCAACGAATGCATTCTGCGTCATCGGGCGGCGCATGCGCACCTCGGGCCTGTTTCTCGATCGCCGTGCGTTCCTCGTCTCGTACGACCCGACTTCCGATCACGACGGCAGTGTCCTGGCACGCGTCATCGCAGCGGTCGTTCCGGTCGTGGCGGGAATCAGCCTCGAGTACTACTTCAGCTATGTCGATCCGGTTGGCTATGGCTGCGGGACGAAGCTGCCGCACAATGTCACATCGCTGCTCGGCGTCATGGATGGCGCACAAAGCGATTTACGGACGGGGCTGCCGTGGCAGATGGTCGAGATTCACGAACCGTCGCGGCTCGCCATTGTCGTCGAAGGTCGTCCCGATGTGGTGATACGGGTCTTCGACGGCCATCCGGGCATCGGACGTCTCGTCCGGAATCGCTGGATCTTCCTGGCGTGTCTTGATCCCGACTCGAGTGCGCTCTGGGAATTCCGTGCTGGCCGCTTCGTTCCGCACACGCCGCATCAAGCGCTCCCGGTCGTCACCGGAGACTCCGCCGACTGGTATCAGGGCAAGCGCGGCTTCCTGCCGCCGGTCCGTATCGTGTCTGAGTCCGCGGTTCGGGCTGTGCCGCAATCGGGGGTGCCGGTGTGAATTCGATGATCTCGCTCGAGGTGTTGATGCTCGTCGGCATTGGCTCGCCGGCGCTCCTGCTCGCTGTGCTCGGCGTGTTCTCGATGATCAATCGACCGCTGCGCGAACAGTGGACTGGGCGACTGGCCGCCGGCTCGATGACCATGGCGTCCCTCGCCTTCGTGGCTGCGCTCGTCTTGTACCTCACCAGCAGCACGGACATGTTCGTCCTGTCGTACGGGTCGTGGCTGACATCGCACGAAGGCGGCATTGCCGTCGAGTTCCTGGTCGACTCCCTGTCGCTCGCCTTTGCCGCGCTCTCGGCTGCGATTGCGGGCGTCGTCGCAGCCTTCTCCAATCGCTATCTGCATCGCGAGCCCGGCTACAACCGCTACTTCGTGCTGTTTGCGATGTTCGTCACCGGAATGATCCTCGTGTCGCTCGCCGGCACGGTCGGCGTACTTTTCACTGGCTGGGAGATGGTCGGCCTCAGCTCAGCGTTGCTGGTGGCGTTCTTCCACGAACGCTCCGCTCCGGTGACCAACGCCATCCGCGTGTTCTCCATCTACCGAATCAGCGACGCGGCGATGCTGGCGGCCGCCGTGCATCTGCATCACGTCGCCGGCAGCGGCAGCCTGGCGTTGCTGTTTGGATCCGCGGACCCGCACGTGGGGACGGTTCTGACCGGAACGGATGCCACGCTCATCGCAACGCTGCTCGTAGTGGCAGTGGCGGGTAAGAGTGCTTTGCTGCCGTTTTCCGGCTGGCTGCCGCGCGCGATGGAGGGACCCACGCCCTCGAGCGCCGTCTACTACGGCTCGTTATCGATTCACGCCGGCTGCTTCCTGCTGCTGCGCGCGGCACCGCTGCTCGAGCAGTCCATGGTGGCGCGTCTACTCGCCGGGATGATTGGTTTGGCAACGGCGCTCTTTTCCACAGTGGTCACGCGCGTGCAGAGCGACGTCAAATCATCGCTGGCTTATGCCTCATTGACACAGGTCGGCATCATCGTTGTCGAGATCGCGCTCGGGCTGCACACGCTCGCCTTTGTGCACCTGACCGGGCACGCGTGCTTCCGGCTCCTGCAATTCCTGAGCGCTCCCAACGTGCTCCACGACCTGCATGGGCTCGAGGCCGCAGTCGGGGAGCGCCTCGCATCGTCGAGCGGTTACTTCGAATCATTGATTCCCGACGCCGCACGCCGCCGCGTGTATCTGTTCGCGCTCGAACGCGGATTCCTCGACGCCATACTCGATCGCCTGGCGGTGGAGCCGTTTCACCGGGTTGCGCGATGGTGCACCCGTCTTGACCACTTCCTTTGCGACTTCGTCGTACGTGCCGCCCCCTCGATTCTCGTAGACGCTGGCGAGAGCGGAGATGATTGATTCGCGCGTCGGGATCGTTGCACTGGTGGCACTACCCGCACTCGTTGTGGCTGTGTCGTACATTCGTCTCGATGTTGAGCGGCTTCGCCAGTACGCCGTTTCCTCCGCCATCGTCATGTTGCTGACCGCGCTGGCCGTGGCGATCACTTCCAACGCGCGCGCCGTGTTGGTGAGTGGGGTTGTGCGCGATGGAGCACCTCAGGGCGAGGCGTTGCTGCGGATCGATGCGCTGTCGTCGGCGCTTCTGCCATTTGCTGCGGGCCTGTGGCTCTTGACGGTTGCCGTCACCCCGCGCGGCGCGCTCGATCGCGGCGGTCTGCGCCGCACGGCGCTTGCGACGCTTGTCACCGTCGCCTCCTTCCTGACCGAGAGCGCCTTGCTCTTGCTGCTGCTGTGGATCCTGTCGATCTGGACGTTCATCGCGGCGCTCTCGGATGCCAGACACCGTCATCAGCGGCGGATCGTCTCCGTGTATCTCGGCCTGTCTGCAGTGCTGCTGGCGATTGGCGTCGCGCTCCTCATCATGCCGATGACGATGGGCACGCGTCTCGAAGTGGTCGGCGTGTGGCTGGTGGCGCTCGCAGCCGTTATACGCGCCGGGATCATCCCGTTCCACGCCTGGGTTCCGGAGGTGTTCGATCATGGGCGGCTCGGGCCAGCTATCTTGTTCAGTGCACCGCAGCTCGGCGCCTACGTGACGGTCGTGCTCGTCGTGCCGCGCGCCGCGCCGGACCTGCTACGGGTGCTCGCGGTTCTTGCACTCGCCACAGCCGTCTACGGAGCGGGTCTGGCGCTGGTTCAAACCAGCGCGCGCCGGGCACTTGGCTACCTGTTTGTGAGCCAGTCGTCGCTGGTCATGGCTGGCCTCGACTGCACCAGTGTCAGCGCGCTGGCCGGCGGGCTGTTGCTGTGGCTATCAGCGGGCATCGCATTCGCCGGGCTCGCGCGATGCGTACTGGTGCTCGAAGCGCGTCGAGGTCGTCTGGATTTGTCGACGCACCACGGTGGGTACGAACGGATGCCCGTGCTGGCCACGAGTTTCCTTGCCATGGGGCTGGCGTGCACGGGGTTCCCCGGCACGCTCGGCTTTGCCGGCCAGGAACTGTTGGTTGACGGCGCGGTCGAGATGTTTCCAGTCATGGGATTCGCCGTGGTCGTCGCGTCGGCGTTGACCGGTCTGGCTGTGCTCCGGATGTACTTCGCGCTGTTCTGCGGACGACGCGAGACTGCGCTCGACGCGACCATTCACCTGGGGCTCACACGCCGCGAAGCGTGGACGTTTGCCTCACTTGTCATCGCGCTCGTGGGGATGGGCGTCATGCCTCGGCCGATCGCCGATTCCCGCTTTGCAGCAAGCGAGGAGATCCTGCGGACGCGGCAGGGGCTGATTGCCTCCAGTGCGGTGACGCAACAGGACGCCGGGCCCTAGGTCGATGTTCGACATGCCGCCGCCGAGCGCGATGACATCCGAATCGAGCTCCTGGATCGTCAAGCAACACACGATTGCGTTCGAGCCGATGCTCGAAATGCGTTCCTATTCGAGTCGCGACAAAGCGGTGGACTATCACCACGGCTTGATCGGCATTTCGTGGGACCTGCCGTACGGCGCTGATCACAGCTCGTTTGACAAATTCGGCCTGAAGTTCAGGCCAATCGGCATCACGATCAAGAAGAAGTGGAACATGTCATACACCCTTCGGCTGTATCCGAATGGGTTCACGAACGATGAATTCGGCATCGGTGATCCCGTCCCGAATGCCAACCGCGACGCGGAAGTGCTGCATGGCTTCACGTTCGGATACGTCTGGGGCCGATAGCGCCGGCAGCGTTCGAGGGAGCGCGATGGGATTGGCTAACAGCGTTCCGTTGCTCTGCGTCGCTTGTCCGTTGGTCATGCTGGCAGCCACTGCGCCTGCGCACGTGGCGGCGCCGAATAGCTCCGATGCGGTGGCTGCTTGCGGCGCAACTGGTTCGACGACAGTCGTAGACGCGGCTCGTCGCTGAGCGTAACGCCGTCGTCGATCTCATTCGAATCATCAGTGCGAGACTGCGTCGGCCCGCAAGCAGAACTTCTAACCTCGAACGCTCGTCGCGGTCGATCTACATGTGGACGGGGCTCTCGGTCATCGCTCCGGTTCTCGGCGCCTATCTCGCGCACGCCCTGTGTTGCGATTCGATCTTCTGCACCAACTTGCGCGTCCAATCGACGGCGGGACTACACTGCGCGGTCGGCGTGTCTTCGGCGATAACAAGACGTGGCGTGGAGCTATCGTCCGTTGACCTTTGACCTTTGATCTGGCCACAGCCAGGCAGCGCCGCGAACACCGCTGGCGGCGCCGTGCTTTGCTCGTGCCAGGCGCGTCCGAACCTCTGGCGCCGACCCGGTCGCGGCAAACACCCATTGGCCCCAGAGGCGAGGCACGTTCTCGTACAGCCGATCGATTTTCGACATCCCTCCGCCAAGAACAATGACATCGGGGTCCAGGACATTGATGACGCTCGCCAGCGCACGCGCCATCCGCCGCTCGTAGCGCTCTATCGTCGCGATCGCCGCAGTGTCGCCGCGATTGGCGTCGAGGGCGATCGCCTGTGGCAATTGACGACGTGCAGTGTGCCGTTCGTGGTCCGCGGACATGCCCGGCCCGGACAGAAACGTCTCGATGCACCCTTGTTTGCCGCAATAGCACGATGGGCCTGGATGCTCGTCGTCGTCGGGCCACGGCAAGGCGTTATGACCCCATTCACCGGCGATGCCATTGGCACCGGTCAGCACCTGCCCTCGCACGACAACTCCCGCGCCTGTTCCAGTGCCAACGATCACACCCAAAACGATCTCGGCTCCGGCGGCGGCCCCGTCACTGGCTTCCGACATCGCGAAGCAGTTGGCGTCATTGGCGACTCGCACCGGGCGAGCGAGTCGCGCTTCGATGTCGCGCTGAAGCGGCTTCCCAATCAGCCACGTTGAGTTGGCGTTCTTGACCAGGCCGGTCGCCGTCGCGATCGTGCCTGGAATCCCGATGCCGACGGTACCGGTCACACCCGCGGCTCGCTCGAGATCGCCGACCAGCGCGCGGATGGTATCGAGCGTCGCCTCGTAGTCGTCGCGCGGCGTATCGACACGAAGCCGCCCGATCTCGCGGGCGTCTTCGAGTGCCACGGCCTCGATCTTGGTTCCTCCCACGTCCACGCCGATACGCAGTGTCATCTTCGCCGCGAGTCGTTATCGCACGATCGGAATCAGTCGCCCGTCCTTGTAGTGAAACAGCAGCCGGACATCGTCGGGTACTGCCTCGCCGACGCGAATGATCTCGCCGTTCCAATCGGGTCCGGCGACCAGCGTCACCGCCTCGGGAAACATTCCTGTAAACGTCGAATCCAGATCGAATCGCTTGTCGCGGGAATCGACGATGACGATGCGGCCGCCGGAGGTGGTATCGCGGACGCTGGCTTCAACGGTCTTCATGACGTGGTTGGAAATATCGGCAATCCCCACCCATCGCACGTTCCTGATTCGATAAACGGGAATCAGCACGACGACGAGCACCGCGAGCGCCATCGCCGCCCGCCGAAAACGCACGGGGTTGCTCCGGATGGCCCAGGACGCAAAAGCGCCGGCGATGAGACTCGAGCCGATCGACGGCAGCAGCGCGTAGAGGCTTGACCGCACCGGAAGCCACAGCGTGATCGCAAAGGTCCCGGCGATCCAGAGCATGGAGAAGAGCACGTTGCGCCGCCCCGGCTCATCCAGCTCGGGCCTCCGCCGGCAGGCGATGATCAGGACCAGGATCACCGCGACTGCAACCGTTGCGCTGCGATCGGCGTACTCGAGCAGGTTCCGCGCTGTCTGCGCCGTCGAAAGCTGGTAGTACCAGGGCGCATTCGAGAAGCCGAAGGCACCGCTCCGCAGCCGCAGCACTGCGTAGACGGCAAGCGCCGCCCACATCGGCCAGACGCGAAACAGCGTCTGGCGCAGTCTCGACGTGAACGGCGGCGGCTGCACTGCGAACAGGTAAACCGAGATCAGCAACGGCAACAGCGTGGCCTCTTCCTTCGAGAGCAGGGCTGCCAGGCAGAACACACCGGCGACCAGCGGCGCTCTCATGAGGACAGCGTTCGCGGTCAACAGAGAGAAGAACGTCACGAGCAAGGATGTGCGTCCACTCAGCCAGAGGAGTGCCATGTTGACGCCATGAAAGTTGAAGGCCCACACGGCAACGGTCAACAGGGCGGCGGGCGGCGACAGGCTGAATCGGCGCGCGAGTGTGTAAAGCAGCACGATACAGCCGCTGAACACGGTGAGATTCGTCAGCCCATACCCGAATGGCCGCATGCCCCAGACACCGTAGTCAGCGGCAAAGGTGAGCGATACCAGCGGCCGATAGAAACCCACGTTCGCCTTGAACAGGGCAACGGCGTCGGTCAGGTCAGTCGCGCGGCTCGACAGGATCCAGACGAAGTCGTCTTTGAGGAAGCCGTGGCCGATGTCTGGAAGATAGATGACGAGAAACGCCGCACAGAGCACGCCGGCGGCCAGCAGCAGTCGCATTCTCGGATCAGTGGCGTGAAGGCGGATCCCACCCGGAGGGCGTCCCGACAGGCTCGACTTCGAGGATCGCTTCAGCCGCGTGGATCATCCCGCCGTACACCTTGAACGCCTCGAAGATGGAGATCATCGTGTCGGCCTGACCGCGGGGCACTGAACCAGCGCCGAAATCCTGACGCAGCCACACGACGCCCATCTCCTCGTCAACGGCGACCACGCGGTACGTCACACCCGGGAGCTTCGGGACCGCCTGGGCCTTCATGTTCTCGCAGCTCGGCGGGCGGAAGGTGCAGCCGGGACCGGCCATCTTCTGGCCGTTCTCGAACCGGTAGGCGTCGCTCGACAAGGGCACGTCGGGCATGAGGAAGCTTCCTGCGCGAAGGCCGGCAGGATACAGCGACGCAATCCGAATCATCTCTTCGCGGGTGTTCAGCTCCGACTTCTTCGGCGCGTAGGCCATGCCTGCATTCGGCTTCGTGAATGCATCGGGCTGAAAGAGCACGCCTTCCTCCCGGTTTCTGACGACCATCGTCTCGACCTCTGACAGCGCGAGGCCGAACACCTTCAATCGAAGCGCGAGCAGCACCGGCTTGCCGTTCTCTTCAACGACGGTGTGGGTTCCGGCGACGCCCTCGCGAACGTCGAGAAAATCCTGGCGGTAGGGCCGGAGTGCGGTTGCTGTTTTCCAGAGACCTTCACCCAGTTTCATCTCGACGGTGTCTTCGGTGAACCGCACACGGCTGCTGACGTGAAGTCTCTCAGGATCGTGAGCGACCATTGCCTCCAGATAGGTGGTGATGAAATCGCCGAGGCACTGTCGATCGCACCGCTGGGCCTCGGACGCAGAGGGGAGTGCCAGGACGAAAAGGACAATGGCTGAGAGCGACACTTTCATTTAGTGAAAATTGTAGTCCTGGGTCGAGCTCAATGATGCTTGATTACGACACACAGAGGCACCGAGGCACCGAGAATTCAAAATAATCTTCTCTGTGCCTCTGAGCCTCGGTTGTCGTGATCGTCCAGCATTTGCTAATAGAAATCGTGGGCATCGATCGACGCGGCGCCCTGGATACCCTCGATCCGTTCGGCGCGCACCGACAGCACGCCGTCCTGATGTTGCAGCACGCCTTCAATCATCAGGAATGGTTGACGCACGACGGCCGTGCGCTCCCGGTCGTAGAGATCGGGGCGGATGATGACATTCGAGATCCCGGTTTCATCTTCAAGCGTGAGGAAGACGAAGCCCTTGGCCGTTCCCGGCCGCTGCCGTGTGATGACCATGCCCGCAATGCGCACACGGCGGCCATCACGCGCGCGCGGCAGGTCGGCCGCGCGCAGCACACCACGCAGCGCCAGCTCGCTGCGCCGCAACGCCATCGGATGCGGACCGATCGTCAGGCCCATTCCGGCGTAGTCCGCCTGCAGGCGCTCGCTGGTATCCATGGCTCGGAGCGGTGAGGACGAAGCGGCGCCGCCATCGTCAACTTCCAACTTCCAACTCCCAACTTCCAATGTCTTCTCGTCGCCATCCTTGCCCGCAAAAAGCTCACCGGCAGGCCGGACAGATCTTTCTATCTGCCACAGCGCACTGCGCCGCTCGCTCGTGAATGCATTCAGTGCGCCGATATCCGCGAGCGTCGTCAACTCGTCGCGCCGCAGACCGGTGCGCTGCACCACGTCTTCGATCGATCGGAATCGACCCGCGGGTTGCGGCTCCACTGTCCATTCGTGCGAGCAGATGTTGCAGTAATACGTGCGGGCTTTCTGCGTATCGCGGACCATCTCGATCATGGACTCATCGTCGGCTCCGCATTTCCCGCACAGCAACGGAGGAGCAAACATCTTCGTGCGATCGAAAGCCGCCATCGCCTGCCCCATGTCTTTTCGCAAGCCGTTCACGTACATGAAGCCGATGCGGACTCCGCCATCGGTCTCGACGCGACAGAGCCAGTCGGACTGCTGCACGTCGATAGGATGGAAGCAGACACCGCGACGCTGCGCGTCCTTGACGAGCGTCGCCGGGTGATAGAACCCCATCGGCTGGTTGTTGAGGAGCGCCGTGTAGAACGCGGCTGGGAAATGTGCTTTGAGATAAGCGCTCGCGTAGGCCAGCAACGCGAAGCTGGCCGCGTGCGATTCGGGAAATCCGTACAGCGCGAATGACGTGATCGACGTGATGATCCGCTCGGCGGTCTCACCGGTGATGCCGTTACGCGCCATCCCCTCACGCAGCTGCACCTCGATCTGCTTCATGCGCTTCTCCGAGCGCTTGAAGCCCATCGCGCGGCGCAATTCCTCGGCCTGACCGCCAGTGAACCCGGCTGCCACCATCGCCATGCGCAGCAGCTGCTCCTGGAAGAGCGGAACTCCCAGCGTTCGTTTGAGCACCGGCTCGAGCGAGGGATGGAGCGGGACGACCGGCTCCCTGCCCGCTCGTCGATTGAGGTAGGGGTGCACCATCTGCCCGACGATCGGACCCGGACGGATGATGGCGACTTCCACGACAAGGTCGTAGAAATTCTTCGGCTTGAGGCGCGGCAGCGTCGCCATCTGCGCGCGCGATTCGACCTGGAAGACGCCGATCGTCTCGGCCTTCTGCAACATCTCGTAGACCGTGGGATCGTCCGCGGGCATGTGCGCCAGATCGAATCGGGCGTTCGAATCCAGGCGCTCCGTTTTGGGAGCTGGGAGTTGGGAATTGGCAGTTGATGATGTGTTGACCAGCTCGATCGCGTCCTGCAGCACGGCCATCATGCCGAGACCGAGCAGATCCACCTTGACGATGCCCATGTCGGCGCAATCGTCTTTGTCCCACTGGATGACCACGCGCCCGGGCATGCTGGCGGGCTCGAGCGGCACCACCGTATCCAGTGCCCCTTGCGACACCACCATGCCGCCGGAATGCTGACCGAGATGACGCGGCAGATCCTGGATGGCCATCCACAACTCGGCAAACGCGCGCACGCGCGGCATATCGAGTGACAGGCCGGCCGCTTCCATGTTGCGCGCCAGTGTTTCGTTCGGATCGGTGAACTCGAAGGCGTGCATCACCTTGGCGAGCCGATCGATGCGCTCCTCGTCGAGCGACAGCGCCTTTCCTACCTCGCGTGCCGCGCTCTTGCCGCGATACGTGATGACGTTGGCGGTCATGGCGGCCCCGCGCTGACCGTACTTCTCGTAGACGTGCTGAATCACCTGCTCGCGCCGATCGCCGCTCGGCAGATCGAGATCGATATCCGGCCATTCGCCACGCTCTTCCGACAGGAACCGCTCGAACAGCAGCTCCATCCTGATGGGGTCGACCGCCGTGATCCCCAGGCTGTAACAGACGGCGCTATTGGCCGCCGATCCTCTGCCCTGCACGAGGATGTTCTGCTGACGGCAGTAATTGACGATGTCCCAGACGATCAGGAAGTAGCCGGCGAGATCGAGCTTCTCGATGAGATCGAGTTCGCGGGCGATCTGTGCCCGCGCCTTGTCGTGATACGGGCGATAGCGATCGCGCGCGCCCACCTCGGTGATGTGACGGAGGAATGAGGCCGCAGTCTCACCAGGCGGCACGGGATAGATCGGAAACCGATATCCCAGATCCGCCATCGTGTACTCGAGCCGCTCGGCCAGCGCGATCGTTCCCGCGAGCGCATCGGGAAGATCGGAGAACAGCTCCGCCATCACCTCGGGCGACTTGAGGTAGCGCTCGGCGTTGCGTGCCAGGCGTCGCCCCGCTGCATCGAGCGTCGTGTGATGACGCACGCACGTCAGGACGTCGAAGAGGGGGCGCTCGGCAGGCGTCGCACACCGGACGTCGTTGGTCGCCACGATCGGCACGCGAAATCCGCGAGCCAGTTCCGTCAGCGCAGCGTTTTCACATTCCTCGTCGCGCAGGAGATGGCGCTGCAATTCGACGCAGACGTTGCCGCGTCCGAAAAGACCGACGAGTCGATCGAGCAACCCGCCGACGCCGTGATGCCGGGTATCAAGAACGGGCCGGCCGGCCAGCGCCACAAGACCAGTCGTGAAGCCATCGAACTCTTGGAGCGTGAGCGCGCCTTCGCCTTTCGGTGCGCGCAGCTTCATGCGGGTGACGAGGCGACAGAGGTTCTTGTAGCCGTCGGCGGAGGCGACGAGAACGGGTAATCGCCATGTCGATCGACGTGGCGATTCCGCGTCGGCGGGTCCTAAAGACAGGACCCGCCCTACACTGCCGATCTGCTGTTTATCGACAGCGTAGGGCGGATCCTGCTTTGTGGATCCGCCAACCTGCTTTGTGGACCCGCCGACTTGATTCGCGGACCCGCCGATCGTGTTCTCAATCGTTAATTCCGCCCCGATGATCGCGCGGAGTCCTGCCTGCTTCGCCGCTTTATGAAACCGCGGCGCGCCGTACACGCCATCGGCATCGAGCAGCGCCAGCGCCGGGTAGCCGAGCGCCGCCGCGCGCTCGATGAGTGTTTCGGGCAACGAGGCGCCCTGAAGAAAGCTGAAGGCCGAAGCGGCATGAAGCTCGATGTACACGACTGAACTCTGTCAACTCCCAACGACTGTCGCTCGACCAACTCCCAACTCCCAATGGCATCAATCAACAACCCCCTCGAGGAACCACTTGTCGGAGTGGCGCTCGCGGAACAGCCGATACGTCGGCCCCTCAGCAAGCGCGACGTCCCATTCGTCGCGATCCCAGGGGGTCGGGACTCGGGACTCGGGACTCGGGAAACGGGACTCCGTCCGGCTTTCCCACCAGGCGCCAGATGTACGCCAGGGGCCGGCACACGAATCGACGACTCCCCCATTCAAACCGCGCCGCATGATCGACACGCTCATAGGCTGGCCATGTTTCATTTGCACGCGGATAGGAATCGGATGGCGAAATCGACGAAGCGCGACAACTGGCAACTTCGACGCATCATTCACCTCCACGACACACCGCCCTTCGACGGTGCTCAGGGCGCCCCGAGCGCAAGTCGAGGGGCGAGGCACTGAGGCACCGAGGCTATGAATCAAAGAACTTGACGATTTGTTCTCTGTGTCTCTGTACCGCTGTGTGTCGTAGCGCTGGTGACGAGCGTTGACATCGAGTGGCATGAAACTCTTCATCGCAAACGCTCCTGGCTCCCACGAGTCGACCATCGCCGGCGATCCACACCGTGTCTCTCCCATGAGCGCCTGGAGACGCGCCATGAGCGTGGCGACTTGCTCCGGAGAGGGCAGTGGACGCGTCAGCAGCGAAAACTGGACGATGCGCCCAGGAGTGGGATCCACCGCCACCGTCACGCGATCGATCGCTGCGGGCGGGGGATGTGATTCGAGATCGAGCAACGCGAGCATGCGCAGCGTACGCGCGTCGCGAATCGCAACCGGCAATTGCAACGACCGCTCGTGCACCTCGCGCGTCGTGCCATCCGTTGACCTTTGACCTTGGACGTTTGACCTTTTGATTAGATGCAGGCGCACGTGGAGGACAGCCGCGCCACGGTCACGCTGCTCCAGGTGAGCCTCGAGCCGATCCATCAGGCGCCCGAGCACGAACGACAGCGGCTCGAGCTCCTCGATGGGCCACTCGAGATCGAGCGACTGCTCGAACCGCTCTTCGGGTACAGCGGGCACCAGCGGACGTGCGTCTTCCCCGCGAGCCAGACGCTGCCAGTCCGTCTGCTGACGGCCGAGCCGCGCGGCGAGATCATCTGCGGGCAATGCCGCGAGATCGCCAAGCGTTCGCAGGCCCCAATGACGGAATGTGGCGATCTGGTCCTTGGTTCTTGGTTCTTGGTCCTTGGTCCTGTGGTGTGGGTCCTTGGTCCTGTGGTGTGGCTCCTTGATCCTGTGGTGTGGGCCCTTGATCCCTGATGTGTTCGACGATAGTTCGTCGAGGAGCGTGATCGGCAGCGGGGCAACCGCAGCAGCCTCGTTGCCAGGCTCGACGATCGTGAGACCGGCGCGATACCGCACGAGCAGTCGCGCAGCCATTCGCGTGCCGGCGATCGCGACGCGCACCCGTAATCCGCGATCGGCGGCGGTTCGTCGCAGTTCCTCCGCAATCGTGCGCGCTTCACCGAACAATCGCGTCAGCCCGTCCAGATCCAATACGATCTCGGTGGGGCTGCACACCTCGATGCGCGGAGAGAACTCGCGCGCGACCTCCTCCAGCACGCCGGAGGGAGCGCCTTCTACTGTCGACAACGCGCCGAACACAGATACCTCACATCGACGCGCGCACGCGCACGTCGCCATCAATCCGCTTCCGTGGTGACACGACACGCACACGGAGATCGATCCCCTGCAACACGTGACTGCGATCCGACATACCAGCCCACGTCGATCGACTTGTCAGCGACAACGTCAGGCCACCTGCACTGCGCGCCAGTGGCTCCGGCGTCACCAGCACGCATGCCGTGTCGCTTCCTTCGATCACGCGTTGCACGCGCGGCCACGTCGTAAATGGAATCTGTCTGAGCGTCACAGCGGGCACGTCAGCCAGATCAATCGCGACAATGCCGAACCCACCCGCCTGGAGCACCAGATTGAGCGCCTTGAGGGCGCGATCGATTGCCCGATCGACGGAACTCGGGATCCGGGACTCGCGATCCGGGATCCGGGATTCCATGTTCCGACTTCTTACGTTCTGGGTTCTTGTGTGCTGCGTTCCCGAGTCCCGAGTCCCGAGCCCCGAGTCAGACCCTCTTATCCACAGCAATCGATCGAGATCCACACCCGCCGCTGCTGCAGAGGCGACGTCGAAGCAGTCGAGCGTATCGACGAGAGCCGCAATCTCTCCCCGACGCGTCGCGGCCGCCATGAGCTGCAGCAACAGCGTCATCCGCCCGGATGAACAGGCTCCCGTCAACTCCGACAGCTGACCGCGCGGCAACCCGCCTCGCAGGCAGGCATCGACGAGCGGGATATCCGTCGGCAGCAGACTCGAGGGATCCGTCCATTCCCACGACGGCAGCGTGGTCGTCAGCGTGCGATCGAGCTTGCGGGCACGGAGGGCGGATTCGAGGACGGCAACGGCTGGGTGCGCCATGGATTTTCGCTCTATCTTCGCCAGACTATATGATCGAATGGCAATGGCGATCAAGAGGCGAAAATCACTCGATTTCATCGACTATTCGCCATGCGCGATGGCTGCGGACCAGTCTCGCAGTTCAGAAGGCTACAATTGGACCGCTGTGCGGCTCGTTGCGTGAACTGTGTATTCGTCGTGACCCGCACAGCGGTCCAAGGCGCGCGGAGCGCGCCGAAAGACACGGGACCAGCCAAGGGGGCGCCGAGATATCAGAGGCGGCGGTCTTGGCTGGTTCTTCCAATCCAGACAGGCCAGTAACCGCTGCGCCTTCCACTTCCAAGGACCATGCACCGAGATGACGCAAAGAATTGAGTTGGGTCTCGATACGTTTGGAGATGTCACGGTTGATCACCAGGGGAAACAGCTGACTCAGGCAGACGCGCTCCGCCAGGTCGTCGAGCAGGGCACGCTCGCCGATCAGGTCGGGCTCGACTTCTTCTGTGTCGGCGAACATCACCGCAAGGACTTCTCCGTCTCCGCGCCTGAAGTCGTCCTCGCTGCCATCGCCAGTAAATCCGCACGCATCTACCTGGGCTCCGCGGTCACGGTCCTCAGTACCGACGATCCGGTTCGCGTCTTCCAGCGGTTCTCCACACTCAATGCGATCTCCAATGGACGGGCGGAGGTCATCGTTGGCCGCGGATCGTTCACCGAATCGTTTCCACTCTTCGGTTACGACATGTCCAACTATGAAGCGCTCTTTGAAGAGAAGCTCAATCTCTTCGCGGAGCTGCTCAAAGGACAGCCGGTGACGTGGAGCGGCCGGCTACGCACGCCGTTGTCGAATCAGACTGTGTATCCGCCGATCGAGAACGGGACGCTGCGCACGTGGGTGGCAGTGGGAGGAAGCCCCGAGTCGGTCGTGCGCGCCGCGCACTACGGTTTGCCTCTCATCCTGGCAATCATCGGAGGCGGTGCGCAGCGCTTCGCCGGGTACGCGCAGCTCTATCGCCAGATGCTCGAACGATTCGCGAAGCCGGAGCTTCCCATCGGCGTGCACTCGCCGGGACACGTGGCCGCCACCGACGAACAGGCACAGGAAGAATTGTGGCCCCACTACGCCGGACTGATGAATCGGATCGGCGCCGAGCGTGGATGGTCGCCCATCGGCCGCGCGCACTTCGATCGGGAAGCGGGACCCGACGGCGCGCTGTATGTCGGATCGCCGGAGACGGTCGCCGCCAAGATCGTCAACACGATGAAGCTGCTGGGTCTTTCCCGCTTCGAGATGAAGTACGCCAACGGGACGATGCCGCACGACAGGCT
>Ga0207645_10001651_pt1 | contig 18143 bp, 14 predicted proteins | sample KBSM53metaG_FD_184331 | JGI IMG/M metagenome (GOLD analysis project Ga0207645, IMG submission 184331) | Miscanthus rhizosphere microbial communities from Kellogg Biological Station, Michigan, USA - KBS M5-3 metaG (SPAdes) (version 2) | ecosystem: Host-associated > Plants > Roots > Rhizosphere >...
TTCGCCGGATCGGCGGTGTCGTATGACCGAACGACCCTCCAGAACTCCGGATTGACGAATGTCTCAGGTCCGGCGGTGAATCCCTCCGGCGCGAATCCGGGACGCACCGAGCTCCGCGGCGGATCGAAGCTGATATCCGGGTAGGCAGGAGAATCGGCGCCCCACATCCCGCGCCTGGCACGCAGATATACCAGGCCGTTGGAAGGCCCCCACCGTTCCTTGGAAAACGCGCCGACCAGGTCGTTGTTGTAGATGACGACCTCGCCCGAGCTCGCCACGTCGACAACCTTGTCCGAGCGCATTCCGGCGTCGAGATTCTGCTCATCGAGCAGGCCGCTCAGGTAACTGTTGCGGATCGTGACGAAGGAGCGCGTGGACTTGACGCCGCTGCACTGCTTCGAGCCGGTGATGCGGATGTTGTTGATGAGCAGCCGCGAGTCGAGTCGCCCTTCGATATACATCTGGTGCCGCAGATTGCCCTGCCATCCCATCTGCGAGCCGTGGAAGTTCCAGAACCAGTACCGCCAGCTGGCGCCGGGCAGCGGTGAACCAGCGGGCGCCTTGAAGCCGTTGGCGTCGTGAGTCGAGTCGTGTTGGTAGACCTGCGTGATGTAGAGATTGACGTCGCGATCGTCCAGGTTGTTGCCCGTGTTGACCGTCGTGTCATCCAGCTCCAGGTTCTTGAGGTAACCAGTCCCGAGGCCATCGAGGTTCAAGTTGTCGTGCGCCAGCACGGGCCGGGTTCCCGGCTCTCCGATGACGTACAGGTTGAGCAGGTCGCGCTGCAGGTAGAAATCCTCGGAATAGGTGCCTGGCGTCACTATCACAACGTTGGGCGAGCCGTACGGGGCGGCAACCCTCAAGTCACGCTGCATCGCGTTCCACGAGGTGCTTGCCGAGTCGCGGCCGATGCCGGGGAAGCGAGCCGCAGCACCGGCGCCCCAAGCCACCGTCGGCGCGAGCACCCGGATGTTGAAGGCCTCTGAGTTTGCGCCTTCCGACGGCGCCTCCAGCCGGACTCGCGCGGTCGCGGTGCCGCCGCCTGTGCCGTCGTAGGTCAGTATGCCGGTGGCGGAGTCGTAGTTGACCCCATCGAGGTTGCCCTCTATGACGGCAAGTCGAGTCGCGACGCGCGGCGTCCAGCCGCTCTCGTTGCGCAGGTCGCCGGGCGTCCAGCGGTTGCGAGTGTCGAGATGAAATATTCCGAGATGCTCGGTCTCGCGGTAGCCACGGACGAACACGATCTCCGGGATCTCCGCAAAACGGAACGGGCCACCGGCCGACGGCATTGCGGGCGGCGAAACCGGCGGCTCTGAGGGTGACGGATCTGACGGCGTCGCGGAGGAAGCCTCGACGCGGATGCTGAACGGCGCCAGCGTCTTGCGCACGGCGCCGTCCGATACCGAGATGGTCACGTCGCCGAATGTGCCGACGTTGCTTCTGCGCGGCGTTCCGGAAATGCGGCCGCTGCCGGCATCGAAGCTGAGCCAGTCTGGCAGGTTCGCGACGCTGAAGGTGAGCGGCTGACCATCCGGGTCCGCGGCGCGCGGTGTGAACAGATAGCGCTCGCCGGCACGAGCCTTGATGCGAGGCGTGCCGCTGATGACCGGCGGACTGTTCTGCGTCGAGTCGAGGCCGAAGGAGAAGGAGTCGTTGTCGTCGTCTTGGCATGCACTCGTCGTCACCAGCACGACAGCGACTGCGAGCGCCTTCAGACCGGTCGTCAACTGCATCGTTCTGTCCTTCGTCATGGTCCGGACCCAGCGCGCTCGATGTGCGGCGAGCTGCGTGGCGCATCAGACGGCGGGTAAGTCGCGTGCCGGTGAACCGGCGGACAGGGACGGTGCGTTGCGCGGGGAATGCGGCCCTGCGCTCCGGCAACCCCGCTATCGCCTGCGCTTCACGCAGGGACCGGAGGCTTTGCGTCCCCGCCTTGCGACGGGTTTGCCCTTTGGTGCGTCGGGATGAAGTATTCGCCAGATCGCGCGGCGTCGGCTGAGACGCAACTCTCAGCCTTAATTCGCCGGCATTATTGTCAAAGCAGCAGCTCGATCGGCGGCGGATGACTCAGGAATCCGAGCGGGCTCGCGGTAAATCCGTAGGCGCCCGACTGGAACACGGCGATCAAATCCCCTTCGCGCGCCTGGTCCAGCTCCATGCGATCGGCGAGCAGATCGAGCGGTGTGCAGAGCGGCCCGACGACCGATGCCTGCTCGCGGGGACCCGCACCGATGCGGTTCGCGACCAGCACCGGATAGTTTTTTCGCAGCACCTGACCAAAGTTGCCCGAGGCCGCCAGGTGGTGGTGCAGCCCGCCGTCAGTGACGAGGAACACGTGGCCGCGCGAAATCTTCCGATCGAGAACGCGGCAAACGTACACGCCGGCCTCGCCGACCAGGAACCGCCCGAGCTCGAGCACGATGTGTGCGTCGGGCAGCTCGGCCTCGATGCGCGGCACGAGCTCGCGCAGGTTGGCGCCGATCGGTTCCAGGTCGAGCAGGTTCTCCCCCGGGAAATAGGGAATTCCGAATCCGCCGCCTAGATTCAGCAGGCGCACCGGCGCCGGTGCGCCGCGCGAGAGCTCGAAAGCGAGCGCCGCGGACTTCTGCTGTGCCTCGATCAGGATCTCGGGGCGGAGGTTCTGCGAGCCGCTGAAGATGTGAAAGCCCCAGAACTCGAGCGGCAGGCGGGCGAGCTCTTCGAGCAGCGCGGGCACCGCCTCGGCGTCGATGCCGAACTGCTTGGGCCCGCCTCCCATCTTCATTCCGGACGACTTGAGCTCGAAGTCAGGATTGACGCGCACCGCAACCTTGGGGCGCGAGCCGCTGCGCAGCGCGAGGTCGGCGAGCCGCCGCATCTCGAGCGGTGACTCCATGTTGATGACGATGTCCGCGGCCACGGCACGCTCGAGCTCCGCCATGGTCTTGCCCGGCCCCGCAAAACTGATATCGGTGCGCTGCACGGCCGTACCGAGCGCGACGGTGAGTTCCCCTGCGGACGCGACATCGAGACCATCGACCAGGCCCGCGAGATGCTTGACGATGCTGGGCAGCGGATTCGCCTTGATCGCGTAGTGCAGGCCCACTGCCGGCGGCAGAACCGCGCGGAGCATCTCAACCTTGCGTGTCATCACCGAGCGATCGTAGACATAAAAGGGTGTGCGTCCGGCCTCGGCCGCAATCTCGGAGATGCGCTTACCGCCGACGACGAGCTCGCCGTCCTGCACCACGTACCAGGGCATCGATGGATGCTGCGAGAATGCGTCGAGCGTCATGCCGGGCCACCGAAAGAGTCGCGCACGCTGGCGGCGAGCGCAGGGCGGTCGAACTTGCCGTTCGGGTTTCGCGGCAACGCCGTGAGCCACGCGATGCGATGCGGCACCATGTACATCGGCAGCCGCGCCCGGCAATGCGCGAGCAGACGCTCCTCGCCATCCGCCACCGCGCCGGAGTCGGGCGGTGATGCGATCAGTACGATGCCTTCGCCGAGCGCGGGATGGGGAGCGGCGACGGCCACGGCATCACCGACCAGGCCCGAGGCGTATACGATTTCCTCGACCTCCGTCGGGCTCACGCGATAACCGGAAGTCTTGATCATCTCGTCGCGGCGACCGACGAAGTACAGATAACCGTCGGCGTCGCGCCGGACGGTATCGCCTGACCAGACCGCCATCTCGGTGAGCGGCAGTTCCGTGCGCTGCGCGGGTACCGGCCGGAAGCGCTCTGCGGTCTTGGCTGGATCGTTCCAGTAGCCGAGCCCGACCAGCGCGCCCCGCTGCACCAGCTCGCCCGGCTCGTCAGGATCGCATGGCGTTCCATCGGGACGCACGACCATGATCTCCGCGTTCGGGATCGCCGTGCCCATGGAGTCGGGCCGCCGGTCGATCTCCTCCGGCGGCAGATAGGTGCCGCGAAACGCCTCCGTCAGACCGTACATCAGGAAGGGTCGCGTCCGTGGCAGCGACGCGCGCAGCTTGTCGAGCGTCGCACGCGGCATCCGGCCGCCCGAGTTCGTGATGTATCGCAGGTGCTCGTCGATCCCTGCGGGCCACTGCAGGTCCGCGAGCTGGATCCAGAGTGGAGGGACGGCGGCGAGCCCCGTGATACGGTCTTTCTGAACCGCCGTCACGACGTCCCGCGCGAACAGGTGGTCGATCAGCGACACACTTGCGCCCACCAGGAACGCCGTCGTGAGCTGACTGAAGCCGTAGTCGAAGCTGAACGGCAGCACGGCGAGCAACCGGTCGTCCGGCGTATTGTCGAGATACCCCGCGACGCTCGTCGCGCCGGCGATCATGTTGCGATGTGACAGCACCACGCCCTTCGGACGGCCGGTGCTGCCGGAGGTATAGAGGATCGCCGCGACGTCGATGTCGATCACGCGGTGCAATGACCGCGGACCGCCCGAGAGCAGCGCGGGCCACGCGAGCTGCGCGAGATCCACGCGCGGCGGCGCGGCCGGCTCTCCGCCGACGACGACCACTGCGCGCACTGCCGGCGACGATGCGACCTCCGTGGCCACGTCTGCGAGACGATCGGCGCTCGTGACGAGGATCGACGCACCCGAGTCGCGCAGTATGTGCCCCACCTGTGCGCCCTTGAGCAAGGGGTTGACCGGGACGAACACGCCGCCTGCGAGACCGGCGGCGAAACAGGTGACGACGGCCTCCACGCGCTTGTTGAGATAGATCGCAACCCGGCCCTGCCTTTCGAGCCCGGCTGCGCACAGTCCACGCGCCGCGGCCTCGATCGTGTCCGCCAGTTCTGCGTACCTGACGATGGTATCCCTGTGCCGGAGCGCGACGCTGTCCGGCGTACCGGCGGCGGATTGCAGTGGCAGGTGAGGAAGCAGTCCGGTCATCTGGGCTATCCGTGCGCTTGTGCTACGACAGCGTAGTCTAGCGGCCGCAGTGGCCGTAAAAAGGTGAAGTGCTTGGCAGGCGCCAATCGCGCGACCTGCCCGGGGTCAGCGGTCCTGATTTCCGGAATGCAGGCGGTCGAGCATCGCTCGTATCGTCTCGAATTCCGCCGGTGTGACGCTGAGCCGGGACTGCGTGTCGAGACGCATGTTGAGCGTGCGCCGGACGGCGAGTGGCGCGCCCGTCCGCTCGCTGTACCAGTCCCCGACGCCGTCGAGGACGGCCTCTGGTGCCAGGCACAGCGACTCGTAGCTCACGAACATGAAGCGGTCGCTCCCGATCAGCGCCTGGTCCTCGCGGATGTCCCGTTCCAGCTCCACGACCTGCGCGCAGACCTGCTCGATCGGTGCGAGCCGGCTGATGCGCTCGTAGGCACGCGGTCGCGCAGAGAGCCAGGCTGTCTCGTCGTTGAAAAAACGACGTCTGCCGGCGAGGATGGACTGCGCGGTCATCTCCGGAGAACGGCGCAAGTGTATGAAGAGCGCCTCGGGAAACGCCGCTGCAAGCGCGCGCAGGCGCGGTGCATGACGCTGCCACTTGCTCACGAAAGGCGCACGCCGCTGCCGCTGCAGCTGATCGACCGTCGCACGCATCTCGCCGACGGCAGTGGGGTCGAGCCGGTCTGGGTCGATGTAATCAAGCGACTCCGGTAACCAGCGGTTCCACAGCCTCCAGCCCTGATTCGGTCCTCGCCAGCCGCGTGTCGCACCAAACGTGCTCGCGAGGTCTTCGGGCGGATCCTGCCCGCCGAGCCAACGCGAAATGACGGCGACTGTCACCGGGCTGTCCGGAAACGCCGCCATCAGGTTCGAGAAATACGCCAGCCGGAAGCGTTGCAGCAGGAGCTGATAGAGCAGCGTTGATCCGGACCTCGGCAGCGAGATCACAAACATCGGCGCGTGCGTGAGGCGCTGCGGCGGCTGGAGGCGTCGCCGCTCGTGTCCGGCCAGGCGGCGCGACAACGCCCTGCGGGCGGCGGAGATCATGCTGCGGTCACGCTCGAGGGCACCCTGCGCCTGCGGATCGTTGTGTGACGGTACGCAAGATCTTGCCCGGGCGATAGTCTAGTCTTCCCCGACCGCGAGCGGCCGCATTGCCGTCGCGACAGGCAAGCCCATGAAGACCGCCTTTCTCAAGACCTGTAGTCGTCTCGGACTCTCGCGCATCGCGCGCGGGCTGACGGGGCACGGCGTGCGCATCCTCGCCTACCACGGCTTCTGCGACGGGGACGAGGCACGGTTCCAGCCGATGCTCTTCATGCGCGCGCAGACATTCCGCGCGCGCATGCAACGGCTGCTCGAATCGGGTCACCGTGTCATTTCGCTCGCCGAGGCGGTGCGGCGGCTCGAAACCCGCGACATCGAGCCGGGTCTCGCGGTGATTACGATCGACGACGGCTGGCACGGCATACACGAGCACGCCTGGCCCGTGCTGCGCGAGTTGGATCTGCCCGCGACCGTTTACGTATGCAGCTACTACGCACAATGCCAGCTGCCGGTTCTGAACGTGTTCGCGCGTTACCTCGTCTGGCGATCGCCGCTGCCGGTGGTCGCGCTGGACGGGCTCGCACCCGGTCTCGCAGGGCAGCAGGCGCTTGCGGATCGCGCTGCCCGGAACCTGCTTGCCGATAACCTGTCGGGGCATGCGGATGCGATGCTCGCGCCGGCGGAGCGTCTTGCCTTCATGCGTACCGTCGCCACGCGGCTCGAGGTCGACATCGAGCCCGTGCTCGCGCGGAGAACCTTTCACCTCATGTCGCCCGCTCAGCTCGGCGAGCTCGCCGCGACGGGTGTGGCACTGGAGCTGCATACCCACCGTCACCGGTTTCCGCCAGAGGACCGCGCGGCGTGCGGCGAGGAGATCGAGCGCAACCGTCGCTTTCTCGCAGATATCACCGGCACGACGTCGACGCATTTCTGTTATCCAAGCGGCGAATACGGTTTGCATCAGAAGGCGTGGCTGCGCGAGCTGGGGGTGAGAAGCGCCACCACGACCCGACACGGCCTGAGCTACGCTGGAATGGATGCCATGGAACTGCCGCGTTTTCTCGACTCGGACGCGCATTCCCCGGAACTCTTCGATGCGGCGTTGGCCGGACTGCTTGCGATCCTGCGGGAACCGGCGGCGACGTTGCGCCGCTCGCTCGCGGACTGATCGTCTGCCCGGCGCCGCAGTGATCAGCGCCGTCGCAGCGAATCGGCGAGAAACCGCCGCCACTGCCGGAAATAGAGTCCCGAGTCGCCAGGGAATCTGAGGTCGTCCCTGACGCCCGGGTGCAGGAACAGGGCGGCAAACGACAGCAGCGCCTGCCCTCGCGTGAGCGGTGACAATCGAGCGTCGCGGAGCTTGGAGAGCATATGGCCCCAGTCGGTGGGCAGCGTCCAGCGGCTCGTCAGCCCGGTTGCGCCACGCGCGGCGGGACCGCTCCTTCCCTCGAAGTGGTGCTCGATCAGCCGTCTGGGATAGTCGGCACCGGCGTACAGGTCGAGGTGCAGCGCAGCCCAGAATCTCGAGTTGATCTCGATGAACTCGAATGCGTCGCTTGCCGGGTCCCACTTGTACTCGAGCATCGCGATGCCTTGCCAGCCGAGATGGCGCACGCGGGCGAGCGCATCGTCGCGCATCGCCTGGTGCCACCACGAGCGGCGAAGCCCGCTGGTGCCTCCGGTATGAGGATTGTCGTGCAGGGACAGCATCATCGACTCGAGCACCGGATTGCCCTCGACGACGAGTAGATTGACCCCGGCCTGTTGCAGCGCGCGGGCATGGCCCTGGACCAGGACGCGCGCGTGTGTGCGTTGCGCCTCGCTCACCGCGTGCAGCGCCGCCTCGATGGAATCCGCGCGGCGCACCAGGCCGCGCGTGGCTCCGTGCGCATGCGCCGCGTCCGCCTTGATCCAGTAGGGCGCATCGAACACGCTAAGATCCGCGGCGAGCGGAGTCCGACCCGCGTCGTAGATCACAGACGGAGGCAGGTTGCGGCGCACCGCAGCGCCGTCCGGAGCCGCCGCAAAGCTCGTGAGTACGTCGCATTTGGACAGACAGCGATACACCACCGGGGCCGGCGGGAGCAGCGGCAGCCAGGCGCGGAACTCCTCGATGCGGTGGCGGAGCGCGAGCAGCAGCGCCTCGGTCGGGATGAGCGCACGGATGCCGTTCTCGACGAGGTAGCGCAGCAGCCAGTCCAGAAACCCCGGGTCGTCGTACTCAGGCGCTCGAACCGGGCGACGGTTGTAGCGCGAATAGAGACCGAGCGCCTCCGCCTGGCTCGAGTATCCGTGCGTCTCGTAACCGGCACGGCCCAGTGAGCGCAGCACGCCCAGCATGCCGAGCGCATGTATGTCGGCGATCAGTACCGGAGCCAGCTGCGGCGGCGCGGCTTCGCGCGCCAGCTGCGCCGTCACGACCCGGACCCGCCGCAGGACCCGAAGGCACCCGGCAGATCACGGCTGGCCGGCGCGCGCACGCGCGCCGCGGCGGGATGCGCGTACTCGAATTCCGGTACCAGGTCGGGGGGACGTGTGCCCGTCAGCGGCACGGCGCCGGGCGACCCGTTGGTGGTCTCCCGCAGGCGGAAGTCGAGCGTGGCAGGGTCCGCGAAGGCGGCAAGCGGCAGGCCGAGGTTGCCCCGGGCCTCGGCCGGTCCCCGTACGTGCTCGCCGGCGGCTCCCCCGAACACGTTGCCGACTACCAGGGCCGGCGCAGGCGCGTGGTTGACGATGAAGACCGGACGGCTCCGCAGACTGACGAAGGTGTTCGAAACGACCCGCAGGCGTCCTTCGGGCGCTCGACCTTTGTCCTCGGCGCCATAGCTCAGGATTGCCCCGTTCGGACTCGCCTCGGCCTGCAGGATCAGGTTGCCGATAACGGTCGCGTCCGTGCTGCGCGGGAAATCCAGCTCGTAGCTCGCGGGTCCCGGCGGCACGTCGGCGAGGCGGTTGTAGGCAACGAGGTTCTGCTTCGCCCGGCTCTTGAGCAGATGCCCGTTCCTGGCGCCGTGTGAGTTCGAGAATCGCATCTCGAACCGGCTGATCGAGCCGATGTAGAGGTTGTGAGCCTTGCCGTCGGGGTGCCCATTGCGGGCGAACTCGCTGTGCTCGATGGCGATTTCCTGCCGGGGATCGTTGTCGGAGAGCAGACCGGTATCGTTGTCGTGGAAGTAACCGGCGCGCACGGTGAGACGGCGGCCCTGCGCGCGGATGCCTGCGCCATTTCCGCTTGCCGACTTCGCGCCTGAGAACTCGACGTTCTCGATGACGACCTCATCGCCGTTGATCACCCAGATGGCCTTACCCTGCGCCAGGGTCTCACCGGCCACGAGGTGAGGGCGACCGTTGATGCCGCGGATCAGGAGCCGGTTCTGCGGCCACACGCCGCGACTGTCGGGATAGTCGGCGGCCTCGATCAGGATGGCGTCGCCGTCGCGTGCCACCCGGGCCGCCGCGGCGGGTGTCGCAAGCTCGCGATCGGGGCCGACATGCAGCACGCGACGACCGGACTCGATCGGTGTCGGCCGGAAACCGGCCGGATCTTCCGCCCGTGCGGTGCAGGGACCTTGCGCCCACGCCGCAGCCGGCAGCGTGATCGCCAGGGTAACCAGCAGCACGCGGGTCACCGGCTAGTCCTTGAAATCATCCGGCGATACGCCGTGGCGCGTCAGCAGCTTGTAGAAATCCGTTCGATTGCGCTTGGCGAGCCGCGCTGCCTGCGAAACGTTGCCCTTGGTGATCTGCAGCAGTTGCGTGAGATAGCCGCGCGTGAACTCGTCGCGTGCCTCGTCGAAGGATGGCATCCGCGTCGTCTGACCCATCGCCTGCTTGACCAGCTCCGGCGAGATGACGGCGCCAACGGCGAGCGAGGCGACCTCCCGGACAACCTGGCGCAGCTCGCGCACGTTGCCCGACCAGCTGGCGGCGGCGAGCACTTCCAGTGCCTGCGGCGACATGTTGCGGCGGGTCTGGCCCGTCTCAGCCGCGATCTCGTCGAGAAAGCGCGCGGCCAGCAGCGGAATATCCTCGCGTCGCTTCGACAACGGCGGCAGGTCGAAATGCAGTCCGTTCAGCCGGTCGAACAGCCCCTCAGAGAACTGCTGCGCGGCGACGAGTTCGTCGAGCCGCCGCTCGCTGGTCACCACGACGCGGACACCGGTCTGGGTCGGGCGGCCCGCGGCGTCGACGGTTGCCGGGGCGGGGATTGCCTGCGCGAGCCCTCGCTGCAGCGCCTCGGGCAACGCATCCACGTTGCGCAGGAAGACCGTGCCGCTCTCGGCGGCGCGCAGCGCGCCGGCGAGGCGTCCCTCACCCGTCTCCGGCGCGAGCAGACCGCAGTCCATGGCGATGAAAGGCCCGTCGCGTCGCGGGCTGAACATGTGTATCGCGCGCGCCAATTGTTCCTTTCCGGTTCCCGACTCTCCGGTGAGCAGCACGGAGGTGTCCGTGTTCGCGACCATGCGCGCCCGGGCGAGCAGATCCGAAAGCTGGGAGTTGCGCGTCAGGAACTCGGTTTGCCACTCCTCGCTGTCGTCGATGAAACCCGACGTGCGCAGCGCCCGGCGCACCTCCGCAAGCAGGTGATCCTTTTCGAGCGGCTTGGTGAGGAAAGCAAACGCACCCGACTGGGTTGCCCGCACCGCATCCGGGATCGTGCCGTGAGCGGTCAGCAGGATCACGCTCAGTCCGGGCCAGCGCTTCTGCAGCTCCTTGAGCAATCCGATGCCGTCCATCTCCGCCATTCGCAGGTCCGAGATGACGAGATCCGGGCGGAACAGCACGGCGGAGTCGAGCGCACCCGCCGCGCTTGCGACGGGCTCGACTTCGTACTTTTCCGACCTGAGTCGGATGGTGAGCAGGCGCAGCAGCCCGGGATCGTCATCGACGACCAGGATGCGCGCAGGACGGTTCTTGCGGGGCGCGGTCATGGTGGGCTGTCGGGCGGCGGGGTAGCGTCCTTATCCCGCTCCATCAACGACTTCTCGATATCCGCGATCGCATCGAGCTTCTGCTGGATCGTGTCCCGCTCGCGTCGAACGCGGGTGAGATCCGCTGCCATCGCGTCGAGCCGGGATTGCGCTTCCGCCTCGACGGCGCGCATCTGCGCCTCGGATTCGAGCCGGGCGCGCGCCAGATCGGCGTATTGCGAAACGCGCGCGGTGAACTCGCGCTGGAAGGCGCTCGCGAGCCGCGCCTCGTCGGGCGACAGATGACCAGGTGTCGCAAGCAACGAGTTGAGCAGGCGGCTCGCTTCCAGCGGATTGCTGTCATCGTGCCCAGGGGTCCCGAGGACCAGCGCATAGCGAAGCGTATTGCCGGGGCTCGCGGTCTGCTGCCACGCGCTGCGGGCGGCGAGCAGCGTGGCCTGCTGGCGCGCCGTATCACCGGCTGCCATGCCATCGAGGGACTCGAGGTACGTGGCCGCCGGCGTCCCTGAGGTCGGGGCAGGGGGCGACGGGGGCGCAGGTCCGGCCGCCCCACGCTCGGCGTCGGTCTGGCAGGCGGTCGCGACGAGGCCGGCGATCGCCAGTGTCGCGATTGGAGTAGCCCGGGCGGTCTGCCACGGGCTGGGCGCACGTGATCTCATGCGGCCGTATCGTACCGTGACCGCGCGTGCTGAGAACCCGGGCAAAAAGAAAGCGGCGATCTTTCGATCGCCGCTAGCCTTCGAACAGACTCCTCGGACGAGTTACTGGGCGCGCTCAGTGCTTCCGACGGCGGGCTGTCAGGCCGACACCGAGGAGGCCAAGTCCCAGCAACGCCAGCGAGCCCGGCTCCGGGACCGTGGGGGCGAAGGTATTCAGACTGCCCGCATACGATTCCGCGCTCGGTCCATCGATCACGCTGCCCGAGATGACGAAGACATACCGGCCGGCCGCAAGGGTGGTGAAATCGATGTTCACGAATCCGCCATCCGCGGCGGTTGCGATCGCTATAGGGTCATGGCTAACGCTGCTGCATGCCCCAGGCGCACCCGCCGCGCAGACCGAGCCCGTGTCCGCATACAAGCTGACCGTGAAATCGGCAACGTTGTTAAACGGATTGAAGATCGCGTTGACGGTCGCCTCACCACCCGGGTCCAGGTCGAACACCCAGAAGTCCTCGAACGCTCCCGGCGCCATCGCGGTGTTGACGAACGCCGACTGGTCGGTGGCCGTCGGGTCATGCAACCCGAGGTACGTGCCGGCGCTGGCATCCAGATAGTCGCAGCCAGAGCAGATCACCGCCGCCTGTGCGACCTGGCTGCCCAGAGCCAGGGCGCCAGTCGCCACGACTCCCGCTACCAAATTCTTGATTTTCATATTGTCGTGCTCCTCGTCCGCATCCGATATTAGGCTCGCCCCTTCCAGGGACGCAGTCAAATCAAAGCAACATGTATGCCATGTGGATAAAGATAATTAAAAACAAAAGCTTAGCTCGAATGCAAGTTGTGCATAGCCGGGCGTGTGTAAGGGTTTTCGACGCCCTCGGACAGTGGCTGTAGGGGAAGGACTACACGGATGTGCGCGCCCGAGAGCCCATCCTCGACGAACTCGATGCGGCCCCCGTGGGCCGCCACGAAGTCGTGCACTACCGACAGCCCGATTCCTGTGCCGCGCACGTACCCGGTCTGGGGTGTGTCGGCCTGGTAGAACGGCTCGAAGATCCGCGGCCGGTCGGCAATCGGGATCCCGGGGCCGGTGTCCGCCACCTCGAGCTGCCACCAGCCCGGCTCCCCTGGACCCGCATGGACCAGGACCGTGCCGCCGACCGGGGCGAACTTGATCGCGTTCGAGAGCAGGTTCTCCAGGATCAGGCGTAGCTTGGCCCGGTCGACACGGACCACGAGCTCGGCGACCTGAAAGCGCATTGCCAGCCGCTTCGCGCCGATCGACAACTGGTGACTGTCCAGCACCGATCGTGCCAGCGGCCCGAGCTCGACGTCGGCGAGTGACAGCCCGCGCGACTGCACCTGCCAGGCGCTGTACGAGAGAAGGTTCTCGATAAGCCGCTGAAGATTGAGGCTGTTCTCGCGCAGGATGGAGGCCACCTCGGTTTGCCCAGGGCTGAGCGCGCCGACCGAGCCGTCGAGCAGCAGCTCGGTGCCCTCACGTATGTTGGCGAGCGGTGTCTTCAGCTCATGGGACATGTGCCGCAGGAACCGCTCCCGTTCCTCGATGACCTCCAGCAGGCGCCTGCGCAGCCATTCGATCTGACTTCCCAGCGCCTCGAGATCAGTCGTGCCCTTGACCCTGATCGGGTCGGCGAGCTCCCCGCGGCCGAGCTTGCGTATCGCCTCGTCGATGTCCCGGATCGGTCGTCCCAGGAGCAAGGTGAAGACGAAGGCCAGCCCGAGGCTGATCGGCACCAGCGCCGCCGACTGCCAGAGCAGCCGTGTGCGCGCGCGATTGGTGTCTTCCTGCAGTCTTACCAACTCGCGGTCGATCTGCCGGCCCGCCAGCACGGACAACTGGCCCCCGATCTGCGCAACGGCGGCGAAGTTGCGCAGCGCCGCCGCTACCTCGAGACGCTCATCGGAGCTGAGTCCGGTCGCCACAACCGCAATCTGCCGCCGCAGCTCGGCGATCAACCCCGGGCGGGCACCGTCACCGGGCAGCGTCTCGAGGGCATCGAGCACCGTTTCCATCCGCCGGCGGTTCTCGCCGAACACGTCCAGGAGCTCGGCGCGGCCGAGGAGCTGGTACAGCCGTGCGCTGCGCTCCATTGCTGCGATCTGTCGCACGATCGCCTGCGTGTAGCGCGTTGCCTCGACCCCGTGCAACACGAGCCGCTCGCTCGAGGCGGACAGGCGCGTGATGTTGAGCGCGGCGCTCACGACGCCGGCGAGCAGCGGCATCGACACGAGCGCGAATCCAAGCAGGATCAGGCCGCTGAGCGAACGCGGTCGTGCGAATCTCACCGAGTCATTCCAGCTGAGATGCTCAAGTCGCCGGACTCGCCCTCGAGCGCGTGTCGCGCCGCGCTCGCACACGCCAACGTTGCGTGATCCGGCCTGCGAGCTCCTGAGCACCGATAAGCAGCCCGCGGGGCGTCTTTGGATTGCAGGCGAGGATTCCGGTCCGCTGCCGACGCTGTGTCATCCATGACTGCTTGTATGCGTCGTCGCCGGTCAGGTAGTCAATCTCGAGAACTTGATCCAGGTCGAGGGCATGGCTGAACATGTGCGCAGACAACACGGTGCCGGCCGACAGTTGTGAGTACTCTTCGTCGTAGGCGAGCTTGAAAATAGATGCGCGGCCATGCATCGTGAACCAGAACTGCGCCGCAATCGGCAAGTCGCCGAGCCAGGCCACGCCCAGACGTAGCCAGTTGTTCCGCGCACAAATGTGCGCCCATTGCCGCACGAAGTTGCCGTAGGGTTCGGGTTTCTTCCAGCTCTTGGCGTACACCCTTTCATACGCATCCATGGCCCTCGGTACCTCGGCTGGATCGACGACGATCTCCAGTCGAGCGTCGCCCGAAGCCGCGCGCTCGAATTTTTTTCGCTTTCGTAGCCATGTATTACGCAGTTTCGAATCGCGACCCTTCATGTAGTCGTCGAACGAGATGCCCGCGCACGGCAGGTACCAGTTGCCAAAACAATCGTACTGCTTGGCGTACCAGCCCGATGCCGACAGCACTCTGCGCAGATTCGCGGTGTCCCCCGTGTCGCGATCGAGCGGCGACCAGTTCATCACCGCGAACCTTGGCCGGAAGTCGTGCAGTTGTCCCACCAGCCTGGCGAGTACCGGCCCGCGCTCGGCCGGACCATCGATCGAGCTGATGAGGGGTGAATAGAGTGAAGCGTAATAATTGGCCACGGCGGACAGGCGGTACGACGTCGTCGGTTCCGTGTACAGGAGCATCAGGCTCAGTCCGCCGACGCGATCCTCCGGTATCACGAATGTCCATGAGTCTTCGGCCACCTGCTCGATGAAATGCAGTGTCCAGGCCGCGCCTGCAAATGGATTCGACGTTTCCGCGTGATTGAACAGATCGAGCCGTTCACGCACGTATTCCAGTGCCTGAGGCTTGTTGAGCAAGTTCATATTGTTCGCCAATTGGATTCCGCGGTCTGCTCGGGTCGCAGGCGCCCGACACCGTCGGTACGGATGATAGCCCGCCATGCATCTCACTAGTGCTCCGCGAGCTCGGCAAGCTGTTCGCGCAAGTCGAGCACATGGCGTTCCCAGTAGCGCGGCTCCGCAAACCACGGGAATGCGCGTGGAAACGCCGGATCGCTCCAGCGCCGGGCGAGCCACGCCGCGTAGTTGATCTGCCGCAGGCTACGCAGCGATTCGACCAGTCGCACACCGCGCCAGTCGAAGTCGGCGAACTCGGTGTAGCCGTCCACGTAGTCGGCGAGCTGCGCGGCCGACTCATCGGCGTTCCCCGACAGAAGCATCCAGATGTCCTGAACCGCGGGCCCACTCATGCAGTCGTCGAGATCGACGAAGTGGGGTCCGTTGTCCCACAGCACGTTGCCGGGATGACAATCGCCGTGCAGCCGGAGGCGACGCAGATCGGTCAGCTCTGCAAACCGCTGCTCGATCCGCAGCAGGAGGTCCGCGGTCAGGGTGACATACGCGTCGCGCACGTGAGCTGGCAGCCAGTCGTTGTCGATCAGGTAGCGCGCGGCATCGCGACCGAGAGGGCGCCAGTCGAGCACCGTGCGGTGACGGAACGGCCGCCGCGCACCGATGAGGTGGATGCGGCCAAGAAGGCGACCCATCTGCAGGCGATCCTCGCGTGTCGCGAGCTCGGGCCAGCGTCCGCCGCGGCGCGGGTAGATGGCGTAGCGAAAGCCGTCGGCTTCGAACAGGGTCCGCCGATTCTGCGCGAGCGGTGCGACGACCGGGATCTCGGCCGCGGCGAGCTCCGCCGCGTAGTCGTGTTCCTCGAGAATGGCGGCGGTCGTCCAGCGCTGCGGGCGGTAGAACTTGACTACGACCGGCTGGCCCTCCTCGACGCCGACCTGGTACACGCGGTTCTCGTAGCTGTTGAGCGCCAGCAGCCGGCCGTCGCTGCGAAATCCGGCGGCCTCGACCGAGTCGATGACCCGGTCCGGGGTCAGCCGCGAATAGGGATGTGCGCTAGGTCCCGTCACCCGGTGCAAGTTAGCGGTACCGAACGCAAGTCTCAAATCGACCGCCTTGACGGCTGCTACGATCGCGCTCCATGCAATCCGTGCTTGTCACCGGTGGCGCCGGATACGTCGGCAGCCACGTCGTGCGTCAGCTCACCGAGCGGAACGAGCGCGTGGTCGTGCTCGATAATCTCTGCACCGGATACCGCAGCGCCGTGCTGAACGCGCCGCTGGTGGTGGGCGATACTGGAGATCGCGCGCTGGTCGATCGAGTGCTGGCGGAGCACCGCGTCGAGACGGTAATGCACTTCGCCGCGCATACCATGGTGCCGGAGTCGGTCGCGGACCCGCTCAAGTACTACCGCAACAACACCTGCGCCACCCGCAGCCTGCTCGAATGCTGCGACCGTGCCGGCGTGCGACAGATCGTATTTTCCTCGACCGCAGCAGTGTACGGGACATCCGCGGACGGGTTCGCCGGCGAGGACACGGCGACCCAGCCGATCAATCCATACGGACTGTCGAAGCTCATGAGCGAGTGGATGCTCCGGGACCTGGCTCAGATCTCGCGATTGCGCTACGTGTCGCTTCGCTACTTCAACGTGGCGGGAAGCGACCCGGGCGGCCGCATCGGTCATTCGGCGGCGAGTTCGACGCTGCTGGTCAAGATTGCCTGTCAGCACGCGATGGGCGTGCGTCCCGAGGTCGTAATCTTCGGCACCGACTATCCGACGCCCGACGGCACCGGCGTGCGTGATTACATACACGTCGAGGACCTGGCCGACGCGCACCTGCGCGCGCTCGACTACCTGCGCGATGGCGGTGCAGCTACAACGCTCAACTGCGGGTACGGTCACGGCTATTCCGTGCGCGAGGTCCTGCGCACGGTCGAGCGCGTGCACGGTGCTCCGCTGCGAATCCGGGAGGCGCCGCGACGCGCTGGAGATCCGCCGATGCTGGTTGCACATGCCTCGCGCGTGCGCCAGGCACTCAACTGGTCGCCACGCTATGACGATCTCGAAACCATCGTGCGCACGCAGCTCGAGTGGGAACGACGATTGATACGCGAGCCGGTGCTGCAGAGGAACTGAGGCGAGGAACGAAGCCCACCCGCATGGTATCCTGCGATGTCCGGCACATTCGCGCGCCAGCCCGTGAGTCTTCGACAGGTTTCACCCTTCCGTTTGCCTCAGCCCCGGTCGATCGCGAAGCATTGTTGCCGTCGCTCAATCATACGATCCGGACGCAGGCCTACCCGGATCGCACCTGCATGCACATGACCGTCAACGGATCAACTTTGCGAGAGTTAACAGCCATGGCTATGCGCCACCGAATCGTAATTGGCCTCGTTCTGGTGACGATCTTTACGACGATGGCGGGCTGCGGCGGCAAGGACGAGGACCCGGGCAGGGCGGCAACACCGAAGCCCGCCGCGGCCGTGGGTGCCCAGCGGGAAGACCAGGCGGCCGCGGCGCGGGACGCACGTCGCCCCGCCAACGCGGTCACGACCGGCGAGGCGGGCGCCGCAGTCGAACTCCAGTACGAGCTTGCACCACGCCCGGAGACAGGGCAGCCGTTTGCGGTGCAGCTGGCATTCGTTCCCCAAGCGCCAGCGGATTCGATCGACGCGCAGCTGAGCGTCACACCGGGTTTACGCATCACGAGTGCGGAGTCGGTGCGGTTTGCCGACGTGAAGGCCGGGGAGCGCTATACCACCGAGGTGATGGTCGTCGGTGACGAGCCGGGTCTCTATTACGTCGGAGTCGTGGCGAGGATGGCCACACAGGTCCAGACGGATGCGCGGTCGTTCTCGGTGCCCGTGGTGGTCGGTGCGCCAGCCGCTGCGGCCAAGCCGCAGACAAATGCGGATGCCTCCGGTTCGGCAATAGTTACCGTGCCGGCTGAGGAGACCGGCGGCACATAACAAGAAAACAAATGCGCTTTATGTCAATTTTCAAAGTGTTGGCGTGAATTTAGGGCAGAATCCTCACCAAGGACCTGTCCGCACTGCTAAGGAATAGCGAACTAGCGGACCGGTCAAATGAGTCGCAACGGGAGCCAGGTAACAAGATGGGCAACAGGGTCAGCGTCGAAGGCTGCGGACGGATGTCGAGTTTGAGTGTCGCGAGCCGCAGCTTGCGACTGATCGCGCTTGCAGCGCTTGCGGCCG
>Ga0207645_10001652_pt1 | contig 18141 bp, 16 predicted proteins | sample KBSM53metaG_FD_184331 | JGI IMG/M metagenome (GOLD analysis project Ga0207645, IMG submission 184331) | Miscanthus rhizosphere microbial communities from Kellogg Biological Station, Michigan, USA - KBS M5-3 metaG (SPAdes) (version 2) | ecosystem: Host-associated > Plants > Roots > Rhizosphere >...
GCTCGTGACTCCACAGGACGACGGACGGCCCGCCCGGGACGTCTTCGTCCGGCGTCGGCAGACGGCCGCGCTCGGGGAACACTCCCAGCACCTCGAACGCGCTCCGCGTCATCACGCCGACGTCGATCTGAACGGGTGGGCCATCGCCGGTCAAAGCGACCTTGACCGGTAGCGCGACCCAGCCTCCGAATTTCTGAAAGGAGCGATTGCCGTTGACGAAGTGCCAGTAGCCACGGGGCGAGAATGGGTTTTCTCCTCGGCCCTCGCCGCCATTCCCGTAGGTGGTGGCGGCAACGCGGACGATCCGGCCTTCGTCGGGATAGGGCAGCGGCCGCAGGAGCACGCCCTCGACGACGGAGAAAATCGCGGTGGTCGCGCCGATGCCGAGCGCCAGCGTAATGACCGTGACGGCGAAGAACGCAGGAGTGCGGACGAGCGCCCGCGTCACGTAGCGAATATCGCGAACGAACGATTCCAACGATTCCATGGGCCCAGTCCGGAGGATGGTCGGTGGATTCAGCGAAACGAGTTGGGGCTGCGTTTGCGGAACGCGGAACTCAGACTCGTGTATGAGGCCAGGCATTGCTTTCGCACCGAGATATGACAGCGCGAAGGCGCGTTTGGCTGGAACCCACCCCGGAGCTCGCCATGCAGACAGGGAGATCCGTCGCGCGGCAGGCCCACCGGCACCGGCGGTTTGGCGTCGGCACGCCGGGGGTGGGACCCAACGTCCTGGCGACGGCTGGACTGATCGCGCTGTGTGCGTTGGCGCCCGGCGTTGGTGCGCAGGGCGGCGGGAAGGGATTTCTCTTCAACAAGCCGGTCGGCAGCTTCGCGTTCCGCGGGGGATACGCGGTGGCGAACGCCAGCAGCGACGTGTTCAGCGACGCGACCGCACAGCTCACGCTGAACAAAGGTGACTTCAGCGGGTTCAGCTGGGGCGGCGACATCTCCTATTCGACTGGCGACCGATGGGACGTCCTGTTCGATGCCGAGGCCGCGTACGCCTCGAAGAGCTCCGAGTTTCGCAACTTCATCGACAACAACGATCAGCCGATCGAGCAGAGCACGAAGTTCAAGCGCATTCCCGTGACCATCGGGATCAAGTACTACCTCATGAGCCGCGGCCGGTCGGTGAGTCAGTTCGCCTACGTCCCGACCAAGTTCGAGCCATACGTGAGCGTCGGCGGAGGGGCGATGTATTACGATTTCCAGCAGAAGGGCGATTTCATCGATTTTGCGACAGACCCACCGGATGTCTTCAACACAACAATTGAGTCTTCGGGATGGGCCCCCACGGCACGGGGGGCAGCGGGGGTCGAGTATTCGCTTGGTCCGTGGGTCGCGCTGACCGGTGAAGGGCGGTACGTTTGGGCCAAAGCCACGCTCGATAAAGACGCGTTCGAGGGGTACGACAAGATCGATCTCAACGGATTCACGGGGACGCTTGGATTCAGGGTCAGGTTCTAACAGGCGGGGATCATGACGATGCGACTCGACATCGACCGGAAATCGAACCACACGAGTGCTGTGCTCGCAGCGGTGCTGCTGCTCGGATCGGGCCTGGCCGCCGGCGCGCAGGAAACGCAGTTGGCCTCGAATGACGCGAGGTGGGGTCCGTGGATCGGCTGTTGGCAGTCGTCCAGCCGTGACGCCGTGAGCCTGGAGCTCGCCCCCAACAAGGCGGCGCCGGTGATCTGCTTCATGCCTGCGCCGGGCAATGCCACGGTGGACTTCGTCACCATCAACGGTGGCGCCGCAGGGTCCCCGGAGCACGTCGACGCGAACGGCACCCGTCGCGTAGTGGACCGCGAGGGGTGCACGGGTTGGGAGATTGCGGATTTCTCGTCCGACGCCAAGCGCATCTACCTGCACTCCGAGCATCAGTGCACCGGGAACCGCACGCGGACGTCGACCGGCATCATGTCGATCACGCCTAACGGTGAATGGCTCGACGTGCAGGGCGTGAAGGTGGACGAACACACCGGCGTGCGCGTGGCCCACTACGGACGCGTCCCGATTCCGCCCGCGCTCCCGGCCGACCTTCGCTCGAAGATCGAAGGGTTGCAACTGGCGACGAACGCCGCTGTGATCTCGGCCAGTGATTCGGTTCGTATCGCCGACGTCATCGAGGCATCCAAGAAGGTCGATCCGCTCGTGTTGCAGACCTGGCTCACCGAGCGCGGTCAGGGCTTCGCTCTGGACGCGAAGCGCCTCACGCAGCTGGCTGACGCGAAGGTGCCCAAGACCGTGATCGACGTGATGGTCGCCCTGACGTATCCGCAGGTATTCGCGGTGAACCTCGCGCAGGCCGACGGCCAGGTGGTGCAGGCAGCCGGCGCACCGCAGGTGGCGATGGAGGAGGGCGCGCAGGGCGGGCCGACGATCTTCATGAATTGGGACCCGTTCTACTCCAGCAGCTACGGCTACGGGTACGGGTACCGCTACGGCATGTACGGCTTCGGAAACGGCAACCCGTATGGGGGCACGTGGTACATGGGGTCCCCAGTCAAAGTCCGGCCGGTAGGAGTCCTGAACCTCTCACAGGAGTCGGGAGGTCGGATGGTTCGCGGCAGAGGGTACACACGCGGCGGGAGCGGCGGCGGTAGTACCGCCTCGCCCAGCGGCAGGACGTCGGGTGGCTCGAGCAGCTCCGGTGGTTCGAGCTCGTCAGGCAGCACGGGGAGGACGGCGAAGCCGCGACCGTAGGGAATCGGGAATAGAGGGAACGGGGAACCGGGAACCGACGCTCCACGGAGCTTCTGTTCCCGGTTCCCCGTTCCCGTTTTCTCCCATCTCGCGGCTCCCGGCGGTTCCCATTCCCGATTCCCTATTCCCGATTCCCGAGAACGCGGGCCAGAGTCTCCGCACTCACATTCCCCCCACAGAGCACGACGACACTCTCGTGATCCGCGAGACGTGGGCGGCCGGCCATGAACTTCCGCCAGCCCGCGACCGCGACGCCGCCGGCGCCCTCGATGACCATGTGGTCCGCCAGCATCACGTCGCGCATCGCCTGCGCGATCTCGGCCTCGCTCACGAGAACCAGCTCATCGATCAGATCGCGGCAGTACGGGAACGTGATCGCCCCTGGCTCGATGTTGCCGGCGGTCGCGTCCGATAGCGTGGGCTCGTCAGGCACTTCCATAAGGCGGCCGGCGCGGACCGATTCGTACATCGCCCGCGCCTGCTCGGGCCAGCAGCCGACCACGAGCACATCCGGCCGCACCGATTTCAGGTACGACGCGATACCCGCGATCAACCCACCACCTCCCACCGCGACGAATACCGCCTCGACCGCCGGACGTTGCTCGAGTAGCTCCACCGCGATGGACCCCTGACCGGCCATCACGTCGGGGTCATTGTATGGCGAGATGTAGACACGCCCTTCCCGCTCGCCGAGCGCGCGCGCCTCGAGCTCGGCCGCCATCGGGTCGCCGTCGGACACCACCACCTCGAGGCCGGCCTTCGTTAGGCGCTCGATCTTGTAGCGGGACGCCGACGACGACACCACCACCGTCCCTCGGCCGCTCGTCAACCTGAGCGCCTCCGCGACCGCCAGACCGTGGTTGCCGGTGGACGACGTGACGACGCCGCGCTCTCGCTGGTCGCTCGTGAGGAGCAGCAGCTTGTTGAGCGCGCCGCGGATCTTGAACGAGCCGGTGCGCTGCAGGTTCTCGCACTTGTAGTGCGCGTGAGGCACGAGGGAGCGGGCCGGTTGGAGCGGAGTGGCCAGACCGAATGGAGCGAGCCGCTCGCTCGCGGCGACGACGGCGTCGGGAGCGGACAGGGGTTCGTTGCGCATCCCGGAAGTATACGGACTCGGGAACGGGAATCGGGGCGGACATCAAACGGGAGTTCCACCCGAGAACCATGAACGCTGGAACGGGGACAGTGCTTCGTTAGGCCCAACAGCACGACGCAGATGGACGCGGACGCTGCGCCCGCAGACGGACGCAGAGGCTCCAACGTCATCCACAGCGCCTCTCACCCAGCCTTTGAAAAAGGGCGCCATACGCGTGCCGAACTACTCCCCGCGCAGCGCCACCGTGGGATCGATGCGCGTTGCGCGACGAGCCGGTACGTAGGCGGCCACCGCCACCACCACGCCTAACAAGAGAGCGGCCCCGCCGAATGCCCACGCGTCGAGCGGCCGAACTCCATACAGCAGCGTGATCATGAACCGCGATGCGAACGCCGCTGCTGCCAGGCCCACGCACAGGCCGGCGAGGGCCAGCACCGTGCTCTGACGCTGCGCGAGCCACAGCACGCTCTCGGGCCGAGCGCCGATGGCGATTCGAATGCCCCACTCACGCGTTCGGGCCTGCATGCGGTACGCGACCACAGCGTACAGACCCGCCGCCGACAACGCCGCCGCGAGCGCGGCGAACGCGCCGAGCAGTAGTGCCATCAGCCGTTCACGAGCCAGCGCCAGCGACAGCTTGTCCGCAAGCCGTCCCGGACGAATCAGCGGAAGGTCCGGGTCCAGCGTGGCGACGACATCCGTGATCTGTCGCAGCGCCACGTCGGCCTCGAGCGAAGTACGCGCCACGATCGTCATCGCGTCCGAGTACATCTGTTGGACGGGGACCGCGAGCGCCGGCGTCGGCGGTTCACGCAAGTTCCGATACTTCGCCGTCCCGACGACGCCAACGACGACCGATGGCGGCGTCGAGATCGCACCCACATGCTTGCCGATGGGGTCCTGACCTGGCCAGAAGCGATCGGCAAAGGCCTGGTTGACGATCACCACACGCTCGCTTCCCTTGCGGTCCGCTTCCGTGAACTCGCGTCCACGGAGCAGCGGTGTGCCGATCGCTCGATAGTACCCCGGCGAGATCATGCTCGCCTCGACCTCCATCGCCTCGTTAGGCCTCGGCTGGTAGCCCTCGGGCTCCGCGGTCGTCGCGATCCCGCCAGACTGCACCGGCACCGACCGTCCAAGCGCCACGGCGGTCAGCCCGGGCACGCCAGCGAGCCGTTGCTGCAGCGTTTCGTAGAATCGGCGCCCTCGGTCGTTGTCGTAACCGCTCCGCGACAGATCGATCGTCGCGATCACGGCACCGTCGGGACGGAATCCAGGGTCCAGCCGGCTCTCGGTCCCTAACGTCCGAATGAGGAGGCCCGCGCCCACGAGCAGGAGCATCGCCAGCGCCATCTGCCCAGCCACCAGCACGTCGCGAAACGGCAGGCGGCGTCGCCCAACCCCCCACACTGCGCGCTCACCCTTGAGCATGGGAACGAGATCGGGCCGTGACGCCGCGAGCGATGGTACCATCCCGACGAGCACCGCGGTCACCAGCGCGGCGACGATCGCGAACGTGAGTGTGCGCAGATGAAGAATCGGTGTCGATGCGCTCACAGGCAGGGCGAGATCCGGTGGCGCGACCGACCCCACGAAGTCAGTGAGCCACATCGCGATCCCGAGACCGACGCCGGCGGCCGCGAGCGCGATCACGAGGCTTTCGGCCAGTGACTGCCTAACGATTCTCAAGCGCGAGGCGCCGAGGGCGGCCCGGATCGCGAGCTCCCGTCGTCGGCGCTCGGCTCTCGCGAGCAGTAATCCCGCGACATCGGCACAGGCGATGAGCAGGACGATCCCGACGACACTCAGGAGCAGCCAGGACAGGCGTCGCGCCTCCGCGCGCTGCGAGAGCTGGATCGCCGCCTCGTCCGCCGGTAGCGCTTTCGCCAATCGGTTGCTCGAAACATTCGGTGCCTCACGTGCTCGACGCGCCGAAACGACGTCCATCTGGGCCTGTGCGTTCGCCAGGCTCGCGCCCTTCGCGAGCCGTCCAATGATCGAGAGCCACGTGAGCCCGCGGCGCTCGAGCGGCTTGAGCTCGGCGAGCTCCGGGTCCGCGAGGTTGATGGTCGAGAGCGGGAGCCAGACATCCGTCGGCGCATCGAACGTGGCACCAACGAACGCGCGACGGGCGGTGCCGACGATGATGAATGGAATGCCGTTCAAGCGCACCGTCGAGCCAATGATGGCGGGGTCGGCGTTGAACCGGCGACGCCAGAACGCGTCGCTCAACACGGCGACGGGCGCGGCACCGCGTGCGTCGTCCGCCGGCGCGATGAGACGGCCGTGATTCGCGCGAGCGCCAAGGACAGCGAAGAAGTTCCCGCTGACGACGGTGCTCGTCACGCGCTCGGGCAGCCGCGCATCGCTCGCCAGATGCACGGGGACATCCGTCGAGAACGCCGCGAGGCCCGAGAACGCGGGCACGTTGTCTCTGAGATCGAGGTACCCGGGGTAGGACGTCTCCGCGAGATCGAGACGCTGAGGTTCGCTCGAGAACACGCGAGCCAGCTCGTGGGGCCGTTCGACCGGGAGCCCTCGAAACAGGGCGGCGTCGACGAGACTGAAGATGGCGCTGTTCGCGCCAATGCCGAGCGCGAGGATGAGCGTGACGGCCGCCGTGAAGCGGACGTTGCTGCGGAGCGTGCGGGCAGCGAAGGCGAGGTCGTCGAGGAGGGCGCGCATGCGGTGGTCGAGTGTCCGAGGTCGAGCTTGCGACTGCGAGCGTTCGATCCCCAAGGCGACATGCGTGCCTAACCGCTACAGTAGCGTAATCACTGTATTTCCATGGAGTTGTCGCATTTCGACGTTAGGCGCCAAGGTCGACGAAGTGGCGCGGAGACGGACACCCCGTCCCAAAGCCGGTCAGAGCCGGGCGAGCTGTTTGTCCTGAACCCGTGCGAGTAGGATCTGGGCGGTCATCGCACCGATGAACGCCATGAACATGTCCCACTGCGTGTCCCAGACGTCGCCCTGCGTGCCCAGGAACGCGTCGGCCGACGAGCCTCCGAGCACCGCGGCGAACCACTCGACGAACTCATAGCACGCGCTGATCGCGAGACAGAGCGCCGTGACGATCGTGAACAGCCACTTCCCGGTCGTCAGAGGCGATCGCCTGAGCAGGATCTCGCGCGCGATGATCGCCGGGACGAACCCCTGCGCGAAGTGTCCGATTCGATCGTAATGGTTTCGGGTGAAGCCGAACCACTGCTCCATCCAGAAGCCGAGGGGCACCTTCGCGTACGTGTAGTGGCCGCCGACCATCAGGATCAGGGCGTGAAGGAAGATGAGCCGATACGCGATCGGCGTGAGCGGAAATCGGCGCGCGGTGGCGAGCAGAATCGGGACGGCGATGAAGATCGGGAACACCTCCAGCCACCAGGTGGTGCGGTCGGCTGGATTGATGCCTGAGATGATGAGCGCGATGGCACCGAGGAAAATGAGCGCCAGCGCTTCGGATCGGACCATGGTCGTGTTGGCTCGAGATCTGTACGACAAGCTGACGCCGGACGGGTGCATAACGTCATACCAAGCGCGATGCCCATGAGTTATACCGAAGACCGCAGACGGCAGGCAACGGCAGACGCTAGACAGCAGACGGCAGGTTGCAGAGGGCAGTGGGGCACGGTTCCGATCTGCTACCTGCCGCCAGTCGCCAGCCGCCAGTCGCCTGCCGGCTGCAGTTGTCCAATTGACCCGGCACACCGACGCGGGCATACTGCGCCCGCCATGACCACACGCTCCCCCTCCCCACTCGATCTCGACCACGCGACCATGCAGCGGCTCGGCCGCCAGGTTGCCGACGCGGTTGCCGGACACCTCGCGTCGCTGCGCGACCAGCGAGTGCTCACGAACGGGCTACCTACCGCAACGCGCCAGCGCATTGCGGCGCCGCCCGACGAAACGCCGGTCTCGTTCGACCATCTGCTGCAAACGCTGCAGACCGACGTCTTTTCGTACTCGGCGCGAGAGTCTCACCCGCGATTCATGGCGTACGTCCCCGGCTGTCCCAGCTTCCCGGCGGTCATGGGGGACTGGCTGGCGACCGGATACAATTTCTTCGCCGGCGTCTGGCCTGTGGCCGAAGGACCTAACGCGCTGGAACTGGCGGTGCTCGAGTGGTTCCGGCAATGGATCGGCATGCCCGCCGGCACCGGCGGCCTTCTCACCAACGGCGGCTCGGGCGCGACGCTCACCGCGATCATCGCCGCGCGTCACGCGGCCGTGGGCGACGATGCGAGCCGCCTGGCGCGCCTAACGCTGTACGCATCCGACCAGGCGCATTCGGCGGCGCTGCGCGCCGCGTGGATCGCGGGCGTTCCGCGCGACCAGGTTCGCGTGCTCCCGAGCGATGCGGACTATCGCTTGCGGGCGAGCGACGTGCGCCGGGCGATCGCCCGCGATCGCGCGGCAGGGCTCATTCCACTCGCGGTCGTGGTGAGCGCGGGCACGACGAATACAGGCGCCGTCGACCCGCTCGATGAGATCGCCGACGTCTGCACTGCGGAGGGCACCTGGCTGCATGCGGACGCGGCGTACGGTGGATTCGCCGCGCTCACGGAGCGTGGCGCCCGTATGCTCTCGGGACTCGGGCGGTGCGACTCCGTGGCGCTCGACCCCCACAAGTGGCTCTTCGTGCCGTTCGAGTGCGGCTCGCTCCTCGTGCGTGAACCCGAGCGGTTGCGCGCCGCGTTCCACGTCCTGCCCGACTATTTGCGTGATGTCGCAGCCGGCCAGGATGCCGTCAACTTCGCGGACTACGGCGAGCAGCTCACGCGTCAGTCGCGCGCGCTCAAGGTGTGGTTAGGCGTCAAGTACTTCGGGCTCGCCGCCATCCGCGGCGAGATCGATCGCGCCATCGACCACGCAGCGTACGCAGAGCACCTGGTGCGGTCGCAGCCGCTGCTCGAGGTGATGTCGCCGGCCCAGCTGGGTGTGCTCTGCTTCCGCGTACACCCGGCGGGCATGGACGATGGCCCTGCGCTCGACGCGTTCAACGAGCGAGTGAACGCGGCAATGAGCGCGGATGGGCGGTACCTCATCTCGTCCACACGTCTCCGCGGCGCGTTCACCCTTCGGCTTTGCATCCTCGGGTTTCGCACGACGGCCGCCGATGTGGAGGGACTCATCCGGACTGTTGTGGAGGTTGCGAGGCAAGCGGGAGCGTAGAGCGGGAACTGGGAACAGGGAACCGGGAACAGTGGATCCACGCGGAGTCACCGTTCCCTGTTCCCGGTTCCCCGTTCCCCGGATTCCCGATTCCCGATTCCCGATTCCCGACTGTCGTCCACGCAACCACCGCGGCCAGCGCCGCCAGCCCCGCGCAGATCCACATCGCGCGCGCGAAACCCTGCGTGAGCTGCAGGCCAGACAGCTTTGCCAACCCGCCCAATCCGGCCGCCGCCGGAAGTGCCGCCGCGGAGATCAAGCCGGCGAGACGTGCCACCGCGTTGTTCACGCCGGACGCCACACCGGCGTCGCGATCCGGCGCCGCAGCGAGCACCGCCGCCGTGAGTGGGGCCACGAGCAGTGAGAGCCCAAGACCAAATACCACTGCCGCCGGCAGGATTGCCCCGACGTAGGTCGCGCCCGGAACGACGCGCGAAAACAGCAGCATACCAACGCCCGCGACGAGTGCGCCGACGGCCATGGGTCCACGTGCACCGTGGCGATGCGCAAACCGACCCGCCGCGGGCGAGAGCGCGAGCATGAGCGCGTTCGCGGGCAGGAGCGACGCACCACTCTGCAGCGCCGAATAGCCCATGTTCCCCTGCAGCTGGAGCATGAGCAGCAGCAGCACGCCGCCTAACGCCGCGTACATCAGAACAGTCGCGAGGTTGGCTCCGGTGAACGCGCGCGACCGAAACAGCCGCGGCGGCAGCAACGGCGACCCGGATCGGCGTTCGACCACCGCAAAAGCAACCAACAGGATCGCGCCCGCAGCGAGCATGGCGACGATGATCGGGTCACCAAACCCGAGGCGCGGCCCGTCGATCAACGCCGCGGTCACGCCACCGAGACCGAGGACCAACAGCACGGCACCGACGTAGTCAATGTGCTGGCGACCGCCGCGGTCGGTCACCGCGCCGCGGCCTGACGCGAGCCACGCCGCCGCGAGCGCAACGGGCGCAATCGCCGCGAACACCCAGCGCCACGACGCGGCGTCGATGAGCCATCCGCCAAGCAGTGGCCCAATTGCCGTCGATGTCCCGGACCAGCCAGCCCACCGACCGATGGCCGTGGCCCGGTCCCGTTCGCCGAACGACGCCTCGAGCATCGCGAGACTATTCGGCACGAGCATCGCCCCCGCGGCGCCCTGCGCGAACCGCAGCACCAGCAGCACCAGGGATCCCGGAGCGATGGCGCAGCCGACCGTCATCACCGAGAAACCGATCGACCCGACAATGAACAATTGGCGCCGCCCATACCGATCGCCGAGTGCGCCGCCGAGCAGCGTGAGCGCGCCAAGCGCGAGGAGGTATGCGTTGATCACCCATTGCACACCCTCGAGTCCGAGCCCGAGGTCTCGCGCGATCGAGGGCAGCGCGACGTTGACGACCGTCCCCTCGAGAAACGCCGCACCGGACCCGACGATCGATGCCGCCAGCGTTCGGCGGCCCGCCGCGGAATCCAGCGCGAGACCGGTCACGGTCGCGCGTGGCGTTCCAGAGACTCCGCGAACGGCGGGTCGAGCAGCTTCCATTGCTCGGGATGGCGGCGGAGCCACACCCGAACGAACGGACAACTCGGCACGACGCGGTCTCCATGCTCGCGCGCGTACGCGAATGCCGCCTCGGCAAGCGCATCAGCCACGCCGTGGCCGCGTGCGCTCTCCGGCACGTAGGTATGCTGGAGATCGATCAGCTTGGGGCCGATCCGCGTGTACACCAGATCGGCCTCGTCACCGTCCAGGCTCACGAAGAAGCGACTTTCCTTTTCGTCGTGCTCCACCGTCATGGATCTCTCCTCGGCATTGGGCAATCCACGACCTGCATTGGCGCGTCCCTGCCTTCACTGGTGAGGAGCAGCTTCCCGCTCGGCCCCAGCCAGGTAACGCCTTCCCCGGGCCAGACATCCAGTGCCACGACGTTACACACCGCTGGAGGAATCGCGCCAATCACCCGGCCGGTGGCTGGATCAGTCGCGAACGTGTAGACCTGGGCATACGTGCGCACGGCGAGCACGCTGGCGTCGGGCGAGAGCGCGGCGTCCGTAATCACGCGAAGTGGCGCTGAGCCGGGGAATACGGCCAAGCTATCCACGAGCTGGGCGACGACGGGACTCGGTTTGGACCACGAGTCCGGCGGCAGCTCGAAGACCAGAGCGGGCCGCAGTCTGCGGGCAGCGTCGCGGCGCGGTCGCTTGGTGATCAGGTAGATGAAGCCGTTAGGCGGGACGTACATCGCCTCGACATCATGCGGGCCGTCAGGGTAGCGGAAGTGGAGCGCCTCGGCCGTGACGTCTCCGGTGAAGCCGGCCTGCTGCGCCGGCGGCTCGGGAACCCGGTAGATGACGCGCGACATTCGCGCTTCCTTGTTGTCTCCCGTGTCGCCGATGTAGACGCATTCGTTAGGCATGGCGACCCCCGGGACGATGGCGCGGCTCCCGGCACACGGCCCGACCGACGTCGCCTCCCAGTCCACGTTGGTCGCGCCATGCACACGCCAGGCTCCACGGTCGGCGCCGGTGGTATCGAGCGCGAACAACAGCGGATCGTTTCCGGAGTCATTGACCGTGAAGATCACGCCGTGCTGCTCGAAGCTTTGCGCCGCCGCGGAGTTCTCGACGAGATCCCCGCGCGCGTGCACACGTATCAACCTCGTGGTCGCGGGGAGCGCACCCATCGTGTCGGTCCCGACATACGGCGCCCGTGCGCCGCGACGTGTCCTCGGCGGTTCGGCCGCCGAACAGGCAACCATTCCGGCACCGGCGAGCCAGGCGCCAAGGACCAGTGTGCTCTTCCAGGGACCCAGGAGAAACGCGGCGGTGGGCGCGGACCTCACTCCGGCCCGATCCGGCGCGGATCGTCGTTAGGCTCCGGTTGTTCGATGCGGCGTGGTTCCGGGAAGACTTCCAGGGAGGGATCCAGCGCGCCCCCGGGGGACGACGCTCGCAGCGGCGCCTTCCGCTCGCCGCGCAGTGCACGCACGGCGAGCACTCCTGCGCCGAGCACGCCACCCGCGATCGCAACCCCAGCCAGGAGAGCGAGCCCGACGAGCAGCAGCGCCGCGCCGGCACCGAGCACAACGAGCGCCGCAAGCGTGGCGACCACCCGGTTTTTCGTACTGAACGTGTAGACTTGCATGCGGAGAAAATTAGCCGTCGGTAACCAACCTGGCGGGTCGGACGGTGACTACCGCGCGCTTGGCTCGACCGTCACCGACGCCGCCGCGTCTTGCAGGATTCGAGCAACGGCCGGCTCAACGCGCATGATTACGCCGGACCGGGTGCGAATTGCCGACGGAAGGCCTATCGGCGTTCGACCCAGGATCCGCGCGTACATCACGAGCGCCGCGAGGTACGACCCCGCGACTGACGCGTGCAGTCCGTCGGAGTACAGCACGATCGACGGATCGCGCTCCCACGTGGCGAGCCACGCACGCGCCACGGGAAACACCACGCCACCAACGTCTGCGGCAGCCACCTCGTAGGACTCGATCGAGCCGGCGAACTCGCCAGGCCGGTCGGACGGCGGCCACGTCTGGTAGAGCGCCGTCCTGGCGCCGACCTTCGCGATCTCCGCGGCGAAATTCCGCGTCGCCAGTCGGAGCGTGTCTCGGTAGATACCCGGCGGCGTCCAGCCCTGCTGCAAGACGACCCAACCCCAGCCGCCGCGGGCGATCTCACGCTGCGCGATGCCGTCTGTCCAATGGTCGATGAGGGCGTAGTTCGGGAGCGCCAGACTGGCGACCGCGAGGCGCTCGTCGCCGGCGGAATCCGCGAGCGCCTGCAGCATCCCTGGGACGTCGTTCACGTAGGTGAGGCTGTTGCCAATGAAGAAGATGCGGATTCCCTCACCGACGACCGGCGGCGCCTCCGGCGGGGCACTCGAGCAGGCGATCAGCGACATGATCCCGAGGATCGCGTTCCTCAGCTGCGGCCACCACGCCGGCGTCCGATTCACGTGTACGCTCCCGAGGTGCGGCATGGACCGTACGGTGAACGGGCACCCCGTTCGCGACAATCGCGGGGTGACAAGGCGTTTCGTCGCTGGACGACTCGATGGGGCCGATGGCGTAACTGGCTCGTTAGGCAGCCGGCGGCCCGCGCGCGCTTGTCCGGCGAGCGTACGCCGTGCTAAGCTACCTATCTCGAGTGTCTGGCTATACCTGCGCCCCACGGAGGGGATGCGTGAACTCTGAATTCGTCCGTGCCGTTCGTCTCGCTCCCCTGGCGTTCGTCGTGCTGCTCGCCACCCAAGCCGCCTGCGGGAACGACGGGGGCACCGACCCGTCCAAACCCAGCGCGATGGTCGCCGTGAGCCCCGACAGTCAAACCACCGCGGCGGGGGTGGCGATGTCGGAACCTCTGGTCGTGCGCGTCACCGGCGGTGGCGAAACACCAATCGCCGGAACGAAGGTTTCGTGGACCGTCGGGGTTGGAGGCGGAACGGTGAGCGACACCGTCTCCACAACCGACGCCGACGGGAAGGCGCAAACGACCTATACGCCCGGGACGGCCCCCATCACGGCCAACGTCATCGCGAACGTCGGGTCGATGCGGACGACGTTCAAGATCGTGCTGGTGGCGGGTCCACCGGCCGAGCTTCGGAAGTTCGGGTCCGACAGCCCCGCAGCGGTAACGGGCTCGGTGTTGACGCTCAGCGTGAAGCTGGTTGATGCGTTCGGGAACGGGATCGCCGACAAGACCGTGGACTGGGCCGCCGCCGGAGGTTCGATCAGCGCGACGACGAGCACGACCGACAAGGGAGGCGTCGCATCTGTCACGTACACGCTTGGCGCCGACCCGGGAACCTACACGCTCACGGCGACCGCCGAGGGCATCCCAGCGACGACGTTCAATATCAAGGCGATCTAGACCGCGCGTCGTCCCACGGTTCGGAGCGGAGCTCGCCGCGGTGGAGGACGACGACGCCATTGCGCTCATCCGCGGGGCCGTGACGAGACCGGGCGGCCTGTGGGCTGATCTCGGCGCCGGCTCCGGCGTGTTCACTCGAGCGCTCGCAACGTTAGTCGGGCCAGGCGGAACGGTGTACGCGGTCGATAGCGATGCGGGCGCCCTTCGCGAGCTGGATCGGTACGCGTCTGCGGCGCCGGCCGCCATAATTCGGACAATGGTTGGCGATTTCACACGATCCCTCGAGCTTCCGCCGCTCGACGGCGTGCTGGTCGCGAACGCCCTCCACTACGTCCCGTATGCCGACCAGCCGACGGTCATGGGGCGTATCGCATCGCTCCTGACCGATGGCGCCCCGATCGTGGTGGTCGAGTACGACCGGCGTCACGCAAATCAGTGGGTGCCGTACCCGATCACCCCCGCGACGCTGACGGCGCTCGCACGCGATGCGGGGCTCAGCATGCCCACCGTTCTGGGCACGCGACCTTCACGCTACAGCGGGGCAATGTATTCGGCGGTCGTTAGGCGCCGACTCGACTGACCCGACTCATCGCAGTGTCGTGAGGCGCGCAAAACGCTCGTCACTCTTCAGCGACGCGAGCTCGGCGTAGTCCCGCACGCCGGGGATGAGAAATCGATTCATTTCATCGAGCGCAGGGCCGAGCAGCTCGAGCGCGCGCTCACGCTGGCCGAGCTGGGCCGCGATTCGAGCCCGATACATCGTTCGTGTGAATACATACGGCGTCCGTGTGTCCCGGAGCCACGCATCGCTCGCGGCTGCCGACGCGGTGTCGTGCCGCTGTGCGGCAACGAGCCCCAGATAGCCGCGAGCGTCGACGTTGCTGGAGTCGGCCGCCAGCAGTTCCGTCCACAATGCGCTGGCCTCGTCGAAACGACCGAGCTCGTAGAGCACGGCTCCTCGATCCGCTCGCTGTCGATCCGCGTTCCGGCTCGCCGACGCATCCAGCGCGGCGAGAGCGCGTACCAGCAGACGATGCGCGGCAGCGGTGTCGCTGCACGACGCAAGGGCCGCTGCCGCGCGTCGCAGACCATTCACCAGCGCCGAGCGCGGCTCCAGCGGAGTTGCGACCATCGTGTCCGCGAGCCGTTCCACCGCCTTCGCGCGGCCCGTCCGCGCGAGGAACGTCAACTCCATCGCCCGCGCGGGGCCGTAGCCAGGGTTGCGCGCGCGCAGCCACCGCACCACGTCGAGTCCCTTATCGGGATCGCCGCGCACGGTCGACAGTTGGGCGTCGATGACGGCGTAGTTCGGTCCCACTTCCGCGACACCCTGCTCGAGCGTGTGGTGGTCGAGCAGGTCCTTCGCCTCGCCAAAGCGGCCGAGCTGCATGGCCTGAAGCGCTAGCGAGTACTCCAGAAAAGCCGATCCGGGACGTACGTCCACTACGGCCCGCGCCTGACGATACGCGCGCTCCCAATCGCCCTCGCACTGCGCAACCTGCTCGTCGAGCACATGGTACTCGTAAGGCGGAAGGCGGTCACGCACGGTGTCGAGCTCGCGCGCGACCGACACGGTTCGCTCGCACTCACCGAGCAGCCGATGGAGAATCGCGGCCTCGACGCGCGCGGCGTAAAACGTCGAGTCGAGGTCGGCGGCGCGAAGAAAGTGGATGAGCGCCTGACGATGGTCGATGCCCCAGACGCTCTGGCCAGCGACGAACTCGCGATAGGCATCATATGTCGGCGGCCTGGAAGCGACACGCACCCACGAGGCGAGCCGGGGGTCGACGAGCGCGGCGAGACTGCCGACGGTCCGCCGCCTAACGCGCTCGACCGGCGGCGACGGATCCGTGACCGCACCGCCGGTCACGTCGAACGCGTCCAGCACCTCCCCTCGGCCGACGTCGCTGATCTGGACGTGGAACCGTAGCGCGCTGCCAGCCTTGTAGTACGCACCGGACACCACGGTACCGGCGCCGAGCCGCGCCGCGAGTGTCGCTGGCTCACCCGCCTCGCCGACCGCGGATGGCTGCGGTCGAGCGACATCCTCCGCCCGCGCCGCGGACGCCACTGCGACAACGCCGCTCTGCTCGAGCCCCTGCGCGACCCAGTCGCGCGCGATACCGCCGATCGGGCCGAGCGACGGGTCGCCAGTCCGATTCTCGAACGACGCGACGTAGACGCGCTTCGTGTCCACCATCGACCCGCTTCGGAAGAACCGCGGGACGCCGGGCGCAACCCCGAGACACAGTGCGGCACCAACCGCAGTCAACGTTAGGCGACGCGTCAGCCGGGGCGCCGGTCTGGCGCCCGAAACCTCCGGCACGGCTACGTCATGCTCGGACTCGGCCGCGCCTGCTCGGGCGCGTGGTGCCGGCGGTTCTTCGCGCGTCACGAGGCGAGGTGCGGGCGCCAGTTCCCGCGTCAATCGCTCGACAAACGCCGAGAACGTCGGGTCCGGGGACGCTCCGAGCTCGTCGCGAACGAGCGTCTCATGAACTCGCGCCGCGTCCAGCGCCGCCGTTCTGTCACCAGCCGCGGCGAGCGAACCGACAAACTCGAGCGCGATGCGCGAGCTCAGTGGTTCGTGCGCGGCGAGTCGCCGCCACCAGCCAACGGCCGCGTGCGCCTTGCCTTCGCTCGCCGCCGTGCGCGCCAACGACTCGAGCGCCTGGGCCTGGAGCGCGGAGAGGCGGGCGCGTTCGGCGTCGATGATATGATCGAGCTCGGCCGAGCCTCGGACGCGCACGCCATCGAAAAAGGGGCCGGCGTAGAGCTCGGCTACTCTCGCGACGTCGCCGGCGCGTGCGGCGGCGTCGAGCTCCCACGCATCGCATACAACCACCTCGGGGTTGAGCCGCAAGGTCGTCGTGCCGAGCACCGCCTCCGCGGATATGACGTCGCGTCGCAAGGCATAGAGGACCTGGCCAATCGAATGTCTGGCGTTCTCGTTCGGACTTTCGGGCCAGAGCAGCGCGGACGCCTTGTCGCGCTGCACACCTCGGACGCCAGCGGTCACGAGCAGCGCGAGGAACGAGACACGCTGCGCCGGGATCGTCAGCGTCGCGCCGTCGGCGCGAGTGATGTTCCAGCCGCCTAACGTATTGATCCGCAACATGTTGATTGGCCTGCTCGCCGATGACGCCGCGATGATCGATCGATGAAGCGAGAACGCGATCGTGTCTCCCGATTCGCGCGGACGCCGGATCCGCTCGACGAACCCTTTGGAGACCTATGTCGAACCAAACGACCACGATCGCTCTCGCAGTATTCCTCCTGTTACGATCCCATGGGAACTCCCAGGTGACGAACCGCTATGACGACACGCCGAACCGGACTGCGCCAACGCTGCTCACCGAAACCCGGGGCACGGAGCACGCATGCGGCCTGTCGGCTGACGGTCATGCTTTCTGCTGGGGATCGAATCGACTCGGGCAACTCGGCGACGGTGATGACAGTCCAAACGTGAAAACCGGGCCCGTAGCGGTCGCGACGACGGAAGCGTTCGTGGCGATCAGCGCCGGCGCCAATCACACGTGCGCGCTGACGCCCGAGGGCGTCGCGTACTGTTGGGGCTTGAACCTCACCGGTGAGCTGGGTCAGGTCATCGTCGCCGACCGATGCGACGGGTTTCCCTGCAACCGACGTCCGGTTCGGGTCGAAACGACCACGCGCTTCGACACCATTTCCGCGGGATTCGGCCACACCTGTGCGCTGCGAGGCAGCCGCGCGTTCTGCTGGGGCAGGAATGATCGGGGTCAGCTCGGCAGCGCCCTTGCCGATGACCTCTGTGAGGGCGTCCCGTGTAACGCGTCACCCGTTCGCGTCGAGGGCGTCGAGGATTTCAGCTCGATCGCGGCTGGCGGCGACCACACGTGCGGAATCGCCGATGGGGCATTGTATTGCTGGGGGTCGAACCAGTACGGCCAGCTCGGTTTGGACTCGTCGATCGAGCGAACCGCTCGTCCGGTTCGCGTCGCGGTGGCCGACCGGGTAGCCTCCGTGACAGCCCGCGGCCTTCGGACATGCGTGGCGACGGCGAGTGGTCGCCGGACGTGTTGGGGTTTTGAGAAAGGAGCCAACCACGAACGCTGAGAACGCTGAGGCGCTCAGCGCCGGCGCTGAATACGCTGAGGCGTCGTCAAGCCGAGGCTAAAAGCTGCAAACGCAGCGTTCTCAGCGCCCGGCGCGGAGCGCCGCCAGCGTTTTCAGCGCTCGTGATTGGTCGCGCGACCGGATGAAATGTCATACTATCTCCGCTCGCCCGGCCGCCGAGCACGCGATGCCAACGTTCACGA
>Ga0207645_10001655_pt1 | contig 18137 bp, 13 predicted proteins | sample KBSM53metaG_FD_184331 | JGI IMG/M metagenome (GOLD analysis project Ga0207645, IMG submission 184331) | Miscanthus rhizosphere microbial communities from Kellogg Biological Station, Michigan, USA - KBS M5-3 metaG (SPAdes) (version 2) | ecosystem: Host-associated > Plants > Roots > Rhizosphere >...
CGGGTCCAGCTTTCCCTTCGCGCTGCGGAACGGCGTCGGACAGGTGACGGCGTCGACGTTGATCTCCTTGTCCATCAGCGGACGGCAGTAGTACGGCTCGAGCGACGACAGCGACTCGTGAAACCCGAGCCACGTCTCCTTGCCGTCCTGCATGACGACCGTGTCGTAAAGCTTGCCGCGCGCGTGCGCCCAGATGGGCAGCGCCATCCGGCGCTTGCCATACGGGAACAGCGGCCCCGACAGGAAGTTCCAGATGCCGGGGCGATTCCCGATCCCGCGCGCCGCGGTCATGTTGGTGACCATCAGCGTGTCGACGAACGTCGTGCGATCCGCGCTCTCCAGCCAGACTGCGATCTGCGGCCCCAGGTCCAGCCGCTCGACGCTGCGGATGCACCCGCCACCGCCGGCGTCGCGATAGCAGTCGGGCTGGAAGTCGTAGCGCAGCGCCATGCAGGTCTGCGCGCGCGCGGGCGCGGCCGTCGCCACGACGATCGCGACGACACCGCCGGCGACAGCGAGACCACCTGAGCGCCCGAACCGCACCCGGGTATCTTGTGCGCGGCTCAGCCGTACGCAAGCGGCGATTGTTTACGCGCCCGGAAACCTTACTTCATCGTGGCGACGGCGGCGGTGCCCAGCGGTCCGAGCAGCTGCCGGACCAGCACGCGGGCGGTGTCGCTGCGTCCCAGGACGCGCGCGGCCGCCGGACCCGAGTGACCGTAGAGATCGGCAGCGACCGCGAACAGCGGGACCTCGGCGAGCAGTCGATCGCGCGCGCGCCGCATCGCCACCACCGTCGGCTCCATCGCCGAGCCCCACGCCGCCGTCGCGATGAAGCATCCCGGCGGCAGCTGGGTGTAATGGATGCGGCTGGTGGTCATCTCCGCCACCGCGTGCGGACTGGGCCTGTTGCAGCTGTCCACGGCGCGGATGCCCACCCAGTAGTGGGTCATCGGGTTCAGCCCGCCGAAGTCGACGTCGACAGCCGTGCCCGCGGGCGCGTCGACCGGGATCATCAGCGCGTCCGTGTCCAGGGACGCCGCCTGCCCCGGTAAGCCCCGGATGAACGAGTCCGCGTCGCCGGAGACGATCGGATCGGTCGCGCTGGTGCGGAGCTCGTACCGCGAGATCGCCGGCCCTCCGTTGGCGGGAACGACGAAATGCAGATGTCCCCACTGATGCGAGTGCTTCTCATCGTTGACGGCCGCGACGGTGAAGTCGGCCGGCATGTCGGGCGGCGGCCCGACCGCGCACGCGCGAACCTCGACGCCGAGGCGCGCGGTCATCGTCGCGTTCATGTGCAGGCGATCCGCGCCGCTGCCGGGCGCGCCCGCCGGGTCGTCAGTGATGGTGGCGTCCATCGGGTGCATGGTGCCGAGGTCGGCGTCCGTACCGTCGACCGATCCGAAGCCGGCCGGTGCCAGCGTCGAGAACTGCGCCGCCGGTCCCAGCGTGAACGGAACGCGAAACGCCACGGACGGCTGCCCGCGGTAGGGATAACCGAACCCCACCGCCCAGGAGTCCCACGTCGCCTGCGAGCAGGAAAGGTACGGCGCGCACGGCGTCGCGAACCGTGTCGCGCTGAACGTCGGGTTGTAGTCGCCCTCGGTGTTGATCTCCAGGTAGGCGACGTAGTCGCCGTCCGGCCACATCGCCGGGACCGAGAACATCACGCGCTGCTCGACGTTGCCCGGCGGTGTCGCCATCGTCACCACGTCGATGTCGGGCATCACGGCGCGCACGGTGGCGCCGTAGGTCGCGGAGTCGGGAGAATCCCAGCACGTGCTGGTGCCGCCCATGCAGGGATTGACGGTCGACGGGGTGGCGCAGCTGGTGAAGTCGCGGCGCGGTGGGTAGAACGATGTGAGCCCGAGCCCGCGCGGGGTCTCCTGCCACGTCGGCGAGCTGCCCGTCGCGGTGGGCTCCGCGTACCCGGCGGCGACATCCGCCGGCTTGATGATCCGACCCTTGTCGCTCATGAACACGCTCGCGCAGGTGACGGCGTCGAGCTGCTTGCGGGTGTTGTCCGGCGTGAAGGACAGGCAGTAATACGAATCGAGCGTCGAATCCGCGCAGCTGCGCGACGCGTACCCCTCGGACCGGTCCTGGAAGATGATCCGCGGAAACTGCATCGCGCCGGGCGCGGCGGCGCGGCGGCGGCCCCAGATCGGAAGCACGCCTTCGCGGCGGCCGTACGGCCAGTGGTAGCCGCTGTTCATCTGCGACGCGCCGGGGCGGTTGCCGATGCCGCGCACCGCGACGGCCTGGGTCAACCCGACGGTCCCCAGAAACGTGCCGTCGGCCTTCTCGATCCAGAGGGCGATCTGAGCGCGCTCGGTCGGCGTGAACGTGAAGACGATGGCGCGCTGGTCGGGCGCGGGCGCGGCGCTCGCGGCGAGCGCGATCGTCGTCGCGGCGACCGCCGGCGCGGCAGCCGCGATCCGAGCCTTCCACGTCAGAAAACGCATCATCGCTAACCAGTGAACCGGCGCCGGCGCCGGCCGCAAGAGACTTCATTTTACTCGCCCTCGGCCGGGTTTGCCTGTGCGATGGTTGCCCCGTGCGAATCGGCATCGACGTCGGCGGTACGAAGATCGAAGGCATCGCGCTGGGCGACGACGGGCGCGAGCTGGCGCGTCACCGGGAGGCGACGCCGACGGTGTACGAGGACGTCCTGCGGGCGATCGCGGGCGTGGTCGTGCGCCTCGAGGCGAGCGTGCCGCCCGGCGTCGCGCCGCCGACGGTGGGCGTCGGCACGCCGGGGGTGCTGCATCCGGGCCGGCGGGTCATCCTGAACGCGAACCTCCTGTGCCTGAACGACCGGCCGCTGGATCGCGATCTCGCGACGGCGCTGGGGCGGCCGGTGCGGCTGGCCAACGACGGCAAGTGCTTCGTGCTGTCGGAGGCGATCGACGGCGCCGCCGCGCCGCCTGCGGATCTGGATCGGTCGCGGCCCGACGTCGTGTTCGGCGCGACGCTGGGGACGGGCGTGGGCGGCGGCATCGTCGTCGACGGGCGCGTGCTGACCGGCGAGAACGGCGCCGCCACCGAATGGAGCCACACCACCCTGCCGTTTCTGAGTCCGGGCGAGCACGCCCCCTACGCGTGCTTCTGCAAGCGCGCCGACTGCATCGAGTCGTTCACGTCGGGACGCGCGTTGATCGCGTGGTACCGCGCGCTGGGCGGCGACGACGCCGACGGCACGGCCATCGGGAGCCGCGCGGCCGCCGGCGGCGACGCCGCCGCGGGACGCGCGTTCGCGCTGTACGAAGAGGCGCTGGCGCGCGCGCTCGCGTCGGTGGTCAACATGATCGATCCGCGCGCGATCGTGCTGGGCGGCGGCGTCTCCAACAACCCGCGCATCTTCGACAACGTCCCGAAGCTGTGGGAGCGCTGGACGGTGCCGAAGGACCTGCGCACGAAGCTGGTGCGCGCGGCGCACGGCGACGCGAGCGGCGTCCGCGGCGCTGCGCTACTCTGGTAGCGCGCGCCATGAACACCCGCCGCCCGCCCGTCCTGCTCGCGATTCTTTTGAGCTGCTTTGGTGGCCTCGTGATCGGATGCGGCAGCGTCCAGAGCTCGCACGACGCAGCGACGGGCGCCGGTGGAAATGGAAACGGCGGGACGACAGGTGCGGCAGGAACATCGGGCGGCGCAGGAACGACGGGCGCCGCGGGGACGACGGGCGCCGCGGGGACGACGGGCGCCGCGGGGACGTCCGGCGAGAAGTGCGGGATGGCGACGTGTGCTCCGGGCCAGCCTTGCTGCAACGCCAGTTGCGGCCTCTGCATGCAGCCCGGCGCCACTTGCACGAAGCAGGTCTGCACCGACCTGGCCTGGTACTACACCTGCGGGGACCGTATCTGCACGTCGATCGACGCCGGGATACGCGACGCGGGCATGTCGCTTCCGCCGTGCGGGTCCGATCAGAAACTCAATGGCCCCTGCCCGACGCTGGGGCTCATGTGCGATCCCAGGGACAACAGCTGCAACATGATGTTCGTCTGCGCGACCGCGCCGATGCCCTGTCCGCTCTGACCGCCTGAGGGCGGCGGCCCCCGTTCATTCCGGCGTGACGTAGGCGAAGTTCAGGCACATCTCGTCGCTGGTCTTCTCGCCCCAGGTGAGCGGCGCGGTCCCGGCGCTGTTGTCGTAGCTGCAGGCCAGGTGAACGACGTCGCCGCCGCCGACCTGCAGCGGCTGCTTGTAGTAATAGAAGCCCTGCCAGTGGAAGTTCCAGCGCGGGATGTCGATCGCGCACGTCGAATCGCCCGTCGGATGCTCGACCGACAGCTTGATCTCGGTGCCGTGCAGGTGCATGTGCGGGAGGACGCCCCACACCGACCATGTTCCCGGCGGCACCGGGAAGTCGGTGGTCACGGTGTCGGACGCGCCCGCGGGAATCACGAACGTGTCGTTCATGACCGGCAGGACCAGCGCGCGCTTCGCGACCGGCGCGGCGGCGTAGAACAGGTCGACCGTCGTCCGGTCCGCGAACGCCGCGCCCGCGAGCAGGTTGTAGTGCACCTGCACGACGAGCCACGTCCCGGGCTCCAGCCCGATGCCGGTGCCCTCTGGAAACGCCGTCGCGCTCGAGCCCGGCACCCAGCCGCCGATGGTCGGCGGCCTGTTCACGCCCGTGCCCACGCCCGTTCCCGCGAAGCAGGGCCAGCCGATCTGCGGATCCGCCGCGTCCTTGGCCTGCGCGTCGGCGACGGCGGCCGGCCGCACCGCGAACACCAGCACGTGGTGCACGCTCTGGGGTGTCCCCGGATGCACGTCGAAGCCGATCAGATCCTGGTCGGACGTCAGGCCCGGATCGAACAGGAAGCAGTGGTAGTCGTCGCTGCTGGTCGCGTCCGGCCGGTAGCCGACGCCGGGATCCAGCGTCACGCTCGGGGTGCCGAGGTCCAGCTTCGCCGTGGGGGAAGGCGTGCTCGCGCCTGGCTGATCGCCCGCGGGCGGATCGCCGGCGGGAGCGCCGGCCTGCGCCCACGCAGCGAACACCGCCTTCTCGTCGGAAGACAGCGTGCGCGCGTCCTGGAAGTCACCGCAGCCGGCGGCCGGCGGCCATGGGGGCATCTCGCCCGATTGCGTGGCGGCGGCCGCGAGCGCCGCGTGGCCGCGCGCCTCGTCGTACGACACCAGCGAGAACGGCGCGAACCCGCCGGGCGCGTGGCAGCCCGCGCAGTGCGCGCTCACCAGCGGAAGCACGTCCTTGTAATAGGTGACCTCCGCGCTCGATGCCCCGCCACAACCCACAAGGCAGCCGAGCGCCGCCACCACCCCAACCGAAACTGCACGCACCACGACCATTCATGCGCATCGACGGGCGCAGGCGACAGACAGCCGTCGCCCTAAACGAGCGACTACGGGTGCGTCGCCGGCAGCGGGGCGCAGGCGAAGCTCGAGATCCGGATCCCGCTCTCGCAGTCGTCGGCGCAGTTGCGTGGGCGGATGGTGCAGACCCATGGGACGCCGCTGGTGGCGATCTGCAGGGTCAGGAAATAATCCGCAGGATCGTGCGCGAGGAGCGTTGCGCAGTCCGCCAGCAACTGCTCCATCGTCGACGCGGGATCGGGTTCAGGATAGCTGGCGGTGTACTGGCCGATCTGGCTGCCGGTCTCGTCTGCGACCACGGTCCACCCACCCGCGTCGGTGCGCGAGTTGCCGGTCGAGACCCTCCGCCGGGTCGCGACGTCGCCCTGGATCTCGACCTCCGTCGAGACGGCGGAGCCGCTAAACGAGGTCCGGCGGCGGTCGTAGGAGTAGGTGGCGCAGCCGCGCTTGGTCGCCGCCCAGTCCGCGGCCGCTTCGTCCAGCTGGGCGCGGAAGTCGGGCGACTGGCCTCCGGAGCCGCCCGCCCCGCCCGCGCCGGTACCGCCGGCTCCGCCCCTGCCGCCGTCGGAGGCGGACAGCGAGCCATTGCAGCCCACGATCGCAAGCGACGCGACTGCGATGCAGGTTCGACGCACGCTCCACCCCACGCGACAAGCATGCGCCGCAAACCGCGCCGCGCGCAAGGTTACCCCTCACGCCCTCGCGCCGGGAGATCCGGTCCCCTCTCCCGCTTGCGGGAGAGGGTTAGGGTGAGGGGCCGCGCCCTTTCGGAGCGCTACTCTTCCAGCGGCGCGGCCGCCGGAGCGGGCGCAGCCGAGGCGGCGACCGCCGCGACCGGCAGGTCGTCGGCGCCCGTGTCCTCGACGTGGACCGACAGGCGCTTGTAGGCGCCCAGGCCGGTGCCCGCCGGGATCAGGCGGCCCATGATGACGTTCTCCTTGAGGCCGCGCAGGTAGTCGACCTTGCCGCACACCGCGGCCTCGGTCAGCACCTTCGTGGTCTCCTGGAACGACGACGCGGAGATGAAGCTCTCCGTCGACAGCGACGCCTTCGTGATGCCGAGCAGCAACGGCTCGCCCTGGGCGGGCTTGCCGGTCTTGTTCATCACGCGCTCGTTCTCCTCCTCGAACAGGTACTTCTCGACGTGCTCGTCGACGAGGAAGCCGGTGTCGCCCACGTCGATGACCCGGATGCGGCGGAGCATCTGCCGCACGATGGTCTCGATGTGCTTGTCGTTGATCTTGACGCCCTGCAGTCGGTAGACCTCCTGCACTTCGTCGACCAGGTACTTGGCCAGCGCCTTCTCGCCGAGCACCTTGAGGATGTCGTGCGGGTTGGCCGCGCCGTCCATCAGCGGCTCGCCGGCGCGGATCTTGTCGCCCTCGCGGACGGCCAGGTGCTTGCCCTTGGAGATCAGGTACTCCTTCGGGTCGCCGCGCTCCGGCGTGATCAACACCTTGCGCTTGCCCTTGGTGTCCTTGCCGAAGCTGACGGTGCCGTCGATCTCGGCGATGACGGCGTGCTCCTTCGGCTTGCGCGACTCGAACAGCTCCGCGACGCGCGGCAGACCGCCGGTGATGTCCTTGGTCTTCGTCGTCTCGCGCGGGATACGCGCGATGACGTCGCCGGCCTCGATCTTGTCGCCCTCGTTCGCCGCGATCGTCGAGCCGACGGGCAGGAAGTACCGCGCGTCGTTCTCGCCGCTCGGGATCTTGAGCGTCTTGCCGTGGTCATCCTTGAGCGAGATGCGGGGCCGCAGCTCCGCGTCCTTGCTCTCGGTGATGCTCTTGCGCGACAGGCCGGTGACCTCGTCGAGCTGCTCCGTCATGGTGACGCCCTCGATGACGTCGCCGAACTTCACGACGCCGCTGACCTCGGTGAGGATCGGCACCGAGAACGGGTCCCACTCCGACAGGAGCTGGCCCGCCTTGACGTGATCGCCCGGACCGAAGTGCAGCCGCGCGCCGTAGGTCAGGCCGTAACGCTCGCGCTCGCGGCCCGTCTCGTCGGCGATCACGATCTCGCCGTGGCGGTTCATGACGATCCACAGCTTGTCGCGCTTGACGACGTTGGTGCCCTCCAGCTTCACGACGCCGTCGTAACGCGCCTCGAGCTGTGACTGCTCGGTGCGCACCTGACCGACGCCGCCGATGTGGAACGTCCGCATCGTCAGCTGGGTGCCGGGCTCGCCGATCGACTGGGCGGCGATGACGCCGACCGCCTCACCGATGTTGACCATGTGCCCGCGGGCCAGGTCGCGGCCGTAGCAGAGCACGCAGATGCCGCGCCGGGTCTCGCAGGTGAGCACCGAGCGGATCTTGACGTGGTCGATGCCCGCGTCCTCGATCGTCTTGACCTTCTCCTCGGTGATCTCTCCGCCCGAGCCGACGAGAACCTCGCCCGTGTACGGGTCGAAGATGTCGTCGACCGCGACGCGGCCCAGGATGCGGTCGCCCAGCTTCTCGATGATCTCGCCGCCCTCGACGAGGGCGCCCAGCTCGATGCCGTCGATGGTGCCGCAGTCGTACTCGGCGATGATGCAGTCCTGCGCCACGTCGACGAGCCGGCGGGTGAGGTACCCGGAGTTCGCCGTCTTGAGCGCCGTGTCGGCCAGACCCTTGCGGGCGCCGTGCGTCGAGATGAAGTACTGGAGCACCGACAACCCCTCGCGGAAGTTGGTGGTGATCGGCGTCTCGATGATCTCGCCCGACGGCTTGGCCATCAGGCCGCGCATGCCGGCCAGCTGGCGGATCTGCTGCGCCGAACCGCGCGCGCCCGAGTCCGCCATGATGTAGATCGGGTTGAACGAGGGCGACTTGCGCTTCTCGCCCGTCTCCTCGTTGACCAGGTCCTCGGAGCCGATCTCGCCCATCATCTCCTCGGCGATCTGCTCCGAAACCTGCGCCCAGATATCGACGACCTTGTTGTAGCGCTCGCCGTCGGTGATGAGACCCTCGGTGTACTGCTCCTCGATCTCCTGGACGTCCTTCTGCGCGGTCTCGAGCAGCTCGATCTTGCGCTGCGGGATCACCAGGTCGTCGACGCAGATCGAGATGCCGGCCTTGGTCGCGTAGGTGTAACCGAGCGACCGCAGCTTGTCGGCCAGCAGGACGGTCTCCTTCTGACCGCAGGCGCGGTAGCAGCTGTCGATCAGATCGCCGAGCTGCTTCTTGCCCATGACCCGGTTGACGGTCTTGAACGGAAGCTGCTTGGGAACGATTTCGTACAGCAGCACGCGGCCGGCGGTGCTGGGGACCAGCTCGCCGTCGATGCGGACGCGGATCGACGCCTGCAGGTCCAGCTCGCCGTGGTCGTACGCCAGGCGGACCTCCTCGGGCGACGAGAACACGCCGTGCATCTTGTTGGCGGGGATCTTCTCCTTCGGTGTTTCCTCGCCGGCCTTGGCAGCCTTCGCCGCCTTGGCCTTCGGCTCGTCCGTGCCGTGCGGGTACTCGCCCTTCGCGAACATCCGCTCGCGCGTCATGTAGTACAGACCGAGCACGATGTCCTGCGACGGCAGGATGATCGGGCGGCCGTTGGCGGGCGACAGGATGTTGTTGGTCGACATCATCAGGACGCGCGCTTCCATCTGCGCTTCCAGCGACAGCGGGACGTGCACGGCCATCTGGTCGCCGTCGAAGTCGGCGTTGAACGCCGCGCACACCAGCGGGTGCAGCTGGATCGCCTTACCCTCGATCAGCAGCGGCTCGAAGGCCTGGATGCCCAGGCGGTGCAGCGTCGGCGCGCGGTTGAGGAGGATCGGGTGCTCCTTGATGACCTCTTCGAGGATGTCCCACACCTCGGGACGCTCCTTCTCCACCAGCTTCTTCGCGCTCTTGATCGTGGTGACCAGGCCGCGCTCTTCCAGCTTGTTGTAGATGAACGGCTTGAACAGCTCGAGCGCCATCTTCTTCGGCAGGCCGCACTGGTGCAGCTTCAGCTCGGGACCGACGACGATGACCGAACGGCCCGAGTAGTCGACGCGCTTGCCGAGCAGGTTCTGGCGGAACCGGCCCTGCTTGCCCTTCAGCATGTCGCTGAGCGACTTCAGCGGGCGCTTGTTCGGGCCCGTGATGGTCTTGCCGCGGCGCCCGTTGTCGAACAGGGCGTCGACCGCCTCCTGCAGCATGCGCTTCTCGTTCCGGATGATGATCTCCGGCGCGTTCAGCTCCTGCAGGCGCTTGAGGCGGTTGTTACGGTTGATGACGCGACGATAGAGGTCGTTGAGGTCCGACGTCGCGAAGCGGCCGCCGTCGAGGGGAACCAGCGGGCGCAGATCCGGCGGGATCACCGGGATCACGTCCAGCATCATCCACTCGGGCTTGTTGCCCGACTCGCGGAACGCGTCGACGACCTTGAGGCGCTTGGCGAGCTTCTTCCGCTTCGCCTCGCTGGTCGCTTCCTTCATCTCGCCGCGCAGCTGCTCGGAGAGCTTGTTGACCTCGATGAACTTCAGCAGGTCCCGGATGGCCTCTGCGCCCATGCCGGCCGAGAACGCCTCCTCGCCGAACTCCTCGACCGCCTTGAGGTAACGCTCCTCGGTCAGCAGCTCACCGCGCTGCAGGCCCGTCTCCTTCGCGTCGGTGACGACGTACGACTCGCAGTAGAGGATCTTCTCCAGATCCTTCAGCGTGATGTCGAGCAGGTTGCCGATGCGCGACGGCAGCGACTTCAGGAACCAGATGTGCGCGACCGGCGTGGCCAGGTTGATGTGGCCCAGGCGCTCGCGGCGGACCTTGGACTGGATCACCTCGACGCCGCACTTCTCGCACACGATCCCGCGGTGCTTCATGCGCTTGTACTTGCCGCAGTTGCACTCGTAGTCCTTCACTGGGCCAAAGATCTTCGCGCAGAACAGGCCGTCCCGTTCCGGCTTGAACGTCCGGTAGTTGATCGTCTCCGGCTTCTTGACCTCGCCGTGTGACCACTCACGGATCTTCTCGGGCGACGCCAGCGAAATGCGGATCGCCGAGAACGACAGCGGATCTTTCGGCTTCTCGAAGAAGTTGAAAATGTCTTTCACGTTTTCGCCTTTCTCAGACCTTTTTCAGAACCTTCAAACCTTTACAGAACCTATTCGCCGCCCAGCTCGCTGGCGGCCGATGACGCGGACGCGCTGGCAGCCGCAGCGGCCGCGCTGGCCTTGGCCGCGACCTCGCGGGCCATCAGCTCCAGCGTCGACTCCTGCTTGCGTGGCGCGTTCGGATCCTCGATCAGCTCCACGTTCAGGCAGAGCGACTGCAGCTCCTTGAGGAGCACGTTGAACGACTCCGGCAAGCCGGACTCGAGCACGTGCTCGCCCTTGACGATCGCCTCGTACATGCGGGTCCGGCCGATGACGTCGTCCGACTTCACCGTCAGGAACTCCTGCAGGCCGTAGGCGGCGCCGTACGCCTCCATCGCCCACACCTCCATCTCGCCCAGACGCTGGCCGCCGAACTGGGCCTTGCCGCCCAGCGGCTGCTGCGTGACCAGCGAGTACGGACCGATCGAGCGCGCGTGGATCTTGTCGTCGACCAGGTGGTGCAGCTTCAGCATGTACATGACGCCGACCGTGACGTCGTGGTCGAACGCCTCGCCGCTCTTGCCGTCGAACAGCGTCGCCTGCCCGTTGGTCGGCAGGCTGGCGTTCGTCAGCGCCGCCTTGATGTCGACCTCCTTGGCGCCGTCGAACACCGGCGTCGCCAGGTGCACGCCCTCGCGCACCGTCTGCGCGAACCGCACCAGGCCCTTGTCGTCCAGCTCGTCGAGCATCTTGATGTGGTGCTCGTCGGTGAACACCTTCTTCAGCTTCGCGCGCAGCGCGTCGCCGGTGTACTGCGCCTGGATCGCCTCCTCGATCTGCCTGCCCAGGTACAGCGCCGCGCCGCCCAGGTGCGTCTCGAGGATCTGTCCGACGTTCATGCGCGACGGCACGCCCAGCGGGTTCAGCACGATGTCGACCGGCGTCCCGTCGGCGAGGAACGGCATGTCCTCCTCCGGCAGCACGCGCGACACGACGCCTTTGTTTCCGTGGCGTCCGGCCATCTTGTCGCCCACCGACAGCTTGCGCTTGATGGCGACGTAGACCTTCACCATCTTGATGACGCCCGGCGGGAGCTCGTCGCCCTTGGTGAGCTTCGAGATCTTGTCGCGGTAGAGCGCCTCGATGGCGTTGACGTCCTCCTGCAGACGCGCGGCCAGCTGCTCCAGCTTCTCCTGGGTCTTGCCGCCCTCTTCCACCTGCAGCTCGGCCCAGTAGCGCGACGGGATCTCGTCCAGGGTCGCGCTCTCGATCTTCTGGCCCTTGGCGCAGAGGACCTTGCCCTTGTCGTCGACCAGACGCACGGCCGTGATCTTGCCGACCAGCAGCTTGCGCATCTTGGCGTAATACGACTCGCTGACGATCTTCACCTCGTCGCGCTGATCGGCGAGCAGCTTCTCCTTCTCCTGGTCCTCGATGTCCTTGGCGCGCTCGTCCTTCTCCGTGCCCTTGCGCGAGAACACCTTCGCCGAGATGACGATGCCCTGCACGCCCGGCGGGACGCGCAGCGAGCTGTCACGCACGTCGCCGGCCTTCTCGCCGAAGATCGCGCGCAGCAGCTTCTCTTCCGGCGACAGCTGGGTCTCGCCCTTGGGCGTGATCTTGCCGACCAGGATGTCCTGCGGCTTCACCTCGGCGCCGATGCGCACGATGCCCGACTCGTCGAGGTCCTTGAGGGCCTCCTCGCCGACGTTCGGGATGTCGCAGGTGATCTCTTCCTTGCCCAGCTTGGTGTCGCGCGCGACGCACTCGAACTCCTCGATGTGGATCGAGGTGAAGTGGTCGTTGCGCACCAGGCGCTCGCTGACGAGGATCGAGTCCTCGAAGTTGTAGCCGCCCCAGGGCATGAACGCGACCAGCACGTTCTCGCCCAGCGCCAGCTCACCGCGCTCGGTCGCCGGACCGTCGGCGATGACGTCGCCCATGCGGACGTGGTCGCCGCGCTCGATGATCGGCTTCTGGTTGATGCAGGTGTTCTGGTTGGACCGCTGGAACTTGGTCAGGTTGTAGATGTCGGGCTTGGCCGACAGCGGATCGTCCTCGCTCTCCTGGGTCGGGCGCACGACGATGCGGGTCGCGTCGACCGAGTCGACCACGCCGTCGCGCTTGGCGACGACCGTGACGCCCGAGTCGCGGGCCACGATGCCCTCGATGCCCGTGCCGATCAGCGGCGAGCGGGTGCGGATCAGCGGCACCGCCTGGCGCTGCATGTTCGAACCCATGAGGGCGCGGTTCGCGTCGTCGTTCTCGAGGAACGGGATCAGCGACGCGGCCACCGAGACCAGCTGGTTCGGCGACACGTCCATCAGCGTCACCTCTTCCGGCTTCGCCATGACGAACTCGGTGTTGTGACGGCACGAGATGAGGTCGTCGGTGAACTTCCCCTTCTTGTCGACGGCGGTGTTGGACTGGGCGATGTAGTGCCCCTCCTCCTGCAGCGCCGAGTAGAACTCGACCTTGTCGGTGACGGCGCCGGCGTCGACCTTGCGGTACGGCGTCTCGATGAAGCCGAACTCGTTGACGCGGGCGTAGGTCGACAGCGACGCGATCAGGCCGATGTTCGGACCTTCCGGCGTCTCGATCGGGCAGATACGGCCGTAGTGCGTGCCGTGCACGTCGCGCACCTCGAAGCCGGCGCGCTCGCGGGTCAGACCGCCCGGGCCCAGCGCGGACAGACGCCGCTTGTGCGTCACTTCCGAGAGCGGGTTGGTCTGGTCCATGAACTGCGACAGCTGCGAGGACCCGAAGTACTCCTTCACGACCGCCGACACCGGCTTGGCGTTGATCAGGTCGTGCGGCATCAGCGTCTCGATCTCCTGAGACATGCTCATGCGCTCTTTGATGGCGCGCTCCATGCGCACCAGGCCGATGCGGTACTGGTTCTCCATCAGCTCGCCGACCGCGCGCACGCGGCGGTTGCCGAGGTGATCGATGTCGTCGATCGAACCCTTGCCGTTCTTGAGATCGATCAGGTAGCGGATCGTCTCCAGGATGTCGCGCTTGGTGAGGACGGTGTTGTCCAGCGATTCATCCAGCTTGAACTTGTAGTTCAGCTTTAGCCGGCCGACCTTGGACAGGTCGTATCGTTCTGGATTGAAGAACAGGTTGTTGAACAGGTTCTGCGCGGTCTCCAGCGTGGGCGGATCGCCCGGGCGGAGGCGGCGGTAGATCTCCATGATCGCCTCGTCCGACGTCTGCAGCTTGTCGGCGATCAGCGTGTCGCGCAGGTACGATCCGACGTTCAGGTTGTCGATGAACAGGATCTTGAACTCGTTGATGCCGTGCTCGCGCAGCTCGTCCAGCTTCGACTCGGTCACCTCTTCACTGCACTGCAGGATGACCTCGCCCGTCGCCTCGTCGATGATGTCGCTGGCGGCGACCTTGCCGGCCAGGTCCGTGACCTCGACGGCCAGGCGCTCGACGTTCGAGTCCTTCAGCTTCTTGATCGCCAGCTTGGTGAACTTGCGGTTCTTCTTCACCAGCACCTCGCGCGAATCCGGGTGACGGATGTCGCGGCTGGCGCGCTGGCCGGGGAGCAGGTCGTACTCGACCGACTTCGAGTACTTCTTGTTCGGCTCGAGGTAGACGGTCTCGGTGTCGTAGTAGTAGTTCAGCAGCTCCTCGGTCGAATACCCGAGGGCGCGCAGCAGCACGGTCGCGTGCAGCTTGCGGCGGCGGTCGATGCGTACGTACAGCAGGTCCTTGGCGTCGAACTCGAAGTCCAGCCACGAACCGCGGTAGGGAATGATGCGGGCGCTGTACAGCAGCTTGCCCGACGAGTGCGTCTTACCCTTGTCGTGATCGTAGAAGACGCCCGGGCTGCGGTGCAGCTGGCTGACGACGACGCGCTCGGTGCCGTTGATGATGAAGGTACCGTTGTCCGTCATCAGCGGGATCTCGCCGAAGAACACTTCCTGTTCCTTCACGTCGCGGATCGACTGCGACCCGGTCTCCTCGTTCGTGTCCCAGACGACCAGGCGCACGATCACCTTGATCGGCGCGGCGAACGTCATGCCGCGCTGGCGGCACTCGTCCACGTCGTACTTGGGCTTGTCGAGGGTGTAGGAAACGAACTCGAGCGACGACGTCTCCGAGAAGTCCTTGATCGGAAACACGCTCTTGAAGACACCCTGCAGGCCGACGTCCTCGCGCTTGTCGAGGGGCACGTCCTTCTGCAGGAACTTCTCGTAGCTCTGTTTCTGGATGTCGATCAGGTTGGGGATGTCGATGATCTTCGCGATCTTCGCGAAGGTCTTCCGCGCCCTGAAGTTGTTCTGGATCACCGGAGACGCCATCTAGACTCCTTCTTGCTGCTGCACAAATGCCGATGGTCGGAGACCCCCCATCCGGGATCCCCGACACGAAGTTTTCCGATTCTGAGAACGCAACAACGAGCTGCTACTTGACGTCGACCTTGGCTCCCGCCTCGGTGAGCTTCTTCTTGATCGTCTCGGCGTCGGCCTTCGACACGCCTTCCTTGACCGTCTTGGGGGCGCCGTCGACGAGGTCCTTGGCCTCCTTGAGACCGAGGTTCGTGACTTCACGCACCGCCTTGATGACGCCGATCTTGTTCGCGCCGGCGTCGGCCAGGATGACGGTGAACTCCGTCTGCTCGGCCGCCGGCTGTGCACCGCCGCCGCCGCCAGCCACCACCGCCGGGCCCGCCGCCGCGGCGACCGCCGCCTTGACGCCCCATTTTTCCTCAAGCTCCGTCTTCAGCGCCGCCATATCCATCACGGACATCTTGGAGAGGAAGTCGACAACCTGTTCTTTCGTCACATCGGCCATTTCAATCGCTCCTTGGTTCGTTCACTAACGTGTTTGTTAAATCCAAAACGGAAATAGATGCCCCGCGTGCCGCCCGGTTACTTGCCGCCTTCGCCGAGTTGCTGCTCGCGCGCGGCCAGCACAGCCAGCGTCTGCTGCGGCGCGGCCGTCAGCAGGGCGAGGAAGTTCTGGGGCGCGGCGACCAAAAGTGCAAGGAAACTCGAGCGGAGCTCGTCCTTGGTCGGCATCTTGGACAGCGCTTCGACGCCCTTGACGTCGAGCGTCTGACCGTCGACGTAGCCGCCCTTGATGACGAACTTCTCCTCGCCCTTCGCGACCTTGGTCGCGATCTTGGCGGGCGCGGCAGGATCCTCGAACGAGTAAGCGATGGCGGTCGGGCCGACGAACAGCTTCTCCAGGCCGGCCATCGCCGTCCCCTCGACCGCCCGGCCGAGCAAAGTGTTCTTGACGACCTGATACTTGCAGCCGTTCAGGCGGAACTCGCGGCGCAGGGCCGTGTCGTTCTTCACGTTGATGCCGCGGAAGTCCGCCAGCACCAGGCTGGTCGCCTTGGCCAGGTCCAGCTTCAGGGCTGCGATGTTCTCTTCTTTTACCGCGCGTTCCATTTCGGTGTCCTTTTTGGCTTCGCTTACTTGGTCTCGAACTCAGCGACCAGCGGCAGGTGGTCGATCTTGATGCCGGGGCCCATCGTCGTGGAGACGGTCACCGACCTCATGTACGTGCCCTTCGCCGACGCCGGCTTCAGCCGCAGCAGCGTCTCGATCATCGTGCGGGCGTTGGCGAGCAGCTTGTCGCCGCCGAACGACGCCTTGCCGATGCGCGCCTGGACGATGCCGGCCTTCTCGACGCGGAACTCGACGCGGCCAGCCTTCAGCTCGCGCACCGCCTTGGCGACGTCGTTGGTCACCGTCCCGACCTTCGGGTTGGGCATCAGGCCCTTGGGGCCCAGCACGCGGCCCAGCCGGCCGACCAGACCCATCATGTCGGGCGTCGCGACCATCGAATCGAAGTCGGTCCAGTTCTCCTTCTGGATCTTCTCGACCAGGTCCTCCGCGCCGACCGCGTCCGCGCCCGCCGCCTTGGCCTCGTTGGCCTTGTCGCCCTTGGCGACGACGACGACGCGCTGGCTCTTGCCGGTGCCGTGCGGCAGCACGACCGCGCCGCGCACCATCTGATCGGCGTGCTTCGGGTCGACGCCCAGACGGACGGCGATGTCGACGCTCTCGTCGAACTTCGCCACCTTCGTCTCCGGGACGAGCTTGCACGCCTCGTCGATCGAATAGCGCTTCAACCGATCGACCTTGGCGCTGGCGTTCTTGAACTTCTTCCCGTGCTTGCCCATGACTTTAGTTCCCCGGCTTGCTGAGGCCTTCGACCTCGACGCCCATCGAACGCGCGGTGCCCGCGATGCTGCGCATCGCGGCCTCGATGTCGGTGGTGTTGAGGTCAGGCATCTTCGTGGTCGCGATATCGCGCAGCTGCTTCTGCGAGATCTTGCCGACCGTGACCTTGTTCGGCTCCTTCGAGCCCGAGCCCGGCTTCTTCGCCGTGGCTAGCCCGGCCGCCTTCTTGATGAGGATCGGCGCGGGCGGCGTCTTGGTGATGAACGTGAACGACCGGTCGGAGTACACCGTGATCTCGACCGGGATCGTGACGTCGTCCTTCGTCTGCGCCTGCGTGCGGGCGTTGAACTGCTTGCAGAACTCCATGATGTTGACGCCGTGCTGGCCCAGCGCCGGCCCGATGGGCGGCGACGGGTTCGCCTTACCGGCGGGAACCTGCAACTTGATGAAACCGGATACCTTCTTCATGACTTTTCGGCCTTTATGACTTTTCGACTTGCGCGAAATCGAGCTCGACCGGCGTGGCGCGGCCAAAGATCGAAACGTTGACGCGGATCTTCTGCTTCTCCGCCTTCACCTCGACAACGGTGCCGGTGAAGTTTGCAAACGGTCCATCAATCACGCGCACGGTCTCGCCCTCGTCGTACGAGATGCGCGGTTTGGGCCGGGTCTGCCCTTCCGTCATGGCGACGTTGATGTTCTGGATCTCCGTCTCCTTGACCGGCTGCGGGTTCGTGCCGCCCAGGAACCCCGTGATCTTCGGGGTGTTCTTGACCAGGTGGAACGTCTCCTGGTCCAGGTCCATCTGGACGAACATGTAGCCCGGGAAGAACTTCCGCGTCGTGGAACGCTTCTGTCCCTTCACCAGCTCGACGACGGTGTCGGTCGGGATGAGAATGTCGCCGAACTTCTCGGTCAGGCCCGCCTGGCGGACGCGATCGAGAAGCGAGAGTTTGGCCTTGTTCTCGTGGCCCGAATAGGTGTGTACGACGTACCACTTCATCGGCATCAGAGACACCTCGTGGCTAACCGCTAAGGAACCAGCTTGTGAGTTTTGACCAAAGGACATCGAAACTGCTCAGGATGAGGGCCGCGATCAGCACCGTCACAATGACGACGATGGTCGCAGCCGATGTTTCTTTTCGGGTTGGCCAGGTGACCTTCTCCAGTTCGCGCGTCACCTCGACGACAGATGCGAACACCTGTTCGTTTCGGTACGCGACGATCGCAGCCGTGCCGGCCGTGACGAGTGCGATCGCGTTGATCAAGAGATCGTTGGGCTTGGCGAAGTAGCTCCACGCCCAGTCGGTCATCTTGGAGACGATGAACGCCAGCAGCAGCGCGCCGAGGGCGAACATCAAGTGGACGAATTTGTTCGGACCCATGACTTAGGCCCACGCGCTTCCAGCAGGGCAGGAGGGACTCGAACCCCCAACCCGCGGATTTGGAGTCCGCTGCTCTACCATTAGAGCTACTGCCCTATGTGAATGACTGAACAACGGTTTCCTCTTACTTCGTTGGCTCTACTTGGTTTCTTTGTGATTGGTGTGCTTGCGGCAACGCGAGCAGAACTTCGACAGCTCCAGCTTCTCGGCGTTGGCGCGCTTGTTCTTCGTCGTGGAGTAATTGCGCTCCCGACAAGT
>Ga0207645_10001657_pt1 | contig 18131 bp, 13 predicted proteins | sample KBSM53metaG_FD_184331 | JGI IMG/M metagenome (GOLD analysis project Ga0207645, IMG submission 184331) | Miscanthus rhizosphere microbial communities from Kellogg Biological Station, Michigan, USA - KBS M5-3 metaG (SPAdes) (version 2) | ecosystem: Host-associated > Plants > Roots > Rhizosphere >...
CCGCTAGCCTACACCAAGACGCTCGCCATGCTAGTGGCGGCGGGCCTCGTGATTACCCTCGATCCGGCGCTGCGGGTACTCTTTACGCGCGTGCGGCGCTTCGAGTTCCGGCCCGCGTGGCTCTGCCGGGCGGTGAACGCGGTGCTCGTGGGGCGCATCCGCTCCGAGGAGTCGCATCCTATCAGCCGCTTCCTCACCCGAATCTACGAGCCAGTGGTCTGCTGGTCGCTGCGCTGGAAGTGGTCGGTGATCGGCGCTGCCGCGGCGCTCACCATCGTCACCGTGCCGGTGTTCACGCACCTCGGATCCGAGTTTATGCCACCGCTGCGCGAGGGGTCGCTGTTCTATATGCCGACGACGATGCCCGGCATCTCGATCGGCGAGGCGCAGAAGCTACTGCAGGTGAGTGACCGCGCGATCAAGCAGTTTCCCGAGGTCGATCGCGTGCTCGGCAAGGCGGGGCGCGCCGAGACGAGCACTGATCCCGCGCCGCTCTCGATGCTCGAGACGGTGATTACGCTTAAGCCGACATCCGAGTGGCGCCGTGTCGACACGTGGTACTCGGGGTGGGCGCCGGAATGGATAAAGCGCGCGCTCCGGCACCTTACGCCTGATCACATCTCCGAGGAGCAGTTGGTCGAGGAGATGAATGCGGCCCTAATGTATCCCGGAGTTTCGAACGCCTGGACGATGCCGATCAAAGGCCGGATCGACATGCTGACTACCGGGATTCGCACTCCGGTCGGCCTGAAGATTTCCGGCGCCGATTTCGGCGAGATCGAGAAGATCGGCGTGGCTATCGAGGCGGCGCTCCCCTCGGTGAGCGGCACCCGCAACGTGTTCGCGGAGCGCACTGGCGGCGGGTTCTTCCTCGACATCGAGTGGAACCGCGACGCGCTCGCGCGCTACGGGTTGAGCGTCGAGGGGGCGCAGAGCGTCGTGCAGAACGCGATAGGCGGCGAGAATGTGACCACCACAATCGAAGGGCGCGAGCGGTATCCGGTGAACGTCCGCTACATGCGCGATTTCCGATCCGATATCGACGTGCTCGCGCGGGTGCTCGTGCCGGCGTCGGATGGGCAGAGGCAGATCCCGCTCGGCGAACTGGCACGCGTGACGGTGGCGACCGGACCCGCGATGATCCGCAACGAGGACGGCCTGCTCACCGGCTACGTCTTCGTGGACGTCGCAGGCCGCGACATCAGCAGCTACGTGGACGAGGCGAGCCGCGTGGTGCGCGACCAGGTGAAGCTGCCGCCCGGTTACGCGGTGCTCTGGAGCGGCCAGTACGAAGCGATGGCCCGCGTGCGCGCGCGCCTGGCGTACATCATCCCGTTCACGGTGTTCCTCGTGTTCGTGCTTCTCTACCTGAACACGCGGTCATTCGCGAAGACGGCGATCGTGCTGCTGGCGGTGCCGTTCTCGGCCGTCGGCGCCGTCTGGTTCCTGTACCTGCTCGGCTACAACATGAGCATCGCCGTTTGGGTCGGGCTCATCGCGCTGCTCGGCGTCGACGCCGAGACCGGCGTCTTCATGCTGCTGTATCTCGACCTCGCGTACGAGAAGGCGTCGCGCGAAGGACGCCTGCGAACACTCGCCGATCTCCAGGCGACGATCGTGGAAGGCGCCGCAAAGCGGCTGCGTCCTAAGTTCATGACCGTAGCGACGATGTTCGTTGGCTTGATCCCGCTCATGTGGGCCACCGGTACCGGGTCCGACGTGTGGAAGCGAATCGCCGCGCCAATGATTGGTGGCATCTTTACCTCGTTCGTACTCGAACTTCTCGTCTACCCGGCGATCTACGAAATTTGGAAGTGGCACTTCGAGATGAAGCGCGCCTACGCCAAATCGCCGCCAGCCCCCCTGATCTTGCCCGAGGCGGCGCCGTCACACTGACAGAAATCGCGCGGTTCGGTATTCGACAGCAGTATGCTAGGTGACGCGACCTTGGCCCTGGTGGTCGATCTCGGCCGCGAGGCTGTCCCACCGCGGAGTGAAGTAAGCGATGTTGCACCAAGCGAGATCTTGGAGGGTGAACATGAGCGAGAAAACTACAATTCGGTCGGCCGCCATCAGCGGAACGATTGCCCTAGGTGGTGAACTTACCGTCAACCGCCTCGGCTTCGGGGCCATGCGCCTTACTGGCGACGGAATCTGGGGGCAACCTAAGGATCCTGCAACAGCAATTGCCGTCCTCCGCCGCGCCATCGAGTTGGGAGTCAACTTCATTGACACGGCTGATTCCTATGGTCCCAATGTCAGCGAAGAGTTGATCGCCGAGGCGCTAGCGCCCTACCCCAAGGACCTTGTCATCGCGACGAAGGGTGGGTGGAGTCGCCCTGGACCGAACCAGTGGACGCACGACGCCAGCCCGGCGCACTTGCGCGAGGCGGTGGAAGGCAGCCTGAAGAGACTTCGCCTGGATCGGATCGACGTCTACCAGTTGCACGTTCCCGATCCGGTGGTGCCCCTCGACGCGTCGATAGAGACACTGGCCAATATGCAATTAGAAGAAAAGATCCGGCTAATCGCATTGTCGAATGTCACCGTAGAGCACATCGAGCGCGCACGGAAAATCGTACCGATCGTTTCGGTTCAGAATCGATACAGTTTCGGCGATCGTGAGTGGGACTACGTTGTTGATTATTGCGAACGCAGCGACATGGGGTTCATCCCGTGGTTCCCGCTAGGATCGGGGACTGTGGCCGGGAGGGTGCTGGAGAGGATTGCAAACGCGCGGCAAGTGAAACCTATCCAAATCGCATTAGCGTGGCTGCTGAAGCGATCCCCATTTATGTTACCTATCCCCGGGACTTCTTCGGTTGCGCATCTTGAGGAAAATGTGCAGGCGGCATCTTTGCAATTGTCTGATGAAGAATACCTTGAATTAACGGGGATTACCGTGTAGTGGCAATTCAAACTGACTCCTAACGACGACTCATGGAATCGCTTAGCTAGCCAGTGCGCCGTCGAACCGATAAAACAAAATCCGTTTGTCCCTTGCACCTCGGTTGGATTTCCATCGAGGGGACGTGGGCGGCAGCGTTTGAAGGCGCTCCACAGAAAACTGACCCTAGAAGTCGGAAATTTGGGTTACACAATTCGCGGCAAACTGCGGAACGAGTTCCATGATGTGGGGAGCGTTTTCAACTTGGGGCTAATCACTAACAAACAAATCTGTATTCTTTTCGGTAAATTCGACCCATGCTTGCGTGTTTTCCCAGCCCATGTTCATCGTGCAGCTTTCTCCAGTTGGATCGAATGAAATTGTAAAGTTTTCAGTTGTTGAGGTGACTCTCGCAACGGACATCGGTACGCGAACCAACTCTTCAGATTGGTATTTATAGGGAATACCCCACTCATTGGTATGTTTGTTGATGATCAGTATCCAGTTGTCACGGTTGGGAACAGTGAAAATCGTATAGGTTCCGGCAGGAATGTTTACTCCTCCGACCGTCATAAGAGTTTCATTAGCGACGAACGTGGTGGCCTCATTTGCGCCAGTCCTCCACACTTCTCCATAGGGCACCAGTTCGCCAAAAATCTGCCGGCCTTTCATGCGCGGACTGGAGTAGCCCACGGTGATCGTTTTTCCGCTAGAAAATTCGCATCGCGCCTGCGCCGGCGGGCTGGGCCGGTCGCTTTCGATCTTTTGGGCACAAGAGATGAGACCGGTAAAGACAAGGAACAGATATGCGAGAGCCGATTTCTTTAACATGAGCATCCTCCGATTATCGTTCCAAGAGTTGCCGATGCATTTGCGTCGTACTGTCGTTTCTGAAGAAGCAGGTGCCTGCGGAGTACATCACGCCTTCTGCTCACTAGCAGTGTCTATTCCTGTGGGCTGCGATCCAGGCTATTAACTACAGGAAGATACACTCCGAACTTGTCGCTCTTGGGCCGGACCTCCATCGTCGCAAAACTGTTTTTTTCTACCGTCCTACTGGGACCTCACGAAAACACTCTAAATTATGAACTCCATTGCTTCACGCGAAAATCGCCACGGCCCGAGTGCTTCGAAGCACCCAACCTTCTCCCTATCTTTGCTTTTTCTTTTCACCCTATTATATTGAAATCGCCAAGGGGATCACGCGCCAAACTGTCGCTGAATCTGAGGGTTGGAAAGAGCGCAACTTGTCGCTGCCACGATAAATCTAAGAGGAGAAGAAAGCCGTAGTCTTGGAGATTTATGCCCATCGTTTGCCCAGTTCCCAATGACCCTCAAGGCGCCTCCAGAATCAGAGGGACCACTCGTGTGCCGACTGAGCTTCTCCGCAAAATTTCGTCCCGCCTCTACTGGCTGGCGCTTCTCATTGTGGTGAGTGCGGTCGTGATCTTTCTGTCGCGTCATTTCCTCGAGCCTGAGCTTCGTGCATTTGAAGGGCAATTAATCTTTCGCGTAGATCTAGCGATTCTTGTTTTGGCATCATTCGCAATCATTGCAACTCATCGCATCGGATTCTTGCCTCCCGCCAGGGTGCTGGAACTTGGTTTGGTGTTTGAGGTGGTTGTTGCCTTTTGCCTAGCGACACTGGAGTTTGCTTGGCCCCACGTACCGGGACATGTGCCGGTCGGGGTGTCCGGGGTCGCCATGTGGATTCTGGTGTTCGGAGTGTTCGTGCCCAACACTCCACTGCGCACGCTATTAGCCGGAATGGTCTCTTTCTGCGCCGTGCCCGCAGCTTACGCTCTTACCCGGTGGCTGGGAAAGGCTCAACCTTGGGAGACCAGTCATCTTGTGGAGTGGTTGATCCCGACCTTTCTCATGGCGGGATGGGCGTATTTCTTGTCCCGCGATATTTACCAGATGGAGATCGACATCCGTCAGGCTCGCGAGATGGGTAGCTATTCACTGATAAAAATGCTGGGCAGGGGCGGGATGGGCGAAGTCTGGATGGGGCGACACCGCAGACTTTGCAGTGCGGCGGCCATCAAGCTAATCCGCCCGCAAATGCTGACGCAAAAACCAGGCCGTGAAGCCAACGTGCTCCAACAACGATTTGAGCAGGAAGCCCGGGCTACGGCCCGGCTCCGATCGCCACACACCGTAACATTGCACGATTTCGGTACGTCGGACGATGGCAGCTTTTACTACGCGATGGAACTGCTGGAAGGACTTGACGTAGAAGATCTTGTCGAGCGCTTTGGGCCCCAGCCGGCAGCGCGTGTAGTCCACATTTTGCGGGGCGTGTGTGATTCCTTGGCGGAAGCGCACGGCCAGGGATTGGTCCACCGTGACATCAAGCCCAGCAATGTCTTTCTGGCACGTTTAGGCTTGCATTGTGACTTTGCCAAAGTGCTCGATTTTGGTTTAGTGAAGACGGAAGAAACTGGCGGGACCCGCCTGACCATGGATGGAACTGCGGCCGGAACTCCCGCCTACATGGCGCCGGAATTGGCGACCGGTGCACCTTTTGACCGGCGAGCCGATCTCTACAGCCTAGGATGCGTCGCTTATTTCCTGCTTACAGGAGAGCCGGTGTTTGATGAGCCAACCCCACTGGCTGTCGCTTTGGCACATGTACAGAAACAGCCGGTCCGTCCGTCGTTGCGAACTGAGCTTTCGGTACCCCTGGCATTGGAAGAGGTCATTATGAGGTGCCTGGCCAAGAACCCCGCAGAGCGTCCGCAGAGTGCCATGGAGTTGGCCCGCGCCCTCGAAGGTTCCGCCGAAGCGACCGGCTGGTCCCGTGAAGACGCCGAACGCTGGTGGCGGGTACACCTGCCTGATTATTTCGCCGCTGACGAAGCCCGTGCTGCGGAGGCGTTATCGCTGGCACACTGAACGGCGAAAGCAAGATCCACGGGTTCGCGCAAATCGCCATGCTGATGGCCGGCCTGATGCTGGCGCATCAGGTAGCCAGCAAAGTGGCTCGTGACGGGTTATTCCTCTCGCAATTCGATGCTCGCTATTTTCCGGGCATGGTGGCGGTCGGATCGGCCATCTCTATCATCGGCGGGCTGCTGAATTCAAGAGTTCTGCAGCTACTGACGCCGGCAAGGGTGGTGCCCTGGGCACTCCTCGCAAGTGGAACTCTGCACTTTATCGAGTGGGGATTCCGCACTGGCCCTTACCGCCCGGTCATGATCGTGGCCATGTACATTCATGTCGTCGGTCTCGGCGCGATTGTGCTGTCGAGTTTCTGGTCCCTGCTGAACGAGCAGTTCGATCCGCGCTCCGGCAAGAAATACTTCGGCCGCATTGCAGGGATGGGAACGTTGGGCGGCATCTTCGGAGGCGTTGCGGCGGAGCGGTTTGCTGTTATGTTGCCGCCTACATGGATACTGCTGTTCCTGAGCGCCCTCCATTTGGTGTGCGGCGGCATAGGTTTCGTGCTGGTGAGTCGGGGCCGGCAGATGGCTACTCCACAACGTTCCAGCCGCGAACCGAAGCAAAGCCGACAGAGTTTGAAGCCCTGGTTGTTCTTTCGACAATCGAAGTATGTGCAATGGTTGGCTGGGCTAGTGGTGGTTGGAACGACCGTTGCGGCGCTGCTCGACATTGTGTTCAAAACGCAAGCGGCTACGTTGATCGGGCGTGGGCCGACATTGTTACGCTTTTTTGCGATCTTCTATACCGCAGCCCAGGTTCTAACCTTCCTGGTACAGATTCTAATCACTCGTAAATGGCTGGAGAAGCTGGGGCTGGTGAGGGGGATTGGGAGCCTTCCAGCCGTGGTAAGCATCGGCGGCATTGGCGTTTTTCTGTTTCCGCTATTTCCGGCACTTGTCGTGATGCGAGGTTTGGAAATCATCTTTCGTGGATCGGTTTACCGCGCTGGCTATGAGCTTCTCTACACACCGTTGTCGGTACGGGAGAAACGGGCCACGAAACCTGTGATCGACGTCGTATTTGATCGCATGGGAGACCTGCTCGGGGGTTCGGCTTCGCAAGTATTCATTGCGCTTGGTGGCTCGTTTGCGATACAGGGAATACTGCTTGCTTCCGTTACCTTGGCTGGAGTGGGTATGTTCATCACCCGACAGTTGGGGAAATTGTATGTCCAGGTCCTCGAAAAGGGGTTAATCGATCGAGCCATTGAGCTTGACGTCTCCGAAGCTCCAGATATTCTTACCCGTTCGGTACTATTGAAAACCCTGACAGTGAACCACACCGTGGCGAGGCAGCCCGAAAGCCCTGGCGCACCGGCCACGATCAGTCAAGAGTCAGTAGCCAACCTTACCGATCCCATCCTGCAGAGACTGGCGGACCTTCGATCGGGCAATCCCGAAATAATTCGCCGCACTTTGTCGAGCGCTGAGCGCCTCGACGCGCTTTTAGCGGCGCAGTTGATCGTACTTCTCGCGTGGGACGAGATTGCCCCGAACGTGTTGCGGACATTGAGCGCCAATGTTGGACAGATCACGGGGCAACTCGTCGATGCACTGCTGGATCAGGAACGAGATTTCGCGATTCGGCGTCGAATCCCGCGAGCATTAGCGTACTCGGAGGACCATCGCGCCGTCGAGGGGTTGATGGGAGCTATGGAAGATTCCAGATTCGAAGTGCGCTTTCAGTGCGCGCGGGCGCTCGACGTAATTCTGCAACGAAAACCGGAATACAAGCCGGAACGGGACAGGGTGTTCGCCATTATTGAGCGTGAGCTAGCAGTTGGCCGTCAGGTTTGGGAAAGCCGGCACCTGCTTGATCCCCGGCAGAGCACCGAACAGTTCCTCTTCCTCGATGCCCAGTTGCGAGAACACGCCAATTTGAGCTGGGAATACTTGTTCAGCCTGCTCGCCCTTATTCTGCCTCGAGAGCCACTCAAGGTTGCATTCCAGGCTTTGCACACGGACGATCGTCAGTTGCGCGGACTGGCGTTGGAATATTTGGACAGCGTGCTTCCGCCATCCCTTCACCGAATGCAGAGTGTCTTCGAAACCATAGCCACGAGCGCGCCTGCGACTGGAACGCCGACCAAGGATGTCGCCAGCCGACTAATCGGTGCTCGAGAGCTGATCTCATTGAAGATGTTGGCAAACGTTGCGTCCGCACCCATAGCTAAAGACAACGACTAGCGCTCTAGGCTATGTCCGGAATTCGCCGCTTGTGTTCGCGATAGATGGCAACCGTCACGAAAAGCCAGATCAGCGTGAGCACTACGCTGATTGCAGCAAAGCCTGAGATCGAAAAGGCCAGCTTGGTTCCCACAAAGACGATGCCTGCCAGTAACACGTCGCCGATGCGAACGAAGAATGTATCCACTGCCTCTTTCGCCTTGTATTTCGCTTCGCGACTTGTCGGAAGAAACAAAGCCTGCCGCGCGGTATTCTGCACCGAGTAGTCTGTACTATTTTCAAGGATCTTTATCAGGCGTACCGCCCGTAACGCGGGATAGATAAGGATTAGCGAATATCCCGTCAATGCAATGCTGGGCAGTATGAAAAGGGAACCCCGAACTCCGATGTAGCGGAAGATGCGGGAAACGAACACCGTTTGCAACACGAGTCCAATCAGATTTACCCATCCAAAGAAGTGTGCGTAGAACTCGCCCACGAAGGCTTTTCGCGCCATCTCGGCGCCCGGGCCGTACAACTGGTGCGCTTGCTGCACAACGAGTTTGCTAAGCAGGAATTCGCCCGAGCTGTTTACTACGTTCAGGAGGACAGTCAGGATGGCAACAAGCAGAAGATATCGGTCACGAAATATCAGCTCGAACCCGCCTTCTTTTCCGAGCGGAGTTTCTGCCTTGGTCGCCTCCTTTTCCTTGTCAAGATGAACGGTCCAACGATTTGCGACTGCGGTCAATCCAATGCAAATGCCGACGCCAGCAGCGGCAGTCAGCAATAAGCCGTGGGTCCCCATGAGCTTAAGGAGTTCGGCGGCGGCCCATGCGCCGATGACCGCACCCAAAGAGCCACCGACCCCGACCAACGGAAACAACCTCTTGCCCTGTGCTTCGCCGAACAGGTCATTGGCGAAAGCCCAAAACTGGGCGATTACGAAAACATTGAAAATTCCAACCCATATGAAGAAGACGATGCCTTCACGCAATCCTGCTTGTCCCGCGAAGTAAAAGGCAAGCAGTTGCACGATGAAGAACACCATTACCCATGCGATTAGCTTCAACCGAGGTACCCTTGAGGCGAAGGCGCCATAGGCGGGGACAATAAAAACCAAAAGAAGGGCCTGCGCAGCAGCGGAGTAGCTCTTCACCTCGGCCCCTCCCTCGGTGAGAATGAGAGCTTCGCGCACCGTCTTCAGGAGATAGTACGAAGCCAGCAACAGCGCCAGGTTCGTGGTCAAGGCTATTACCACGCGGCCTTCACCAGCGCGCACGTCCGCGAAAACAGACAGTACCCTTTCAAGCCAATTTTTTTGTGGTCCTTGCGCAGTGCGAAAGACAGGAAAAGACTGAACTGACGGATGTTCAGTGTGATGTGTCACCGTGTTATTCCTTTCTGTCATCCAGGTGACACTGCTACCAAGTGCGATCCACACCCACCACTTCCGCCTGCGTGCCTGTCAGTCTGAGAAAGACCGTGACCGCTTTCGCCGTATCGTCCCCTCGCCAGATATTTGCGGCCAGGTAGGAACTGCCGGTTCCAGCGACCGGCACATGAAAATCCTGAGCGGTGGCAATCGGCGTCCTTTCGCCCGTCTTGTTGTCGAAGCGAGACCAGGTAACATGCAAGCCGCCTTCGGCTCCGATGCCATGTTCCTGCCCCAGATCGTGGAAGACGATCTGCCCATTATCTACGGCAAAGCGGTCGAGTGGTAAGACGCGCGTGAGGAAAACCCTTCCGATCTTGTCGCGGCGAGTGATCAACGCATCGCCAACGAAGCGTTCGGCCGAAGGATCGGAAAACTGGGCGATTTTGACGATGGCCCGAACTTGCTCGTCAGTGAAGGCCATAATTTGCTTGGCGGCCCAGAATTCGTCATCGGGCAAGCGATTTAGGAAAGCGGGATTTGGATAGTCGGGCACCCACTTGTCCGGCTCGAAGGTCTCCGCTTCAAAACCTCCAACGGACGGATAACCCGGATAGTGCGCATGTGCCCAGTACGGTACGGCGAAACCCAGCGTACCAATCTGTTTGGGGGCAGCTTTAAAATCGAGATAATACTCGCCGCCGGAACGCGCAGTCTTCGCCGACGTGCTGAGACTTCCAAGGGTCGATCCGAAGTCAATCAGGTGATGGCGAATGTAAGTCGATCCATCCCCTTGAACCAGCGTGTCTAGGCTGTTGATGGACCGCGAATCGTTGTGGTCGAGCCAAGCGGCAAAAATACCGAGGCCCCGAAGTTCGCGCCGATGTTCATGGGGAACGATATCGTTGGGATCGTCGCCGCGAGTCCCGAAATATTTAAACGGTCCCACGGGCTTGCCTGCGATCTGCAGGCTGACAATGCCCCGAATCTGCCCGTCGGTGGTTTTGGGAACTTTGGCCAATAAATCGTCCAGGTCCTGCCGCGTCATCGCTCGTTTGCGCCCCGCAGAATCGCGGAACTCGACGTCCTTCGCCAAAGCTAGTTTTTGCGGAGTAAAGCGAATCAAGTAGTAGTCGGGGACGTGGTAGCCCAGAGCATACAAGAAGCGAGCGGAGATCATCTCCGCCCCGGTGGCAAGTTCGGGATAAGCAATGGGATCGAATTTCACGAAATACTTGTCGTTCTTCGAATCCGTCATCACAAAGCCAGGACTGATACCTTCGCTTTTGGCGGAAACCACGGTCCAAGGGCCATCTGTCGCTGGTGGGTTCTTGCCGTTGGCGCCCAATTGCAGTTGTTCCAGGGTCATCGTATTGAAATAGTGGCGGTGTGTGTACCACGCCCCGTCCATCGGCTCCCCCAAGGTGTTGACGCCTCCGGCGCGGATTGTAACCTTCGCGGAATTGCGCTGACCCCGCTTCTTGAAGGAGTTCTCTACCAAGTCGTAATAGTCGTTCAGCTTGCGCCCCTTGACACCGGCCGCATCACGGGGAGGTGGCTCATGCTGCAGCGGATCGTCGGAATAAAATTTGTCCGCCGCCGTGAGTGGAGTGATCATCGCTAGGAGCAGCGCAAAGTTAAGGAGTGTCTCTTTCATTACGATCCTCTAGAAGATTGGTTGAGCACTAGCTGTACCTACGGGATGCCGGACAAAAATGTCGTTGAATTTGAACCAGAACCGAAAGCCTTCTCGACTGCCCGCAATATCAATGCGCATGAACGGCCGTCCTTGATAATTGAAGCGGAACCCTATTCCTCCATCACCCTCCAGATGACTGAAGTTCAGCTCGCCTCGGCGGGGGAAAACTTTGCCGCCATCTGCGAAGACTGCCATGTCCATAACACTCAACACATGCCACCGGTATTCCGCATTTAGGAGAAAGCTGTTGTTGTCATAAAAGCGAAAAGGGAGGAACCCACGCAGGTCTTCCGAACCGCCCAGAATCGACTGCATATAAAAGGGGACGGTCTGACCGCGATCTGCGTCAGTGAGCGTTGCCTTCGCCCGCAGCGCGATTACACGCGTGTCCGCGAAAAACCCAAAGTACTGCTGGATCTCCGCGTCGATGCGGCGAAAATTGTGGAGGTTCAACTTCTGATCCTGGTACCAGGTGTACTCGAAGGTATAGAGGCCGCCGTTGGCCGGGGTTTCAGGGTTATCGAGGTAATCAAACCGCGCGTAAGGGCCATAGCGGAGAAAATTCGTCTGACTATCAATCCCAGGAGTGATGTTTGGAGGAAATATCTTATCGGTCGACGGGAACTCGTCTGACGTCCCGGGACCGATATTCATCCATACGTATCCGGCCGAGCCGCCCAGATTCAGTTTCTTCACTGGTTTGACGCCTAAGGAAGCGTCGACGGTGGTGTCTTCCAAGCGATAGTCGGTGCGATTATTTTTCGAAGAATGCGGCCCTGGTCCAAAATAATCAATCTGAGAGTAGTTTCGGGGTGCGCCGTTGAAGTCAAAGAAAATGTGCCCACCCGCCAGATTCGGCATCGCCCACCGGGTGTAATATTTCTGGTACAGTTTAGTAGACAGTTGCGCCCCTGCCACTAGAGTGTTTCCTCCCAAATATTTAGTTCGCAGGCGATATTCCGGACCTAGGGCGAAACCGCTGCCTTGGACCAGACCGCCGAGGCGCACGTTCAACCCGTGATAGCCGGCGGTGAGCCGCTCCACAGTGTGGCCATCTTCAAACCATGTGAGCGCCTTCTCGACCTTGCCCGTCTCATCGGGTTTGGCAGTGGCGGCTTTGTTTTTCTGCTGCTGCTCGATTTCTTCCGTCCGAGTTTCTTGACCCATACACGGCAGTCCGCAAATCGACATAAACGTCATCGCAACTCGGAAGTACGGAAAGAATCTGCAACTTCGCTCCCCAGAAAGTCGGTATCGATTTTTTTTCACAACCCTCCTTTTGGCATTCATGAGGCTTTCGGATGGCACTCCGCGGTGCCGCTGTCGAGCACCTGACCGTGCTCGGAGACAAATTTCCATGTGTAACTTGCTTCAAGCAACTCCAGTTCCAACACGCCGAATGACTGTCCGATTCGGACCACGCTGTTGGCCTGTTTGCGCCAGAAGCTTTTTAGATTCTTGCCTCCGGTGCCGACAATAAATTGAGTAATTCCACGATTCGGGTCAGGCATTCGGTCCGCATTTTGAGGTGCAAAGCGTTCGTAGTGATGAGAGTGGCCATTCAAGATCACGTCTGCACTGGCGTGGTACAAATCACGCCAAAAAGGTTTGACTTCGATTGCATTCCGATGCAATCCCGAGGTAACCAGTGGCCGATGCCAGTATGCAAGAGTGCACGATGACCTGTTCTTTTTCAAATCGTTCCGCAGCCACTCTTCCTGCTCAGAACCCTGGTCGCATGAAACTGGTTTGCATTTGTCGTTGCCGCCCGTGTTCAATGCCACCAGATGCCAAGTTCCCAGATCAAAGCTGTAGTATCCGCGGCGGTGTTCTCCCGCCCGCGCACCGAAGTAGTCGAAATATCCACTTGCATCCTTTGTGACATATTCGTGGTTGCCGGGAGACGGATGCGTGATGTCTTTCAGTTCCTTGCGTCCCCAACTGTGGGCCCATGACTTCTGGTATGCGAAAGCGGCGCCCACTTCGTATTGGCTGTCGCCGAGAATAAGTACAGCAGCCGGTTTGAGTGAAATAGCAAGGTCCGAAGTCGCCATCATGTGGCACAGCGTCGCGGTACCCTTTCCTTGGTTAAACGCCGGGCTCCCCGGGTCGCAGGCGATGTCGCCCACAGCAACCACAACAATCTTCTCTTTCGTCGGCGCCAAAGTGGACGATATCGGCGACGGGTTCGCAGGAGAGTTACGGGCGCAGCCCACCAGTAAGCAGCTCCCCAGCAAGAGGACGACGAATCTCCCTATGCAGCGCGGAGGTGCGAGCTTCATAAGTACTCGCTTGGCCTCGTCGAAAAATGCCACATGCCACGTTCCACGGGAGACGAAACTACTCGTGATGTCCGATTTCGAAATGTTATACGCCAGTTAGGGTTGTGTTCGTCAAGACCCCGCCCATCTCGAGCGTTCACCCGCGAGCGATACGCTGACACAATGCTTGGAAATGGAAGGCGTCCTCTTCGTGATAGATCTCGCTGATCTCGAGATCCCGATTTACAGTGTCGACGATTTCCGCGCTAACAGTGATCCTCTTGATCGCACGACCAGGCCCGAAACCTTTGTGCTAGGCGGCGTGAGATCGCCGTGTACGTACGCGGCGTTGGTGACCTGCTCGACGCGGCCACCTTCCCGTCCATTTGTGTTCGGTTGCTCCTCGAAAGCATCTGTCGCGCTTACGGTTGACTCAAAGGCATAGCCGCAGCCACTTCGAGCTTGAGCATTTTCTTGGCCGTTCTCAAATGAGCTGTTTTCTCCGTCTGCAAAGATTCTGGTGTTGGAAAATTCCCGCTCAATTGTTGGCATCTGACAAACTCCTGCCATTGCTAATGCAGGAACGTTCTCCAGTGATTGACCTCGCCTTAATTCGCATACTCAGTTGCTGCTATGACAAACCAATGCGACGGAGAAGTTCTTTGTATCGCGGGTCAGAGCGGAGGTCTTTAAAAAAAGGATCGGCGTTGACAAAGGCCAGACTGCCCGAACGCTGCGCATAGGCACGCTCCAGGGCCTCGAAAGTCTCATCCTTCTCGCCCAGGCCCGCGTAGACCACCGCGACATTGTAATAATCGACATCGGCGCGCTTTTCGAGTTCTTTGAATTGCCCGATCACCTTCAGCGCGTCTGTGCGACGCCCCGCCAAAGCATATATCCACCCCAATGCAGCGGCATTGAGTTGGTTCTCGGGGGATATTGGGTCAACCTGCGTGCCCGCCTTCTTATTTTCCTCGATGGCCTGCGCGTAGTCGCCCTTGGCTCCATACGCCCAACTCAGCTGAGCATGCACCCAATCAAGGCCAGGGTCGAGTTCCATCGCTTTCTTATATAGAGTGATCGAATCGTCATATTGGCGCGCCGCCAAATAGTGGTAACCCATCGTCCCCGTCACTTGCGGTGAAAGGGGGTCCAGTTCCAGCGTGCGTTTGTCTTCGGCAAGGCCCTCGTCAAGGCGGCCCCGGACGGTCAAGTACTGCGCGTACGTTCGGCGAGCGTCCACGCTGCTCGGGTTGAGGTCGACCGCTCGTCTAAGCTCGGTGTCGGCACCGGACCAATCCCAATCGTAGACGTACTTCGTGATGCCCAGGGCGGCACGAGCTTCGGCGAGGGAACTGTCGATCTCCAAGGCCTTGAGTGCTGCGGCCTTGGCTTTAGGGAAGGCATCCTTCGACTGAAGATTTGCGAAGATGCCCAATGTTCCATAACTATTCGCCAAACCAGCATAAGCCAAGGCGTTGCCTGGATCTTTTTCAATCGCTTGCTGAAAGTACTCGACACTCTTCTTCAGGCCTTCGATGTTGGCCTTATTAGAGTAATATCGGCCTTTGAGGTAAAGCTGATAGGATTCGCTGTCCCCCGTGTAACGCTTTGTCAGTCTTTTCTTCTCTTCGCCACTCAGTCGCAACCGCAAATTTTGAGAGATATCGCGCGAGATCTCTTCCTGCAAGCCGAGTACATCCGCCAGTTTATGTTTGTACTGGGCGCCCCAGAGTTGTGAACCTTTTTTGGTGTCAACAAGTTCGGTTTGGATGATCAACGTGTCTCCCCGCTGCAGCAGCCGACCCAGGAGAACGGCGCGCACGTTCAGATCTCGCCCTACCTTTTGAGGATCCTGCTCCTTGCTCTTATAGCGAAACACCGTGCTGCGCGCCATAACGCGCAACCCGCGGAGCTCCGAAAGGTTGTTTATTAGGCTCTCAGTGATCCCCTCACTCAAATATTCCGTGTTGACGTCAGCGCTGGAATTAACGAAAGGGAGAACCGCCAGCGATTCAATGGCACCACGTCGAGGCCTCGGGAGGTCGAACCACGCAGTCAACGCATAAAGTGTAAAGGCAAGTAGTCCACCTACTACTAGAGCGGTCTTGCTACGCCACCAGGACACGTGGCGTGCTGGCGTTCCAATGGCTGCGCTTGAGCGGTTCGATTCTAGATTGCGCTTCAACCGCGACAGATCTGTCCGCAGATCCGATGCGCTTTGATAACGCACTTTGCGATCCTTTTCGAGCGCTTTCGAGAGGATCGATTCCATTTCCAGCGGCAGATCGGAATTCAAATGAACTGGTCGAGTCGGGGTTTCGTCCAGGATCGATTTGAAGGTCAATGCTGGCGTCTCGCCTTTGAAAGGCAGCTTCCCAGTGCACATCTCATAGAGAACTGTGCCGAAGGAAAACAAGTCTGTTCGAGGATCGAGACCCATGCCCCCGATCTGCTCCGGAGACATGTAGGCAATGGTGCCCAAGGTGGTACCCGGATGCGTGAGAGACTCCTGAGATTCCTGGTCTAGATTAACGGTAGATCTGTTCAAAGCTGCGTTTCGCTTTATGTATATCTTCGCTAGACCAAAATCCAGGATCTTGGCGAGGCCCCGACCCGTGACGAAGATATTCGCCGGCTTGATGTCACGGTGAATAATTCCTTTGCCGTGGGCGGCATCGAGTGCGTCGGAGATTTGAATGCCGAAGTCCAAGACTTCCTCGATTTCCAGACTCCTCATTTTGATCAAGTGCTTGAGGGTATGGCCTTCGAGGAGTTCCATCGCGATGAAAGGTCTCCCGTCTATCTCGTCGATTTCGTAAATGGTGCAGATATTCGGGTGATTCAGCGCCGAAGCCGATCGCGCTTCGCGTTGAAACCGTTCCAGCGAAAGCGGATCCGTGGCCAATTCTTCCGGCAGGAATTTCAATGCGACATGTCGCCCAAGCCTAAGATCCTTGGCTTCATAGACGACACCCATCCCTCCTCCCCCTACCTTAGTCAAAATGACGTAGCGGGAAATTGTCTGTCCCAAGGGTTCGAAGGGTGTACCCACTTGCGAGGAAATAGTAGGCGTGCACTCGGGCAAGGTCAATAGAGAGGACTCCGGTTGAACATGCCGGGGAATCAGGATCGCTGAAGCCGTCGGACGACAATTTCGGCAACACGAGACTACACTCATTGACCTCCACGCGGCGCAAGACCGGCGTCCACATCAACAACATCATTCCGGATTGGTTGGGAAGGAAACTGCTCAAGGCCGGCGTGCACATAAGGAAGGTAAGCAAGGGACTCGGCCACACGTCACTGACGGTCACCGAACGCTACTATGCCAAGTGAAACAAAGCCCAACAAGATATTTTGGATGAAGGCTTGACTGGAGGGTGGACGGACCGAAATAAAGAAGGTCACGCCAGTAGCGAATGGCGGGGGCTACCTTGACACTCTACTGAGAATCGTAAAATCAGAGAGTTAACGGGCGCATTCGAGGATACTCAGGTACCACCAGAGCACTTGAGCAGCCAATCAGTGCCGACCGATGCTTTACACGGTTCGAAAATCTTCGCAATCCATGGCAATGATGATGCTTGCCACGGCTGCGTCCATTTGCAAAAACCCGCGGAAGTTCCGCAGTCGCTCTTGAGAGATAAAGCGAGAGTGGACACTGGAACGGCTAGAACGGGCAATGTACAAGTGGCCTTGGCTGTTATTTTCTAGCACTTCAAGTTCAAGACTGCAACATTTTCAGAGGTCGATCGATGCACGTTCGATCACCCTTTGCAAACGGTTCGTCGCTATTCATCGAACGGAGCGTTACCCGCTTTAATCACGCGGCGCAGACATTGGACGCCATAGGGGAAAGGATGAGCACAGAGATCCGGACATTCTGCAGTGTCGTGCCAGCTAGTTGCGCTGACGTGACAAGATTCCGTATTAGATGGCTGTTGTAACTCTGATGTCTAGCTTATTCGATTGCTCAACCGTTTCACTGGTCGAGTCTCAGGGGAATTGGTTGAGCAATTGTGCCTAGGCTGTGAAGCTCTTGCACTACACCTCCGGTTAAAGAAACCGCTAGTGGACCAAGAATGAGTCCCAGCGGGCCAAATGCATAAGTGCCGCCCAGCATCGCGAAGCCGAGCAATATCGGATGCTCTTTTTCCTGCGTACCGACGATCAAGGGCCGAAGAATGTTATCCAGTGAACCCACCACGAGTCCTCCCCAAAGTCCAAGCATCAGCGCCTTCCAGTAAGCGCCGATAAGAATGAGGCCGATCACAAATGGCACCCAGATGAGTGTGGCGCCCACGAAGGGAATCACAGAAGCGATCGCGCCGAACAGCCCCCAGAGCATTGGAGAGCCAATGCCCAGAAACCAGAATCCCAGGCCGAGAAACAATCCTTGGGCGAGCGCCACTGCCAGCACGCCGTTTAGGTTCGCAACAATTGAGCGATGGGTCACTCGAAGCAGGGTGGCGGTGATGTGTGGACTGAGGGGAAGGAGAGCAGCGCCTCGAGCCAGCCAGCTTTCGCCATGGCGGAGCAGGTAGTAGAGCAATATATTGGCCAGCACAGCGATGACCAAGATCGACACGATGTTCTTTATTACCGCTTGCGTCCTGCCGGCCAGGTAGTGCACGCCGGACCTCATGCCCGAGTCAAGTTCTGTTCGGATCGTTTCTTTCGAAACGGGCAAGTGCGTTGCGAGCGCGTCGGCAATCTGGTCTGTTGAATGTGCGATCATTGCGGACCATCCACCTTCTTCGATTGAACGCTGATTCAGAGCATGGTGAATCTTCGC
>Ga0207645_10001658_pt1 | contig 18131 bp, 16 predicted proteins | sample KBSM53metaG_FD_184331 | JGI IMG/M metagenome (GOLD analysis project Ga0207645, IMG submission 184331) | Miscanthus rhizosphere microbial communities from Kellogg Biological Station, Michigan, USA - KBS M5-3 metaG (SPAdes) (version 2) | ecosystem: Host-associated > Plants > Roots > Rhizosphere >...
GATCCCGCTGGAGGCTCCGGTGACGACAGCGACGCGCCCCGTCAACGGGCTGGCGGTGATGACTGCGGACATGTGGTTTCTCCCTTCGAGTGTTTTTGTTGTGTGCCTTCGAGACAACAGCTCCAAGTGGTGTTGATGCTGGGTCACGCTGGTCCGGCTTATCGGGGGACAAGGTGGGCCACCATAGGCGCCAACGGCGCGGCCGCGGCGCGGCAGACTGACGGATATGAGCGAGCGGAAGCCAACTGAGCTGGCCGAATTCCTCAGTGTGCGGCGCGCGCGGCTCACCCCGCAGGACGTGGGGCTGGAAGGTCAGGCGCCGCGCCGGCGGGTGCCGGGACTGCGGCGCGAGGAGCTGGCAAGGCTGGCCGGTGTCAGTGTCGACTACTACACGCGGCTCGAGCAGGGCCGCAGCCGCAGCGCGTCTGCCGATGTGCTCGACGCGCTGGCCGCCGCGCTGCAACTCAACGACGCCGAACGCCAGCACCTGCACCTGCTGGCCAAGCCGCAACCGGCGCAACGGAAACGGCGAACACGCCCCCAATCGGTGGATATGGCGACGCTGCGACTGCTGGAGCTTTTCGATCAGGTGTGGTCGCCGGCCTTCGTGCTCGGCCGGCGCCTCGACGTGCTGGCGCACAACCGGTTGGCGGGCGCGCTGATCACCGAGTTCCGTGAACTTCCTGCGCCGCTGCGCAATCAGGCTCGGTTCGTTTTCTTCGATCCGCACGCCCGTGAGCTCTACGCGGACTGGAACGAGGTGGCCGCCGACACCGTCGCGATGCTGCGCCTGGATGCGGGTCGCTACCCTGACGACGAGAAGCTGTCGGCACTGGTCGGCGAATTGTCGATCCGGTCGGTGGAGTTTCGGTCCTGGTGGTCCGACCACAAAGTGCAACGCCGAACCACCGGAACCAAGGCCTACCACCATCCACTCGTGGGCGACCTCACCGTCAAATACCAGGCGCTCAACCCAACGGGTGACCCCGATCAGGTCCTCATCGTGTACACCACCGAGCCGGGATCGGACGACGAAACGTCGCTGCGGCTGCTGGCGAACTGGCACGAGGGTGAACGGCAGCACGCGACCATCGACACCCGATCCTGACCCGCTGTTCGGGTCAGGTGGGCGGTAGTTGTCCGAGTTGCTGTAGGACCGAGTACAGATTGGCCACCCCCCAGTGGTCGGTGATCTTCCCGTCGCGAACTCGCATGGCGTCAACGGTTTCGAATTGGATGGCCTTGCCAGTCGGGGCGACCCCGAGGAAGTCGCCACGGTGAGTGCCGTGGTAGGTCTTGTACGTGGTGACGATGTCGCCGTCGACGGTCTGCCAATGGATCTCGGGTCCGAAGTCGGGAAACGCGTCGCGTAGCCGGTTGTAGAGGACGCGAACACCGGCTTTGTCGGGCGTGGTGCCGGGCTGGGGGGTGTGGTCGACGAAGTCGTCGGCGAACAATTCATCAAAAAGGGCGAAATCGCCTTGGCCCTGGACTTGTTCGGTGTTGCGACGGACGATCGCCTTGAGAGCCTCCCCTTCACTGCGGGGCGAAGTCGTCACGTCGGGGGTGTCCGGGTGGGTCACTTCTTGCCTGCCTTTCTGTCGACACCGATCCGGACCACACCCTGCTAGCTTGGGTGCTGTGGTGAGAAGGTCTGGATGGCTCACTAAGCGGGAAGCGCGGATCTGGCAGTCCTACCGAGATGTGCGGCGGGAGCTGCAAGGGGCGTTCCATCTCCAGCTGTCGCGGGAGGAAGGCATGTCGGCGGCCGACTATGCGGTCCTGGTGCCGTTGTCGGAGGCCCCGAACGGGCAGTTGCGGACCAAGGATCTCGGTGTCGCACTGGGGTGGGATCGCAGCCGCACTTCGCATCAAGTCACCCGAATGGTCAAGCGGGGCTTGGTCGTTCGCGAGTTCTGCGAAGACGACGCCCGCGGTTCGGTGGTTGGCCTCACGCCTGCCGGCAGGGCGGCCATCGAGAAGGCGGCCCCCAACCACGTGGCGCTGGTTCGTCAACTGTTCTTTGACCCGCTGACCGATGATGAGCTTGACGAGTTGGGCGTGGTGCTGGACCGGATGCTGGCAGCGATCCGCCAATACACGACCGAACAACACCCGAACGGACGTCATGCGTGACGGAATTGATTGTTTGCCGGCATGATTCGCAGAACCCGTTTGCCACTGACGTGGCGGGTGCCCACATCGCGGTAGGCCTTGCGAACTTGCTCACTGGTGAAGTCGTAGACCGCCGCAACCGGGACCGTGATGTCGCCGCGGGCTACCAGGTCTGCGAGTTCGGCCCAGATGCGCGGTGTGTCGGCCTGTTCCTGGGCTTCGGAGTGCACCCCGAAGCGCTGCACGGCTTCCTGGTCGATGAGGGTGTTGATGCGGTCTGGTTGAACGCCGAGGCTGACCGCGAGCGAGACGTTGCCAGACCCGTAGGTGTCGATGTAGCCGTCGATGCCGTTGGGTGCGAGGTCACGGAGCTGACGTGACAATCCCGGCCCGTACTGCGCCGGCCGGATCCCCAGCGACGTCAGCAGGTCGACATTGGTTTCGCCGCAGGTGCCGATGACATCGGCGCCGCGCAGCCGGGCCAGCTGGGCTGCGTAGATCCCGACGCCGCCCGCCGCGGCAGATACCACGATCGTTTCACCGGGTTGTGGGTTGACCGCGTCGACCGACGCCCACGCAGTGGCCCCGGCTCCGGCGATCGTCGCGGCCGCCTCCCACGACAGGCCCGGGGGTTTGGCCGCCACCCGATCGAGGTGGAGCGCGACGTATTCGGCCTGCGCTGCCCGCGGGGCGAACCCGAGAACCTCGTCGCCGACCGCGAAATCGTCGACACCGGAACCAATCTCGGCGACGTATCCCGCGAAGTCGTTGCCCTGCCCCTCGGGGAAGTGCGCCGGCCAGATGTCGGCGAAGTGTCCTTCTCGAATACCAATCTCACCTGGATTGGTCGCCGCGGTCACCACCGCCACCACCACCTGCCCGGCACCGACGGCAGGGCGGGGGACCTCGACGACGTCCAGGACATCCGGCCCGCCATAGCGGGTGAACTTCACCGCCCTCATCACAATTGCCCCGGCTGCGCGTATCGGTAGAAAAACGGCCCGAGTTGGGCGGCCAATGCCCGCGTCAGCCCGGAACTGTCTTCAAGCAGACGCGCACCCGGGTCCAGTGGGCCCACATACAAGGGTTCGTAGCCGGCATCCACACTGAGCTGTTCGGCGTATCGCCGGGCACCGTCATCGGCGGCGTACAGGTTGCTCGGGGCCACCCGCTGCTCACCGATCCGATCGTAGGCGCTGGCGAAATTGGTGGAGAACGCCTTGGCGGTCGGGCCGCCGATGATCGACTGAATCTGATGCGACAACGAAGGAAACTCGTCCTGGCGGTCGGTGTAGATGTTGCAGGCATCGATCGTGGGTTGGCCGGCCAGGCCGACGACGGCACGGAGCGCGTCCGGGATCTGCGCTGCCGCAACGGCAACGACGACTACCTCGGCGTCGGTCGCGTCGCCGCCGTCGCGCCCGAGCGCGATCACGTTGTGGCCGCGGCGGCTCCACAATCGGGACAAACCGCCCCCCACATGTCCTCTACCGATCACAACGATCTTCACAGAGTTGACCTTTCGCAACCACACCCGGAATTGGTGACGTATCAGCAAAATACCCACGGGCCGCCGTCCCGGCAACAGTATCTGTAGGCCGGGTCGGAATTGCGCAGGCCGATCTCGAGCAGGCGGTGGTGGGCCAGTTCGCGGACCGGGGCGGCGCCGTTGATCATCGACGGTTTCGGTGATCAGGTCGGGTGTCTGCCGCCTCGGTGAGGCGGGCAACGTCTTTCATCTGCGCGAGGGTGAGCCGGTTGGTGGCGGTCGGCCGAAGAGACCCCGTGCAGAGGGGCCGAGCTTCTGCTCGCACCCTGGAAGTCGAGCGGCGTCGTTGGCTACCACGGGAACCAATTTCGGTGCAGACGCAGAATTGGTCATCGGCTCACGACCAGGACGGTGACGGAGCCGCCGTCGGTGCCGCTGACGGTGCCGCCCTTGCAGTAGGCGAGACCTGTGTTTGCGTCGTCAACCTGGCGTTGTCCAGCACGGCCGCTGAGTTGCCAGGTGAGTTCGCAGATCTGTGCCACCCCGGTGGCTCCTACCGGGTGTCCGCGACTGAGCAGCCCGCCGCTGGCGTTGACCGGTAGCTTGCCGCCGAGGGCGGTGTCTCCGTTCTCGGCCCACCGGCCGCCCTCGCCGACCGGCACCACGCCGAGGCCCTCCAGTCGCACAATCTCGGCGATCGTGAAGCAGTCGTGCATTTCGATCAGGTCGATGTCTTCGGGGCCGTATCCCGTGATGTCCCAGGCCTGTTGGGCGGCGCGGCGCGACACGTCCTCGTCGTTGATGCTGGCCTCGGCGGTGACGAGCTTGCCGCTGACCAGGGCACACCCTGCGATGCGGGGAGCTGAGGACCGCCCGAGCTTGGCCAGACCGGCGGTGCTGCACAGCACGACGGCGGCGGCGCCGTCGCTGATCGGGCTGCAATCCAGCAGGCCCAGCGGATCGGCGATGGTGCGCGCCTGTAGGACTTCCTCAAGACTGATCGGCCGCTGATATTGGGCGTAGGGGTTGTGCACGGAATGGGCGTGGTTTTTCACCGCGACGGCGGCGATCTGTTCCCGGGTGGCGCCGTGGTCGAACATGTAGCGCCGCGCGCTCATTCCGTGGTTGGCGGCCATGACCAGCCCGTTGATGGCGTCGAGGTCGGTGGGATCGGGCATGACCCCGCCGGCGACGCGGTCGGTCATCTTCTCCGCGCCGATGACCAGCACGATGTCATACAGGCCTGCTGTGATCGCGATCCAGGCTTCACGGATCGCGGTGGCCCCGCTGGCACAGTAGTTTTCGTGATTGGATACCGGCAGGCCACCCAGACCCATCTGGGCCGCGACCCGTTGACCGGCCACCGGGCCGCCGAACACGTGTCCGACGTAGACGGATTCGATGTCCGGGGTGCTCACACCGGCGTCGGCCATCGCCTCCCGGGCCGCCCCGACCGCGAGTTTCTCGAAGGTCACCTCGGCGGGATATTTGCCGAACCGCACCATACCGGCGCCGGCGATGTAGGTTTGGGTCATCGTTTCTCCTCACCCGCCCGGAATCGATACCACCACAGTGGTTTTCCCGAGGTGTCTGACTTCACAGGGAACAGTTCCACAGCGACTTGGGTGTCGATCTGGACGTCACCGACGACGGCGCCCAGCAACCGGACTCCGTCGTCGAGGTCGACCGTGGCGAGCGTGTACGGCGTCTGCAGCGGGGGCGGGGCCTGGTGTACGACGGTCCAGCTGGCCACCCGGCCGCGGTCGGACAGCACAACGTTGTCGACCGCGTCGGCACCGCAATGCGGGCACAGCGGCCGTTGAGGGAAGGAGCGCCGGCGGCAGGCGCGGCACGCGATACCCTTGAGCCCCTGCGGGTCGAGGTTGATCGCGTCATCTCGAAGTGGTGCACCTGTTGATCGCATGGAGTTACACGTCCCCCCGCTGAATGAGTTGAGCGGCAATGACATTCTTTTGAATTTCGTTGGTGCCTTCGCCGACGATCATCAGTGGGGCATCCCGGAAGTAGCGCTCGATGTCGTACTCGGTCGAGTAGCCGTAGCCGCCGTGGATGCGCAGTGCCGATAAGGCGATCTCCATGGCTGTCTCGGAGGCGAACAATTTGGCCATCCCGGCTTCCATGTCGCAGCGCGCACCGGCGTCGAAGCGTGCGGCGGCGAACAGGGTGAGCTGACGTGCCGCGGTGAGTTTGGTGGCCATGTCGGCGAGTTGATGCCCGATGGCCTGGTGTTTCCAGATGGGCGTGCCGAACGAGTGGCGGTCCTGGGCGTATTGCAGGGCGTCCTCCAGGGCCGCGCGCGCGACGCCGAGCGCGCGGGACGCCACCTGAATGCGGCCGGTTTCTAGGCCCTTCATCATCTGGGCGAAGCCGTGGCCTGCGCTGCCGCCCAACACGGCCGAGGTGGGGACGCGGAAGTTGTCGAACGAGATCTCGCAACTCTCCACACCCTTGTATCCGAGCTTGGGCAGGTCGCGCGAGACGGTCAGGCCGGGGCCGTGTTCGACGAGCAGAATCGAGATGCCGCGATGCTTGGGGGTGGCGTGCAGGTCGGTCTTACACATCAGCGCGATCAGCCCGGATCGGCGGGCGTTGCTGATCCAGGTCTTCGATCCGTTGACCACGTAGTGGTCTGCGTCGATGCCCGCGGTGGTGCGCATGGCCTGCAGATCCGATCCGCCGCCCGGCTCGGTCAGCGCCATCGTGGCCCGCAGCTCGCCGGTGGCCATGCCGGGCAGGTAGGCGGCCTTCTGTTCGTCGGTTCCGAAGGCGGTCAACAGCTTCGCGACGACCGTGTGGCCACCCATCGCGCCGGCCAGACTCATCCACCCGCGCGCGAGTTCCTCGGTGACCGCGACGTAGCAGGGCATGGACACCGGCGTGCCGCCGTATTCCTCGGGGACGGCGAGGCCGTAGATGCCGATCTGTTTCATCTGCTCGATGAACTTCTCCGGGTACTCGTTTCGGTGCTCCATTTCATTGACCGCCGGCTTGACCTCGCGGTCGATGAAATCGCGCACGGTGCGCACCAGAAATTGCTCTTCGTCGACCATTTCGACGTTCATGTGGGGTTCCTTCACCGTCAGCCGGTCAATTTTGTGGGGACGGGGCGTCGGTGCTGAACAACGACCGTCCCCGGGTTTCGGGCAGGAATCGCAGCAGGAGCAGGAATGCCACCGAGGCGACCGCGACGAGGTAAAAGGCGGGGGCGACAGCGATCGCGACGGCGGCCGCGATCGCGGCGGCGACGAACGGGCCGGGCCCGCCCACGAGGGCTTGCGCCACATTGAAGCCGATCGAGCTGCCGGTCATCCGCAGTCGCGCCGGGAACAGTTCGACCATCAGCACCCCGAGGGTGACATTGGCCAGTGCTTCGAATGCGGCCAGCGCCACCACGCCGATCACCGCGAGCCAGAAGTTACCGGTGGCCAGCAGCGCGAAGCAGGGGATCGCGACTACTGCGATACCGGCGGCTCCGATCAGCATGGTTGGCCGACGGCCGATGCGATCACCGATCAGCCCGGCGATCGGGCACATCAAGGAGTAGATGAGCAGGCCGAGTACGGCGAGTCCGATCGCGGAGGTCTTGGACACGCCCACCTCGATGCTGAGGAAGGTGGCGACGAAGGTGGCCAGGTAGTAGAAGCCCAGGCCGGTGACGGCCGTGCAGAGGAAGACCAGCAGGATTCCCGACCGGCTGTGCTTGCCCGCGTTGCGCAGTGGGGCATGTTCGACCTCGTGGGCGCGTTTGAGGTGCTCGAACACGGGGGTGTCTTCCAGTCGCAGCCGCACATACAGGCCGATGGCAGCCAACGGTCCGGCGATGAGGAAAGGTACACGCCAACCCCACGCCAGCATCTGCCCGTCGGTCAGCGCGACGGTCAGCAGCAGCGTGACCACGCCGCCGCCCATGACCCCGATTGCGGCGCCGGCGGAGACCACACTGCTCCATAGTCCCCGTCGGCGCACCGGCGCGTATTCGACGAGAAATGCTGCGGCCCCGGCGTATTCACCGCCGGCGGAGAATCCTTGGGCGCAGCGAAGCAGCACCAGTAGTACCGGGGCGGCGATCCCGATCGACGCGTAGGTCGGCAGGACGCCGATCCCGATCGTGCAGACGCCCATCACGATGATTGAGACCGACAACGCCGCGCGGCGTCCGGCCCGATCTCCGAAGGCGCCGATGACCAGGCCACCGAGCGGGCGGAAGAAGAACGCGACCCCGAAAACCGCCAGTGACGCCAGCAACGAGGTGGTGGGGTTTCCGGACGGGAAGAAGAGCGCGCCGATGGTGGCGGCAAGAAACCCGTACACCGCGAAGTCGAACCACTCCAGGAAGTGGCCGATGCCGGCCGCGACGGCCACGCGGCGAGACACGGCGGGCGCCAACGTCGGCGCGGGGCTTGCCGCCGCGGGCGCCGGCCCGTCCGGCGGGAGGGCTGAGGGTAACGGCGCTACAGAAGGCGGGTTGGTCATCGAGGTCTCCTCGGAAAGTGTCGTGAACGGCCTGCGCCACGACCGGCTGAACTGTGGTCTCACGGGGATCCGCCTTTCGTTGGTTCGGTATCCGACCGACTGCTGCGACGTCAGGTGAACCAAAGTTGTACGGATGAATTGACGATACTCAGCTCGGGTCGGCGGGTCAACCCCTTGCGGTCTGGGGCGCGCCAGCCTTCCGGCGCCACCGGCGCCCGAGGGCTTCTAGCAGGTACAACAGTAACATTCACGCCGATGGACAACATCGATAACGTGGCGGGACCATCCCGGAGAGGGTCGGAATTGACAGAACAGTCCTCGACGCATAGTGTCCTAAGTCATACGGACAACTTTCGGTACCCGGGTCGGGCCCGGGGCGCCGCGGACATCCAGCAGAACCGATCAGGGAGAGCGCCGATGACTCACAGCACGATCGCCGAACGGCTCGCCACCTTCGCCGCAGAACTTGACGTCGACACGCTGCCGGATGCCGTCCGCGAGCGCGCCAAGGCCTGCCTGATCCACGCCATGGTCGTCGGAATCGCAGGCGGCGCGGCGGATTTCGGGCGGCACGCCGAGCAGACGTCGGACGGGTCGATCGAGCAGCCGGCCGCGGGCGGTTATGCCCGTTCGCTGGTCACCGGCCACTGGCATCCCGCGGCGGCGGCAGCGTTCATCAACGGCGTCCACCTGCACGCCCGCGCGCAGGAGGACACCCACGGCACCTTCCATCCCGGCGTCAGTGTCATCCCCGCGGCGCTGGCCGCCGCCGAGAGCGGCCACGTCGACGGGAAAACCTTCCTCGCCGCGGTCACCGCCGGCTACGAGGTGGGCATCGCGCTGTCTGCGCCGCTCACCGAACTGACCACCCCGCCGTTCCGCGCGACCGCCGTGTTCGGACCGGTCGCGGCCGCCGCCGCGGTCGGGCGCATCCGGGGCCTCGGCGTGGAACCGATGCGCTCGGCACTATCGATCGCGGCCTCGATGGCCGGCGGGACCTCGGAATCGTTCGGCGCCGGCACCGACGAGTGGCATTTCCAGGCCGGGGCGGCCGCGGCGGCCGGCATGGTGGCCGCACAACTCGCCGAGGCGAAGGTGACCGGCTCCCGAACGGCGTTTGAAGCCGACGCCGGATACCTGCAGTGTTTCGCGCGCTCCGGCCCATCAGCGGACACGATCGCCGACGACCTCGGCGCCACCTGGAACATCCTGGATGTCACGTTCAAGCCCTATCCGGTCTGCGCATTCAATCAAGCCCCGGCGATGCTCGGCGTTCGGCTGCGTGAGTCCGGTGTCGCGGCCGAGCACGCCTCCATCCGGCTGGGCATGAACGAACGCGAAGCGATGTATCCGGGGATGCCGTCGCGGGGCCCGTTCACCAGCACCTCCCACACCCTGATGAGCGCCCGGTTCGCTTTCGCGACCGCCCTGGTTCGCGGTGACATCACCTACGAGTCGCTGCACCACTTCACCGACCCGCAGATATTGGACCTGATCGCACGGATCGATCTCGTGCCCGAGCCGACACGCCCGGCCAAGACCGCTCGCGCCACCGTGACGCTGCACGACGGCACCACCGTCGATGACGCCATCGAAGACTGCGACGCCCTGTTGTCGTGGACCATGGGCGAGGTCGTGGCCAACGCCGAACGCCTCGCAGCCGAAGCGCACCTGTCGGCGCAGGAGCTCAGCACCCTGATCGAGAGCGTCAACGGCCTCGACCATGCTCGTCGACTCGACCCGGTGATCGCGGCGGCGCTGGCCGGCGCGGCGGTGCGGACATGAAAAACCCTGTGCGGCAGCGGCATGCGGTACCCGACCATCGAACTGCCAGTACGCCGCCATCACCCATAACAACAGCGCCGGGCCACCGGGTTCGGTGCGCAACCAGAAAAGGGCAGCCATGACTGAGAACCTCGCCACCATCGGCGAAACACCGGCTCGCACACTGCAACACCGACAAATGTACATCGACGGTGACTGGGTGGACGCGGTGTCGGGGCAGACCTTCGAAACCGTCAACCCCTACACCGGGAAAGCCTGGGCCACCGCGCCGCTGGCCGGTCCGCCCGACGTGCGCAAAGCAGTAGACGCCGCGCGCCGGGCGCTGTCGGGACCGTGGGGATCGATGTCGGCGGCTCAGCGCGGTGTGCTCATCCGCCGGCTCGCCGGCCTGATCGCACCGCACGCCGACGAGCTGGCGCGGATCGAAACCACCGACAACGGCAAGGTGATTCGGGAGACCCGCGCGCAGATGGCCGGACTGCCGGCCACCTACGAATTCTTCGCCGGCGCCGCCGACAAGATTTTCGGTGACACCATCTCCGCGCCGCAGACCAACTTCTTCACCTACACCCGCCGCGAGCCCATCGGCGTCGTCGCCGCCATCCTGCCCTGGAACAGTCCGCTGTTTCTGCTGGCGAGCAAGCTCGCGCCCGCCCTGGCCGCCGGATGCACCGTCGTCGCCAAACCCGCCGAGCAGACACCGTCGTCCACGCTGGAGTTCGCCAAGCTCATGGACCAGGCCGGGTTCCCGCCGGGGGTCTTCAACGTGCTCACCGGCGCCGGTGAGACCGGCGCCGCGCTGACCGCTGACCCCGGCGTCGACAAGGTGACCTTCACCGGATCAACCGCCACCGGCATCGCCGTGATGAAAAGCGCCGCCGACCACATCGCCGAAGTCACCCTCGAGCTCGGCGGGAAATCCCCGAACATCATCTTTCCCGACGCCGACATCGATGCGGCCGTCAACGGTGTGATGGCCGGCATCTTCGCCGCCACCGGCCAAACCTGCATCGCCGGAAGCCGATTGCTGATCCATGAGTCCGTCCATGACGAGATTCTGGATCGGCTGGCCCGGCGCGCACCCGAGATCAAGATGGGTGATCCGCTCGACATGGAAACCGAAATGGGACCGATCGCGTTCGCCGAGCAACTCGACAAAGTCCGCTACTACGTCGATTTGGGCGTCAGTGAGGGCGCAACGGTGGTCTGCGGGGGGCAGCGTCCGGCCGACCCCGAGTTGGCCGACGGTTACTTCTTCGAGCCGACCATCCTCAGCGGTGTCGACAACGCGATGCGGGTGGCGCGGGAGGAGATCTTCGGCCCCGTGCTGTCGGTCATCACCTTCACCTCCGAGGAGGAGGCACTGCGGCTCGCCAACGACACCACCTACGGGCTGGCGGCGGCGGTGTGGACCAAAGACATCCAGCGCGCACACCGGGTCGCGCACCGCCTCAACGCCGGCACCATCTGGATCAACTCCTACCGCGTGCTCGCCAACAATGTGCCCTACGGCGGCTTCGGCCAGAGCGGCATCGGACGGGAGAACGGCGTGGAAGGCCTCGACGCCTACCTGCAAACCAAATCGATCTGGGTCGAACTCACTGGCGACAGCCGCGACCCGTTCAAACTCGGCTGACCCCAAAGGAGACCCTCATGACAACCACCTTCGCTATCCCCACGACCAGCCGGGCGGCGGTGCTGACCCAGCACGGCGAACCGCTGGAAATCAGAGAGCTCCCGGTACCGCAGAACCTCGAACCCAATGCGCTGCTGGTGCGGATTGAAGCGGCCACGGTGTGCGGGTCCGACCTGCACCTGTGGGACGGATCCCTCGGCGGCAGCCAGGCGCTGGAGCTGCCGGTCATCCCGGGCCACGAGATGGTCGGGCGCGTCATCGCCTTCGGTGAGGGCGCCGAGCGGGACACGTTCGGAACACCGCTGGCGATCGGCGACCGGATTTGCTTCACCCACGCCTCGTGCGGCCAGTGCGATCACTGCCGGTTCGACAACCAGCCCACCCTGTGCGCCAACCGCCAGTACTACATGTTCACCAATTGCGAGCGGCCACCGTATCTGGTGGGCGGGTTCGCCGAATACACCTATGTGTTCCCCAATTCGGGGCGGGTGCGAGTGCCCGACGAGGTCGACACCTCGTGGGCGTCGGCCGCCAGCTGCGCGCTGCGCACCGTCGTGCACTCCTTTGAGCGCATCGGCAAGATGAACCCCTGGGAAACCGTCGTGATTCAGGGTGCCGGCCCGCTCGGACTGTTCGCGACCGCGCTGGCCGACCATCTCGGTGCCGGCCGGATCATCACCATCGGCGCACCCGATAACCGCCTGGCGATCGCAAAGCAGTACGGAGCCACCGACCTGGTCTCCGTGTCACAGTGCCCCGAACCCGTGGACCGCATCGCCGCGGTGCGCGAGCTCCTCGGCGGCCACGGCGCCGAAGTGGTGTTCGAGTTCTCCGGCGCGCGCACCGCATTCACCGAGGGGCTCGGGATGATCAAGGAAGGGGGGCGCTACATGGTCACCGGTCAGATCGACGGCCCGGGCAAGGAAGTCCCGGTGCGGCCCGGCTTCATCACCCGACAGCAACTGACCATCATGGGCACCTGGTCGGGTCACATCGCCGAGTACCGCAAGGCCCTCGAGTTCATGAAGGCCACCCGGGCCAAGTACGACTTCGGCGCGCTGGTGCCCAACCGCTACCGGCTCGATCAGGCCACCGAGGCCCTGAGCCGCATGCGTGCGCAGGAGGACATCAAGCCAGTCATCGTTCCGCACGAACCGCAAGGAGTCTGACGTGAGAGCACTCGACGGTGTGCGCGTCCTGGAGATGGGTCAATACATCGCGGCACCGTACTGCGCGATGATGCTGGCCGATCTGGGCGCGGAGGTCATCAAGATCGAGAGACCCGCCGGTGGGGATCCCCGGCGGATCTACGATCCGCTTGAGCGATCCGACAGCGGCTCGATGAGCGGCGGGTTTCTGAGCTACAACCGCAACAAGAAGTCCGTCACCCTGGACCTGTCCGACGAGGGCGATCGGGCCCGCTACCGCGCCCTGGCGGCCACCGCCGACGTCGTTGTGGAGAATCTGCGTCCCGGAGCCGTGGACCGCCTCGGCGTGGGTTATGACGTTCTGCGGCAGGACAATCCGCGGTTGGTGTACTGCGCGATCAGTGGGTACGGCCGGTTGGCGACGCGCCGCGGCCCCTTCGCGCAGCGGCCCGCGTTCGACACGGCGATTCAGGCGATCGGCGGATTGATGGCAGTCACCGGCGAGCCGGACGGCCCGCCGCTGCCGACGGTGACCGGGTTTGCCGATGTGTTCACCGCGGTGCACGCCACCGTCGGTGTGCTGGCCGCCCTACAGGGCCGCGAACGCACGGGTGTGGGCGCGTTCGTTGACCAGAGCATGTACGACGCGGTGGCGTCGCTGCTCGAACGGGAACTGATGCTGTGGGACTTCACGAAACAACCGCGGCGGCGCGGGGTGGATCGGTACGCCCCGCTGGGCGCCCTGAAGGCCAAAGACGGTCACGTCGCCCTGATTTTGCCGACCCCGGAGATGTGGCGGCGGCTGTGCGCGGCGATAGGACGGCCTGACCTGCTCGAGCATCCCCTGCTGGACTCGGTGATCAACCGCGCACAAAACTTCGCCTCGGTCATCCGGCCCGAGGCCGAGCGGTGGACGCGGACCCGGACCCGCCGCGAGATCGTCGAGCACTTTGCCTCCCACGGACTACCCGCCGGCGAATGCCAGACCGTCGACGAGCTCTACCACTGCCCGCACCTCGACGCCCGGCAGATGTTCCTCGACATCGACGACCCGCACGCCGGCCGCCGACGGATGATCCGGACACCGATTCTGACCGACACCTACGACGAGCCGCGCACCGATTCGGCACCCCAACTCGGCGCGCACAACGACGAACTGCTACCCAAGGTGTCCCCGACGACAGCGTGATTTGGTGGGCACCCCAATCCGACCGCGCACCGCCACGGCGCCGACTAGACCCGGCCGTCGGCGCGCAGCAGGGCGGCCCGTCCCTCACCGCGGCCGCGACCGCGGGACCCGGCGCCCGAGCGACCGCGCCCAGCCGCCACCGATGAGGTGGGCGCGCCGTGACCCAGACCCCGCCGACCACCGCCCCCGCAGATGAAGGAGCGATCTTGACCGACCCCGATTTGGACAGCCTGCGCGCACGGACACGGGCGCTGTGCGCGCAGTTCCCCGACGAGTACTGGCGGGAGACCGACCTCAACCGCCGCTACCCGCAGGAGTTCGTCGACACCCTGACCGGCGCCGGCCTGCTCGCCGCGCTCATCCCCACCGAGTACGGCGGCCTCGGGTTCAACCTGACCCAGGCGTCGGTGATCATGGAGGAGATCAACAAGTCCGGTGGGCACTCGGCGGCATGCCACGCCCAGATGTACACCATGGGCGCCCTGCTGCGGCACGGCAGCGACGAGCAGAAGAACACCTATCTGCCGCTGATCGCCAAGGGCGAGCTGCGCCTGCAGGCCTTCTCCATCACCGAGCCCGCCGCCGGATCGGACACCACCAGCATCATCACCACCGCCGAGCGCGACGGCGATCACTACGTCCTCACCGGACACAAGAACTGGACCAGCCGGATCTCCGAGTCCGACCTGGCCTTGGTGCTCGCCCGCACCAGTCACAAGACCGAGAACCGCACCCGCGGGCTGACCCTGTTCCTGGTCGACCTGCGGCAGGTCCGCGCCGAGCAGCCCGACACGCTCGAGGTGGTGCCGGTGCGCACGATGTTCAACTACGCCACCAACCAGGTGCACTACCGCGGCATGCGGGTGCCGGCCGACCATGTGATCGGCGCGGTCGACGCCGGCTTCCGCTACGTCCTCGACGGCTGGAACGCCGAACGCATCCTGCTGGCCTCCGAAGCCATCGGCGACGGCTACTGGTTCATCGAACGCGCCGTCGACTACTCGACCAAACGCGAGGTGTTCGGCCGGCAGATCGGCGCCCACCAGGGCGTTCAGTTCCCGCTCGCCGACGCGTACATGAAGGTCCGCGCGGCCGACATGATGCGCTACGAGGCCGCCCGGCTCTTCGACGAGGGCAAACATTGTGGGGCCGAAGCCAACATGGCCAAGCACCTGGCCTCCGAGGCCAGCTGGGCCGCCGCCAATGTCGCGCTGGACACCCACGGCGGCAACGGCTTCGTCGACCAGTACGACATCGAACGCAAGTTCCGCGAGACCCGCATGTTCCAGGTCGCCCCGGTCAACAACAACCTGATCAAGGCGTTCGTCGCCACCAAGGTGCTCGGCCTGCCCCGGTCGTACTGAGCGACGAAAACGATGACAAGCAAAGAGGGTTCGCGTTCGGCGCAGCCACTTGGAGCCCGCCAGATCCGTCTTATCTATACGAAGAAATTTATGGAGGCAACGTGTTGTTGAGTGATGTCACCGTCTTGTCGCTGGAGCACGCCGTGGCCGCGCCCTTTGCCACACGCCAGCTGGCCGACCTGGGCGCCCGGGTGATCAAGGTCGAACGGCCCGGCAGCGGCGACTTCGCCCGCCAGTACGACGAGTCCGTCAACGGGGAGTCGAGCTACTTCGTATGGCTCAACCGGTCCAAGGAGTCGGTCGCCCTGGATGTCAAGTCCCCGGAGGGGCGCGCCATCCTGCACGAACTCGCCGACCAGGCAGACGTCATCGTCCAGAACCTTGGCCCGGGTGCCGCCGCCCGGCTGGGACTGTCCGCGACCGACGTGCGGGCCAAGGATCCGCGCAAGATCGTCGCCGCCGTCACCGGCTGGGGCAGCGACGGGCCGTGGGCCGACCGCAAGGCATACGACCTGCTGGTGCAGTGCGAGACCGGGCTGGTCTCCCTGACCGGCACACCGGAGACGGGTGTCAAGGCCGGTGTGTCCATCGCGGACATCGCCGCCGGCATGTATACGTTCAGCGGGATTCTGGCCGCGCTGTACCGCAGGGAAGTCACCGGTGAAGGCGCCACCATCGAGGTGTCGCTGTTCGAGGCGCTGGCCGAATGGGTAGGGCAGCCAATGCATTTCACCGCGGGTTCGGGTCGCCAACCCGGTCGCTTCGGCGCGCAGCACGCCACCATCGCACCCTACGCGCCGTTCACCGACGGCAGTGGGCACGACATCTTGCTCGCGATTCAGAACGAGCCCGAATGGGCGCGGTTCTGCGAGATCGTGCTGGAGCGCCCGGAGTTGGCCAACGATCGCCGATTCGCCTCGAACACGTTGCGGGTCGCCCATCGTGACGAACTGACCACCATCATCGCCGGGCGGTTCGCCGCGGTGCCCACCGAGAATTTGGAGAGCAAGCTGCGGGCCGCCCGGGTGGCGTTCGCCGGTGTGAATACGGTGCCGGAGTTGTTGGACCATCCGGTGTTGCGCGGCCGCGACCGCTGGCGCACGGTGCAGACCGAGGCCGGCGGAATAGAGGCGTTGCTTCCACCCCTGGACTTCGGTGGCGAGGTGAGGATGGACCCCGTGCCCGCCCTGGGCCAACACACCCGGCGCGTGCTCGCAGAGCTTGGCCGCGAGGAATCGATCATCGACAAACTCGAAGAATGCGGTGTCGTGCAATCCAGCCCGAGGAGTTGATCAGATGAGTCGCGCTCAAGCTGGCCACATGGATCTGGCCCGCCACGTCGAGGACTGGCGACCGCCGGACACCGACCACGCCGACGTCATCGCCGCGCGTCGTGTGCGGGAACTCGCGGCCACCCTCGACATCGACGAATCGTTCGCCGACGGGGATGCATTGCCGGCGCTGTGGCATTGGCTGTTCTTCCTGGACTGGCCCAAGGGCAGTGAGCTGGGCGCCGACGGGCATCCCCGCGACGGCGTCTTCCTGCCCCGCATTCCCAATCGCCGACGGATGTTCGCCGGCGCCCGGCTCACCATCGCCGCGCCGCTGGTCATCGGCGAGGCCGCCACCAGACACGCGCAGGTGATGAAAACCAGCGTGAAACACGGCCGCAGCGGTGACCTGTTGTTCGTCACCGTCCGCAGCCAATACCGGCAGCGCGACCGTGAGGTGCTCGTCGAGGAACAGGACCTCGTCTATCGCAGCGACGACGGTTCCGCCACGCCGTTCGCCCGGCCATCGGAACCGCTGGGCCCGCAAACGACACCATGGGTGTCACATCCACATGTCGATTCTCCCGTGCTCTTTCGGTTCAGCGCGCTGACCGCCAACGCCCACCGCATTCACTACGACGAGCCGTATGCCACTGGGGTGGAAGGGTATCCGGGTCTGGTCGTGCACGGACCGCTGCTAGCGGTATACCTCGCCGAGCTGGCTCGCCGCAACGGCCCGACGACAGGGCTGTCCGGTTTCGAGTTCCAGCTGCGCCGGCCGGTGTTCGTCGGCGACCAGTTCCGGGTGCAGGGCACCCCCGCTGACGACGGGCGGTCGGCGAGCCTGGCGGTGGTGTCTGGCGCGGCGACCACTCACGTGACCGCGACGGCGCGCTACGCATGACCGCGCAGCATCTCCTCGGGTCGGCCCGGTCATTCCTGTTCGTGCCCGCTAACCGCCCGGACCGCTTCGACAAGGCTGCGACCGCCGGCGCCGACGTGGTCGTCGTCGACCTCGAGGACGCCGTTGCTCCGACGGACAAAGACCACGCTCGCGAACACCTGCGCGTCTGGCTGCGCGCCGGTAACACCGCCATGGTGCGGATCAATGGTCGCGACACCCCATGGTATGAACCGGATCTCGAGCTGGTCGCCGAATGCGGGGCGGCGACCATGGTGGCCAAGGCCGAAGACCCCGCCGAACTGCGCCGAATCGCCGATCTGCGCAGCGGATTGACGGTGTTGCCGCTCGTCGAGACCGCGGCGGGAATTCTTGGCGCAGCAGCGATCTGCACCGCCCCCGGTGTGGTGCGCTGCGCCTTCGGCAGCATCGACCTGGCCACCGAACTGGGCATCGACCCAGGTGATCGTGAGGCACTGCTGTGGGCCCGCTCGGTTTTGCTGATGGCCTCGAGGGCGGCCTCGATCGCGCCGCCGGTCGACGGCGTCACGACAGCACTGCGCGACGAGGACACACTGACCGCCGACGTCACGTACGCGCGTCGACTCGGCATGACCGGCAAGCTGTGCATCCACCCGTCCCAGATCCGTCCGGTGCACGCCGCCCTGGCGCCGTCAGCGGCCGAGCTCGACTGGGCGCGCCGCATTCTCGACCTGGCCCGGCCCGACGGTTCGGCCAG
>Ga0207645_10001659_pt1 | contig 18129 bp, 10 predicted proteins | sample KBSM53metaG_FD_184331 | JGI IMG/M metagenome (GOLD analysis project Ga0207645, IMG submission 184331) | Miscanthus rhizosphere microbial communities from Kellogg Biological Station, Michigan, USA - KBS M5-3 metaG (SPAdes) (version 2) | ecosystem: Host-associated > Plants > Roots > Rhizosphere >...
AGTCGTGATCGAAAAGTCCGGGGCGTAAGCTTCACGCGCGCGGCGAGGATTCTCGATCAGCTTTGCAGCCTGTTCAGCCTTCGAACCTTCAGGGTTCAGAGATATGTACTTCTTCAGTTCGACGATTCCTTCGGCATCCCGATTCAATTCCATCAAGGTGTACCCGAGGTTGTAATGCAGAATCGCCAGATCAGGATTGAGCGCGACGCCCTTGCGAAACACAGCTTCGGCTTCGCCAAGCTTCTTGTCGCGCACGAGTTTGGCGATCGATTCGCGGTGTTCAGGCGTGGCATACTGCACGATGTAATGTCCGACGGCACCTTGGTTGATGCGAACGTACGCGTCACTGGTAAGATGGTCGTGCGTGACCGGTTTGTCACAAAGCTCACGCAAATCTTGGCGGTCGCTCAAAGTAGGAATGGGCCACACCCGCGAAGCATCGGCTTTGCTGGGGTCGAGTAAAAAGTGCGTTTGGGCAAGGTCGAGCTTGGCGCCTTTTTGCGTGACGCTCACCACGGGGAAACCGGATTGCAAAATCCAGGGGTTCATAAAGCTGGCAACGTCTTTGCCGCTGGCCTCGCTCAAGGCTGCCCACAAATCCTCACCCACCGTGTTGGTGTAGGCATGCTTGGTAAAGTATGCTTTGAGGCCTTTGCGGAAAGTGTCTTCGCCGATGTATTGCATGAGCATCCGCAGCAAACGGCCGCCTTTGGCATAGACGATCGACGGGTCAAAGATGGTGGAGATTTCGTCGGGGTGATTTACCTCTGTTTGCACGGCCTGTACGCCGGCGATCGAGTCGCGGCGAAGCGCCGACAGACCCTCTTGTGTGATAAAGGTGTTCCAAATGTTCCACTCGGGGTACAGCGCGTCGGTAGCCACATATTCCATGACGTTCGCAAAACTTTCGTTCAGCCAGAGGTTGTTCCACCACTTCATGGTTACCAGGTCGCCAAACCATTGGTGTGAAACTTCGTGCGCAACCACCATACATACGAGTTCGCGCGTGCTGTGCGACGCCGTTGCCGGGTCGGCGAGCAAACAAGACTCGCGGAAGGTCATCAGTCCCCAGTTCTCCATGGCGCCGGCCGAGAAATCGGGCAGGGCGATGCTATCCAGTTTTGGTAATGGATATGGCACGCCAAAGTATTCGTCGAAAAATTCAACGGAACGCTTGGCGGCGTCCAGGCCGAAATCGAGCGCTTCGGCCGCATGCGCCTTGGTTGCCCATACGCGGATTTGCACGCCGTCTTTGGTTACGGTCTCTTTGGATTGCAGATCGCCATAAGCAAACGCTACCAGATATGTTGACATGCGCGGCGTTGGCTCGAACGTGGTAACTAACTTGTCGCCTTCGCTATCTTGCGTTGCGATCGGGGTGTTGCCGAGCACCGTCTCACCCTTTGGTGACAACAGCGTAAGATCGAACACCGCTTTTGCCTCCGGCTCGTCAATACAGGGAAACGCTTCCCGTGCGTGATGGCTTTCGAGCTGGGTGCCGATCAGCGCTTGCTTTTTGCCATCAATTTCGTAATAACAGGGGTACACACCGTGCATGCCGTCGCTGATTTTGCCTTCGAACTTCATGGTCACTTCGTATTCGCCGCCGTAGAGCATGTCGTCGGTGTGCAATCGGACTTCATCGAGCGCGCGCTGGTGGTTGATGCGGGTGACGGCAATCTGCTGAGTGCCCTTTTTGTCTTTTTTCGTGATGGTCGCCTCGGTGATAGTGAGGTCGTGCTGGTGGAAAGTCAAACGTTGGGTCGGCCGTGTTTTTTTGCCGGTAATCGTAACGGTACCGGTGATTTTCATCGTGTCGCGGTCGGGGTCAAGCGTGAGGTTATACTGGTTTGGTTGGAAATATTGAAAGAGGCGTTTAACTTTTTTACTCATTGCTCCATTCTAGCATGTATCGGCTAACATTTACGCTGTTAAATTGACACACGCACCACCATTTGCTATACTAAAACTGTTCGGTCGGCCACCTTGGTCGGCTTTTTTCGTATCAGACCTCTCATTGAGACTTTGAACCTAAACAATTAAGAAGGGAGAACCAAACATGGATTTGGACGTAAAACAATTGGCGCTGGCTGTCCGCACCATCGCCGAAGAGAAAAACTTACCGGAAGACACCGTAAAAGAAGTGCTTGAGCAGGCTTTGGCCGCCGCATACCGCCGCGACTACGGTGAGCGCGAACAAGACATCCGCGTAACCGTTAACCTCACCAGCGGTGAAGTGGACGCATATGTAAACAAAGAAGTCGTCGAAACCGTCGACAACCCAGCCTACGAGATCAGCTTGAAAGACGCGGGCGTCATGCAAAAGAACGCCAAGCTCGGCGACCTTATCGAAGTGCACGAAAAAGTCGAAAACTTTGGCCGTGTTGCCGCCCAAACCGCTAAACAAGTGGTACTGCAACGCCTCCGCGAAGCAGAACGCGAAATCGTCATGGCCGAGTACGAAGACAAAATCGGCACCGTCATCAACGCGCTTGTCTCGCGGGTTGAGGGCAACATCGTACGCGTAGAGCTCGGCAAAGCCCAAGGCATCATGCCGCGCAGCGAGCAAATCCAGGGTGAGCGCTACTATCCCGGCCAACGCCTCAAGGTCTTCTTGAAAGATGTTGAGCGTGGTTTCCGCGGCCCACAGTTGGTGGTTTCACGCGGTAACAAAGAATTTATTGAATGGTTGTTCCGCAGCGAAGTCCCCGAAATGGAAAGCGGCGCTGTCGAGATCAAAGCTATTGCCCGCGAAGCCGGTGTCCGCACCAAGCTCGCAGTCCACAGCACCGTTCCTGGTGTTGACCCCGTCGGTACGTTCGTTGGTGGCCACGGTACCCGCGTGAACGCCGTGATGAGCGAAATCGGTGAACAGGAAAAGATCGACATCATCATTTGGAACGACGAGCCGGTTGCGTACATCACCAACGCATTGAGCCCCACCAAAGTGGCCAAAGTAACCATCGACGAAGCGACCAAGAAAGCATTGGTCACCGTGCCGGAAGACCAGCTGAGCATTGCCATCGGTAAAGGTGGCCAAAATGTACGCCTGGCCAGCAAACTGACTGGCTACGAATTAGACATCGAAGCCGAGAAAGTGACCGCACCGGCACCGGTATCTGCACCTGCGCCGGCTCCGGAACGGACCGAAACCAAGCCCGTTACTCAAAAACTTAAGAAAAAGTCTGAACTTGAGAGCAATTTGCTTGATGCCATCGAGCAGCACGGCGAGTAAATAACTCCTCTCAATCAGCCATAAAACGAGTTGTTAAACATTTACTGAAGAATCCGATTAGCACTCTTGACTCGTGAGTGCTAGTCGGGCTACACTATGTATAGTGATGCGTCGTAAGCATCGCCGAAAGGTAGCTTATTTATGACACCAGATTCTGCTGATTTCCAAGATTTTTTAAACCATCTCAGTAACAATGCGTTACAAAGTTTGAAGCACGCCGATGCGATCGCGCGGAGCTTTGGCAGCGCATATGTGGGCACCGAGCACTTACTGCTGGGTTTGCTCGCGCAAGACAATAGCATGGGTGCCAAGATCCTTGAGGGAGCGGGCGTTACACTTGATCGTGCGCAGTCGGCCCTTAACTTAACGCCGAAGACTATTGTTATGAGTGCTGGCGCCAAGGGTCTCAGCGAGACGGCCAAGTTGACACTCAAAATGGCCTATGACGTTGCCCAAGATTATAACCAGGACTTTTGTGGCACCGAGCACATTCTTTACAGCATCCTGACGCAAAAAAACGCGCGCGCCACGATTTTGCTGCGCGACATGAACATTGACGTCGACCACCTTATGAACGAGCTTGAACAATTCCTCAACAAGCAGCAATACGATGAGGAAGGCGGCGACAAAACAGAGACGACACGCCGCGGTGGCCGTAATAAAGGCCGCAAAACCGCACTCGACTTTTTCGGTACCGACATTACCTCGCAAGCACGTGCCGGCAAGCTCGATCCGGTCGTCGGCCGTGATCCGCAAATCCGCCGCGTCGTTACCATCCTGAACCGCCGTACCAAGAACAACCCGGTACTTATCGGTGAACCAGGCGTCGGTAAAACCGCGATCGTCGAAGGTTTGGCGCAACGCATTGTTGCCGAAGATGTGCCCGACAGCTTGCTCGACAAGCGCATTATTATGCTCGACCTGGCAGGAATGATCGCCGGTACCAAATATCGCGGTGAATTCGAAGAACGCCTCAAAAAGGTTATGGCCGAGCTCGAAAATGACAAGAAAACCATTGTGTTCATTGATGAGATGCACTTGATCGTCGGTGCCGGTGCTGCCGAAGGCGCCATGGACGCCGGCAATATTTTGAAGCCGGCTTTGGCTCGCGGCAAAATCCAAATGATCGGCGCAACGACCACTGCCGAGTACACGAAGCATATCGAAAAAGATGCGGCACTTGAGCGCCGTTTCCAGCCAGTGCAAGTGCCCGAAACTTCGCCAGCCGAAACGCTCGCCATCCTTAAGGGTCTACGTAAGCACTACGAAGCATTCCACGGCGTAACGGTTAGCAATGAAGTGCTCGAAGACATTGTCGGCTTTGCAAAGCGCTACATTAACGACCGGTTTATGCCCGACAAAGCAATCGACTTGCTGGACGAAACGGCCGCGCATTTGCGTGTAGACAAAGGCAAGACCTCGCCGGAAGTACGCAAACTGCAGAAAGAACTGAAGCTAGTAAACACACGGATCGACGAAGCGGTCGACGCTGAAAACTACGAAAAAGCCGCCCGCGAAAAGACACGCGCCAGCCAGATCAACGAAGAACTTGCCAAGCTTGAAGCCGACACCAAGCAAAGCAAACGCCTGGCTCTTACCAGTGATGACGTGGCCGAAGTGGTCTCGCGCATGACCGGTGTGCCGGTGCGTAAAGTGATCCGCTCGGAAGCCAAATATCTCTTGAACCTCGAGAAAGCCATTGGCAAATACGTCATCGGCCAACAAGAGGCAGTCGATGTCGTTTCGCGCGCTATCCGTCGCAACCGTTCGGGTATCGGCAGCGCTAAGCGGCCAATCGGCTCGTTCATTTTCCTTGGTCCGACCGGTGTTGGTAAAACCGAGCTCGCCCGCGTTTTGGCGCGTGAATTCTTTGGTTCGGAAGAGTCATTAGTCAAAATCGACATGAGCGAATTCGGCGAAGCGCACAACACTTCGCGCCTAGTGGGCGCACCTGCTGGCTATGTCGGTTACGACGAAGGTGGCCAGCTGACCGACAAGATCCGTCGCCAGCCATACAGCTTGGTGTTGTTTGACGAAATCGAGAAAGCACACCCCGACGTATTCAACATGTTGCTGCAGATCCTCGAAGACGGCCATCTCACCGATGCAAAAGGCCGCAAGATCGACTTTACGAACACCATCGTCATCATGACCAGCAACGTCGGCGCCGACAAACTGCAAAAGGAAGCCAACTTCGGGTTCCATGTCGCAACGCCGGACGACCTCGACGACTTGCACGAACTGCACGAGCGCAACAAAGATAAAGTGCTCGACCAGCTCAAGAAAACGATGCGTCCGGAACTGTTGAACCGCATCGACAAAACCGTCGTATTCCACGCGCTTACCAAGAAAGATATTTTCCAGATTGTCGATTTGCAACTCGATGAGTTGCGTGAGCGCATGCAGAAACAAGGGCTTGGCTTGCAGGCGACAACTGCCGCAAAGCAGTACCTGCTCGATAATGGCTATGACGAGAAAAACGGCGTACGTCCGTTGCGTCGCCTGATCCAGGACACGCTTGAGGATCATATCGCCATGGAGCTGCTGAGTGAGAAGTACACACACGGCACGATCGTTCAGGTTTCAACGAAGAACGGCGAGCTGCACTACCAGACAATTACCGAAGAGGGCGTAGCCGGGCCAAAAGCCAAAACTGCCAAAGCAAAATAGCACCGGCATTTTACAAAAATAACAGGTTGTATGCAGGCATTTAGTGCTACACTGAAGGCATCATGAGACCGCTGCGACGAATTGTACAAACGGTAGTCTTGTTTGCAGTTGTGGGCGCCGGTGTGATTGCGGCCGTCCATCATCAAGATATATATGATTGGGCGCGGCTTCGAAATTACACCGCGCCCGCTTCGGTCGCGCAAATTGCTACCGATGACACAATGACCGCCAAGGCGCGGCGTATCTTTTATGTGAATCAACCGGTGCTGACGCCCGACAAACCATACTTCAACAAGCAGTGTGGTGACAAAGAGCAAACCATTATTTTGGGGTGTTATCACGGCAACCAGCGGGGAATTTACGTGTATGCAGTTGGTGATCCGCGTTTGGCTGGCGTCGAGCAAGTAACCTCGGCACACGAAATGCTGCACGCCGCCTACGACCGGTTGAGCAGCGACGAACGCGCACGCATTAATGGCTTGCTCGAAGATTTTTACCAGCACGATTTGCAAGATAAACGCATCAAAGATACCATCGATCTCTACAAAAAAATCGAGCCAAATGATGTCGTGAACGAAATGCATTCGGTGTTTGGGACAGAGGTAGCCAATCTACCGCCTGCGCTCGAAACATACTATCAGCAGTATTTTTCCAGTCGTCCGAAAGTGGCTAAGTACGCTGCAACGTATCAAAGTGAGTTTACGAACCGCGAAGCACAGATCGCAGCCGATGATGCGCGCCTGACAGCAATGAAAAAGCAAATCGATAGCGACCAAACCGCGCTCGATCAAAAATATCAAGCGCTCACCACCCAAAAGGCCGAGCTGGACGCGTTGCGCAGCCGTAATATTGCCGCCTATAACGCAGGTGTGGATTCGTATAATAACGCCGTAGGCTCGTACAATGCGGCGGTAGTAGCGCTCAAGAATCTTATCGCACAATATAACACCTTGGTTGACGAACGGAATGCGATTGCCGTACAGGAAAGTCAGCTCAGCCAAGCCTTAAACAGTCAAGCGACCGCACCTGCGGCAGAGTAGTGTACACTAGATACGATGGCAAAGAAAGCAATCCAATATGTTTGTAGTGAGTGCGGAGCTATCTCGGCGACCTGGATGGGCAAATGTCCGAACTGTGGCGCTTGGAATAGCCTGCAAGAAGAGGCGATGCTCGTCACCGGTGGTGGGGGCGGTGCTGTTTCGAGTGGCCGGGCGCTGACGCCCGAATCGGTTAGTACTTTAGTAAAAAGCGACCAGAAGCGGCTATTGAGCGGCATGAAAGACGTCGATGCCATTTTGGGCGGTGGCGTGGTAGTCGGTAGCGTGAACTTGATCGCCGGGCAACCGGGTATTGGTAAGAGTACGCTGTTGTTGCAGCTGGCGAACTCCGTTTCGGCAAAGCACAAAGTGTTGTACGTAAGCGGTGAGGAATCCGGCCATCAGATCGGCTTGCGGGCTGAGCGGTTGCACGCCAAGAGCGAGCAGCTGGAGCTTGCCACCAGTACAAGCGCCGATGATATCGCCGCAACGATCGCGACCAAAAAATATGAGCTCGTGGTTGTAGACTCTATTCAAACGATCGCAGCGCAAGCCGTGGCTTCGTCGGCCGGCACCGTGTCGCAGATTACTAACAGTACGCAGCTTATTCTTGGCGCGGCAAAGCAATCCGGCACCGCCGTTATTTTAGTCGGGCATGTCACTAAAGAAGGCTCGATTGCCGGGCCGAAAGTACTCGAACACGTGGTAGATGTGGTGTTGCAGCTCGAAGGCGACCGTTACGGTGGCTTTAAGATCCTTCGTGCCACCAAAAACCGTTTCGGCCCGACAACCGAGGCCGGCATTTTCGAAATGGAAGAAGCAGGATTAAAACCTGTTGAAAATCCGTCGGCGGCGCTGTTATCTGAGCGGCAAGTGAGCGACGGCTCTATCGTTTTGGCGACGCTCGAAGGCACACGACCGCTGTTGGTAGAGGTGCAGGCACTCGTCAATAAGACGACGTACGGCTATCCAAAACGCGCGGCAAGCGGAATTGACCTGAATCGTGTAAACTTATTAGTGGCGATGCTTGAACGCCGCACAAAATTGCAGCTGGCCGACCAAGACATTTATATTAATATTGTCGGTGGCATGCGAATCAGTGAACCGGCAGCCGATCTAGCCGTATGTATGGCGATTGGCTCGGCCGCAAGAGGATTGCAACTTAAATCGAACGCCGTCGTATTCGGTGAAGTCGGTTTGAGCGGCGAAGTCCGTCACGTGCCATATATCGAGAAACGGGTCCAAGAAGCGAAAAAGCTTGGATTCGAAAGCGCAATCGGACCAAATCAAAAGACAGGGAAGCCACTAGCCTTCTTACAAGGGGTCAGCGATGTCCGAGGTGCGCTCAATCAATTCTTAGAGAAAGAGTAACATGCAAATAGTTGAGATTATTTTACTTATTTTTATTGCCTATATGCTGGTCGCTGGGCGCGAGGGCAGCTTGCTACCGAGTCTGCCATTTGGTTCAGTAAAGCGCCGCAAGCTGGTGCTCGACAGCTGTGGGCTGATCGATGGCCGCATTGTCGATGTGGCGCGAACCGGCTTTCTGGCGGACGAATTCGTCATTCCGCAGTTCGTGTTGAACGAGTTGCAGCTCTTGGCGGATGGCAACGATTCACACAAACGTGAACGCGCGCGGTTCGGGCTTGATATCGCGCATCAATTACAGGATGAATCCGGACTTTCTACGGCTAGCGTCGTGATTGACCGCACCCAGTACCCCGACATTCCGGCCACCGACGATAAACTCGTAGCTCTGGCCAAAAAAATACGCGCTAATTTGTACACCACTGATTATAATCTGACCAAAGTTGCCACGGTTGAAGGCATCCGCGTACTCAATATAAACGAGCTTGCGCAGACGATGCGGCCGGTTACGTTGCCGGGCGAAACTTTACAGATCAAGATCGTGCAAAAGGGCAGCAACCACGATCAAGGCGTGGGCTATTTGGAAGACGGCACCATGATCGTCGTCGACGGCGCTGCACGGTACGTTGGTAAAACTGTTGCTGTCACCGTAAGCCGAATGCACCAAACGGTCGCAGGCAAGATGGTGTTTGGACAGATTAAACAGCACCAGCCAGCACCACAGCAGCGGACCGAAACAGCGTTGAAAGCGGCCGCGCAAGCAGGAGGGCGCCGTCCTGCAGCGCCACAGCAACCGCAGGCAGCGCCCCGCCTGCGTAATACTAATGCTGCATCACAAACTGCTGCTACGCCACCAAGCAGTACTAAACTCAGTCAACGTCTTCTCAAAAAACCCGCTACTCCAGCGCTTCGCCGCCGTATCTCGCAGTAACCTCACAATAGGTACGCGCCTATTCTTGGGGGACTTTTTAGAGCTGAATGCCATATAGTATGATGCGTTTGGTAGCCGAAGTAGTGGGGGACCTATAAATAACCGCAGCGTGCATGCTGCGGTTATTTAGTCTGCATAAGCTAGCAGACGGGCATTAGTTATTGTTTGGTTTTATTGGGTGTCGCCTAATAGGCTGGGGGTCAGATATTCATTGGTTCCCATTGTTGGCAGTGCTGGCGACAAAGGTGATGTTGGCAGTGTCGCTTGAATCGTAGAGTACGCTGTCGATTACCTGTGCAGTGACGGTTCCAGGCCCAGCCCCGGTCGGGGTGTAGGTAAAGGTGACGGTGCTCGGCGATTCGGAAACAGTTTTAGTATCTACGCGCTGGCCATTGATGAGCAAGTTGACAGTGCCGGGGAATTGCGCCGACGATAGTGCTGCAGTGCCTTGGCTGACGGTTACGGTAAAGGTACACGCGCCACTTCCGCCGCAAGTCTGTGGAGCCGTAAGGGTGACTGAAGGTTTCGTGTCGTTACAGTTGTGAACATCGTCATTGCCAGTGGCCGTTGCGGATGACGACGCGCCCTTGTTTACGAATATGTCTGCCGAGAAAGCGTTCTCATTAGAACTCGTAACGTTTTGTTTGGCAAGCTCAGGCGTACAGCTAGTGGCCAGTTTGCCCGAAACACGGTCTGTGGTCTGCGAGGTGGTGGCGCCTGCTTGTCGCTGTTGGTACCAGGACGGGAAGAGGTCGGTGCTTGGGCCAGGCAATTGTTCGCTGTTACTCTTTGAAACGCGGTGGCTCTGAATGAATGCCGGCAAATTCTTCATGTTAGTCGGGGCGGTCCAGTTAACCGGCTTACTGCCAATCATGTCGTGCGCGCCTTCCATCCAGCCACGAACGATAGGTTCGGTCATGGTCTCCATGTTACCGGTCATCTTTTGGTTACGGTTGTGGTAACCAACCCAGGTAAGGGCGGTGTACTGCGTGGACCAGCTCGCCATAAGACCATCAAAGCCATAGTTGGTGGTACCGGTCTTGACGGCGAAGTGCCAGCCTTTGTAGCGATGGAACTTATATCCGAAGCTCCTCAGCGCCGTACAGCCATTTTCGGTACAGTTACCGGGGAGATAGCTTGCTCGCGGGTCGGATGCCATGTCATTTAAAATGTATGCACTATCCGGCTTGACTACTTGTTTGCCGGCGGGTTGTTTGAATTCGTCGATTACTTTTCCGCTTGCTTCGGTCACTTTAAGAATGTAGGTGCGTGGAATAGCATTACCAAGTCGCGCGATGCTCGCGATGCCGTTTACGTGATCGTCGAGTCGTAAGTATGCACCGTCTCCAATGGCTGCTGCAGTGAAACATTGTGCTTCGTCTTTTTTGGTTGCCGTAAAGATGTCGGTACCTTCCTGGTAACAACGATAACTGTCGCCGAGCTTATTGGCCATGAGTGCGCTAGCGGTGTTGATGGTCTTATTGATGGAATTGACCTTCCCGGCACTCGTGTCATTCGGTACAGCGCTTAGCATGGCCTTCATTGCCGGAATGTTACGCGAACCGCCCAATGCATAGCGAAGCGTTACGGCTCCCGGTGTGTAGTGATCGTAGTCAGTGGCACAGTCGCCGGGATCGTCCGCCGAAGTCTTGTGGTACCCGGGTGTACATGGGTAACCGGGTATCGGGCCTGTTTGGTCATACAGAATAGATCCGGCGCCAACGTTGTTATTGTTGTCTATGAAGGTGACGTAGTCGTATGGCTTAAAGCTTGAACCGGGAGAAATATTCACATCGTGTGCATAGTTGATCTTACCATGGTTGGCATCATTGAAATCAACGCCCCCGACGAGTGAAACGATTTGACCGGTCTTGTTGTCTTCGGCAACGAATGCCGCTTCATCACCACCTTGTTTTTTGATGGTTGGCAGGTCGTTTTGTACCTGCTTTTCAGCAAGCTCTTGCAAGGTCGGGTCAAGCGTGGTGATAACCTTCCATCCCCCGCGGTTCACGGTCTCGGTGCCATATGATTGTTCGAGCTGATCTTTGGCGGCAAGCACAAAGTACGGGGCTTGGATGCCGTCATATTTCTGCTGGATCGGGCGAATCTGCGACATAACGTCGACTTTCTTGGCGTCGTCGGCTTGCGCTTTGGTGATCATTTTTTGGTTGACCATCTGATCAAGGATGTAGTGTTGGCGTCCGACGAGCCCTTCTTCGTCAAAGTAGTTACCGCCGGCTTGCGGGTTAAACCGAGGACTGCTATACGGGGAGTAACGGGTAGGCGATTTAGGAATTGCCGCCAGCAATGCCGCCTGCGCCAGTGAAAGATCTTTTGCGCTCGTGCCGAAGTAATCACGGGCGGCAGTCTCGACACCATTATCAACACCACTATATGGCGCGATGTTCAAGTAACCGGTCAGCACGTCGTCTTTGGAGTATTCACGCTCTACTTCTACGGCTAGGATAACTTCTTTAATTTTGCGGGTGATCGACCGGTCGGCCGTCCATTTTTCGTTCAACTTAACCAGCTGTTGGGTGATGGTAGAGCCACCTTGCACGCCACCACCGCCACCGAATACGTCGTGCAGGCCGGCGCGCATAATGCCACGGACGTCGAACGCGCCGTGCTTGTAAAAGTCTTTGTCTTCGATTGCAACCGTAGCTTGCTTAATATAGGGCGAGATCTGGTCGCTTTTAACGGGGATGCGCTTTACGGCGCCGTAATCCTGCCACAAAATTCGCTGGCCTGAGCGGTCGTAATACGTAATGCTACCACCGACGTTTACGCCGGAGATGTCTTTAATTTTTGGAAGGTCTTTGCGGAAATACGCGAACACGCCGATAACCAAGATAAAGCAGGCAACAATACCGATACCGACGATTTTGAGCGCCATGATACCGCCCTCGCGGCTAAACCAATACTTGGCAAGGCGCTTCGGGTGCAAGCGGTACAAAATGCGCTTGAACCGGTTTTTCGGCAATGTACTCAAATACATCGCCCGGCGGCGCGACTTAGCGTCACGTCGTGCTTTGACGCGATCTGAAAAACTATGGTTCACTTTAAAGGTAGCGCCGCTGTTGGTCGTGAACGTATTTTTGGTTGTACGGCGTCTCGGTCCCTTGCTGGAGGCATTCATCCCGCTAATTGTTCCCCTTACTGGTCTTTGCTATGGCGTTATTATAGCAAATTTAACGCCCGAGCAAACGTGATTATGCAAAAAACATCGGGCAGAGTTCCAGCTTACGACAGATATAAGGTATACTACTAAATAATATGATTATTGTTGATCCGATCCACCACCAGTATCTGTATAGTCGCTAAAATTGCCCTATATAATATGTAACAAGGATTTTTGTATGACACTTTCTGAAAATTTGCGCTGGCGGGGATTGATTAAGGATAAAACGTTCGAGGATGACAGCTGGCTCGACGAGCCGAAAACATTTTACCTTGGGACTGACTGTTCCTCGGACAGCTTGGCGATCGGTAACTTGGCTATTTACATGTTGGCGCGCCACTTGATGGAAGCTGGCTGGAAGGCGGTGTTACTCGTCGGCGGTGCGACCAGCCTTATCGGTGACCCGGGCGGTAAAGATGAAGAACGTCAGTTAAAAACACGCGAAGAAATTGAGTACAACGTCGCCAGTGTCAAAGCGCAGGTACGCCGCCTATTCGCCGACAACGAGTTCGACCTTGTGGATAACTATGACTGGTTCAAAGACATCGGCTACCTGGAATTCCTGCGTGACGTTGGCAAACACTTTAGCATGACAGAACTGGTGCAGCGTGATTTTATCGCGACGCGTATGGGTGAAGGTGGCGCCGGCATCAGTTATGCAGAGTTCAGCTACAACCTCATCCAAGGGTACGACTATTACTGGCTGCACAAAAATAAAGGCGTCGTACTGCAAATTGGCGGCTCCGACCAGTGGGGCAACATGCTTTCCGGCGCACCGCTTATTCGTAAGAAAGACGGCGATATCGTGCATGCCCTCAGCATGCCACTCGTTATCAATAAAATAACCGGCAAAAAATTCGGCAAGAGCGAGGAAGGTGCCGTATGGCTCGACCCCGCCCAAACCACGCCGACGCAGTTTTATCAGTTTTGGATCAATGTCGATGACGGCAGTGTCGAAGATTACCTCAAGATTTACACCATGCTTTCCAAAGAAGATATCGAGCAAATAATCGCTGAACATCAGCAAAAACCCGCTGAGCGTCACGCGCAGCGCCGCCTGGCCCAAGAAGTTACCGCGCTGGTTCATGGCGAAAACGAAATGCACATTGCCGAGCAAGTGACTGACTACATCACCGGTAGGGCTTCGGTAGGCGAGGCAAACGATGCCGCTCTTGCAGCGCTGCGCAAAGAAATGTCGGCCGCAAAAGTAAGCGAGACGGCACTGCTCACCCAAGTGCTGGTTACGGTCGGTCTGGCAAGTTCGAATTCGGACGCCCGACAATTGTTGGCTGGCGGCGCGGTGTACATCAATGGCACAGCAACCAATAAGAATGCACTTGAGTCAAATGACTTCCAAAATGGCCGTTTGCTCATTCGTAAAGGAAAGGTACTCAAAAATACAGCACTCATCGAAAGGATGTAGTGCTATACTGGGAGCCATATGAAAACAACGAAGAAATCGACGAAATCATCAGCGAAAGCTGCTAAATCTAAAAAAAGCGTGAAAACTCCGGCGGCGAAAGTGGCGGCCAGCGCAAAAACAGCGGCAAAAACCCCCGCTAATGCTAAAAGCGCACCCCAAAAATCGCCTGCACAGAAGCGCAAATCAGACCAGTACGATGACCCGAACTACAACTACCTGCACTACTGGGACGGCCGTGACTACGAAGATGAGTCGGAGCGCATGGCGCTCACACGTTTGCTCAAGGGCAAGCATTTTAAACACGCAACCGACATCGGCGGCGGCTATGGCCGGCTCTGTATTTTCCTGGAACAATACGCCGACAAAGTTACCTTGGCCGAACCAAGCCAGCAGCAGCTCGATATTGCCAAAGACTTCCTAAAAGAACATAAAGAAATCGACCGCAAGCTAATGCAGGCCGACGACATGAAATTCAAAGACGGCACCATCGACTTACTGACCATGATCCGGGTGATGCACCACTTGCCGAATCCGGCTGCCGAGTTTGCTGAGATTGCCCGCGTGCTAGCTGACGATGGCTACGCGATCATCGAGATGGCAAACTACGCCCACGGTCGCAACCGCCTGAAACACTTTATAAAAGGCCAGAAATTGCCGGCAGAACCGGTTGACATCAGCTCAGCTAAATACGCGCGCAAAGATGAGATTCCTTTTGTAAACCACAACCCGCACACGGTCATCAAGCAGCTTGGCCAAGCCGGCCTCAAAGTTGAGCGCGTGTTGTCCGTTTCAAACCTACGCAGTCAAACCCTGAAAAAAGTAATGCCCCGCAAAGTAATGCTGGCATTTGAGAATGTCATGCAGCCGATGATGTCGGGTTCGTTTTTTGGTCCAAGTATCTTCCTGCTTGTTCGTAAGGGTAAATAACGATTGTAATGGTCGGTGGGGCCTCGGCAGTAAGCGGAGGTATACTTTAAGCTATGGCTATTGATTTGGGGAGTCCGGTAACAGTTCTAAAAGGCGTTGGCCCGGAGCTTGCAAAGAAATTTGCAGGCCTTGGCATCACAACGCTCGATGACTTGATAGATTTTTACCCGAAAAGGTACGAGGATTTTTCGCACGTTACCGACATCAAGCACCTCAAGCCCGGAACAGTAACTATCAAGGCCGTTATCAAGCAGGCGGCCGGCCGTTATGTGCGCCGCCGCATGCATATCACCGAAGCAATCGCCAGCGATGACACTGACAGCGTGCGGTTGGTTTGGTTTAACCAGCCGTACCGCGAAGCTTCGTTTAAGCATGGCCAAGAGTATTTTATATCCGGCCAGTTTGGCTTGAGCCGTCAGCGGATGACTATCCTTAATCCATCGGTGGAATCGGTCAGTGACTTTCCGGTGAATACCGCGCGCATCGTGCCGGTGTACCGCGAAACTAAGGGGCTGACATCACGGCAAATGCGCACTTTTTTGCGCCAGGTGGTGCCCGAAATCCGTAGTTTACCGGAAATTTTGCCCGACTGGTTGTTACAAGCGCACCAACTTGTTTCGCGCGCCGAAGCCACGCTGGCGATGCACTTCCCCGAAGACGAAACACGGTTCGCCGCAGCCAAACGCCGTCTGGGCTTCGAAGAAGTGTTCGCGCTGGTCATGGCGAGCTTGCTCAATAAGTACGAGCTACTCGCCGACAAAGCGCTCGCAATCCCATTCAAGAAAGAACTTGCGCAGTCGTTTGTCTCGCATTTGCCATTTAAACTGACCAATTCCCAGCGCACGGTTGTCTGGAAAATCTATCAGGACTTGGAAAAAACGCAGCCGATGAACCGCATGGTCGAAGGCGATGTGGGCTCGGGTAAAACAGTGGTGGCTGCTATGGCGGCGCTCATGGCCATGGAGCAGGGCTACCAGGTGGCGTTTATGGCGCCCACAGAATTGCTCGCCCGCCAGCACGCCGAGACCATTTATAAACTGCTCGAACCGCTTGGTTTTGCCGATCAAGTCGGGCTTTTGGTCGGTGGTTTGAGTGCGGCCCAGAAAGCATCGGCGCACAAACACATCGCAAATGGTGACATTCGGTTTATTATCGGCACGCACGCGCTGATCCAGGAAAAGGTAAATATGGAACGCCTCGGTTTGGTGATTATCGACGAGCAGCACCGCTTTGGCGTTGAGCAGCGAAAAGCGTTGATGGCCAAGGCCGGGCACATGCCGCATTTGCTGAGCCTCACGGCGACGCCGATTCCGCGCAGTCTGGCGCTAACCTTGTACGGGGAGCTGGACATCTCGGTACTTACCGAAAAGCCGGCCGGCCGGTTGCCGATCATTACGCGCATTTGTTCGCCGGATTCGCGGCCACAGCTATATGCCGAAATCGAGCAGGAACTCACCGCCGGGCGGCAGATGTTCGTGGTGTGTCCGCTCATCACCGAGTCCAAAACTTTGCAGGCGCTGTCTGCCGAAAAAGTGTACGAAACATTTGCCAAAAAAGATTTCAAACGCTGGCGCATTGGGCTGTTGCACGGCAAGATGAAACCAGCCGAAAAAAATGACGTAATGGAGCGCTTCATCAAACATGACATCGACATTTTGGTTTCGACCACCGTGATCGAGGTCGGGGTTGATGTGCCGAACGCCAGCGTCATGCTGCTGGAGGCGGCTGATCGGTTCGGCCTGGCGCAAATCCACCAGTTGCGTGGACGCGTGGGCCGCGGCAAAGACCAAGGTTATTGCTATTTGATGATGAGCGATTCCGCTGCGCCGCCCAAACGGCTCAGGGCGCTCGAAAGCACCGAAGATGGCTTCAAACTCGCGGAGCTTGATTTACAACTTCGTGGCCCGGGAGCGATTTATGGTACGAGCCAACACGGCCAATTGGATCTGCGTATAGCAAAATTAACAGATGTTGAACTTATCGCCGAGGCCCGCGCTGCCGCCGAAGAGGCTATTGGCCGTGGCGAAAATCTGCTACAATACCCGATATTGTCGGAGCGTGTCTCGGTACTGCGCGCCGTCACTAATTTGAATTAATATTAGAAGGAACATATATCGGTGCCCGTAATTCGGGCAAAGATCAGGCGGGTGGTTTATAAAGTGCCTGCCAAGCAAACAGATGTATTCTGGAAACACATTAACGCCACTTTCTGGCCGCCTGGTGGGCGCTCATCAGAAAATTGACCGGCTTGCGCGAAAAGCATTATTGCCGCTCGTCAAGAAGTCGCACACATTCCCTAAAATCACGACCATCCTGCATTTCGAGGGGGTGGGTGGACCGGATGCAATTAAGCGGAAAAGTCCGGCGGTCGACGAGCCGTGGCATTACTTCAACCCTTTTGATGACAGTGATAGCCAACTCTTAGGCCTCATCGCTGACCACTATAAAAAGCTCGTAAAAGCGCTCGAAGAAAAAGATGAGGTGCGTGCCGGGTTCGAGGCGGCGTGGCTTGCGCATGCTTTGGTGGATGGCCTAACGCCGGCGCATCACTATCCGTACGAGGAAAAATTGATCGAGCTCCGGGGCGAGGGTATCGAGCATCGCACCACGCTCAGAGAAAAAATGTTTATGCCGGGCGATACGCGCCGCGAGCGGATGAGCAAAAACTGGAAAATGTGGGGCGCAAAGGGTTTGTTTTCGACGCATTTTATGTTTGAATGGGGCGTGGCTGCAGTACTTGCGCCATTATCATTAAAGAATTTCAAGGTAAACGAAGACGACATAGCTGAAATGTTTGCCGAAGATTTGCCGACCTGGTTCACGCGGCGTGCCCGAGAGGTCGCTGGCATGGGTATGTACGATGCATATTACCGCCATGGCTGGACTATTCCACTAGCGCGGCAGGTACGCAATCAGCTGGCGCCGCTGCTGGTACGAACGGTCACACTTACCTGGTATCGGGCATCAGTTGAAGCGGGTCTTGTGGAGAATAGATCATGAGAATTATTGCAGGAACATTGGGCGGCCGCGTATTTGATGCGCCAAAAGGCAATCACACGCACCCTATGAGCGACAAAATACGGGGCGCGTTGTTTAGTGTGCTCGGCGAACTCGATGACTTAACCGTGCTCGATGCCTTTGCTGGCAGCGGCGCGCTGAGTTTTGAGGCGGTGAGTCGGGGTGCGACAGCGGTGACGGCACTTGAAAACGATCGGACCGCGCAGGATACGATCACCAAAAACATCAAAACACTTGGTGTTGAAAAGCAAGTAAAGCTCACGAAAGCGGCTGCGGGCGCATGGTCAAGCACCCAGGAAAACGCTCGTTTTGATGTGGTGTTGTGTGATCCGCCATACG
>Ga0207645_10001664_pt1 | contig 18110 bp, 19 predicted proteins | sample KBSM53metaG_FD_184331 | JGI IMG/M metagenome (GOLD analysis project Ga0207645, IMG submission 184331) | Miscanthus rhizosphere microbial communities from Kellogg Biological Station, Michigan, USA - KBS M5-3 metaG (SPAdes) (version 2) | ecosystem: Host-associated > Plants > Roots > Rhizosphere >...
CCGGACGGCGAGCTCGCGCTGGTGGAAACCAAAGCGTGAACGCGCTCCGCGAGCCGCGCGTCATGGTCCGACCGCGACCGTACGCGTGAGATGTCGCCGCAGCCTGGCGTAACCGTCGCGACGCTGCTCGGCAGCCGTCCCGAGGCGTTCGGCCTGCCGCTGGAGCTGCTGGCGGGCGGCGACGGCCTCGACCGCGTGATCAGCAGCCCGCACGTGCAGAAGACCGGGCTGGCGCTCGCCGGCTTTCACGCCTATCTCAAGCCGGGGCGCGTCCTGATCTTCGGCGAGAGCGAGATCCGCTACCTCGAGAGCCTCGACGCCGGCGCCCGCGCCAGCGCGCTGCGTCTCTCCCTGACCCTCGATTTCCCCTGCGTGCTGATCACCGGCGGCTTTTCGCCGCCGCCGGAGCTGCTGACCGAAGCCGGGCATGCGCGCCTGCCGCTGCTGCGCACGCCGGTGGTGACCCCGACCGCGATCGCCAAGCTGTCGTCGATCCTCGAGGATTCGCTCGCCGAGCGGACGATGATGCACGCGGTGCTGATGGACGTGCTCGGGCTCGGCGTGCTGATTGCGGGCGAGAGCGGCATCGGCAAGAGCGAGTGCGCGCTCGATCTCATCGTCCGCGGCCACCGGCTGGTCGCCGACGACACGGTGGAGGTGCGGCGCCGGCAGGAGTCGATCCTGATCGGCACCTGCCCCGAGCTGACGCGCTATCACATGGAGCTGCGCGGGCTGGGCGTGATCAACATCATGGAGCTGTTCGGCATCGCCTCGACCCGATCCTCGAAGCGGATCGAGCTGGTGGTGCAGCTCGAACGCTGGGTGCCGACTCGCGAGTACGAGCGGCTCGGCATCGACGACGTCTTCTACGAGATCCTCGGGCTGCGGGTGCCGCTGATCCGGATGCCGGTCGCGCCCGGCCGCAACATCGCCATCCTCGTCGAGGTCGCGGCGCGCAACCAGCTGCTGCGCGCCCGCGGCCACCACGCCGCGCGCGCCCTCGCCGATCGGCTCGACCGCAGCCTGCGCCAGGCGAGCCTGCCGGCGCTCGAGGAAGACGACGAAGAGCTCGAGCCCGGAGGCGCCAGCTGATGGCGCGAAGCAAGAGCGCGCCGCGCCGCGGCGGCGCCAAATCGCCGCGCCGCCCCAGCCGCGAGCAGCGTTCGCGGCGTTCGCGCGAGGCGCGACGCGCGCGGCAGGCGTCGCTCGGGCTCAGCCTCGCCAGGGGCGAGAGCCGCTCCACGCGTTCGGGCGGCGGCCAGCCGTTCATCATCCTCACCGGCCTGTCGGGGTCGGGCAAGTCGCAGGCGATTCGTGCGCTCGAGGACCTCGGCTACTTCTGCGTCGACAACCTGCCGACGACGCTGATTCCCACACTGGCCAAGCTGTCGATGCGCGCCGGCGGCGACATCGAGAAAGTCGCCATCGTCGTCGACGTGCGCGAGGGCGGCTTCCTGTCGTCGTTCCCGAAGATCTTCCGCCGGCTGCAGAAGATGCCGCGGCTGAATCCGGTGCTGATCTTCCTGGAGGCCGATCACGACGCGCTGGTCCGCCGCTTCAGCGAGACGCGCCGGCCGCATCCGCTGGCGCCGCACCGCTCGGTGACCGAAGGGATCCGCGACGAGCGGTCGCGGCTGAACGCGATCCGCGAGATGGCGGACGAGATCGTCGACACCTCGGACATGACCGTCCACGAGCTGCGCCAGTTCTTCATGGGGCTGTCGCGCGACCGGACGCGGGCCCGCCTGGTGATCACGCTCTTGAGCTTCGGCTTCAAGCACGGCGTGCCGGTCGACGCCGACCTGCTGTTCGACGTCCGCTGCCTGCCGAACCCGCATTTCGTGCCGACGCTGCGGCGGCGGACGGGACGCGACAAGGCGGTTGCTGATTTCCTCGAGCGCGACGCGTCGACGCGCCAATTCATGGACCGCCTGGAGGAATATCTCCGATATCTGGTGCCTTTTTATGTCGCCGAAGGGAAGAGCTACCTGACGATTGGCATCGGCTGCACCGGGGGGCGGCACCGATCGGTGATGATCGCGGAGCGGCTGCGCAAGGCGCTGACCGACGTCGGCGTCGCGCAAGTGCGCGTGCGGCACCGCGACCTCGCGCACGCGTAGGTCCGCCGAAGCTCGCGCGAGTTCTGGGCGAGCGGAGGCGGGTAGGCCTGGTGGGTCGGGTGGCTTTGTGAGGTCGGGTTTACGGGTAAACCCTTTAACTCGAACCCAACCACCCCACCCGACCTGCGCGACCCACCTGACTTAACATAGAGTCCAGTGATTGGCGTCGTCGTCGTCACACACGGGCAGCTCGCGACCGAGCTGGTCAACGCTGCGGAAATGATCGTCGGCGACCTGCCGCAGTTCACCGCCGTCTCGATCGGCTGGCACGACGATGTCAACGACGCGCGCGAGGACATCGCGCAGGCGATCGAGCGCGTCCGTGGCGAAGAAGGCGTGCTCCTCTTGACCGACATGTTCGGCGGCACGCCATCGAACCTCGGCATGACCTTTCTCGAGACCGATCGCCTCGAAGTGATCACCGGCGTGAACCTGCCGATGCTGATCAAGCTGGCCAGCCTGCGCAAATCCTCCGACCTGCTGGCGGTGGCGAAAGAGATGCGCGACCACGGGCGCAGCGCGATCTGGGTCGCCTCGGACCTGCTGCGCGGCGAGAAGACCGGGAGCGCGCCATGACCTCCCAGGCGGTCACCGTCGTCAACCAGCTGGGGATGCACGCGCGGGCGGCGGCGAAGTTCGTCCACCTTGCGACCCGCTACCAGGCCGAGGTCAAGGTCGCGCGCGATCAGCGCGAGATGGACGGGAAGAGCATCATGGGCATCCTGCTGCTGGCAGCGGCCCGCGGCTCGACGATCACGATCTCCGCCAATGGCCACGACGAGCACGACGCGGTGCGCGCGCTGGTGGCGCTGGTCGAATCGGGGTTCGGTGAGGACGCATGGAGCGCCTGAAGGGGATTGGCGTGTCGCCGGGAGTGGTCGCGGGGCGCGCGGTGCTGCTGATCCACCGCGCCCAGGTGCTGCGCTACCAGATTGCGGCGGCGCGGGTCGATCACGAGCTGGGGCGGCTCGACGAGAGCCGCATGCGGTCGCGCGACCAGCTGGTCGAAATCCGCGCGCGCATCGCGCAGCGGCGGCCGGAGCTGGCGTCGCTGTTCGACGCGCAGCTGCTGATGCTCGAAGACCCGATGCTGCTGCCGCGCGCGGCCGAAATCGTCCGCACCCAGCGGGTCAACGCCGAGTGGGCGGTGCAGCAGGTGTTCCACGAGTTCGGCACGGTGTTCGACGAGGTCGCGGATCCGTACCTGCACGAGCGCAAGGGCGACGTCGCCGATCTGGTCGGCCGCCTGCGCATGAACCTGCACCAGGGCGGCGCCACGCCGCGCGACCTGCTGCGCGAGCTCGACGAGGCGTCGGTGCTGATCGCCGACGAGCTGCCGCCGTCGATCGCCGCGCAGGTGGACTGGACGCGGGTGCGCGGGTTCGCCACCGACGCCGGCAGCCGCACCTATCACACCGCCATCCTGGCGCGCTCGCTCGACGTTCCCGCGGTCGTCGGCCTGCACAGCGCCAGCGCGCGGGTGCAGGCGGGGCAGCTGGTGATCGTCGACGGCAGCGGGAGCGAGCTGATTCTCGAGCCGGGTCCCGACGACCTGGCGCGCGCCGCGCGTCATGCCGACGATCACCGCCCGGGCGCGCCGATCGATGCGGAACGGCGGCGGCCGGCGGCGACCGCCGACGGCGTGCCGATCCGCCTCGACGCCAACCTCGAGTTCCCCGACGACCTGGCGGCGGCGCGTTACGCCGGCGCCGAAGGGATCGGGCTGTACCGCTCCGAGTTCCTGGTGAGCGCCGGAGACGAGACGATCCGCGACGAGGATCGCCAGTACGAGATCTATCGCGGGATGCTCGAAGGCATGGCGCCGGGCATGGTGACGGTGCGCACCTTCGACGTCGACGAGGAGCAGCTCACGGCGCGGCTGGCGCGGGGGATGGGCCGGGTCTGGGACGCCGACGATTCGCGCGACAGCCGGCAGGGGCTGCGCGGGCTGCGGCTCAGCCTGACCCGGCCGGATCTGTTCCGGGTGCAGCTGCGGGCGCTGCTGCGCGCGGCGCGCCATGGCCGGCTGCGGATCATGTTCCCGTTCGTCTCGAGCGTCGAGCAGGTGCGCGCCGCAAAAGCGATGGTCGCCGACGCGGCCGCCGACCTCGCGCGGCGCGGCGAGCAGGTGCCGCGCGTGCCGGTCGGGGTGATGATCGAGATTCCGGCGGCGGCCTACACCGCGGATCTTCTCGCCCGGGAAGTCGACTTCTTCACCATCGGCACCAACGATCTGATCCAGTACTGCCTGGCGGTCGATCGCGCCGACGAGCGGGTGTCGCGCCTGTACGAGCCGCTGCACCCGGCGATCCTGCGCCTGATCCTGATGGTGCGCCGCGCCGCGACGCGGCAGCGGATCCCGGTGTCGCTGTGCGGCGAGATGGCGTCGGACCCGGCGCTCCTGACCTTGCTCGTCGGCCTCGGCCTGACCGAGTTCAGCATGACCCCCGGCGCGATCCCGGTCGCCAAGCAGGTGCTCGCCGAGCTGCGCTGCGACGAGCTGCGCGCGCTGGCGCGGCGCGTCCTCAAGCTGGCGACGGTCGACGACATCGAGGGCGCGCTGCTCGGCGCGCTCAGCCGCCTGACGCTCATCAAGGGAGTCACCTCGTGAACGCTGACATTCCTCGTGTGGAAAAACCGTGGGGCTACGAGCTCCACTGGGCGAAGACCGAACGCTACGTCGGCAAGCTGATTCACGTGAACGCCGGCCACGCGTTGAGCCTGCAGTATCACAACCTCAAGGACGAGACGATCTACCTGCACTCGGGCAAGCTGCTGTTCGAGATCGAGGAGGGCGGCGAGCTGAAGAAGCGCGAGATGCTGCCCGGCGAGCGCGTCCACGTCACGCCGAAGACGGTGCACCGCATGACGGCGATCGAAGACAGCGACATCTTCGAGGTCTCGACGCCGGAGCTGCACGACGTCGTGCGGCTCGAGGATCGCTACGGGCGCGAAGACCAGAAGAAATGATCCGCGCCGCCGCGCTGGCCGTGGTCGCTGCGGTCGTCGGCGCGGCCGGCGCGGGGCGGACGGCCACCGCGCAGGCGGTCGACGCGCCGCCGATCGTGCCGTTCTCGATCCGCGTGCCGGACGCGGCGCTCGACGACCTGAAGCAGCGGCTGGCGCGGGCCCGGTTCCCCGAGCCGCTGCCGCCAGCCGGCTGGGCCTACGGCACTGACCTCGCCTACCTGAAGGATCTCGTCGGCTACTGGCGCGATCGCTTCGACTGGCGCGCGCAGGAACGCCGCCTCAATCAGTTCGAGCAGTTCACCACGTCGATCGATGGCCTGCCAGTCCATTTCATCCATCGCCGATCGAAGCAGCCGAACGCCTTCCCGCTGCTGGTCACCCACGGGTGGCCTGGCTCGATCGTCGAGTTCACGAAGGTCATCGGACCGCTCACGGATCCGGCGGCGCATGGCGGCCGGGCCGAGGATGCGTTCGATGTGGTGATGCCGTCGCTGCCCGGCTTCGCCTTCTCGGGCAAGCCGGCGGAGCCCGGCTACGATCCGGCGCGAATCGCGCAGATGCTGGCGAAGCTGATGGCGCGGCTCGGCTATCAGCGCTACGGGGCGCAGGGCGGCGACTGGGGCGCGATCGTCAACACCCAGGTCGCGCTCGCCGATCCGCAGCACGTCGCCGGGCTGCACCTGAACATGTGCACCGCGGCCGCCCCGGCCGGTGCCGATGCGAACGCCGGCCTCTCCGCGGCGGAAGCCGCGCGGATGAAGGCGAGGCAGACGTTCCAGGCCGAAGAGACCGGCTACCAGCAGATTCAGGGGACGAAGCCGCAGACGCTCGGCATCGCGCTGAACGATTCGCCAGTTGGCCTGGCGGCGTGGATCGTCGAGAAGTTCAGAACCTGGTGCGACTGCGACGGCAACCCGGAGGCGATCTTCAGCCGCGACGAGCTGCTCACCAACATCACGCTCTACTGGGTGACGCAGACCGCGGCATCGTCGGCGCGCATCTATTACGAGTCGCGGCACCCGACCAGCCCGGTGAACCGGAACCGGATCGAGGTGCCGACGGCCTGCGCCGACTTTCCGAAGGAAATCATCTGGTCGCCGCGCGCGCATGTCGCGACGCGCTACAACATCGTCCGCTGGACGGAGATGCCAAGAGGCGGCCATTTCGCCGCGCTCGAGCAGCCACAGCTGCTGGTCGACGATGTGCGCGCGTTCTTCCGGGAGGTTCGCGGCGCGAAGCCATGAGCCGCGAACCGCGCCGCGCGCCTAGAAGGGAATGTCGTCGTCGGTGAGCGGCTGATCGGGCACGTCGTGCGCGCCGCCGGCCTGGCTGCCGCCCATCGACTCGTCCGCGCCGCCGCCGCGCGGCTGCATGCCGCCGCCGCGCCCGCCGCCGCCACCGCTCAACAGCACGACGCGGTCGCTGCGAATCTCGGTGGTGTAGCGCTTGTTGCCGTCCTTGTCGTCCCACTGCCGCGTCTGCAGCCGGCCCTCGACGTAGATCTGCTTGCCCTTGGTGAGATATTCGGCGAGCGATTCAGCGGTCTTGCCCCAGAGCACCACGCGGTGCCACTCGGTTTTCTCCTGCTTCTGCCCCGCCTTGTCGTTCCACACTTCGGTGGTCGCCATGTTCAGCGTGGCGACCGCGGCGCCGCCGGGCGTGTAGCGCAGCTCCGCATCGCGCCCGAGGTTGCCGACGAGAATCACTTTGTTCACTGAGCCCATAAGAAGTCAGACCGTCGCACGTCGACGTTGTTCGCTGGTTGATTGGAGGCGGAATGCCGTGACCGCAGCATTCTACATCGTCGCCGCGGCCGGGACGGCGAACTTCTGGCGTGGTACGCGCGCGTCGTTTGCGTGCAAACCGCGAGCTTCGTAGCGCAGCCCTTCAGGGCTGCCCGCATCAGGGCCGCTTCAACCGCTCGAGGCCCTGCCGCGCCAGCGTCGCTTCGGTGGTGTCCGGATATTTCTTGACGACTTCTTCCCACGCCGCGCGCGCGCCGTCGGCGTCCTTCAGCATGCTCAGGGCGAGGCCCTTGCGGTAGTACGCCTCGGGAATCTTGTCGCCGGTGGGGTAGTTGCGAATCGCGAGGTCGCACGCCTCGACCGCCTTGTCAGGCTTGTTGTCGGCGATGTACGCGGTGCAGATGTTGACCTGCGCGTCGTCGACCGCGTCGGACTTCGGGAAGCTCTTGACGTAGTCGGTGAAGCCGAGGATCGCGAGATCGTACTGGCCGGCCATGTAGTCGCCGCGCGCCGCCTCGAACAGCTTCGCCGGCGACACGCCGACGCCGCTGGTCGGGGTTTGCGCGGGCGGCGGCGTGGTCGCCGCGTCGGGCGAGGCCGGATCGGTTTCCACCGGCGCGGTGGCGCGCGTCGACAGCTGCTGCATCGCCTGCCGCAGCGAATCGAGCTCCTGCGTCAGCGAGCCGATGCGCACGTTGTTGTCGTCGAGCTTCTCGCGGATCACGCGCACGTCGTTGGTCAGGTTGTCGACGACCAGCTTCTGATCGGCGAAGGCCTTGCGGTTGGTCTCGGCCTGCTGATCGAGGCGGGTGTTGACCGCCTTGAGCGCGTCGGTCACCGTGCCAATCAGGTTCTGCAGCAGCTGCGCCTGCTCCTGCAGCATGCGCAGGTCGGCCATCAGCTGCTGATGCTCCTTGTTGGCGGCGCCGAGCGGCACCGGACGAAGGACGGCGAAGGCGACGACGGCAGCGAGGACGAGCGGCGCGCCGGAAGATTTCAGTCTCATAAGCTCACTTCGCAGTAATGACGAAATGCGCGCGGCGGTTCTTCGAGAACGCCGACTCGTCGTGCCCCGGATCGAACGGGAACTCCTTGCCGTAGCTCACCGTGCGCATCCGGTCCGCGGCGATCCCGAGAGACACCAGGTAGGCGCGCGCGGCAATCGCGCGGCGCTCCCCAAGAGCCAGATTGTACTCGGCCGTCCCGCGTTCATCGCAGTGTCCTTCGACGGTCACGGCCCAGCTCGAATATTTCTTCAACACGGCCGCGTTCTCGTCCAGCACCTTCTGCGAGGCGGCGTTGAGGTCGCTGCTGTCGAGTTCGTAGAACACCGGCTTCAGCGGTGAATTCCGGTTCAAATCGTCGAGCGATGCCGACGAAATCGCATCCTCGGGCACCGGCTCCGGCGGCACGATCGTCGGCTCGGCGACGGGCACCGGCGGCGCCGGCGGGCGCGGCGCCGGCGCAGGCGCGGCGGCCGGAGGCGGCGGCATCGGACGCGCCACCGGCGGTTTCTTCCCGCCGCAGGCCGCGACGGCCGCCACCGAAACGACTGCGATCCAGAGTGTCAGTTGCCGAACCACGTTCATCATCGATCTCCCATCATCTCGACCAGTCCGGCTTCTCGTTGTTGCCGGTCCTGGTGATCTGCCGCACGTTCTTGCCGTCACGCGCCATCGTGAACACCTGCACCTTGCCGGAGCGGCTCGAGGTGAAGACGATGTGGCGGCCGTTCGGCGAGTACGCGGGGCTTTCATTGGTGCCCTCCCCGTTGGTCAGGGAGGAAGTCTGGCCCGTCGCCAGATCGATCACATGGATGTCGAAGCCCGGCCCGCTGCGGGCGGAATAGGCGATTTCGTTGTACGGCGCCGGCGACCAGGTCGGCCGGTCACAATATCCATCCGAGCTCCGCTTGGCCAGGTTCAAGCCGTCGGCGCCGACGACGTAAATCTGCGGCGTGCCGGTGCGGTCGGAGGTGAACGCGATCTGGGTGCCGGTTGGCGACCAGGTCGGCGTGATGTCGATGCTCGGGTGGTTGGTGAGGCGGCGGACGTTCGAGCCGTCGCGGTTGGCGACGTAGATCTCGGGGTTGCCGTCGCGCGTAGAGCTGAACGCGACCCGGGTGCCGTCGGGCGACCACGCCGGCAGCCAGTTCTCGCCGACTTTGTCGCCCTTGGTCACCTCGTCGAGCGTGCCCTGGAAGATGTTCGAGATGAAGATGTTGGCGCCGCCACGCCGGTACGAGGTGTAGGCAATCGACCGCCCGTCGGGCGACCAGCGCGGCGCGATGTTGAGCGTCTTGCCGACGGTGACGCGCCGCTGGTTGGCGCCGTCGTAGTCGGAAATGTAGATCTCCTTGATGTTGCGGTTCTGCACCGTCCCCGACATCCGCTCGCCGTCGCGATCCGAATCGAAGGTCAGCTTCGAACGGGCGACGCCGTTCAGCCCGCGCTGCGACTTGTGAATCTCGTCCGAGATCGTGTGGGCGAAGAGGCGCGGGTTCGCGGCCGTGCCGTCGTACTGTCGCGAGAACGCCGACTGCTTCGTGCGCACGTTATAGAGGCGCATCTCCACCTTGATCGCGGTCCCGGCTTTCTGCACCGTGCCGACGATCAGTCCGTCCGCGTTGAGCTCGCGCCAGCGATCGAACGGCACGTCCTCGAACGAGGTCGCGCGCGGAATCGTCGTGTAGACGTCACGTGGAATAAAGGAGAACTCGCGCTCGAAATTCAGATCGTCCCAGAGCACCTGGCCGATGGTCTTCGCGATCGACTGTGTCTCGGCGTCAGGCGAGAGGGCGATGAAGTCGGGGACCGCAAGCCGCGGCGCGCCGCCGCCCTCGGAGGAGATCGTGAACACGATCTCGCTCGGCTGCTGCGGTGGCGGCTGCGGCGGCGGCTGCTGGGCGTGCGGCCAGGCGGCGAGAAGCGCGGCCGCCACGACGCTGGTCAGAATCAGCTTTTTCATTGGTATTGAAAATTGAGGTGCACGGTCAGGGTTGGATTGGGAAACGCCTCGGGCAGCGGCGGCAGCGTCCGCGTCGACAGGATGGCGCGCAGCGCGGCGAGGTCCAGGGTTGACGTCCCGCTCGGCTTTTCGATTTCCGCGTCGGTCAGCCTGCCGTCGCGCTGGATCGTGAACTTCACCAGCGTCTGACCGGTCGCGCCCTGGTTCTGCTGCCACGCCTGGCGGACGCGGACCACCATCGTCGCGATGTACTCGGGACAGCAGAAGTCGGCGACGTCGAGTGACGACCCGGTGCCGGGTCCGCCGCCCGTCGACAATCCGAAGCCCAGACCGCGCGGGGCGCGGGTCTCGGCGACCGCGTTCCCCTCGCTTGTTTGCGCTCCGCGCGTCGGCGTCCGGCCTCGTGCGTCGTCGGGCGCCTGCTTCACCGTTGGCGCCGGGGTCGTCCGCGACGGCTTCGCATTGGGCAGCGGCATCGTCATCTCGGGAGTCTTCGCCGCCGGCGGCCGCACGGGCTCGCGCTTCGCGAGCGCCTCCGGCTGGGCCTGCGTCTGCACCGGCCGGGCGGCGAGCGGCGTGAGGCCGCCGACATCTGGGCCCTGGCCGGCGCCGCTCAGCGAGATCGTCATCACCGTGCGATCGACCTGGCTGCGCTTCTTCATGATGCCGCCGGGCCCGAACACGAGGAACGTCGCCAGCAGCAGGTGCACCGTCACCGAGGCGGAAATCATCCGCCGCAGCCCGGCGGGGGTCTGCATGCGATCGCGAAGGATGTCGCTGACTTCGGTCATCGCCGCCTGCGCCTACCGCGTCGCCGGCATCCGCGCCACCATGCCGATGTTCTGGACACCGGCCGCTTTCAGCATGTCGATCACGTCCATCAAGTCCTGGTATTGCACGCCCGCATCGCCGCGCAGGTAGACACCCTTGTCGCTCCGGTTTTCCATCAGCTGGCGCACGCGTTCCTGGAACACCTGCGAGCGCACCTGCTCCTTGCCGATGAAGAGCGCCTTCGACTGGCGGAAAGAGTCGGGAATCGTGATCTCGACGCGATCGCCGGCGACCTCGGTGGCCCGCCGCGCGACCGGCAGCTTGACGTCGATGCCGCGCTGGATCAGCGGCGCGGCGACCATGAAGATGATGAGCAGCACCAGCATCACGTCGACCAGCGGCACGACGTTGATCTCCGCGAGCGAGGTGCCGACGCGGCGGCCGCGTCCGGCGCGGCCCGATGCCACGCCTGCATCGTGCGCCACCTTCGGCATTACGTGAAGTTCCTCTCGGAGATGTTCAGGAACTCCATCGCGAAGTCGTCCATCTCCGAGGCAAAAACCTTCACCCGCTGAGTGAGGTAGTTGTAGAAGAGCACCGCCGGGATCGCGGCGGCGAGGCCGGCGGCGGTGGCAATCAGCGCTTCAGCGATCGGCGTGCCGACCGCCTGCAAGCTGGTCGATCCGGTGACGCCGATTTGCTCGAACGCGCTCATGATCCCCCACACCGTGCCGAACAGCCCGATGAACGGCCCCATGCTCGCCACCGTGGCGAGGAACGTAATCCGGCTCTCGAGCTTGTTGACTTCGACCGCAGACGCGCGCAGCAGTGCCCGGTCGACCGCTGGAACGCTCTTCAAGGTAGGACGTCCGGCGGCTGGGTGTGGATTGGGCCCGTTCGACGTATCAGGCGACGCCTGGCGAAGTTGTGCAGTCAGCTCCGCGTAGCCGGTCTGGAACAGCCCGACCAGCGGACTGTCGCCGAGTGACCGGCAGACCGCCTGAACCTCGGAGAACTTGCTGCTCCGGCGAAACACTTCCAGAAATTGCGCGCTTTGTTGCGACGCGCGCCGGAAGGTCCACCACTTATAGAGAAAAATGCCCCAGGACCAGACCGACAAGAAACCCAGGATGATGAGGATCGCGATCGAGATCGGCGTCGAACGGGCAATCAGGCTGACGATGCCGGTGCTGGTACCTTCGGGCGCGGCGCCCGTCGCCGCCTGCACCAGCAGGCCGACCAGCGGGCTTCCAAGCGTGCGCAAACATCCCTCCGAACCATAGCAGTGCGCCGCTGGGACAGCGCGAAGGCCAAACTGTATCACGGTGTGAAATCGCTGTCAAACCTATGCTAGCATTGGAGTTCCCGCTCTCGACATGCTTCGCTTCCTGCGCATCCGGCACCTCGCGGTGATCGACTCGGTCGAGGTCGAGTTCGACCCCGGCCTCAACGTCCTCACCGGCGAGACCGGTGCCGGCAAGTCCATCCTGGTCGAAGCCGTCGGCCTGCTGCTTGGCGGCCGGGCGGCCAGCGACCTCGTCCGGACCGGGGAAGACGCCGCGTCCATCGAGGCGATTTTCGAGAGCGGCGGGGAAGAGCTGATCGTCCGGCGCGAGATCACCGCCCAGGGCCGCAGCCGCGCCTACGTCAACGGCGCGCTCGCCACCGCCGGCGCGCTGAAGGAGTTGTCGTCCCGCCTCGTCGAGTTGCACGGCCAGCACGAGCATCAGACGCTGCTCGATCCATCGACGCATCTCGACGTGATCGACAGCGTCGGCGCGCTCGACGCGCTGCTGGTGCCGACGGCCGCCACCTTCGATGCGATGCGCGCGTCGGAAGAAGCATTGTTGCGGCTGCGCGCTGCGGTCCGCGATCGCGATGCGCGCCAGGATCTCGTCACCTTCCAGCTAGGCGAGCTGGATCGCGCAAGCTTGAAGCCGATCGCGCCCGGAGAGCCCGGCGAGGACGCGGAACTGGCGGCGCTGCGGCAGGTGCTCGCCAGCGCCGAGCGCGTTCAGCGGCTGTGCGCGGAGGGCTATGCGTCGCTCTACGAACGCGACGATGCCATCCTTGCGAGCTTGAGCGGCGTGTGGCGCCGCGTCGCGGAGCTGGCGGCGCTCGATCCGCAGTTCAAGCCGTATCTCGACGCGCGCGACGGCATCAAGTCGCAACTCGAAGACCTCGCCGCGTTCCTGCGCAGCTACGCTGCGGGCATCGAGGCGTCGCCGGCGCGGCTGCAGCAGGTGGAGGAGCGGCTGGCGCTGCTCGAGCGCCTGAAACGCAAATACGGCCCCGCGCTTGCGGACGTCGTCGCCCGCCGCGATGCGCTGCGGCGCGAACTAAGCGACCTCGCGGGCGGCGACGACCGGATCGCCGAGCTCGAGCGGGAAGCCGCCGCCGCGCGCGCACGGTTCCTCGACGCCGCCGGCGCGTTGTCGAAGGCACGGCGCCAGGTGGCCCGGACCTTCAGCCAACGACTGGAGTCGGCGCTCGGCGAGCTGGCGATGGAGCGAACGCGCTTCGAGGTGCGCTTCAGCGAGAGCGTGCCCCAGACGGCGTGGAGCGCGCGCGGCATCGACGCCGCCGAATTTTTCGTCTCGCCGAATCTGGGCGAAGACCTGCGTCCGCTGGCGAGGATCGTCTCCGGCGGGGAGCTATCGCGAGTGATGCTCGCGATCAAGACGCTGACCGCGACGTCCCGCCTCGGCTTCAGCGACGCGGAAGATCGGCCGCCGAGCGCATCGGCACCAGGGCTCATCTTCGACGAGGTCGACGCCGGCATCGGCGGGCGAGTCGCCGACGTCGTCGCGCGCAAGCTGCGGATGCTCGGCTCGGCGTTCCAGGTGCTGTGCATCACGCACCTGCCGCAGATCGCGGCGCATGCCGATACCCATTTCGAGATCGAGAAACGCGTGGAAGGCGGCCGCACGCGGACGACGGTCCGGCGATTGGACGATGACGGGCGCGTGGACGAGCTCGCGCGAATGCTGGGCGGCGATACGATCACCGATGGCCTCCGGCGAACCGCGCGTGAGATGCTGGTGTCGAGGCACGCCGATCGGGAGCCGGCACCCGGCGCCGAGGTCGAGGCGAAAGCGAAAGGGCGAAAGGCGAAAGGTCGCTGAATTGGCGCGGAAATACCTGATCGAGACGTTCGGCTGCCAGATGAACGTCCACGACTCGGAGCGGATGGCGGGGCTGCTCGAACAGGCCGGCTTCGAGGCCGCCGACGATGCGGTGGACGCCGACCTGGTGGTGATCAACACCTGCAGCGTGCGCGAGCGCGCCGAAGAGAAGCTCTACACGCGCCTCGGCGAACTCCGCCAGATGGGCGCCGAGCAGGGGCACCATCCGCTGGTCGCCGTCGCCGGCTGCGTCGCGCAGCAGGAAGGCGGCGAGATCCTCAAGCGCCTGCCCGGCGTCGCCGATCTCATCGTCGGCACCCAGGCGATCCGCCGGCTGCCGATGCTGGTCGAGCAGGCGGAGACCACGAGGCGGCCGGTGATCGACCTCGACCCGTTCGAGGACGTGACGTTCCCGCTCGGCGTGACGCGGCGCGCCGACCCGGTGAAGGCCTACGTCACGATCATCGAAGGGTGCAACGAATTCTGCAGCTTCTGCGTCGTGCCGTACACGCGCGGCCACGAGCGGATGCGGCCCAAGCGCGACATCCTCGCTGAAGTGCGGGAGGCCGCCGACAGCGGCCGGCGCGAAGTGCAGCTGCTCGGGCAGATCGTCAACCACTACAGCGCTCCCGACGACCCCTCGTGCGACTTCAGCGGCCTGCTCGAAGCGGTCCACGAGGTGCCCGGGATCGAGCGCATCCGCTTCGCGAGCCCGCATCCGCGTCACGTCACGCCGCGCTTTCTGCAGACCATGGCGGGCCTGCCCAAGGTCTGCCGCCACCTGCACCTGCCGGTGCAATCCGGGTCGACGCGGGTGCTCGAGGCGATGCGCCGGCGCTACTCGCGCGAGAGCTATCTCGCGCTGATCGGGTCGATCCGGGAATCGCTGCCCGACGTCGCGCTTTCGACCGACATGATCGTCGGCTTTCCGGGCGAGCGCGCCGCCGACTTCGACGACACGCTGACGCTGACCGCGGCGGTGCGCTACCACAGCATGTTCTCGTTCAAGTACTCGGCGCGGCCGAACACGCTGGCGGAGAAGCGCCTGACCGACGACGTGGCGGAAGAGGAAAAGACGCGACGGATCGTGGCGCTCCAGGCGCTGCAGCGCGAGATTCAGGGCGCGCTCAACGCGGCGCTGGTCGGCCAGGCGGTGGAGGTGCTGGTCGACGCCGCGAGCCGGCGGCGCGAGACCGAGCTCTCCGGCCGCACCAGCACCAACGTCGTCGTCAACCTGCCGGGACCCGCGGCGTGGATCGGCCGGACGCTGCCGGTGCGGATCGAACGCGCCGGCCCGCACAGTGTGTGGGGACGATTTGACAGCGGCGCCGCCGAAGCCTAGGGTGATACAGCCATGCAGATCGAAATGACGATCAAGGGACTGATGGTCGACCCGATCACCAACACCCCGATCGTGATCCTGCGCGACAAGGAGGGGCAGAAGGTGCTGCCGATCTGGGTCGGCATCTTCGAGGCAAACGCGATCGCGCTGCAGATCGAGAACATCGCCACGCCGCGGCCGATGACCCACGACCTGCTGCGCAACGTGATCCACGATCTCAAGGCGTCGGTGCAGAAGATCGTCGTCTGCGATCTGCAGGAGAACACGTTCTACGCGCTGATCTACCTCGGGCTGAACGGCGACACGGTGGCGATCGACGCGCGCCCGAGCGACGCCATCGCCCTGGCGCTGCGGACGCGGGCGCCGATCTTCGTCGAGGACACGGTGATCGATCACGCCAAGACGGTCGACTTCACCACGGAGAAGAGCGACGCCGATCGCCTGCACAAGTGGCTCGAGAGCCTCGACCCGGACGACCTCGGCAAGTACAAGATGTAGCCCGCGGACGCGCCGCGCGCGTCTTTGGATTTTCGGTCGCCTCACCGAAGGCATAGCTGAAGCACCCGGCCGGCAAACTTCCGCGCTACAATCGCTTCCGCCCGTGTCCCTCAGCAGATGATCGTCGCCATCGCCAACCAAAAAGGTGGGGTCGGGAAGACCACGACCGCCATCAATCTGGCCGCCGCGCTGGCGCTGCGCGGCAAGCCGACGCTGCTGATCGACCTCGATCCGCAGGCGAACAGCACGATGTCGTTTCTCGACCAGCAGCAGGTGACGCGCAGCGTCTACGACGCGATCGCCGAGCCGGCGGTGTCGCTGACCGACGTGATCATGCCGTCGCCGCTCGCCAACCTGTCGATCGCGCCGTCGCGGATCGCGCTGGCCAAGCTCGAGGCGAAGCTGGTGGGGGAGATGGACGCGCATTTCCGGCTCAAGGACAAGATCGATCCGATCCAGGCGCAGTTCCCCCACATCGTCATCGACTGCCCGCCGACGCTGGGGCTGCTGACGGTGAACGCGCTGGTGGCGGCGACGCACCTGCTCATCCCGATCCAGTCGTCGTACTTCGCGCTCGAGGGGACCGACGATCTGCTGGAGACGATCGAGAAGGTGCGGGCGCGGCCGAACCCGGCGCTGCGGATTCTCGGGGTGGTGATCACGATGCACGACAAGCGGACGGCGCTGGCGCGCGACATCCGCAGCCAGATCCAGAAGGTGTTCGGCGGCAAGGTGTTCAAGACGGTGATCACCAAGAGCGTGCGGCTCGAGGAGAGCCCGGCCTACAAGGAGTCGATCTTCACCTTCGCGCCCGACTCGAAGGGGGCGACGGAGTACTACAGCCTGTGCGAGGAGGTGATCGACCGTGCCTAGACGAGGACTCCCGGAGCGGGTGGCGATGCGCCACGACGCGCACTACGTCGAGGCGCTGGCGGCCTCGGCGGGCGCGGCGGTCGGCCGGATGATTCCGATCGCGCAGATCGATCCCAACCCGGACCAGCCGCGCCAGGTGATGGGCGACCTGTCGGAGCTGATCGCGTCGATCGAGGAGCAGGGGATCATCGAGCCGCTGGTGGTGCGCCCGCGCGGCGACCGCTTCCAGATCATCGCCGGCGAGCGCCGCTACCAGGCGGCGGTGCAGGCGGGGCTGACCGAGCTGCCGGTCGTGATCCGCGACGTCGACGAGGCGGAGATGCTGGAGCTGGCGCTGGTCGAGAACCTGCAGCGCAAGGACCTGACGCCGTTCGAGGAAGCCGAGGCGCTGCACGGCCTCGCCGACCGCTGCGGCTACACGCACGAGGACCTGGCGCGGCGGCTGGGGAAGTCGCGCACCGCGGTCACCGAGTCGCTGGCGCTGGCGGCCATGCCGGACGAGGTCCGAAACCTGTGTCGGCTGGCCGACATTTCCTCTAAGTCGTTGCTGCTGCAGGTTGTTAGGCAGGATACGCCCGAGAAAATGACCGCCTTGGTCGAAAAAATCGCCAGCCAGGGCGGCGCCACCCGCCAGCAGTTGCGCGAGGCGGCCGCCAGGCCGAAGCCGGGGCGGCCGAAGCACTACGTCTTTGCCTTCCGCCCGCCGACCAAGGCGTTCAACCTGAAGCTCAGTTTCAACAAGAGCCGCGCCACGCGCGACGAGATCATCGATGCGCTCGAGGTGATTCTTCGCGACCTGCGCAAGAACAAATGAGCGGTCGCGCGCCAGGACATCGGGCGACAGCCACTCGCGTCAGTCGGCAGTGGCCAGTCCTTGAATCAGTCGCTGGAACCAGTCGCCAGTCGCCAGTCCGCGAACCAGTCGCTGGCGCCAGTCGCAGGCGCAGTCACAGTGGGCAGTTGCAGTCCTCGAGTCAGTCTTCAGTCGCAAACTCCGAATCGATTGCGCGGCGACAGCCGGACGTCATCGCCCACGCTGAAAACCGCACGCCGCCGCAGCATGGTTCCACTCGGGAGCGATCCGAGGCGGGGAAGATCGCCATTTCTGACCGCGGCGCAACAGGCCGGCGCGGAGTTTTCGAGGGCGACAGATCGCCTTTAGTTAACATAACACTCATTATCGGACTCTTTGGAAATGGCGCAGGAATAGGCCCTGTGGATGTTTTGCGGACCGCGGCCAAGGGCGTTGGCCCCATCCGTCCCAACGCCAGTTTGAGTGGCGTGCCGAGAATCAGGACTGCGACTGGCCACTGGCGACTGATTCAAGGACTGCCTACTGGCGACTGACGCGAGTGAACGCCGCTCGACTAAGCGCGCCAGTGCCGAGCCTCGAAGAGAGCGTCGGGCGCGACGAGCTCGATCGGCCGATGCGCCGGGTGCCGCTCCAGCTCGGCGCCGTTGTCGTCGAACACCGCCACGAAAAAGGCGACCGGCGTGTCCGCTGTCAATCCAAGGTCCGTGAAGGGAATCGCCAGCTCGAGCACCGTGCCCGCCGCAACGACTACCCCGCCCGCCCCTCGGTCGCGCCAGTACGGCTCCGCGGGCAGCCGGTCGTAGAACGACCCGGCAAGGCGGCCGGCCCGCTGCCGGATCGAGAAACGGACGCCGGACGGCGTGAAGAACTTCAGCGACAGCTCCC
>Ga0207645_10001669_pt1 | contig 18063 bp, 15 predicted proteins | sample KBSM53metaG_FD_184331 | JGI IMG/M metagenome (GOLD analysis project Ga0207645, IMG submission 184331) | Miscanthus rhizosphere microbial communities from Kellogg Biological Station, Michigan, USA - KBS M5-3 metaG (SPAdes) (version 2) | ecosystem: Host-associated > Plants > Roots > Rhizosphere >...
GGCCGCCCCAAGGAAGGCGACGTCCCTCTCGGAGGGACCGCGCGCAGCGCGAGGGAGCAAATCTGCCTTCCGCCGGGGCCTGGCCTTGACGTCGGTCAGCGGCTCGTCGCCACCGGCTCGCAGAGAATTTCCGTCAAGACCGAGTTGGCGATGAAGCACTCCTCGTGCGCCCGGTGATGGAGGGCGCGAAGGTCCTCCGCATCAGGAACGCGGTCGCCGGAAAACGCAACCTCCGGACGCAGCGTCACCCGTGCGACGTACTTCTTGCCGGCGGAATTCTTCCCCATCACGCCGACGGCGGAATCCGCGTACCTGTCGACCGTGTATTGGCGCTTGGCCGCGATCGCCAGGAACCAGAGCATGTGACAGGCAGAAAGAGAAGCGAGGAAAAGTTCCTCCGGATTGTAGCGTGTAGGGTCGCCGCGAAAGGAAGGGTCAGAACTCCCGGGAATAAAAGGTTTCCCGTCAACGGTAATCTCATGCGCCCGTTCATAGGCACGGTAGGTTTCGGTGCCTTTACCTGTATTGCCCTTCCAGACTAGTTTCGTATTATAATGATGGGACTTCATTAATTGTCAATTATCAATTATTAATTATTAATTGTAAATGGTTATGCACATAATAATTGATAATTAATAATTAATAATTATTTCTTCCTGATAATTCCACCACCCACCACATCATCGCCTTCATAAAAAACGGCGCTTTGTCCGGGTGTAATACTTTTTACCTTATCAAAAAACTGCACCTGCAGTCCGCCTTCTGCGGGCGAAACGACCGCGAAAGCACCCTTGTCCTTATACCGGATCTTGGTAAGAAGTTCCGTATCCTGTGCGATGGTTTCGTATTTCTGCAGATTGACGCCGCTCACAAACATATGTTCGCCCGCGAGATCTTTTTCTTCTCCGAGCGTCACCGTATTTTTTTCAGGATCGATGGCGGTTACATAAACCGGCTTGCCAAACGTGATGTCGAGTCCCTTGCGCTGGCCGATGGTATAAAACGGATAACCGCGGTGCTGGCCGATGATTTCTCCCGCAGCGTTTACAAAGTATCCGCCTTCCACGGAAGCTTCCAGTGTAGGTATTTTCCTTTTCAGGAAACCGCGGTAGTCGTTGTCGGGAACAAAACAGATTTCATAGCTCTCACTCTTATTGGCGAGTTCGGGATAGCCATATTCAATAGCCATCTTCCGGATCTCTGGCTTTTTATAATTACCGAGCGGGAGTAAAGTGCGGGAGAGCAGGTCCTGCTGAAGACCCCATAGTACATAGCTCTGGTCTTTGAGTTCATCGATACCCTTGCGCAGAAAATACCGGCCGTTTTCATGCTGGTGAACAAAAGCATAGTGGCCTGTGGCAATGAATTCGCAATCCAGGGCATCGGCTCTTTTGAGCAGTGCGCGCCATTTGATATGCGTATTGCAGAGCACACAGGGATTGGGCGTGCGGCCCGCGAGATATTCATCCACGAAATTGTCGATTACGGCCGTTCCGAACTCGTCGCGGATATCCAGCACATAATGTGGAAAACCATGCTGCACGGCGGCCATCCGCGCGTCGTTAAAGCTGTCGAGATTGCAGCAGCCCGTTTCTTTTTTTGAAGTTCCGGCACCTGCATAGTCCCAGGTTTTCATCGTAATACCGATCACTTCGTATCCCTGATCCTTGAGCATCAGGGCACTAATGGTACTATCGATACCTCCGCTCATGGCGACCAGCACTTTCCCTTTTCTGCTCATGCCGCAAAGATACTTATTCCCGGAAAATAGTATTTTCAGGGGCATTCAAAACCTGTAAATTGCCCTATCAAACAATTTAAGTACGCAGCTAAAAATTAAGTTATGCTCAAAATGCAAGTCATCGGAAATCTCGGAAAAGATTGTGTTACCAATCTCGTGAATGGTAAAAATGTGATCAATTTCAATGTGGCGCACACGGAAAAATTCCGCGATGCCCAGGGAAATCAGAAGGAAAAAACCGTGTGGGTGGATTGTGCTTACTGGACGGACCGTACGGCCATTGCACCTTATTTGAAAAAGGGAACGCAGGTTTATGCGGAAGGCACGCCGGATATCCGGACATACCAGAAGACCGACGGGTCGCAGGGTGTGTCTCTGACACTTCGGGTATTAAATGTTCAGTTACTTGGCAGCAGGGGAAGCAATGAATCGGGTGGTAACGATAGTTATTCTTATGGTAACGCCGGCAATGCAGCAGGTGTTCCATCCTCCGGTGAAATGACGGCTCCTGTGGACGACCTTCCTTTCTAAGATCTTCCGGTAAAAAAAATGCTCCTGCGAAAACAGGAGCATTTTTTTTTAATTACCTTCCTTCCTCATTTTATAAATCGCAATATGAGCAGCTCAAAATCCAGGAGAAAGTTTATTCAGCAAATGAGTGGCACGGCGCTCGCCCTGGCCGCAGGTAATTATGTTTTCGCAGACGCATGGCAGAACCGTGTGGACAGTTATTCAAAAATCATTTCACCAAACGACAAGATCCGCATCGCCACGATCGGCATGGGGATCATGGGTTTTAATGATACCAATACAGCGCTTAAAGTGCCGGGCACCGAGTTGGTGGCCGTAGCCGATCTGTATAACGGAAGGCTGGAAAGAGCAAAGGAAGTATATGGAGCACAGATCCAGACCACGCGCGACTACCGCGAGATCCTCCAGAGAAAAGATATCGACGCCGTCATCGTGGCCACGGCCGACCTCTGGCATGCAAAGATTTCGATCGACGCACTGAAAGCAGGAAAACACGTCTATTGTGAAAAGCCCATGGTCAAGCAACTCAGCGAAGGCCTGCCTGTCATCGACGCATGGAAAAAAAGCGGGAAGACAATGGAGATCGGCAGCCAGCGCGTAAGCGCCATCGCCATCCTCAAAGCCAGGGAAGCCATCAAGAATGGTATGATCGGACAACTCTCCGTCGTCGTAGCGAACACTGATCGTCAAAGCGCACTCGGCGCCTGGGAGTATACTATGCCACCGGATGCTTCACCACAAACAGTCGACTGGAAACGATACACCGAAGGCATGAGGGACCAGCCCTGGGATCCGAAGAAATTTTTCTGGTGGAGAAACTACCGCGATTTCGGAACCGGCGTGGCGGGCGACCTCTTCGTGCACCTCATCTCGGGCATCAACGTGATCACCGATTCCAAAGGTCCCAACAAGATCTATGCATCGGGACAGCTTTGTTACTGGAAAGACGGGCGCGACGTACCCGATGTAATGGCCGGCGTGATCCAGTATCCGAAAACAGATACGCACCCGGAATTCCAGGTGATGCTGCGCGTGGATTTCATCAGCGGCAACAACGAATCCGGCGGCACCCAGTTCATCGGCTCGGAAGGCGTACTTACCTTAAGCGGCGACAGCTTCACCATTCGCCGTCATAAAATGTCGAAAGCACCGGGCATCGGCGGATGGGATGCGCTGGAAACCTATCCGAAAAAGATGCAGGAAGAGCTTCTAAAAGCATATAATCAGAAATGGTCTGCCGAAGACCAGAAAGATATTTCAGAGCCTGACTTTGTATTCAGTGCGCCCGAGGGATCTGACGACCATCTCGAACATTTCGGACATTTCTTCGACGGTGTACGGAACAATACACCCGTGGTGGAAAATCCGGAATTCGGATTCCGGGCCTGCGCGCCCTGCCTGGCCGCGAACGAAAGCTATTATAAAAATGAAATTATACGCTGGGATCCTGTGACTATGAAACGGGTAACCGCACTATAGTGCAGCATGGAGAAAATATTCGATTATGATTCCCTGTGGCGGTTCACTAAAAATATTTTTTCTGCCATCGGTGCGCCGGAAGAAGAGGCGGCCCTGGCAGCCACAGGACTGCTGCGCGCCGACATTCGCGGCATCGACTCGCACGGCATTGCACGGCTCACGGGTTATGTAAGGCTCTGGGAAGCCGGCCGCGCCAACACTAAACCAAAGATTCAGGTCGTCCACGAAACGCCGTCCACGGCCGTCGTGGATGGCGACAGCGGGCTCGGCCTGGTGGTTGCGCCTTTCGCAATGGACCTTGCCATCAGAAAAGCCGAAGCCGTGGGCAGCGGATGGGTTGCCGTGAGCAATTCAAACCATTTTGGTATTGCAGGGCATCATGCGCTCAAGGCGCTGGAAAAAGATATGATCGGCATCGTGATGACCAACGCCAGCGCACTGGTGGCGCCCACTTTTTCGATCGAACGCCTGCTGGGTACCAATCCTATCTGTGTGGCCATACCCGCCGGCAAAGAACCTCCCTTCGTAGCCGACCTGGCCACAACTACGGCGGCCAACGGCAAGCTCGAGATACTCCAGCGAAAAAACCAGCGCTCACCCACGGGCTGGATCCAGGACAAGGACGGAAATGAATCTAATAACCCACATGAACTCAAAGCGGGTGGCGCCCTGCTGCCCCTGGGCGGCGACCGGGATCACGGCAGCCACAAGGGTTATGCCCTCGGCGCCATCGTAGATATCTTTTCCGGTGTGCTCAGCGGGGCAAACTATGGTCCCTGGGTTCCGCCTTTTCCAGCCTACGTGCCCATACCGCAGAACATGCCGGGCAAGGGCATTGGCCATTTTATGGGCGCCATGCGGATCGACGCCTTTCGAAAGGCGGAAGACTTCAAAAAAGACATGGATAAATGGCTCAGGCGTTTTCGCGGAGCTAAACCGGCTGCGGGTCACGATCAGGTCCTGGTGCCCGGCGACCCCGAAAGGATCATGGAATCTGAAAGACTCATCCATGGCATCCCCCTCATGCAGGCCGTTGTCCAGGACCTCGAATGGCTCTCCGAAAAATTCGGGGTGGCGTTCCCGGTAGAATAGCGAATCTTTATGAGAAACGCAATAATAGAGCCTCCCTTTTAGTTAATAGACGTACGGAATTTTAAAATCCAATATAGGAATGACATTCCAGAAATGGGAATAAATGGAAAGCAAATTTCCTTTTAAACCCCTCAGGAACAGAGAGTTTTGAATTGGTACATCAATTGGAACCCTCTGAGTGTCAAAAACCGAATCTATGAAAGATGTCTACACAACTACCGTATCCCCTTACGGTACTCCTTTTAAGGAAAGCATCGCCGAGGTGAAAGCAATGTTTGTAAATCATGCGTTCACATTGCGTGTGTGCATGTCAGTTATCCTGATTATTTCGTCCCTTTTTAACCCCATATATCTTAAGGCGCAGAACTGTCCTACCACCGGAACGACGGTAGTATCTGTGGTTGAGAATACCTATTATCCCGGAACACAGGCTTCAGTAGCCGCCGGTGCGACTTCCGTCACACTGGGTCCCATCGGTTCAGGTGCCAATTTTGGCAACACGCCGATCGCCGCCGGGGATATCGTATTGATCATCCAGATGCAGGGTGCGCAGATCTTTATTCCTGCTTCGACCACACTTTCCACCTACGGGGGGAACTCCAGTGGTGTAGGCGCCGGTATGACAGCGACCAACCTGATGGCGGGTCGTATGGAATTTGCGGTGGCTTCGAACGCAGTACCGGTTGGAGGCGGAACCCTGAATCTTTCTGCAGGACTTACTTATAGTTATGCTTATTCCGCTTTCGGAACCAATGGCCAGTATACCTACCAGGTCATCCGCGTTTCGACGCGATATAATATACAGTTGGGCGCCAACCTTTCGGCTCCCATCTGGAACGGATCTACCGGCGGCGTGCTGGTGTTGAGTGCCGTTAACCAGTTCGACTTTAACGGAAAGACAATAGATGCTACCGGTGCGGGATTCCGCGGTGGTGGCGGTCGCGCGCTGAGCGGACAGACCGGTCTGAACAAAAATGACTATTATGGCCTTTCCACCAATGCCGCGCATGCGGGCAAGGGTGAGGGCGTTGCGGGTACTCCCCGTTATCTGTATTATGGCGGCGCTCTCGTAAACACAGGCGTGGAAGGTTACCCGAGCGGTAGCTATGCACGTGGCGGCCCCGGTAATGCCGGTGGTGGTGCTTCGGACAGTGATCCCGATAATAACGACCAGAACGCCGGTGGCGGTGGTGGTGGTAACGGAGGTGCGGGTGGTAACGGTGGTAACGGATGGTATTCATTCGGAGCTACCGGTGGTAAGGGCGGAACCGCTTTCAGAACTTATGGTCCCAACACATTCTATTATAGCCCCGGCCGCCTGATCATGGGCGGTGGAGGTGGTGCCGGTACATCAAATAACGCAACAGGTACACCCAGCGGCGGTGTGGCCAGCAGCGGCTCCAGCGGTGGTGGTATCATCATCATCAATGCCAATACGATCATCGGTACCGGTACGGTAAAATCAAACGGTGCTGCTGCCAACGCAACAGTAACGATCGACGGATCCGGCGGTGGTGGTGCAGGTGGCAGTATCCTGATCTATGCCGTCAGCGGTCATGCAGGTGTTACAGCCATTGCCAATGGTGCGGACGGTGCCAGCAATGACCCCAACAGCGTAGGTGGTGCAACACAGCACGGACCAGGCGGTGGTGGTGGCGGTGGTGTTATCTACTCCAATGCAGCGCTCAATGCCGCTTCAACTGTTACCAAAGGAATGTCCGGACTTAGTATAGGACCCCTGGCCACCGACAACTACGGTGCCGCCAATGGATTTGACGGTATAATAGGAACTACAGCTACCCTGGCTTCGATCCCGCCGAAAATGCAGATCTGCCAGTCCATCGTGTTGCCAGTTTCTGTTCTCAGCTTTAATGCCAACTACACAGCGGCCAATACGGTTGACGTAAAATGGACCACAACGCACGAAATCGATGCGGATTATTATGAAGTGCAGAGAAGCGTTAACGGTGCACCGTTCGAACCGATCGGCCGCGTGGACGCCAGTCAGTCTTCTGATCCGATTCATGCCTATATATTCAACGACCAGCTCTACAATGTCAGCAGCGGGACGGTATATTATCAGCTGAGGATCGTGGACAAGGACGGCAAATTTGACTTCAGCAAGGTGGTGGCTGTGAAAATCGGTGAACCGGAGAAAGCAATTTCAGTCTATCCGAATCCGGTCGACAACCACGCTACACTCAACTTGTATACCGACAAGCCTGTAACCGGTGTGATCCGCCTCTTCGACAATGCCGGCAAGCAGATCTTTAACAGGCCTTTCAGCGCAGGCAGCGGAAGCAATTCGATTTCGATCGACCAGCTCGGCAATCTGGCCCGCGGCATCTATATCATCCAGGTGGTATACGATAACAACCTGTTCAATCAGAAACTCATTAAAAAATAGTTTTTAACCCTTAATACTCAACGCCATCATGGACCTCCATGATGGCGTTTTCATTTGTATATTTGCGCTCCCAAAAAGGAACGCATGAAAGTCATGAAATTCGGAGGCACTTCGGTAGGAAAACCGGAGCGCATGCAGGATGTGGCCGGGCTGATCACAACTGACGACGAGCGAAAGATCGTGGTGCTGAGCGCACTGAGCGGAACCACCAATGCCCTGGTAGAGATCGGGCAGTCGGCCGCAAAGTTTGAAAGGGAAAAGGCCGCCGCACAGATCGGAAAGCTCAACGATCACTATCATGCATTCATCGCGAACCTGCTGAGTTCGGACAAAGCACGCCAGCAGGCCCTGGCCATCGTGGACGAGCACTTCGATTTTCTGCGCATCATCCTGCGCATTTCTTTCAGCGAAGCGTTGAATAAGGACATCCTCGCCCAGGGTGAACTGCTCTCTACCAAACTGTTCAGTGTATTCCTGGAAGAAAAGGGAATAAAGCATGTACTGTTGCCCGCACTCGAATTCATGCGCATCGACGCGGAAGACGAGCCCCAGCTTGAGCTTATCCGCTCCAGGCTCACAGAGCTGCTGGCCAAATACCCCGATACGAAACTTTTCATTACGCAGGGCTATATCTGCCGCAATTCCAAAGGCGAAGTGGACAACCTCAAGAGGGGAGGAAGCGATTATACGGCTTCCCTTGTCGCCGCCGCCACCTATTCCACGGTTTGCGAGATCTGGACCGATATCGACGGCATGCACAACAACGACCCGCGCATAGTGAAAAAGACCATTCCCGTGGAAAGCCTCAGTTTCGACGAAGCCGCGGAGCTCGCTTATTTCGGCGCCAAGATCCTTCACCCTACCTGTATCTGGCCCACACAGCAGACCAATGTGCCCGTAAGGCTGCTTAATACCATGCAGCCCAACGCGCCGGGGACGGTGATACAGAAAAACGCCTCGCATTCAGGCGTGAAAGCCGTTGCTGCCAAAGACGGAATCATCGCCATCAATATCAAGAGCTCCCGGATGCTGCTTGCCTACGGATTCCTGCGCAAAATCTTCGAGGTATTCGAAAAATATAAAACGCCGATCGACATGGTGACGACCTCCGAAGTGGCCGTCTCCGTAACCATCGACAACGACAGCCAGCTCGGACAGATCATCCGCGAACTCGAGCCTTTCGGGACGACCGAAGTGGAACCCGGACAAACCATCGTGTCCATCGTCGGCAACGAGATCGCAGAAACCCGCGACGTGCTCAACAAGCTCTTCGAAGGCCTTTCCGATATTCCCGTACGCATGGTCAGCTACGGAGGAAGCAAACACAATGTGTCGGTGCTCATCCCTTCCTCTTTTAAGAACCAGACCCTGCAAAGCCTGAATAAAGAATTGTTTGGATTGGAATGATCACTTCCCAATGATCATTTTCTCCAGCTCGGCATCCCGCTGGTACACGTCATCCCTGAACTGTATCCTTCCCCGGTTGTCCACAAAGGCCGTGAAGTATCCGATATACACGGGCACCGGATTTTTCAGCGTCACATATTTCTCCACGCCACTATGCATGGCCTTATTGATCTTCTGTGGGGTCCAGGAAGAATCATCTTTCAGTAGATAATCAGCAAGTTTGGCCGGCTCGGCAAGCCGGATGCATCCGTGGCTGAAGGCTCGTGTTGAAGCGTTAAAGAGACTTTTTGCCGGTGAATCGTGCAGGTAGATATTATATGAATTGGGGAAGAGGAATTTCACCAGGCCAAGCGAATTTTTTGGTCCGGGTTTCTGCCTTACCGTGTTGCCGTTCCATTCCATATTGTTCCTCGAAAGATAATTCGGATCCTTTTTGATTGCCGGAAGAATTTCTTTTTTCAAAATGGAATTCGGAACATTCCAGTACGGACTGAATACAATGTACTTGAGGTTACCGGAAAACAATACGGTTTTGTGCATGTCCTGCCCCACGACCACATTCATACGGAAGGTAACAGTATCGTCATCGTAAGCATAGAGGCTGAATGAAGGCACATTGATGAGCAGAAAATGCTTCGCGATGTTCAGCGGTATCCAGCGCATCCTTTCCATGTTGACGATAAGGCGGATGATCAGTACGGAAAGGGGCAAATTGATATTTTTCATAAACGCCGCGCTCAGCTTCCCGTCCACAGGAAGTCCGTAGCGCTGCTGAAAAGAGCGGATGCCGGCAGCCAGCGAAGTATCATAGACCGGGCTTCCCGAATCGGTGTCAAGGTCGCCGAAAAGAAAAAGTCGTTTTCTTATCGCACGGACGACTTCCGCAGAATCTCCCGGCTTCAACGCATTTTGTGGTGAAGCGATTACAGGCCAGTTACCTGCGCTGTCGAGTTTTCGGTATTTCTGGAGCTCCGATTTAAGAAGGATATACTGGCGGTTGCTGTAATTGTCAGCGAAAAGCGGGGCCGCGGTATCGCGGATGAGCGAGTCGGTGATATAAGGCAGGTTGAGCCTTTTTCTTGGCAGGTACCATTGCAGCTTGGTCGTCTCGTTTTCTGAAATGCCGTTCCATACCTTGTCGGCATAGTATAGGTAGCCGGCCGTGAGCATCACTTCCAGCGTGGTGTCTGCGCCGCTTCTCGCTACCGGATCGTGAACCAGGCTGTCAAGCTCTTTCATGTAAGGCGGCGGGGTCTGAATCCCTTCCACCGCGAGGTTGTTAAGGCGGTTGCACAGATTCTCCGCCTGTTCAGAAAGTTTGCTGCTGTCGTACCAGGCAAAGCGAAACTGGCGGTAACCGTAAAACTGCAATACATCGCTCCGGTAAGGATTCAGCAGGGGATAATTATCGAAGAAGCGGGTGACCTGTGCGCTGTCTGTAAACATCAGCCGCTGGTCTACGAATGAACCCCTGACCGGATTTTCTTTTTCCGGAAGGGTATCTGACGAAGGAGCAGCACGGCCGGAATCCGGGACTACAGTATTAGACCTGGTGCTTTCCTGGCCGCAGCCTGCGAGAAGGCCAGGCAGCATAAGAACTAAATAAAAAAAGGACCGGAAACCGCTCAATAGATAACTCGGGAACCTCATGCTATGTGTTCTTCGCAAAAAAAATCCTTTCGCGGAAACGAAAGGATTGTTAAGCCAATACTATATGAAGATTTTAATAATCCTTATCGTATCCGCCACCGCCACCACGGCTGTATCCGCCTTTCTTGTATCCGCCACCACCGCCGGAGCCGCCGCCGCCATAAGGTTTTTTCTTGTAGCCACCGCCACCGCCGCCCTGTTGCTTGGGCTGGGATTCGTTGACGATGATCTTACGACCCATCACTTCGGAATCGTAGAGAGCGGTGATCGCTGCCTGCGCTTCGGTGTCATTTTCCATTTCCACGAAGCCGAAACCCTTGCTGCGCCCGGACACTTTGTCCTTGACGATTTTAGCTGAGCCCACTGCGCCGTGTTGTTCAAAAAGGCTTCTGAGTTCCTCATCGGTCATTTGCCAGGAGAGGTTGCCAACATAAATGTTCATTGTGCTGAAAATTAAAAATGTAAAAACGATGCTCGGTTTCTTAGCTACAATAAACTGAGGTACTATCGAAAAAAATGGCACCGGTCCGGCTTACTAACTAGAAGAACAGAGTGTATGTAAAGATAGGATTTTTTGGAAATCACAAAATTTCCAAAATCCGGGCGTGCGGCGCCTGAATCCCAAGCTGTGTAGCAGTTTCCGGTCACCCCCGGGGCGTTTCGAAAGGGGCAGGCAATAAAAAAACCCTTCCGTCTCCGGAAGGGTTTTCAGTCTTGTTGAGAAACCTATTCTGCAGTGACTTCAAACTCTACTTCAGTCTCGTTACCGTGACCGAAATCGACCTTTGCCTTGTAGGAACCCAGTTCTTTCACTTCGGAAAGAATATGGATCCTGCGGCGGTCAATTTCGTAACCCTTCTGATCGCGGATGGCACGGGCCAGCTGCACAGAGGTTACGCTACCGAAGATCTTCCCGCTGGTACCGGTCTTTGCACCGATCTTCAACGGAGCTCCTTTCAGCACTTCGATCACCTGGTTTACTTCAGCGAGCAGCTTTTCTTCTTTCTTTTTCTGCTGCTTCATCTTTTCTTCCAGCTGCTTCAGGTTTGAAGGACTGGCCTCGATGGCCTTCTTCTGCGGAATCAGGTAGTTACGTGCATAACCGTTCTTTACGCTCACTTTCTCATGTGCCGCGCCCAGGTTATCCACGTCCTGAATCAAAATGATTTCCATTTGAATGTATTTGTCCGTCACCCGCCATGAGCGGAGAACGAAGGTTGATTATTTAAACAGATCCGTTACATAAGGCAGGATCGCCATTTGTCTGGCTTTCTTGATCGCGTCGGCCACCTTGCGCTGGTATTTCAGCGAGTTGCCGGTGATGCGCCTTGGAAGCATCTTGCCCTGTTCGTTCAGAAATTTCTTGAGGAATTCAGCGTCCTTGTAATCCACATAGCGGATATGGTATTTCTTGAAACGGCAGAATTTCTTGGCCCTTTGCTGGGTCTTGATCGCGGTCAGATACTTAATCTCGTTTGATTTTGCCATTTTATACCTCCGCTTTTTCAGTTCCTGTAGCTACGCCGCTTCTCTTACGGGCATTGTACTCGACGGCGTATTTATCGAGTCTGGTGACCATGAAACGTAACACGGTTTCGTCGCGGAGAATCTGAATCTTCAGTTTCTCAATGAAGTCGGATGGCGTAGTAAATTCCGTTACCCAGTATAAACCAGTGGTTTTTTTCTGGATGGGATACGCCAGTGATTTAAGACCCCAGGGATTTTCGTGCACCACTTTACCGCCGTTTTCTTTAACGAAGGCAGTGAATTTGTTCTGGGCGGCTTTAAAGTCCTCCTCAGACAGCACAGGGGTAAAAATCACCATCATTTCATAATTGTTCATTTCCCTGTTTTTGTTTTTAAATAAATGGGTTGCAAAAGTAGGTATTTTTTGGCAAAAATGGCAATTATCGTTGGTGGCTCAGCTAAGTCTGTCGTTGGCCGTCGGCCGTGGGCCGCAGGCCGTTTGCCGTGTATCTTTAATCTGAATCTCGCTGTCAACCATCATCCGTCAACCGTTAACCGTCAACCTTCCCGGCCAACGGCTAACGGCCCACGGCCAACGATCCCGTCAACTGTCTCCGGCCAACGGCCAACGAACCCGTCAACCGTCAACCGTCAACCGTCTCCGGCCAACGGCCCACGGCCAACGAACCCGTCATCCTGTCAGCACTTCCTCCATGGCACTTTCTTTGAGCCGGAGGGCTAAAAAAACAGCCATGCAGAAAGGAAGTATCCGGGTGCAGACCGAAAACATCTTTCCCATCATCAAGAAATTCCTGTACAGTGATCATGAAATTTTCCTTAGAGAGCTGATTAGCAACGCTGTAGATGCGTGCCAGAAACTGAAGACCCTCTCTTCCCTGGGCGAAGCCAAGGGCGAGATCGGGGATCTGGCCATCCGCGTGAAGCTCGACAAAGCCGCCAAAACGATCACGATCTCCGACCAGGGTATCGGGATGACAGGCGAAGAAGTGGACAAATACCTCAACCAGGTCGCCCTTTCAGGCGCCGAAGAGTTCGTAAATAAATATAAAGGCCAGAACGAAAATGCCATTATTGGCAAATTCGGACTCGGTTTCTACTCAGCCTTCATGGTCAGCAGCAAGGTGGAAGTGGTTACCAAGTCCTACCGCGACGACCAGCCGGCCGTAAAATGGGAATGCGACGGCAGTCCTGAATTCACCCTTGAACCCGCCACCCGCGAAGAAAGGGGCACAGACGTGATCCTCCATATCGCCGACGACAGCGCCGAATTCCTGGACGAAGGCCGGATCAGCAGCATTCTCAATAAATTCTGCCGCTTCCTGCCCATCCCCGTTTTCTTCGAAGAAAAACAAATCAACAATACCCGGCCCGCCTGGACGCGCAAGCCTTCCGAACTGACGCCCCAGGATTACCAGGATTTTTATAAGGAATTATATCCTTTCAATGAAGCCCCGCTTTTCTGGATCCACCTCAACGTGGACTATCCCTTTAATCTGACCGGCATTCTCTACTTCCCGAAAATCAAACAGAGCTACGAGATCCAGAAAGACAAGATCCAGCTATACAGCAACCAGGTTTTTGTTACGGATGAAGTAAAAGACATTGTCCCCGAATTCCTGATGCTGCTGCAGGGCGTGATCGACAGCCCGGATATCCCGCTCAACGTGAGCCGCAGCTACCTGCAGGGAGATCCGAACGTAAAAAAGATCAACAACCATATCACGAAAAAAGTCGCCGATAAACTCGACGAGATTTTTACGAAGGAAAGAAAGGAATACGAAGAAAAATGGGAAAGCCTTGGCCTCTTCGTGAAGTATGGCATGATGACCGACGACAAATTCCTCGAGAAAGCCAACAAGTTCCATATCATGGAAGACGCGGACGCATCACGTTTTTATACGCTGGATGAATACCGCACGACTACTGAAGCGCTGCAGACTAACAAGGATGGTAAACTCGTGATCATCTATACCAGCAATCCCGTACAGCAGGACGGTTATATCCGTGCCGCGCAGAACAGGGGATTTAAAGTAGTGAAGCTCGAGACCCTGGTGGACGCCGGCTTTATCAACCAGATGGAAATGAAATGGGATAAGGTTCATTTCACCCGCGTCGACAGTGAGGTAGTGGACAATCTCATTGATAAAAAAGATTCCGCCGAAACAGTATTGAACCAGGAAGAAACGGAAAAACTGAAATCACTGTTCGCGGTCGAAATTCCCGCGCTGCAGGTGAACGTGGAAGTGAAGGGAATGAGCCCCGATGATATGCCCGTGATCGCTACGAGACCGGAATTCATGCGCCGCATGAAGGACATGGCCGCGCTGAACGGCGGTATGGGCGCTTTCTATGCCAGCATGCCCGACGAAGTAATGCTTACGGTAAATGGTAACCACCATGTATACCCGAAGATCCTTGCTGAAACGGATTCAGAAAAGCAGCAGAAGATGGCAAGGAACCTGGCAGACCTCGCCCTGTTGAGCCAGGGGCTGCTGAAGGGGGCAGAACTTACACACTTCATCGAGCGCAGTATTGAACTGATGGAGTCTAAGGAAAAGAGCCGGATCATCGTCGAAAGTTAATACACGGTTAATGTCGTGTTTTTACAACGCGTCCGCTTAAGTTTTTATGATCCCGTTCTAATTTAAGTGATCCGCTTCACGATAATATGATTCCGTTCTACTTTAAGTGTTCCGTTTCACGGTAATATGATGCCGTTTTACTGGATCGTTTCACGATAATATAATCCCTTCCACGGGATTCGGGCAGCCCGGTAACATGCCGGGCTGTTTTATTCCGCGGCTTTAATATCGCAGATTTTCAATTGCAGCGATTTCTCGCCGTTCCATTCGTTCAGATCAAGCGTAAAGGCTATGTCGAATGGCTTCCCGCTTTTCACGACGGGCATTTTATCTGCCATATTAAAAGCGATGCCGGAAAAAAGCACATCGTCCTGCCGCAGCTGAAGCCGCAGGTGTTTTTCTTTAAGAATTCTCGAAAAACCGGTGTCGGAAACCCCGCGCGAAATAAAAACGGGTTTTGGGTTTTCAGGACCGAATGGCTCCATCTGTGCAATGATCCGTTGCGTGGAAAAATCGAGTTCGCTGAACCTGGCCACCGCATCCACTTCTTGTTCCGGTATGAGAAATTCGGGCAGGATGGAGGCCGAAACCACTTCTTCGAATTTGCGGCTGAAGGGTTCGATATTTTCCGTTGTCAGGGTCATGCCCGCCGCGGCGAAATGACCTCCGTATCCCACGAGGTATTCGCGGCATGCATGCAGCGCTTCGTAAAGATTGAAACCGGGAACGCTGCGTGCGCTGCCGGAAGCAAACTCACCACTCTTTGTCAGCACGATGGTCGGCCGGTAATATTTTTCGATTAGTCGCGAAGCAACGATCCCCACAACGCCCTTATGCCAGTGTGAACGAAAGACAACTGTGGTTTTTCGTATGCGCATCGCTTCATCTCCGTCGATCAGCGCCAGGGCTTCTTCGGTAATGCTTGAATCCGCTTCTTTGCGGTCAGAATTATCCGAATGCAGCAGGCTGGCGTAGAGTTGTGCTTCCTGGTAAGTGGATGCCACAAACATCAGCACGGCTTTGCGCGCGTCGTCCATGCGGCCGGCGGCATTCACTCGGGGTGCGATGGTGAACACGAGGGAAGTAATGGAAGCCGGTGAAGACAATCCGCTCAGCACCATCAGTGCACGGATGCCGGCATTTGGATTCGTATTTATTTTTTCCAGGCCCAGGTAGCAGAGCGTGCGGTTCTCGCCCGTCATCGGTACGATATCCGCGGCGATGGCGATGGCTACCAGGTCGATCCAGCCCAGGTAGACTTCTTCGGGCAGGTGAAGGCGCATACAGATGGCCGTGATGAGCTTAAAGGCAACGCCGCATCCGCAAAGTTCTTTATAGGGGTAATCGCAACCTGGTTGTTTGGGATTTAAAATTGCCACTGCAGCCGGGAGTACGGGATCGGGCAGGTGATGATCACAGATGATAAAATCGATCCCTGCTTCGGCGGCATATTGCACGAGCCCGGAAGATTTTATGCCGCAGTCAACCGATATGATGAGGCTGAATTTATTTTCGATGGCGAAGTCAATACCCGCTTTAGAAACGCCATAACCTTCGCGGTGCCGGTGGGGGATATAAAATTCAATAAGCGCAGGATCGGAAATTTTGCAAAGGAACTGGTACATCATCGCAACGGAGCTGGTACCATCCACATCATAATCGCCGAAGACGAGCACTTTTTCTTTCTGTTCCGCTGCGCGAAGGATTCGTTCAACGGCCCTGTCCATGTCTTTCATGAGCATGGGATCGAGCAGGAGCGAAGCGTTTGGACGGAAATAATCACGGGCCGCATCAAAACTTTCAATACCCCTTGCCACCAGGACCCTTGATAACAGGGGCTGTATTTTTAGTGCTTCCGACAGGGCCTGCACCCTGTCTTCATCCGCCCTCTTTATCTTCCATCTCTTTTCCATGTTCTTGTTCTGGTTAATGGTGTATGGTTTATGGTGTATGGTATATACTATGTGATTAACGGTACTTTAATCAACCAGCCATTAACCATAAACCATATACCATAAACCATCCACCCTAATAGCTTCTGTCCGTCGTAAACCTCACGAGTTCCTCCATGGCGCGGCGAACCTCGCTGTCTTCGAATTCGTAGAGAATGCGGAGGGCTTCGTCGCGGAACGCAAGCATTTTTTCCTGCGCGTACAGGATGCCGCCGCATTCCACTACTTTGGAAATAACATATTTGATCTTTGCCGGGTTGCGGTTTTGATTCCTTATTATATAGATCAGTTCCCGGCGAAGGGATTTGTCTGCTTTGTTCAGGGTGTGGATCAGCGGCAGGGTCAGTTTCTTTTCTTTCAGGTCGTTACCTGAAGGTTTTCCCGTCTTTCCGTCGCCATAGTCGAAAAGATCGTCCTTGATCTGAAAAGCCACGCCAACGGCTTCGCCGAACCGGGCGAGTCGGTCGGTTACTGCTTCGTTCCCACTGGTGGAAAAAGCGCCTGCAGCACAGGAGGAAGCCAGGAGGGAGGCCGTTTTATTACGAATGATCTCGAAATAGACCGGTTCCTCCAGGTTTAGCGTCCTGGATTTTTCTATCTGGAGGAGTTCTCCCTCACTCATTCTGCGCACGGCGCCGGAAAGCAACTGTAAAATTCTGAAATCGTTGTGGTCCAAAGAAAGGAGTAATCCCTTGGCCAGCAGGTAGTCACCCACCAATACGGAGATCTTGTTTTTCCATAAAGCATAGGTAGAAAAAAACCCTCTTCTTTCGAGGGATTCATCCACTACATCGTCGTGAACAAGCGTAGCAGTGTGCAGAAGTTCTACAAGTGAGGCTGCCCGGTAGGTTGACTCGTTAACGGGGCCGCACAACCGGGCGGAAAGGAAGACAAACATGGGCCTCAGCTGCTTACCCTTGCGGTTGACAATAAACCGCATAATCCTGTCCAGGAGCGGGGTCTGTGACTTTACCGCTTCCCTGAATTTTATCTCAAAGACCGCTAATTCCTCTTTCAATAATGACTGGGCTAACTGCATATGATGACCGCCAAATTACTATTTTATCCAACCGTGGGAATAATTCATGGCACAACTCTGGATGAATTGGTAATATTCTCCACAAATCTGTGGTTTCCAATTTCTTTAGCCCAAAAAAATTTGCAAATTAAGGCGTATCTTATATTTTTGCTAAAGTGTTGAATTGTTTTTAGTCACGTAATCACTACAAACTTCAGTTTATGATATGGAAAAAGTACGCCGTACTTGCCGGGTTCCTGCTGGCATTATTATCAGTTGGATATGCTCAGGAAAGTGCGAGCAGCTATGACATACGTGATTCCTCTCTCATCCCGGCCAAAAGAATCCCGCAGCACAACGAATTTCTCAACAATGCTTATCCTTTCCCTGCCCTGCCCCGGAACATGTATGAAATTGGGGTAAAAGGAGGATTGTCGACTGTGTCGGGCGATGTTCGTGCCTGGCTTCCTACCTGGGGTTTTGGAGTTCATGTAAGAAAAGCCCTCGGTTATACTTTCTCACTTCGTCTGGAATACGACTACATGGTGGCAAAAGGTCTGAACTGGGAACCTTCCTATTATGGATATGCCGCTAATACCGTGCTGAAACAAATTTATACTGCAGGTACACAGCCGGTGTTTTACAATTACCGGACAACGATCCAGGAAGTCAGTATACAGGGTGTCGCCACACTCAACAATATCCGCTTTCACAAA
>Ga0207645_10001670_pt1 | contig 18048 bp, 18 predicted proteins | sample KBSM53metaG_FD_184331 | JGI IMG/M metagenome (GOLD analysis project Ga0207645, IMG submission 184331) | Miscanthus rhizosphere microbial communities from Kellogg Biological Station, Michigan, USA - KBS M5-3 metaG (SPAdes) (version 2) | ecosystem: Host-associated > Plants > Roots > Rhizosphere >...
CATCTCGTGATAGAAGTCGTTGCCCTCGCGGGTGCGCTCGCCGACGCCGGCGAACACCGACAGGCCCGAGTGCGCCTTCGCGATGTTGTTGATCAGCTCCATCATGTTGACGGTCTTGCCGACGCCGGCGCCGCCGAACAGGCCGACCTTGCCGCCCTTCGCGAACGGGCACACCAGGTCGATCACCTTGATGCCGGTCTCGAGCAGGTCTTGCGACGGGCTGAGCTCGTCGTAGGCCGGCGGCTTGCGGTGGATCGACATCGTCAGGTCTTGCGAGACCGGGCCGCGCTCGTCGATCGGGCGACCGAGCACGTCCATGATGCGGCCGAGCGTCGCGCGCCCGACCGGCACCGAGATCGGCTTGTCGGTGTTGCTGACCATCAGGCCGCGGCGCAGGCCGTCTGACGAGCCCAGCGCGATCGTGCGCACGATGCCGTCGCCGAGCTGCTGCTGGACTTCGAGCGTCAGCTCGCCGCCTTCGAGCTTGAGCGCGTCGTAGACCTTGGGCATCGCGTCGCGCGGGAACTCGACGTCCACCACCGCGCCGATGCACTGAACAATTTTGCCGTCAGCCATGTTCGTATCCTTGTTGAATCAATATTGCCTCAGACCGCGGCCGCACCGGCGACGATCTCGGAGAGTTCTTTGGTGATCGCCGCCTGGCGCGTGCGGTTGTAGATGAGCTTCAGCTCGGCGATCAGGTTGCCGGCGTTGTCGGTCGCTGCCTTCATCGCGACCATGCGCGCCGAATGCTCCGACGCCATGTTCTCGGCCACCGCCTGGAACACCAGCGCCTCGGTGTAGCGCACCAGCAGTTCATCGATCACGGTCGCGGCATCGGGCTCGTAGATGTAGTCCCAGCCGTGCTCGCCCTTGTCGGCGGTCATCGACTCGGCCGGCAGCGGCAGCAGCTGCTGCACCACCGGCTCCTGCTTGATCGTGTTGATGAAGCGCGTGTAGCACAGGTACACCGCCGAGAGCTGGCCCGCCGCATAGGCGTCGAGCAGCACCTTGACCGGGCCGATCAACTTCTCGAGCGAGGGCTTGTCACCGAGATGCGTGACATGCGAGACCACCGGTGCGCCGATGCGGTTCAGGAAGCCCCAGCCCTTGTTGCCGATCGCCACCGCTTCGCTCTTCTGGCCCGAGGCCTCGACTTCCTTGAGCTTGTTGGTGACGGCGCGCAGCACGTTGGTGTTCAGGCCGCCGCACAAGCCCTTGTCGGTCGTGACCAGGATGAAGCCGACCTTCTTGGCCGACGCATTGGTGACCATGAACGGGTGCTTGTACTCGGGCGTGGCAGTGGCCAGGTTCGCCGCGAGGTTGCGGATCTTGTCGGCGTACGGCCGCGCCGCGCGCATGCGCTCCTGCGCCTTGCGCATCTTCGCGACCGAGACCATCTCCATGGCCTTGGTGATCTTCTTCGTGTTCTCGAAGCTCTTGATCTTGCCGCGTATCTCTTTGCCTGCTGCCATGCATGCGCTCCCAGGTTGAAGTCGTCAGAAGGCGATCAGGCGAAGGATTTCTTGAACGCGGTGATGGCGGTCGTCAGCTCGGCTTCGGCATCCTTGTCGAGCGCCTTGCTGTCTTCGACCTTCTTCAGCAGCGCGGCGTGGCTGGTCTTCAGGTGCGTGTGCAGGCCGTGCTCGAACGCCAGGATCTTCTTGACGTCGACGTCGTCCATGAAGCCCTTGTTGACCGCGAACAGGGTCGCGCCCATCAGGCTGATCGACTGCGGCGAATACTGGTTCTGCTTCAGCAGTTCGGTCACGCGCGCGCCACGGTCGAGCTGCTTGCGGGTCGCTTCGTCGAGGTCGGAGGCAAACTGCGCGAACGCCGCCAGCTCACGGTACTGCGCCAGGTCGGTACGGATGCCGCCCGACTGGCCCTTGATGACCTTGGTCTGCGCCGACGAACCGACGCGCGACACCGAGATACCGGCGTTGATCGCCGGGCGGATGCCGGCGTTGAACAGCGAGGTCTCGAGGAAGATCTGGCCGTCGGTGATCGAGATCACGTTGGTCGGCACGAACGCCGACACGTCGCCGGCCTGCGTCTCGATGATCGGCAGCGCGGTCAGCGAGCCGGTCTTGCCCTTGACTTCGCCCTTGGTGAAGGCTTCGACGTAGTCGGCGTTGACGCGCGCGGCGCGCTCGAGCAGACGCGAGTGGAGATAGAACACATCGCCCGGATACGCTTCGCGGCCCGGCGGGCGGCGCAGCAGCAGCGAGACCTGGCGGTACGCGACGGCCTGCTTGGACAGGTCGTCGTAGACGATCAGCGCGTCTTCGCCACGGTCGCGGAAGTACTCGCCCATCGTGCAGCCCGAGTAGGCCGACACGTACTGCATCGCGGCCGATTCGGCGGCGGTGGCGGCGACGACGATGGTGTATTCCATCGCGCCGTTGGCTTCGAGCGCGCGCACCACGTTCTTGACCGACGACGCCTTCTGGCCGATCGCGACGTAGATGCAGGTCATGTTCTGACCCTTCTGGTTGATGATCGCGTCGATCGCCACCGCGGTCTTGCCGGTCTGGCGGTCGCCGATGATCAGCTCGCGCTGGCCACGGCCGATCGGCACCATCGAGTCGATCGACTTCAGGCCGGTCTGCATCGGCTGGTCGACCGACTTGCGCGCGATCACGCCGGGTGCGATCTTCTCGATCGGCATCGACAGCTTGGCGTTGACCGGGCCCTTGCCGTCGATCGGCTGGCCGAGGGCATTGACGACGCGGCCCTTCAGCTCGGGGCCGACCGGCACCTCGAGGATGCGGCCGGTGCACTTGACCACGTCGCCTTCGGAGATGTGCTCGTACTCACCCAGAATCACCGAGCCGACCGAGTCGCGCTCGAGGTTCAGCGCCAGGCCGAAGGTCGGCGTGCCGTCGGGCGTGGCCGGGAACTCCAGCATTTCGCCCTGCATCGCGTCCGACAGGCCGTGGATGCGGCAAATGCCGTCGGTCACCGACACCACCGTGCCCTGGTTGCGGATGTCGGTCGTCGGGCCGAGGCCCTCGATGCGGCTCTTGATGAGTTCGGAAATTTCTGCGGGATTCAGGTTCATGGTGTCTCCAGTGTCAGGAGTCTCTCCGAGAGACGATCAAGGCATCACGCCGTGAGCGCCGCCTTCATTTGTTCGAGGCGCGCCTTCACCGAGGTGTCGAGCACCTCGTCGCCGACGACCACGCGAATGCCGCCGATCAGCCCGGGCTGCACCTGCACCGCGGCGTTGAGCTTGCGCTTGAAGCGCTTCTCGAGCGAGGTAACCACATCGGCCAGCTGCGCCGGCTCGATCGGGAACGCGCTGTAGACGACCGCATCGGACACGCCCGAGCGCTCGTTCACCAGCAGCTTGAACTGCGCCGCGATCTCGGGCAGCACGCTCAGGCGGCCGTTGTCGATCACGGTGCGCAACAGGTTCTTCGATGCATCCGACAGCGGTGTCTTGACGACCGCGGTCATCACATCGAAGACCTGTGCGGCACCCGACGCCGGCGCATCGGCGAACTGGCGCAGCTGCGGGTTCGCGGCGACGGCCGCCAGCGCGTCGAGTTCGGCGCTGGCCTGCTTCAGGTCGCCCTTGGCAGCGACCTGGAACAGCGCATCGGCATACGGCCGGGCAAGGGTGGCAAGCTCGGCCATGTCAGGACTCCTGAGAGGCCTGCGCCCCCACGGCGTGAAGCGAACAAAGGTGAGCGTGAGCGCACATGGTCACAGCTCGGTCTTCAGCTGCGACAGCAGGTCGGCGTGCACGCCGGCGTTGACTTCCTTGCGCAGGATCTGCTCGGCGCCCTTGACGGCGAGCGCGGCGACCTGGTCGCGCAAGGCTTCACGCACCTTGATCGCTTCCTGCTCGGCCTCGGCCTTGGCGGCCGCGATGATCTTCGCGCCTTCTTCGGTCGCGCGGCTCTTGGCCTCTTCGATCATCGACTGCGCCAGGCGCTCGGCATCGGCCAGGCGCTGCGTGGCATCCTTGCGGGCGCTCGACAGCTGCTCTTCGGCACGCTTGTTGGCGTTGCTCAACTCGGCCTTGGCCTTGTCGGCAGCCGACAGGCCGTCGGCCACTTTCTTGATGCGCTCGTCAAGTGCCGCCTGGATCGGCGGCACCAGGAACTTCATCGTGACGAGCACCAGAAGTGCCAGCACGATCATCTGTGCAAACAGGGTTGCGTTCAGGCTCACGGCAACGCCTTTCTACGGCTGAGGTTGATCGGCTGCGACGCGCTTACTTCAGCACGAACGGGTTGGCGAACGCGAACATCATCGCGATACCAACACCGATCAGGAACGACGCGTCGATCAGGCCGGCGAGCAGGAACATCTTGGTCTGCAGCTCGTTCATCAGCTCGGGCTGACGGGCGGCCGATTCGAGGTATTTGCTGCCCATGATGCCGATGCCGATGCAGGCACCGATGGCGCCGAGGCCAATGATCAGACCAGCGGCGAGAGCGACAAAACCGAGAACGTGTTCCATGTTGACTCCAGTGGGGAAAGAAAAGTTGTGGTTGTGGGACGGAAAGAAAAACGGGGCGAGAAGGCGCGGGCGAATCCGGCTCAGTGGTGGTCGTGCGCCTGGCCGACATACACCAGCGTCAGCATCATGAAGATGAACGCCTGCAGCGCGACGATCAGGATGTGGAACAGGATCCAGCCGGTGCCGGCGAGCACATGGGCGATCCACAGCACGACGCCGGTGGCCGAACCGAAGCCCACCGCGCCCAGCAGCGCGATCAGCATGAACACCAGTTCGCCGGCGTACATGTTGCCGAACAACCGCATGCCGTGCGACACGGTCTTCGCGGTGAACTCGATCATCTGGAACAGGAAGTTGAACGGGTACAGCGCCCAGTGGTTGCCGAACGGCGCGGCGACCAGCTCGTGCGCCCAGCCGCCCAGGCCCTTGATCTTGATGTTGTAGTAGATGCAGATCAACAGCACGCTGATCGACAGGCCGAGCGTGGTCGACAGGTCGGCGGTCGGCACGACGCGCAGATAGGCATGGTGGGTGTCGTGGCCGGCGAGGCCGAAGATCCACGCCCAGATGCGCGGCAGCAGGTCGACCGGCAGGAAGTCCATGGCATTCATCAGGAAGATCCAGACGAACACCGTCAGCGCGAGCGGCACGACGAACTTGCGCGATGCCGCGTTGTGCACGATCGACTTGGCCTGGTTGTCGACCATCTCGAACAGGAACTCGACCGCTGCCTGGGTGCGCGTCGGCACGCCGGCGGTCGCGCGCTTCGAGACGCGCCAGATGAACAGCAGGCCCAGCACGCCGACGAAGATCGACCAGAACACGCTGTCGAGGTTGATCACCGAGAAATCGATGATGCCGTTCTGCTCGTGCGTGCGCAGGTGCGTCAGGTGGTGGCCGATGTATTCACCGGGGGTTGGTCCAGCGTGTTCAGCAGTGCTTGCTTCGGCGGCCATGGTCGAATCAGACTCTCTGTATTGTTTCTGTCACCACCGGCTTGCGCCGCCACAGCAGCGCCAGCCAGTTCATCTTCATGCACACAATCATCGCCACCAGCAGTGCTGGCCAGCTGAGATCGGGCACGACCCGCGGCGCCGCCAACAACATCGCGACCGCCACGCCAATCTTCACCATCTCCCAGAACATGAACCGGAACACGGCAGCACCTGCTGCGCCCGGAATGCCACTGAGATTTCTGGTCATGCCGCGCGCCAGCAAGGCACTCGGCACGACGACAGCCGCCGCACCATAGAGTGCCGACCAGGCTGCCCCGCCGCGCTGCGTGATGGCCCAGACCGCGGCGCAGCACACCAGCCCAGCCACGGCTTGAACCGCGACCAGCCGCCACGGCGACAGCGGCGGGTTGTTGTTCCTCCAGGCCTGGGCTTCTTCCTTGGTCCAGGGCCTGATCGTTTCCTGCTCGGCCCCGTCTTCAGGCGCTGCACCGTGGTCGATCGTGTCAATCATGGTGTAGCGAAGGGTCGCGAGCAGCAAAGCCTCGGAATTATATGGGGAAACCCCGAGTGCTCCGAAACCGCCAAGCTGAAGCGTCGTCAATGCCGCAACACTGCCAAACGGTCTGCCGGCATCATCGCGGCGCCGGCTTTCAGCACGATTACAGCGTCACGCCGCGAAGTTCACCGGCAGGCCCGGCACGTCAACATCGAGCGCGAGCACGCAGCCGGCCCAGGGTTGCGCGAGCAATTCGGCCACGGGCCGGTTGTCGCGTGCGGTCGTGATGTACAAGGTCTTCAGATCCGCACCGCCGAAGCACGGCATCGTCGGGCAGCGCACCGGCAGTTCGACCTCGCGCAGCAACTCACCGTCGGGCGACAGGCGCAGCAGGCGCTGGCCTTCGAACATCGCGACCCAGTAAGCGCCCTCGGCATCGACCGCGGCGCCATCGGGGCGGCCGCCGTACCCGACGAGCGAATCGCCCTGCTTGACCGGGAAGCTCGCGAACACGCGCCGGCCGCTGAGCGTGCCGTCGGCGGGGTCGAAATCGGCCGCATAGATCGTGTGCGCGCGCGTATCGCTCCAGTACATCGTGCGACCGTTCGGGCTCCAGGCCAGCCCGTTCACGGTCGTGAACCCTTTCGCGCGCGTTTGCAGTTCGCCCTGCGCGAAGCAGTGCAGCGCGGCCAGCGCCGGCGTGCGCGGCTCGTAGATCGTGCCGACCCAGAAGCGGCCCTGCGGGTCGCATTTGCCGTCGTTGAAGCGCTCGTGCGCCGGGTCGTAGGGCGCCCTGGCGGCGCGCTGGCGCTCGCCGTTGCTCGGATCGAAATGCCACAGCCCGTCGCGCATCGCGAGCAACAGCATGCCGTTCAGGCACGGCGCGAGACTCGCGACCTCGGTGTCGAACTCCCAGTGGCTCAGTTCGCCGCTGGCCGGATCGAAGCGCTGCAACCGACGCGCCGGGATGTCGCAGTAATAGAGCGCGCGTTCGCGCGGGTGCCAGACCGGCGATTCGCCGAGCAGTGCCGCGGCACCGACGGCCAGCCGCACGTCGCCGAGCTCGCCCATCAGACCACCGCCACCTCGAGCGTCATCGAGGCCTCGAAGGTCTCGCCGGGCGCCAAGCTGCGCAGCCCGTGGGCGGTCGGGTCGGCCATGTGGATCGCGTTCGAGACATGGCTGACGGGCTCGACGCAGAAATAGTCGCGATCCTGCGGTGTGAACACGACCAGGTACGGCAGCGATGAACTCAGCTGGAGCGAGAACTTCTCGTCGCGGATGCGCGCCGGGCCGCGCCAGCCTTCGAAGCAGTTGTCGTAGTCGAGGTGCGAGACATCGCTGTCGATGCCGGGCTGCGCGACCTTGCGCACCGGCAGCTGGGTCGCGTCCGAATCCCAGCGGTCCGACAGCTCGATGTGCAATCGGCTGCGCGCACGCTTCGGGAAGTACGGGTGCCAGCCCAGGCCGACCGGCTGCGCGGTCTCGGCGGTGTTCGTGAACACCATCTGCACGCTCATCGAGTGCGGCGTCAGCGTGAAGTACTGCGTCGCCTCGAACGCGAACGGCCAGTCGGCGTCGCCGCCATGGCGCAGCCGCAGCACGACCTCGAGCGCGCTGCTCGAGACGATCTCCCAGGGCCTGAGCCAGCCGACGCCATGCAGCGAATGCGGGTTGTCGCCGTAGTTGGGCCGGGTCGTGTAGTCCTGCCCCTTCCAGCGGAACTTGCGGTAGCCCAGCCGGTTGGAGTACGGCACCAGCGGATAGGCGCCCGACGGCCGCGACGCGCTCAGCGCCGCCGGATCCGCCGAGCGCAGGATCGGGGTGTCGCGGTGCCACAGGCCGGCGATGCAGCCGCCGAGATCGGGGCGCAATGCGAGGCGCAATGCGCCGGCGTGCAATTCGAACAATGCCTTCGACGATGCAGTCATGGCCCTCCCGGCGCGTGGTGACAATCGCGATCCTACGCCGGCATCGGCGCGCGTCAGTCCAGCTGCGCCTTCAGGTAGTGCGCCCCGGGGATCGGATTGAAATAGTAAGGCGCGACCTCCTCGAAGCCGAGCGTCGAATACAGCCCGCGCGCCGATTCCATCTCGTCCAGCGTGTCGAGCAGCATCACCGAATAGCCGGCACGGCGCGCTTCGTCCAGTAAGGCCTCGGCCAGCACGCGCCCAAGGCCGAAGCGGCGGAACGCCGGGCGCACATACAGACGCTTCATCTCGCAGGCGTTGGCATGGTCGACATCGGGCAGCGCCCGCAGGCCGCCGCAACCGGCGAGCGCCTCGCCGACGAAGACCAGCAGCAGCTGACCCGACGGCGGGGCGTATTCGCCCGGCAAGCCGGCGAGCTCGGCCTCGAAATTCTGGAAGCACAGGTCGACTGCGAGGCTCGCCGCGTATTCGCGCAGGATCTGCCGCGCCGGCTCGATCCACGGCGCGCCGGTCACGCGCACCAGCGTGATCTCGGGCGCGGCGGCGTCGCGCATCGGCTCGGGTGACGAGGTCGGCGGCATCACGACCCCAGGCTCGCGACCCACGCGGCCACGCCCGCGCAGGCCAGCAGCAACGCCAGCGCCAGCGTGCGCGACCGGGCGTTGTCGACCGACGGCGGTGCGGCCACGGCCAGCCGCTTGTCGCCGGTCAGCATCGGGCGCACCAGATCGCGCTTCTTCAGCAGCCGGTAATACAGGATCGCGCCGACATGCAGCGCCACGAGCGCGACGATCAGCCACTGCCCCGGCCCTCGGTGCCAACGGCTCAGCGCGTGGCTCGTGGCTTCGGAGACGAACCTGACCAGCGGCCCGGTGCTGGCGATCTCGTCGTCGGCGAACAGCCCGGTGCCGACCTGCGCCACGAGCAACGCGATCAGGCCGAACACCGAGAACGCCCCCAGCGGGCTGTGGCCGACATCATGGAATTCGCCCTCGCGGCTGTGCCCGCGCAGGTAGCGCAGGGTCGTCGCCGGCGCGTAGGCGAAGGTCGCGAAGCGGGACCAATGCCCGCCCACCACCCCCCACAGCAAGCGAAACGCCAGCAGCGAGAACGCGCCATATCCGAACCTGAAGTGCCAGACCATCGCATTCCCGCCGAGCTGCGCGCTGACGATCGAGGCAACCACACACAGCGCAAGCAACCAGTGGAAGCTGCGCGTCGGCAGGTCCCACACGCGCACCGCAATCGACGCTTCATTCATGCACCAGCCAGGGCGCCGCGCGGCGGCACCGTCCATGTCGGAGCCGCAAAGATAACCGCTAGCCGCACGTCCGGGTCGCCTCTCGGGCTTTCCCCGTGACGTCGCATGGAGCGGAATAGACCGCATTGTGGCTGCGTACACTCGCCGGCGCCAGTGATCGGCAGCCGGACGCCCGGCTCTTTCATGCGAATCCGAATGCCATACCAGCCAGGGGAAAACCGAATGAAACCTCAGTTCACGACACGGCCCATGACCGGCGCAGCCCTGCTCGCCACCGCACTGGCGTTGCCGCTGTCGGCCGGCGCCCAGTTCGCCAAGCCCGAGGATGCGATCAAGTACCGCAAGTCGGCGATGTTCGTGATGGGAACCCATGTCGGCCGCGTCTTCGCGATGGCCAACGGCCGCGTGCCGTTCGATGCCAAGGCCGTGGCCGAGAACGCCGAGGCGGCCGCGGCGATGTCGAAGTGGCAGTTCGCTGGCTTCGTCGACGGCAGCGACCTGGGCGACACCAAGGCCGAGCCGAAAATCTGGGCCGAGATGGACAAGTTCAAAGCCAACGCCTCGAAGAGCCAGGACGACATGGTCAAGCTGAACGCTGCGGCGAAGACCGGCAACATCGACGCGATCAAGGCCGCGGTCGGCGAAGTCGGGAAGAGCTGCAAGGCTTGCCACGACAGCTATCGCAAGGAGTAGCCGGGCCTCTTGTTGGTGCCAGCCCCGACTGCGGTGGCGCTGAGCCGTCGGCAGGTGCGCGTGCCGGTCGGCCCCGCTCACGGGCGGCTGCAGAGCGCTGCGCGCCATCCGCTAAACTCGCGCGCTGACCCATTCCGCGGTCATTCACCGTGCCGCCGCAAGCCCAGGAAACCGAGTTCCGCGCCGCGGCGACTGTTGGGGCCGCACGCCGGCCCATGCCCGATCTGGCCGAGCCTTCATGACCGAACCCCGTATCCGCTTCGCGACCCTTCTGGCGGTGCTCTGCCTTGCCTTCGGCTCGGCCGGAGCCCGGGCCGCCGACGAATCTGAGACGCCGAACAGCTTCAACACGCCTGGGTATCCGGCCGCCGGCTCGGTGCGCGGCGGCCCGCAGGGCCAGGGTTTCGGCAACAGCACGAACCCACAGGGCGACGCCAGCACTATGCGTTCGCTGCAGAACCAGAACAACCAGCGCCAGGGCCAGACCGGCAACAGCCTCGCCGACACCCTGTCGCGCCGCGTCGATCTGCCGCCGCCGAAGCCGAGCGAATTCCAGAAGTTCGTCGAGGCGGCCACCGGCCGCCTGCTGCCGCTGTTCGGCAGCCGCTTCTTCACCGACACCTCCGATCTTTTCCCGCCGGTCGACAACGTGCCGGTCTCGTCCGATTACACCGTCGGGCCCGGCGACGAAATCGTGCTGCGCGCCTGGGGCTCGATCGACGTCGACTACCGCAGCACGGTCGACCGCAACGGCATGCTGAACCTGCCGAAGATCGGCAGCTTCAATGTCGCCGGGGTCAGGGCGGCCGATCTCGAGAAGCACCTGCGCGCGCAGATCGGGCGCCTGTACACCAACTTCAACCTCAGCGTCTCGCTCGGCCAGCTGCGCGGCGTCAAGGTTTTCGTCGTCGGGCCGGCCCAGCGCCCCGGCGTCTTCACGCTGGCGAGCCAGTCGACGATGCTGTCCGCGGTCGTGATGGCCGGCGGGCCGGCGCCGAACGGCTCGATGCGCAAGGTGCTGCTGCGCCGCGACGGCCGCGTCATCTCCGAGCTCGACATCTACGAGTTCCTGGTGCAGGGCGACAAGTCGAAGGACGTGCAGCTCGCTGCCGGCGACGTCGTCGTGTTCCAGCCCGCGGGCGCGCGCGTCGCGCTCAACGGCGCGCTCGACACGCCGGCGATCTACGAACTGAAGACGCCGCAGGAGCCGCTGCGCGAGGTGCTTCGCTATGCCGGCGGCGCGCCGCTGCTCGCGAACCCGAACCGGGCGCAGCTGGAGCGGGTCGACCCGGCCCAGCCGAAGGCGGCGCGCTTCGTCGAGACCTTTGCACTCGACGGCAACGGGCTGCAGAAGACGATGCGCGACGGCGACGTCCTGACCCTGCTCGCGATCTCGCCGGAGTTCGCCAACGCGGTGACCTTGCGCGGCCACGTCGCGCAGCCGCTGCGCTACCCGTTCACGCCTGGCATGCGCATACGTGACCTGATCCCGGACCGCGACGCGCTCATCACGCCCGATTTCTACCGGCGCAAGAACCTGCTGGTGCAGGTGGTCGAGGACGACGACGACCTGCGGCCCGGCATGCGCTCGACGACGGGCCGCAACAACAACGGCCGCCTGCGCGCCGACGGCGGCCGCTCGACGAGCGGTAACCGCAACCCGGCGAATGCGAACGACGCGAACCGCAACGACGACGTCAATGACGAGGCCAATGGCGACTTCGTCGACGACGAGGCCGGCAGCGGCCGCGCCAATCCGAATCGCCGTAACGGCCGCCTCGGCGCCGCCGGCGCCGACGCCCAAACGCAGGGACAGACGACGCCGCGCAGCCGCGCCGAGCAGCAGCGCCGGCGCGAGGACCGCCGCCTCGTCGAGGCCTCGCGCAAGGCGCCGGCTGCGCTGTTCGATGAGCTCAACTGGGATTACGCGGTGATCGAGCGCCTCAACGTCGCCGACCTCAGCACGAAGGTGATCCCGTTCAACCTCGGCAAGGCGATCCTGCAGGGCGACGAGGCCAGCAACGTCGAGCTGCTGCCCGGCGACGTCGTGACGATCTACAGCCAGAAAGACATCCGCGTGCCGGTCGCGCGCCAGACCCGGCTGGTCTCGCTCGAGGGCGAGGTGATGTCGCCGGGCGTGTATCAGCTGATGCCGGGCGACACGCTGCAAAGCCTGGTCCAGCGGGCCGGCGGCTTCACGCCGCAGGCCTATGTCTACGGCCTCGAGTTCAGCCGCGAAGAGACGCGCCGGCGCCAGCGCGAGAACATCGCGGCGGCGATCGTCCGGCTCGAGGCGTTGTCGTCGGTGCAGGCGGCGCGCGACGCTGCGAACCGGCGCGACGACGCGGTCGGCGCGGCCAGCACCGCGGCAGTCAGCAATGCCGCGACGCAGGCGCAGCTGGCGCGCCTGCGCGCGGTCGAGCCGAACGGGCGGATCGCGCTCGAGCTCGACCCCGACGCGACTTCGCTGGCCTCGCTGCCGGCGGTGCCGCTCGATGGTGGCGACCGCGTCGTCGTGCCGTCGCGGCCGGGCTTCGTCACGGTGGCCGGCGCGGTCGTCAACAGCAACGCGTTCCTGTGGAAGCCGGGCCGCACCGCCGGCGAATACCTGCGCCTGGCCGGCGCCGACGAGGCCGCCGAGCCCGAGAACATGTTCATCCTGCGCGCCGACGGCACCGTCAACCATGCCGGCGACAAGCGCGGCTTCTTTGGCCGCAGCAGCCTCGAATCGCAGGTCATGCAGCCGGGCGACGCGCTGATCGTCCCGAACCAACTCGACTTCGAGACCTGGGGCCGCGCCTTCGTGCGCAACCTGAAGGACTTCGCGCAGATCTTCACCGGCTTCGGCATCGGCATCGCAGCGATCCACTCTCTCTGACCGACTCCTTGACGGCCACTCCAGATCCGACCCTGACCGAGGCGACACACCGGGCATGAAGCAAAACGACACCGATGCCGCGACGCTCGCGGCCCACGACGACAGCGCCTATGACGAAGGCCCCGAGGTCAGCCTGGTCGAGATCCTGACCTGGATTGGCCAGGGCAAGCGGCTGATCGCGGCGGTGACCGTCGCCGCTGCGCTGCTGTCGCTGGCCGTCGCGCTCGCGTTGCCGAAGGTCTACACCGCGCGTGCGACGATGCTCGCGCCGCCGTCGCAGCAGCAAGGCGGGTCGATGGCGGCGCTGGCCGCGCTCGGCTCGCTCAGCGCGCTCGCCGGTGCCGCGGCCAAGACACCCGACGAGCTCTATGTCGCGCTGCTCAAGAGCGACAGCGTGCAGCGCGCGCTGGCCGAGCAGTTCGATCTGAAGACGCGCTACAAGGTCAAGAACTACGAGGCCTTGCGCAAGACGATGCCGAAGTACATCCAGGTCGCGTCCGACAAGAAGAGCGGGCTGATCTCGGTCGACGTCGACGACGAGGATCCGGAGTTCGCCGCCAAGCTCGCCAACGCCCATGCCACCGAGATCACGAAGGTGCTGGGGCGGCTGGCGGTGTCCGACGCGCAACTGCGCCGCGTGTTCTTCGAGAAGCAGCTCGGCGACACGAAGGAGAACCTGATCCGGGCCGAGCAGAACCTGCGCCAGGTGCAGGAGAAGTCGGGCGTGATCGTGCTCGACAAGCAGGCCGAGGCGCTGATCACTGGCGCTGCGCAGATCCGCGCGCTGATCGCGGAGCGCGAGGTCCAGCTCAAGGTGCTGCGCAATTCGGCAACCGAGCAGAACCCCGACGTGATCCGGCTCGGCTCGGAGCTGCGCGCGCTGCGCAGCGAGCTCGCCCGAATGGAGTCAGCACAGGGCGGCAATGCCGGCAGCGCCGTCGACATGCCGGTGGGCAAGCTGCCCGAAGCCTCGATCGACTACGTGCGTGCGCGCCGCGAGCTCAAGCTGCAGGAGACGCTGCTCGAGGCGATGGTGCGACAGTACGAGGCCGCCAAGCTCGACGAGGCCAAGGAGGGCCCGGTGCTGCAGCGGGTCGATATCGCGCTGCCGCCAGACCACAAATCCAAGCCGTCGATCGCGCTGACCTCGATCGCCGGCATGCTGGTCGCACTGCTCGGCTCGATCGCGTTCGTCGTGATCGGCCGCTACCGCGCCTGGTCGCAGGCCCGCTTCCCTCAGGACCAGCAGGCGCGCGCGGCGATGGCGCAGGCCTGGCGGCTGCGCGGCTGAGCCGGTCTGGCCGGGCGCGCCTTCAGCGCGCCGCCAGCACCTGCGCGAACACCGCGGTATCGACGTTCCCGCCGGTGAGCGCGACCCCGATGCGCCGGCCCTGCCAGCGATCACGCTGCTGCAGCGCGCCGGCGAGCGCCGCGGCGCCGGCGCCCTCGGCGACGTTGTGGGTGTCGGCGAACAGCGCACGCATCGCCTCGGCGACCTGCGCCTCGCTGACCGCGATCACATCGTCGACCTCGCGCTGGATCACCGCGAGCGCCTGCGCGTCGGGCACGCGGCATGCCATGCCGTCGGCCAGCACGGTGCTCACCGGTGCATCGATCACGCGGCCGGCGCGAAACGACAGCTGGTAGGCCGGCGCCTGCGCCGAGACCACGCCGATGATGCGGGTCGCGACGCCGACATGCGCCCGTGCCGCGGCGCAGGCGCAGATGCCCGAGCCCTGGCCGATCGGCACGAACACCGCCTCGGGCGCATAGCCGGGCGCGAACGACTCGAAGAACTCGAGCCAGTACGTGGCGACACCGCGCACCAGATCGTCGTGGAAGGCCGGCACCATGTGCAGCCCGCGCTCATGTGCCAGCTGCGCGGCCTGTTCGCGCGCGGCCTGGAAATCGTCGCCATGTTCGATCAGCTCGACGCCGAGCGCGCGCATCGCCGCGTTCTTCTCGCGCGAGTTGCCATGCGGCACGACGATCGTCGCCGTCATGCCGTGCCGCTGCGCCGCGAAGCCGACCGACTGACCATGGTTGCCGCGCGTTGCACTGATCACGCCGCGCACCTCGGGCGCGCGCCGGCGCAGCGCGTCGAAATAGACCAACCCTCCGCGCAGCTTGAAGGCGCCGACCGCGGTGTGGTTCTCGTGCTTGACCCAGACCTGCGCACCGACGCGCTGGTCGAGCAGCGGCCAGCGCTGCTGCGGCGTCGGCGGCATCACGTCGCGCACGATGCGCCGCGCCGCCTCGATCCGGTCGCGTTCGCTCATCTCTGGGCTCGCGGCGCGGCTGCGCTCAACGTGACGGCGCCGCGCGGCGTGCCGAACACGGCGGTCAGCGGTGCGGCCGAGCGCGACGGGTCGCGGCCCAGCGCCGCCGGCCACAGCGCCAGCAGCTCGGGCACGGCGGCCGTCAGCGCCTCGAGCTGCACGCCGCTGGTCGCGAGGCTGTCGGTCGGATGCACGTCACCCCACGCGATCAGCGCCGGCGCGGCCCCGGCGAGTGCGCGGCGCCCGTCGGCGCGCACCGTGATGTGCCAGCGCAGCGGACCGCGCGGCGTCGCGCGCTCGGCGCGCGTGATCTCGCCGCAGTCGATGCCGGCGTCGTGCAGTGCGGTGCGGGCCGCCGCGATGTCGTCGCAGCGCGCGACCCAGTGCACGAGCTCGGGCGCGTGCACGAGGCGGTGCTGCAGAGCCGCGTCGTCCAGATCGAACCAGCGTGGATGCGCCGGCGCCGGCAGGCCCGGATCGATCGCGATGATCTCGGCATAGGCCTTCGGGAAGCGCGCCGACGCGATGCCGAACAGCGCGTTGTGCGTGCCCATCATCGGGTGCGATCCGCCCGCCGCCGGCGCGATGCCGAAGGTCTGTGTGCACCACGCCACGCCCTGCGCCAGCGTCGCCGCAGCGATCACGAGGTGGTCGAGCGCCAGTGCCGGCGTCGCACTCACAGCGACAGGCTCCCCGCGACGCAGACCACCGAATCGCCGCCGATCCAGACGTCGGCGCCGTGCTGGTCGACATGCACACGGCCGGCGCGGCCGAGCGCGCTGCCCTGGCTCGCGATGTAGTGCGCCGGCGCCAGGCCGGCGCCGATCAGCCATTGCGCGAGGCTCGCGTTCAGGCTGCCGGTGACGGGGTCTTCATAGCCGCCACCGTCCGCGACGAATGCGCGCACCTCGAACTGCGCCTCGCCGTCGGCCCACGGCGCGACGGCGCCGAGCTCGAGCCCGCGCATCGCCACGTAGTCGGGCTCGATCGCGAGCAGTTCGTCGCGCGAGCCCAGCAGCACCGCGACCCAGCCGGGCCCGTTGTCGACCCATTGCGAGGCGCGGATCACCGCCGGCGCGACGCGCAGGCTGCGCGCGATCTGATCGAGCACCCCGGGCTCGACCGCGCCGCTGCGGCGCGTCGGCGGCGCCGCAAAAGCCAGCCGCGTGCCGTCGCGGCGAATGCGCACGAGGCCGGCGCCGCATTCCTGCACGATCGCGTCGCCGCGCGGCTGCCCCCCGGCCACCAGCCAGGCGTGGCAGCTGCCCAGGGTCGGGTGGCCGGCGAACGGCAGTTCGCGCTGCGGCGTGAATATGCGCACACGGTAGTCGGCCCGCACGTCCTGCGGTGCAAGCAGGAAGGCGGTCTCGCTCAGGTTTGTCCAGCGCGCCAGCGCCTGCATCTGCGCGTCGTCGAGGTCCTCGGCGCCGTGCACGACGGCGAGCGGATTGCCCCTTAGCGCGCGGGTGGTGAAGACGTCGAGCTGGGTGAAGCGGTGTGTTGTCATGTCAGTTGTTCACGGCGCCGGGGCTTCAGCCCCGGCTTCGGCTCGCCGCCAAGGCCTGCGCGAGCAGCATCACGCCGCGCTCGATCTGCGCCGGCGCGACTGTCACGAACGACAGCCGCAGCGTGTTCGGCTTCGGGTCGGACGCGAAGAAGGCCGCGCCCGGCACATAGGCCATGCCGAGCTCGACCGCGCTCGGCAGCAGCGCGACCGCGTCGACATCGTCCGGCAGCTCGAGCCAGAAGAACATGCCGCCGCTGGGCACCGTCCAGCGGCAGCCCGCCGGCAGGTGCGTCTCGAGCGCGGCGCGCATCGCATCGCGCTGGGCCTTGTAGCGGGCGCGGATCGTCGGCACGTGGCTGCGCAGGAAGCCGTCGCGGATGACCTCGTGGACGACGCGCTGGTTGAAGCCGGGCGTGTGCAGGTCGGCCGCCTGCTTGGCCTGCAGCAGCTTCGGGCAAAGCGCCTTCGGCGCGATCACGTAGCCCAGCCGCAGCCCGGGCGCGAGCACCTTCGAGAACGAGCCGAGGTAGACCGTGCCCTCGGCCCAGCGTGCCGCCAGCGGCGGCGGCGGTGCGGCATCGAACCACAGGTCGCCGTAGGGGTTGTCCTCGACGAGCGGCAGCCGCGCCGCGCGCGCCGCGTCGACCAGCGCTGCGCGGCGCGTCTCGCCGATGCAGCGCCCACTCGGGTTCTGGAAGTTCGGCAGCACGTAGAGGAAGCGCGCGCCTGCGGCCGCCGAGAGACCTGCCGGCAACGGCCCGTCGTCGTCGCAGTCGACCGTCACGATCCCGGGCTCGTACGGCGCGAAGGCTTGCAGCGCGCCGAGGTAGGTCGGCGCCTCGACCGCCACGGTGCTGCCCGGATCGACCAGCACTTTGCCGACGAGGTCGAGGCCCTGCTGCGAGCCGGTCGTGATCAGCACCTGGGTCGGGTCGACCTGCAGGCCCTGCTCGGCCATCTGCGCCGCCACCCACTCGCGCAGCGGCGCAAAGCCCTCGCTGGCGGCGTACTGCAGCGCCTCGCTCGGGTTGTCGCGCAGCACCCGCGCGGTGGCTTCGCGCATCGCCTCGACCGGGAAGCTGTCGGGCGACGGCAGCCCGCCGGCCAGCGAGATGATGCCGGGCCGCTCGGTGACCTTCAGGATCTCGCGGATCACCGACGGATTCATGCGTGCGGCGCGGCGTGCGAGCTGCCAGGGCGTGGCAGGCTGGGTCTGGGAGGCGGTCATCACGGGTTCCTCGGTTTCAGGGTGGTCGCGTTCGTCGGCATCTTGCGGCTGACGAACACGGTGCCGATCACGGCGAGCGAAAACAGCACGGCGCCCGGCCGGAGCGTCTCGCCCAGCACCGGCACCGCGAACAGCAGCGCGAGAAACGGCTGCACCAGCTGGACCTGACTGACGCGCACCGTGCCGCCCAGCGCGAGGCCGCGGTACCACGCGAAGAAGCCCAGCCACATCGAGAACACGGTCACGTAGGCGAAGCCGCCCCAAGCGGTCGCGCGCGCCGGCTGGTCCGGCCAGCTCGCGAGCGTCAACGGCACGGTGAACGGCAGGCTGATCACGAGCACCCAG
>Ga0207645_10001678_pt1 | contig 18010 bp, 16 predicted proteins | sample KBSM53metaG_FD_184331 | JGI IMG/M metagenome (GOLD analysis project Ga0207645, IMG submission 184331) | Miscanthus rhizosphere microbial communities from Kellogg Biological Station, Michigan, USA - KBS M5-3 metaG (SPAdes) (version 2) | ecosystem: Host-associated > Plants > Roots > Rhizosphere >...
TATTCCAACGCCACCGGAATGGTCGATCTGGGATTGGGGAGCGCCGGGCAAAATGCACGCGCCCTGGATCTGAACGCCTCCGGTGTCATCACGGGGTATCTCGGGCTGACGGCATTTCGCTGGTCAATCGCCAGCGGCCTTCAGAGCCTCGGCGCCCCGGCAGGCTTCGCCAACTCGTTCGGCAATGCAATCAACGCCAGCGGTCAGGTGGCCGGCAGCGCCGGGAGCGCCTCCGCGAACACCGAACGCGTGGTGCGCTACACGGACGGGACCGGGTGGAAGATTCTCGGCGGAGCCGGCCAGCAGAATCAGGGCAATGGCATCAATCAGTGGGGCGACGTCGTAGGCACCGCGATCGCCGGGACGGGTGGAATCCGTCGAGGGGTCATCTACACCGATAACCTGGGTTTCCTGGCAGCGGTCGACGATCTGTTGCTGGTTCCGGGAAACTGGAGGATCATGGCGGCCTACGACATCAATGACGCACAGCAGATCACCGGGTGGGCGAGCAATCTCCAGACGGGAGTTCGCAGCGCCGTGCTTCTGACGCCGGTCACCTCCCCACCACCCAATCAGCCGCCGGTCGCGAATTTCACCTACTCCTGCAACGTTTTGCTCTTTTGCGGCTTCGACGGCTCCAGTTCAACCGACGATCGCGGCGTCCTCGACTGGCGGTGGACGCAGAACGGCCAGACGATAGGGACGGCGAAGTTCTTCGGCTTTCAGTACAGCGGACCCCAGACCATCAGTGTGACCTTGACGGTCACCGATAGCAGAGGTGCCGCCAGCAGCATCACGAAGCCGGTGGTGGTCGGAAGCACCGCGAACCAGCCGCCGGTCGCCCGATACACGGTCAGTTGCTCGCCCGGGAAGTGCGTCCTCGACGCCAGCTCGTCGGCCGACGACCACGGTATCGTGGCCTACGGGTGGAAAGCATCGGTGGGAAGCCGACCGGAGAAAACCGGAGCTGTCATCACCCGCAAGTGGCTTACTGGCGGGGGAAATACCTATCAGGAAACTCTGCGGGTGACAGACGGCGGTGGGCTCACGAATTCACTGACGCGGACGATAACGATCCCACCGCCGTAGATGGTATCGCCGGGCCCGCTGACGGCTCGTTGGTGCGGCCTAGTCCTTTCGAGCTAGCCCGGAATCCAGTCCAACGAGCGATGCCACTCCCCGGGCCTACGGGATAGAGTTCATGGTCAAGGTGAAATCCCTCTGGCCGCTTGTGGCCGGTGCAGTACATAGATGCGCGACCGGACGGTCCCGGGACCGTCCAGATCGCCATTCATCTGGAAGGAGCACATCATGTTTGGTGTATTAGCGGTCATTCTGGTCGTGGCGTGGTTCCTCGGCTTCAGCGTTTTCCACGTAGCCGGAGGAATGATTCACCTCCTTCTGCTCCTCGCGGTTGTGTCGATCTTGTGGCACTTCATTTCAGGGCGCCGCACCGCTCCTTGAGCATCGCTGAACACCGGACGAATCGATCGTTCCGGGCCTCCCCCGCGGCAATGGGACCACGCGGGGACAGGGGCTGGGCAGCTGGCCCCCTACGAGGCACAGGAGTCATCATGCGCAGGATCGCAATCCTAATCCCTATCGCAGCCGTCGTTCTCGCGGCAGCGTGCCACAGCTCTCCCCCGCCTGAGACGCCGGCTCCTCAGCCGACTGCGGCGGAAATCGCACTCCAGCGACATATGCAGGATTCGCTCGACGCCGTCGCTCGTGCCACCGCCGACTCAGTCGAGCAGGCCCGGCAGCAGCTGGCCCTCGCCGAGAAGGCTCGCGCTGACTCGATCGAACAAGTGCGTTTGGCGACCGAGGCCGCGGCCAGAGCGACCGAGAAGGACGCCGAGCTCCGCCAGGAGCTGGGCGTGATGGTCTACTTTGATGTCGCCCAGGCCCAGATCCAGACGGACGGCCAAGCCATCCTCGACCGCAAGGTGGCGATTCTGAACGCCAACCCCGCGGTGCGAATTCGAATCACCGGTGCCTGTGACGAACGCGGATCGGATCAGTACAACGAGGCGCTGGGTGAACGCCGGGCCGCCGCGGTCGAGAAGTATCTCACCGGGAAGGGGATCGACGTTGCCCGGTTGGACCAGGTGTCCAACGGTGAGAAGGACCCGGTCGATTCTGGCAGCGATGAGGCGGCGTGGGCGCGGAATCGCCGCGCGGAGTTCGTGATCGTGAGCGGTGACATGCCGCTGGCGATGAACTAGAGGAGCGACGCTCGCCACGGTCTTCGCGGCGAGGGATATGGGACGGGCGGCTGTGAAGCCGCCCGGCCAACCAGTTGGCCGAACGGCCTGGTTCACGTACAGAGCAAGAGAGTGACAATGTCGCGAGTCCCGGGCGAAGGGCCGGAGGAACAGATCCGCAACGCCCTGCAAATCGTTAACGGGCTTTCGTACATCCTTGAGAGCACGAACCACTCCCCTGGCATGTACTCCGATACCCGGGAGCTGGTCCGGGAGAGCACCGCAGGGTTGGAGAACCGGCTCTCAGTGGCACTCGCTCAGTTGACTACGCAGCGACATTCCCCGTCTGGAACTCCACCCGCTTAGGCGTCGGCTGACTGCGCTATTGGACGGCGTGGATTCGCATTCTCTGTTCCTGCACCCCGCATTACGGTTACTCCCCCACCTCTGCCACCCCTCCCGACACGATAAACGCCATCACTCTCGAGCTGGGAGTCTCGATCCGGGTGATCCGGTCACTCGGCAACACCAGAGTCTGTCCGGCGAAATTGTACGACTGCGGCAGATACACACTCACATGGTCCCGAATGCCCAGCTCATCCAGGGAGTCCTGGGTGAGAAAGCCGATGGCCTTGATCCCCGCCTCGCGATCCAGGGTGATCAGGACGGGCTGATTGAAGCGCTTCTTCTCCCCCACGAAAGCCCCCAGCACGTCCTTGATGCCGGTGTAGAGCAGCCGAACTCCGGGGACCCGGTTGAGCAGATGCTCGATCAGCGCGAGGGCCCGCTGGGCGAGGAAATTCGAGGCGATGAACCCGATCAGCGTGATGAGAGCAATCGTCAGCAGGAAGCCGGCTCCGGGAATCGGCAGATTGAGCCACCCGTCAATCGCCCGGAACAGGCGCCAGCAGACATAGAGCGTGAGCGCGACCGGCGCGGAAAGAATGAGACCGTTCAAGAAATAGTTCAGCACCCGTTTCATGGCAGGCTCGAAGCTGGAGGGTTCAGCAGCAGCGGGAAGGAGTGCGGCCGTAACGGGCGCGCAGGTATGACTCGAAGAATTCGCGCTCCGACGGAACCGGGTCGGACGCGTCGCAGCGTTTGAGGTGCCTCAGATACTCCTCGTAATCCGGCATGCCCAGGATCCGTCGAAGAGCCCGCGCAAAGCGGTTCAACGCCGTCTCAGTTGGCATAGGCGGTCTCGACGAAAGGCGATTCCCGCACGACGGCGGGTTTGCGTTTCCGCAGGATCTGCAGCCATTCCCAGGCCGATGACAGCACGACCAGCAGCACCACCGAGATAAAAATGACCACCATCAGCGCGTCGAGCCGGTCGTTGAAGATGAGGCGGGCTCCCCGCGCGGGCTCAAGCGATCCCGCGCCAATCTGGCCTATCAGGCTGGCCGCATGGGACAGGAATCCCAGCCGGGGATCCGGGGAAAAGATCTTCTGCCATCCTGCCGTGAGTGTGACGGCGAGGAGCCACATCAGCGGAACGATCGTCACCCAGGCGTAGCGGGCTTTGCCGCGCTTGATGATCAGCGTAGTACCGACGCAAAGGGCCACGGCGGCGAGCAGTTGATTGCTGATGCCGAACAGCGGCCAGAGCGAATTGATCCCTCCCAGCGGGTCGAGGACTCCCTGCACCAGGAAGTAACCCCAGCCTCCCACCACCAGCGCCGAAGCAAAGATGTTGCTTGGATACCAGGAGGTACGGCCGAGTGGCTCCCAGACGTGGCCTGCCAGCTCCTGCAGCATGAAGCGCCCGACCCGGCTTCCGGCGTCCAGCACGGTAAGAATGAAGAGCGCCTCGAACATGATCGCGAAGTGATACCACAGCGCGATCAGCCCCTGGCCAAAGGCATGGCTGAAGATCTGGGCCATGCCGACGGCGAGTGAGGGAGCGCCGCCGACCCGTCCCAGCAGCGTGGCTTCGCCGACCGACGCGGCGAGACCGGTGATCTGCTCCGGAGTGACCGTGAATCCCCAGGTTTGAATGACTTGAGCGGCCGATTCGGGCGTGCCTCCCAGGGTCGCGAGCGGAGCATTGATGGCGAAGTAGATACCGGGATCGAGCACCGCGGCGGCGGCCATCGCCATGACGGCGACGAACGACTCCATCAGCATCCCGCCGTACCCGATGAGTCGAGCGTCGCTCTCCCGGCGGAGCATCTTGGGCGTCGTCCCGCTGGAGACGAGGGCGTGAAATCCGCTGATCGCACCGCAGGCGATAGTGATGAACGCGAAGGGGAAGAGCTTCCCGGCGAAGACTGGTCCGGTGCCGTCGATGAAACGAGTGAGCGCCGGAAGTTTGAGTGGCGGCAGCACGAGCAGGATCCCAACGGCCATCAGAAGGATCACGCCGATCTTCATGAAGGTCGAGAGGTAGTCGCGAGGGAGGAGCAGCATCCAGACCGGCAGGACGCTCGCGAAGAATCCGTAGCCGATCACGGCATAGGCCAGCGCCGGGCCGGAGTAGGTAAAGAGCGGCGCGAGCGAGGGGCTCTCCGCGACATAACGCCCGCCCAGAAGCGCCGCGAACAGCAGTACGATGCCGATCGCCGTTGCCTCCATCGTTCTTCCAGGACGCCACACCTTCATCCAGAAGCCCATCAGGAACGCGATCGGGATCGTGGCCGCGATGGTAAAGACGCCCCAGGGACTTCCCTTGAGCGCATTCACCACGATCAGCGCGAGGACGGCGAGGAGGATGATCATGATGGAGAGCACCGCGATCATCGCCGCAATGCCGGTTACCGGTCCGATCTCTTCCTTCGCCATCTGGCCGAGCGATTTCCCGTCGCGGCGCATGGAGCCGAACAGGATCACGAAATCCTGAACCGCGCCGGCAAGCACCACACCAAACACGATCCAGATGGTGCCGGGCAGATAGCCGAACTGTGCGGCCAGCACCGGACCCACCAACGGGCCTGCGCCGGCGATGGCCGCGAAATGGTGTCCGAAGAGCACCCACCGCGAGGTCGGGCAGTAGTCCCGCCCGTTGTCGAGCCGCTCGGCAGGTGTGGCCCGCCGGTCGTCGAGCTCGAAGATTTTTTCAGCGAGGAACCGGCTGTAGAAGCGGTAACCGACGAGGTAGGTGCCGACCGCGGCGAGCACCAGCCACGCGGCACTGATGGTTTCGCCGCGATGCAGCGCGAGCATCCCCCACGCGACGGCGCCAGTGAGGGCGATGGCAAACCAGATGATGAAGCGCATGGTGTAATTGTAGAGGGGATAAGATCTGGTGTCAGGTAGTAGGGAGTAGGTGGTAGGGAATAGGGAGTAGGGCGTAGAGAGGAGATCGGGTGACGAGCCCGACTCCCTACACCCTACACCCTACTCCCCATTTCCATTCTTGCGCACGGTACACACTCCACCCAAAATCCTTGCCCTCCCCCATTCCCACCCGTACCTTGCCCCGACTATGCCCGCTTCGTTCGAAAGCTTCGGTCGGGGCCCCATGTGGGAAGCCGAGGGTGGTGAAACCTCGCCCACACTCCTGGAACAGCCTCAGCTCCAGCCGATCACTGCCGGTTTCCGCGGCAAGGTCGCCGTGGTGACCGGCGGAGCCACGGGCCTGGGGCGTTGCATCGCGATGGAGTTTGCCCGGCTTGGTTGCCACGTGGGCTTCTGTTTCGTCGATCTCCCCGGCCGTGACGTCACCGAACAGGCGCTGCTCACCGAGACGGCGTGCACCACAATGGGCGGGAGTGTGTATGCGGCGAAGTGTGATGTGCGCGACCGTGCCGCGGTTGACCGTTTCATCAACGACGTGAAGGGCCGCTTCGGTACCGTGCACTTCCTGGTCAACAATGCGGGCATCGCGATGGACGGGGCACTCTGGCGGCTGAGCGAGGACGCCTGGAGGCAAGTGCTCGATACAAACGTTACCGGCGCCTTCAACTGCATTCGTTCGGTGGCGCCGATTTTCCGGGGCCAGCACTACGGGAAGATCGTGAGCGTGAGCGCCCACCAGGCGGAACGGCCCGGCTTCGGGGTGAGCAACTACGCGGCCAGCAAGGCCGCTCTGCTCGGCCTGACCCGCGCGGCCGCCGTCGAGCTGGGTCCCGCCAACGTGAACGTCAACGCCATTGCGCCGGGCTTCATCCGTACCGAGCGGATGCGCATGCTGCCCAAGGAGGTCATCGAGCGAGCCCAGAAGAGCTCCGTCCTGGGCCGGGTCGCGGAACCAGAGGACGTAGCCCACGTCATCACCTTTCTCTGCTCCGAGGAGGCCAGGCATATCACGGGGCAGACGCTGGTGGTTGATGGGGGGTTGTCGCTGGAATAAGGCGGGAGACGGGAGACGGCAGACGGGAGATCGGAGTCAGACGGTTGACCGCGGCGTCGCTGCGGTTTCTCCGTCACAGTTTCCCGTCTCCTGTCTTCCGTCTCCCGTCTCCCTTTCCCCTACCTTCCGTTTTAGCTTTGTCCCGTGCCAAACCCCTCCATCCAAGTGCATTCCATGCGAAGCAGTCGCTGGGTCCTGTTGCTGCTTGCCGCCGGCCTGGCCTGTGGCGGTAGAAACGAGACGGAAGAGGCCACTCCCAAGGAAAAGAAGCCGGTGCCGATCAGCGCGCTCGCTACGGCGCCGCTTGCCGGTCAGACAGTCGCGGTCATCCCGCTCACGATTCTGGTAGGCGACGACGAGCTGATGAGTCAGCCGCCATTCAATGACCACCTTCGCGCCCTCGACTGGGCTGATTCGATCATCACCCAGCAGCTTTTGGCTCGGGCCCCCGAGCCCAAGTGGGTCTTCCCCCCGGAACTCCGGCGCATTGCCCACCGGGCGGTTGGCGTGGCGCCCGACCCGGACCACATGGGCCAGGGGATCATGCGGGCTCCCGACCTGCACGATGTGCCCGACCCGTTGCGTAGCTCACTCCGCAGCCTGCTCGCGGTGGCTGGGGGCGGGGGCCGCTACGCCTTCATCCCCGCCGCGATCAGTTTCACCCCCGATTCGGTAGGACACCGGGTCGACGCCTCGCTGGTGCTGGCCGATGTGCGGCTCGGCAGTGTGCTGTGGCGGACGGTCACCTACGCCAGCGGAGCGACGCCGGCCCAGGCGCTGGTCAATGCCATGGAGGCAGCGTTCCCCTTGGAGTTGTCGCAGTGACCTATTACGCGACGTTGATTCCCGGCGACGGCATCGGCCCCGAGATCACCTCGGAGACGGTGAAGGTGCTCAAGGCCACCGGGGTCTCGTTCGAGTGGGACGAACAACTGGCGGGTGTGACCGCGGTGGATGCTACCGGCACGCCACTGCCCGATGCCACGATCGAAAGCATCCGGCATCGCAAGCTGGCGTTGAAGGGGCCGCTCACCACCCCGGTGGGCACCGGCTTCCGGTCGGTGAACGTCGCGCTGCGGAAGGAATTCGAGCTGTTCGCCAATATCCGCCCGGCGCGCTCCTTCGTCCCCGGCGGCCGGTTCACCAACGTGGACATCGTGCTGATCCGGGAAAACCTCGAAGGGCTGTACGTCGGTGTGGAGCATTTCATCGCGATCGGTGGAGACGCGCGGGCGGTGGGTGAGTCTACCGCGATCGTGACCCGCGCCGGTTGTGAGCGGATCATCCGCTACGCCTTCGAGTACGCGCTTCGCCACAGCCGCAAGAAGGTCACCATCGTTCACAAGGCCAACATCCTCAAGATGGTGAGCGGTCTCTTCCTCGAGGTGGGCAAGCGGATTCAGAAGGAATATGAAGGGCGGGTCCAGTCCAACGACATGATCGTGGACAACTGCGCCATGCAGCTGGTCCTCAAGCCGGAACAGTTCGACGTGATGGTCACCACCAACATGTTCGGCGACATCCTCAGCGACGAGGTGTCGGGACTGGTGGGTGGTCTCGGGCTGGCGCCGGGAGCCAACATCGGAACCCACGCCTCGATTTTCGAAGCGGTCCACGGAAGCGCGCCCGATATCGCGGGCAAGGGGATCGCCAACCCGGCCGCGCAGATGCTCGCCTCGGCGATGATGCTGGATCACCTGGGAGAGATCAAAGCCGCCTCCCGCGTCCGCGAAGCAATCGAGAAGGTCATCGTCGAAGACAAGGTCCGCACCCGGGACCTGGGCGGCACCGCGTCCACCCAGGAGTTCGGCGATGCTGTCGCCAAGCGGGTGGCCTGAGGTTCCTTGCGCCCACTGCGGCAACCGGGTCACAGGCATTCAATGGGGTGATCTCTGTCCTGCGTGCACCGCGGACAACCTGCGCCGTGCAAACCGGCTCGCCAGCCGCATCTCCCTCGCCGCTACTCTGCTGGTCGGACTCTACGTTGCCTTCCGCATGCCGGAGCTCCCGCTGGCCAGGATTTACGCCATCATCGCCATTCTCGTCACCTACATCGTGACTCGGCGGATCGTGCAGCGGGTGGCACTCGAAGTGTTTGCGGAACGGCCCAAGGCCAAGGAGAAATGAAATGATGAGGGTTCGGATGCTCGCCGGCTCGTTGTTCCGCGCTGTCGCAACTGGATTGGTAGTGCTCCCGCTCACCGCTCACTTCTCACCGCTCACCGCACAAAGCATCACCATCTATAACGACGGCCGAGTCCTGGTCCGGCGCTCGGTGACGGCGGATATCCCGAAGGGAGAGTCGAGCCAGAAGGTCTCGCTGGGACAGGTGGATCCGTCTTCCATCTTTTCCACCGACTCACTGATCACGATTCTCGCCGCCAGTTACGACGGTGGGACGGACTATCAGAGCGTTCTGCGCCGCTCGATCGGCCGGAAGCTGCTGTTCCGGAGCGGCAAGGACACTGTGAGCGCGACCGTGCTTGGGGTTGATCCCGAGCGTTACCGGATGGCGGACGGGACCGTTGCCTTCAGTCCGCCGGGAGTCCCGCTCTTCCCCGAGGAACTGGTGGTTGTCGATCCGGTGGTGAACCTCGGCCTCAAGAGCAGCCAGTCGCGCAAGGCGCTTCCCCTCGGCTACTTCACCGGCGGCGCCTCGTGGCAGGCGAGCTACCAGGTTCTCCTTGGAAGTGGAACCGCGCGGGTAACGGGGATGGCGGTGGTTGGCGCGGGTACGCTGACTCTCCGCGACGCCGAAGTGCAGCTGCTCGCGGGAAGTGTCGCACAGGCCGCGGCGACCGATCAGTTCGCGAAGCGCCGGGCCATGGCCGCTCCCATGGCCGCACGAGAGGAGCTGGCCTACGCGGCCGAGCAGAAAGTCGGCGAGTTCCATCTCTACACCCTGCCAGGCAAAGTCACGCTCCTGCCGGGAATCACCAGTTCGACTGCTCTGTTCGAGCCGGCGGGCGTGTCGTATACCAAAGGGTACGAGGTCACGGGGAACATTCCGTATTGGGGTGGTCTCCCTCAGTTCGGAGACGAAGAGGATGTCCCGGTACAGGTCACCTATGTGCTCCAGCGCCCTCGTAAGACCGACTTCGGCGACCGGCCGCTGCCGGGTGGCGTGGCACGACTCTTCGAGCCCGACAGTGGCGGCCGTCTGCAGCTGGTGGGTGAGGCGGCGATGGACCATACCCCGGCCGGCGAGGATCTCCGGCTCGGCGCAGGTGAGGCGTTCGACCTCAAGGCCAAGCGGGTGCAGACCAACTACACCACCAAGCGGGACAGCACCGGTGGGTCCTGGCGCACCGTCGCGACCGCGGACTATCGGGTGACTGTCACCAACGCAGCGGACAAGCCTGCTTCGGTGGACGTGATCGAGGTTCGCGGGGGCGAGTGGTCGGTGGTGTCCAGCAGCGTCAAGCCGGAGAAACTCTCCTCCACCCGTACCCGCTTCCGGGTCCAGGTACCGGCCGCGGGGAAAGCCACTCTGACCTACCGGGTTCGGGTGATCTGGTGACGGAAACCGTCCTCGCGCACGTCTCGGACCTGCACTTTGGCGTGCACGCGGATCTGAATCAGCTCGAGCGGCTCCCGGCGTATCTCACCGAGCTCGCTCCATCGGCCATCGTCGTTTCGGGAGACCTGACACAGCGAGCCCGCCATGGTGAATTCATGGCGGCTCACCTGTTTCTGCGGGAGCTGAAGCCGATTGCCCCGCTGCTGGTGATGCCGGGCAATCATGACGTGCAATGGTGGGCGAGTCCGTTCGGGATCTTTGGCCGGCGTGCTAAATACGCCAAGTACCGGCGCTATTTCGGAGAAGACCTCACTCCGGCGCTGAAGATTCCGGGTGCGGTGATTGCCGCGCTGCTGAGCAGCCATGGAATCGCTTTTGGCTCGCTCACCTGGAACCCGAATGACATGACCACGATCGGCCACCTGCCCGAGAGCGAAGTGAATCGGGTCCGGAAGCTCTATGCTGAGGCGCCGGCCGATGCGATTCGAGTCGCCGTGGTGCACCACAACGTCGTGGGCGGGAAGATCTCTGGCCGGATGGGGCTCGCACGCTGGCGCACCGCCCAGAAGCGCCTGATAGCGTTGGGAGTGGAACTGGCCCTTTCAGGCCACGATCACGAAGAAGTGGCGACCCAGGTCGATGGTTCGCTCACCGTGAGCACGGCCAGCACTCCGACCGATCGCACCCGAGGCCGCAGGCCTTCGGTCTTCAACCTGATTCGCATCGATGACTCTCGCATCCAGATCGAACATCATCTCTGGGAGCCAGGCGTCGCCCAGTTCCACCAGGGAGCCATTTCCGCCTTCACGAGGAATCGTGCAGCTCTGCCTCGACTTTGACCGCACGCCTCCCACTGACCAGGGGCTTCGCGAGAGGCTTCTGGCTCTGGGCCTGCCGCCGGTTCCCCGCGTCATCACCCACCGGAACCGCGCGGTCATGGTGTCGTGGTTTCCGGGACGCGAACTGCGGATCCACGAGGGCTATGCTCAAGCACCTGATTCCGTACTCTCGGCCATCATCCGTTTCCTCTCGCGCCGGATACGGCGGGATGCGCGGCTTGCAGCACGGCATGAATTCCTCGCCTTCCCGGTGGAGAATCACGCCCCACCCGTCGCCCGCGTCCGGGGCAGGGAAGCCACGGCGCCGGGAGACCAGCCCCTGGTCAAGTACTTCACCGAGCTGCATGCGAGGCTTAACCAGGAGCATTTCGCGGGCGCCCTGAGCCCGATTCCGATTCGTATCTCTCGTCGCATGAAGCGCCGGCTGGGCGAAGTGCGGCTCGATCGGCAAACCGGTGCCGCGGTCGAGATCAGCCTGAGCCGGCGCCATGTCCGCCGCGATGGCTGGCGCGAGGCGGAGCACACCCTGCTGCACGAGATGATCCATCAATGGCAGGCCGAGAACGGCCAGCCGGTTGACCACGGCAAGGGATTTCGCCGCTGGGCGCGCGAGTTGGGCATCCATCCTCGCGCTGTAAGGCTTTAACCGCTTCCGCCGGACCTCCCACCGCGCTTTATTAGCCGTTCCGGCACTCATTCCAGAGGCAGGTATGGCCACCGGCTTCACCGGCGTCGATTTCTACCAGCTAGACAGTTCGCTATCCGAAGAGGAACGCGCTGTGAGGGACACGGTCCGCTCCTGGGTGGACAGCGCGGTCATGCCCGTCATCGGCGAGGCCTACATCGCTGGACGATTCCCCAAAGAGCTGATCCCCGGCATGGCCGAGCTTGGAGTGCTCGGTGCGAATCTGCCGGAGGAGTTCGGCTGCGCCGGACTCAACAACGTGGCCTACGGGCTCATCATGCAGGAGCTGGAGCGGGGCGACAGCGGAATCCGGTCCTTCGCCTCGGTGCAGGGCGCGCTGGTGATGTATCCCATCTTCGCCTTCGGCACCGATGAGCAGAAGAAGCGCTGGCTTCCGGCGTTGGCCCACGGCGAGGCCATCGGCTGTTTCGGCCTCACCGAGCCCGACTTCGGTTCCAACCCCGCGGGGATGATCACCACCGCGAAGGAAACCAAAGACGGCTGGGTGCTGAACGGCTCCAAGATGTGGATCACCAACGGTTCGCAAGCGAGCGTCGCCGTGGTCTGGGCAAAGGCCGGAGACCTGCGCGATCCCAAGTCGATTCGCGGCTTCATCGTCCCGACTGAAACGAAGGGGTTCAGCGCTCGAGATCAGAAGGGAAAGCTCTCACTTCGCGCCTCCGACACGAGCGAACTGATCCTGGAAGACGTTCACCTTCCAAAGGACGCGCTGCTTCCCAAGTCAGGCGGTCTCAAGAGCCCGTTGTCGTGCCTTAGTCAGGCGCGCTATGGGATCGCCTGGGGTGCGATAGGCGCCGCGATGGCCTGCTACGATGAGGCGCTGAGCTACGCCAAACAGCGGATCATGTTCGACCGGCCCATCGGCCAGACCCAGATTCAGCAGGTCCGACTGGCGGACATGCTGACGGAAATCACCAAGGCCCAATTGCTGGCATTGCAGTTGGGCCGGCTCAAGGATGCGGGAACCGTGACCCCCCAGCAGGTCTCACTGGCCAAGCGTAACAATGTGAACATGGCCTGTGAATGTGCCCGGGAGGCGCGCCGCCTGCTCGGCGCCAACGGAATCCTGGTGGAGTACCATTCGATGCGACACCTCGCTAATCTCGAATCGGTCTACACTTATGAGGGAACCCACGACATGCATTCCCTCATCCTGGGCGAGGCTGTAACTGGATTGGGTGCCTTCTAGGGAATCTCCCCCGTCCGATTTCTATCCGGCTAATTTCCGTTCTGCTGGCTCATTTCGGGCCGCCGGCGCTAACGTTCTTCAGTACGTTCGGGCGAGGGACTCCTGGGCGAAGTCGTTTCCCAACCACCACAACTGCTTTCAGACCGCTACGTCATCGAGCGGGAGATTGGTCGCGGCGGTATGGCGACCGTCTATCTTGCGCGCGACCTGCGCCACGATCGCCTCGTCGCGGTCAAAGTCTTCCGGGGGGATCTGGCTGCAGGTGATCAGGCCGAGCAGTTCCTGCGCGAGATTCAGATCGCCGCGCGGTTGTCCCATCCCAACATTCTTCCTCTGCACGACTCGGGTGAAGCCGACGGCATCCTCTATTACGTCATGCCCTATGTGCCCGGGGAGACTCTGGGCGCCCGGCTCAGACGCGAGGGTGCGCTACCGGTAGACGAAGCGATCCATATCACCCGCGAAGTGGCTGAGGCCCTCACCTATGCCCACAGCCACGACGTCGTCCATCGAGACATCAAGCCCGAAAACATCCTGTTCCAGGGTGCCCACGCCGTAGTGGCCGACTTCGGTATTGCGCGCGCCATCAGTGCGGTTGGCTGGGCCGAGCGGGCGTTGCCGGGTGACGCCCAAGGCACGCCGGACTATATGAGCCCCGAACAGGTCATCGGGAATGCGCGCCTCGATGGCCGGAGCGATATCTACAGCCTCGGCTGCGTACTCTATGAGATGCTGGCCGGGGAGCCACCCTTCATCGGTCCATCGCTCGGAGTTACGGCCGGACATCTGGTTGATCCGCCGCCGCGGCTCGTCACGAAGCGGCCATCGCTTCCTCCCGGCCTCGAGAACATTGTCTTCAAAGCGCTGGCCAAGCTGCCCGCGGATCGCTACTCGACGGCGGATCAGTTCTCCGATGCACTCGCCGCGATCCAGCCCAGCCGGGAGGCATCCCGTCCCGCTACGCGCAAACTGCTAACGGCGATCGTCGTTGTCCTGGCCCTGGTCGTCGCGGGGTTGATTCTCACCCGGCCGCGGGCGGCTCCGGGCCCCGCGTTGGACGATGGCCTCTACCTCGTCATTCCGTTCAGCCACCGGGGCGAAGCCGCGCCGCAGCTGCTCACCGGCGATCAATGCGAAACCCTTCTCCATGCGGCGCTGAGCCGCTGGGAAGACCTGCGGATCGTGGATCCGCTATGGGTTGCCGACCGCAGGCGGAGACAGCCCGGTCCGCTGTCGCTGTCTGACGGTCTGGCTCTCGCACGGGAACGGGGTGCAGCCCGGCTGCTCACCGGTGAAGTCTGGAGCTTCCGCGATACGATCCACGTTCGGGCCGCGCTCTACGACGTGAGTGGCAATGGAGCCGTCATCCGGGAGCGGCAGACCCAGATCGCCGGAGACCTGAGCGACGCCGAAACCCGCTTCAACCTTCTGGCGGATTCGCTGTTGATTGAAGCCCCTCGGGTTCAGGCCGCGTCCGGCGGGGCGATGGGTACCCGTTCGGTCGCCGCCTGGCGAGCGTTCGACGCCGGGCACCTGGCACTGGCTGGATGGGATCTCCCCGGCGCCGAGCAGGGTTTCCGCGCTGCCCTCGGGCTCGACGCGCAGTACGCCCTGGCCGAGTTGTGGCTGGCCCAGGTGCTTTCCTGGTCCGGCAAGCCCGTGGAAGACTGGCGTCCCCTTCTGCTCGGTGCGCTGGGGATTTCCGACCGGCTCGGGCCGCCGGATCGGGCCTGGGGCCAGGCAATGGTCGCGTTCGCCGAAGGGCGATTCGCCGAGTCGTGTGAGAAGTACCGGGCGATGGTCGCCCGGGACTCGCTGGACTTCAAGGCCTGGTTTGGCCTCGGCGATTGTCAGGCGAATGATCCCACCGTGATCCGGGACGCGAAGAGTCCCTCGGGATGGAGTTTCCGCTCCAGTTACCAAGGTGCGATCAACGCCTACTCTCGCGCGCTCACCATGCTCCCGTCGTCTTACCGCGCTTTCAAAGGAGTCGCTTTCGAGCGGCTGAGCCGAGTGTTCTTTACGGAGAACAACACCATCCGGACCGGGTTCGCGGTCGAGCGGGACACGCTGCGCTTCGGTGCCTTTCCTTCGCTCGCGGGAGACACGCTGGCCTTTGTCCCCTATCCGATCGGGGACGTCGTCACGATGAAGCCGGAGGCATTCCCCACTTCGACCGCTGCGGCCGTGGTGCGAAACCGGGACCAGCTGCGCTCGATCACCGAAGCCTGGCTCGCCGCATTCCCCACCAATCCCGATGCCATCGAAGCGCACGCACGGGCGCTCGAAAGCCTCGGGGAGTTGCGGGACGACCGTCCTCCTATGCGCTCCGCACTGCTGCTCTACCGGGACGGGCGTTCTGTGGCCGCGGACGCGGATCAACGCACCCGGTTGGAACTCGGACAATTGAGGGTGCTGCTCAAGCTTGGCCGTTTTGAGGCTGCCCGGGCTCTCGCTGACAGCCTCCTCACCGATGTGTCGCGCGCCAGTCCTACCTCGGCGGTGGCGTTGGCCGGTGCGGCCGTTCTGACCGGACGCCCGAGCCAGGCCGCATCGCTGTTGGGACGGGGGGCGAGCACCGTCGAAGCGCAGGCCCCGGACGGTACGCCGATCGCGGTCACGCCAGCCCTGAGAGAGACCTGGCTCGAGCTGCTGGCCTACGCGTCGGTCGGCACTCCTAAAGACAGCCTGACTGGACTCGAAGGAAGAATGCAGGGACAGGTGAAGAGCTACGTCGCGCCGGACCGCCAGGCCGAAGTCAACGACGTGTTGCTCCACCAAGTGCACCGCCTCGAATACCATGCGGTGGGAGCAACCTCCAGTCATCGGGCCGCGCCGGTCGCGGATCCGGTCCTCCGCCTGCAATGGATGGCGATGCAGGGAGACAAGGCGGGCGTGCGGCGCCAGATGGACGAGGTTGCCAAGCTGCGGCGCAGTGGAACTCCAGGAGACGTCGCTCTGGACGCGACTCTCGGCGAGGCTCGGGTCAGACTCTCCATCGGGGACACTGCGGCCGCAACCTCCCAGCTCGATCAGATCCTCGATGCCCTGCCCACCCTCGGCGTCGCCCTTCTGGGTGATGTGCCGCAGGGTTCCATCCCCCAGGCAGCTGCGTTGCCTCAGATGCTGGCGTTGCGAGCCGAGCTCGCGGCCCACACCGGAGACAGTACGGTGGCTCGTACCAGAGCGACGCAGGCCCTGGCGCTCTGGAGCGGTGCCGAACCCGCCCTTGCCAGCCAGGTATCCCGCCTTCGCGACTTGGCAGCAGGCCGCTGATCCAAATTCCCCAAGAGTGAGGTCACCGCATGTGTCCTGTTTGGGCTAATCGTGTTGCCCGCGTGGTTGTGGCGATCGGTCTGATGAGCGCGTGCAGCAATCAACCGACCGCGACGTCGGGCGGGCAGGTTGCCCCCGCGCCGGCGGATCAGCGGCAACTGCTCACTTACGCGCAGAGCCAGCAGTTCTGGAGCCGGCTTGGCGCAGCCGACCGTGCGTTGATCGATGACAAGGTGGATGTCATCATCGAACCGGAAGCGTACAGCTACAAGCTGACCCGGCAGGAGCTCGCGGCCGGACGGATCGTGGCCCGGTTCCTCAAGAGCGGCGGCGGCGAAGTGCGTCGCCTGGGGCTGACGGAGAAAGACACCGTGTCGTACTGGACCGTTTCTCAACAGAACGGCGCCTATATCGGACGCTTCGTCTCGGAATCGTTCGACACCAGCTACGCCATCGATATCGACTGGCACGACTCGACCGCCAAGGCGGCCACGGCCATGGAACCGAACCTGGCCTGGACCCAGTCGATCGCCCAGTGGCGATTCGACGTGCTCCCCGGCGGCGGCACTCCGTTCGCGCTGCTGGCGGACAAAGGCACCGGTTGGGCCACCTGCACCGCGTGGGGCTGCTGCCGGACACACTAGGTATCGCTGTCCTGATGAGGAGGGGCGGGCGTCCAGGGATGCCCGCCCTTTCTTTTCCTGTCCTGGGTGACATTTTTTCACCCCTCGCGTACTACTCATGAATGCCTGAGTCACCTGTCCAATCCAGCTCTCCTGCGGCCGCGCCGGCCGGTAAACACTCGCGGGCCCACGTCTGGTACGAGGCGTACGGCCAGGCGGTGTACTCGTACGTGCGGTTCCATGTTGCCAGCGCCGACGAAGCAGACGACGTCACCGCGGAGACTTTTCTCAAGGTGCTGGCAGCGGAAGAGCGGTTCGATCCCGACCGGGGCGAGGCCCGGGTCTGGATTTTCCACATCGCCCAGAACACGATCAGGGACCATCACCGCCGCTCGCGGGTACGGCGACACACTTCCCTCGGCGCCATGCGAGATCTGGTGGCCGACGCTCCCACTGCCGAAGAGCGGCTGTTGTGGGAGGAGGAAGTGAGCCGGTTGCTCTCCGCCGTGGCCGAGCTGGGTGAGCGGGACCGGGAAATCATCGGCCTCCGCTACGGGAGCGGAATGGATACTTCGACTGTGGCACAGATTCTCGGGGTTCGCGAGTCGGCCGTGCGGACCCGGCTTTGGCGCGCGCTTGGCCGCTTGCGCGTTCTGCTCGAGGACGACACACCATGAGGCTGGCTGATCCGCGTGATCTCGATGCGCTTCTCGGGCAAATTCAGTTTCGCCCTCGGGCCTCGCTGCAAGGCGAGGTGGCAGGCCGCTGGGCCCGGGGAGATCGTCCCACCCCAGGTCCGAGGCCGGTCGGGAATAAGCTGGTCTGGCTCGGGCTGATGCTGTTGTTGTTGGGGGGCGTTCTCTATCTCGTACAATCGGAGTTCGGGCTGGCCCAGGTTCGAACGGTGGATCGCTGCTGTGAAGACTTTGACGGCGGTGGCAACCGTGACGACGGCATGCTCGTCGTGTCCCGGCGGGGATCCGATGTTCAGAGGCTTGCGATCTACGAAGACCTGGATGGGAGCCGGAGCTATACCGCCGGTGACGCGCTCCGCTTCGATCGGACCGGACGGCCCTCGGTGCAACAACCGTTCACTACGGGCATGAGAACTTTTGAGCTGTGTTGTCGGGACTACGATGGCGGCGGGCCGGCCGACGACGCCGTCGTCATCATGGCCCTGCCGCCCGACCGGATCGCCATGGCGGCCATCTACGAGCGGCTGCCGCACGAGTCCACCGTGTACTTCGGCGACACGGCCCGGGTGCCCTACGGCCCCAAGTCGCCCGAGACGGTCCGGCGCTACAGCCTGGAGATCCTCGACTGGCTGCTGGGACAGCAGGTCAAGGCGGTCGTGATCGCCTG
>Ga0207645_10001682_pt1 | contig 17988 bp, 9 predicted proteins | sample KBSM53metaG_FD_184331 | JGI IMG/M metagenome (GOLD analysis project Ga0207645, IMG submission 184331) | Miscanthus rhizosphere microbial communities from Kellogg Biological Station, Michigan, USA - KBS M5-3 metaG (SPAdes) (version 2) | ecosystem: Host-associated > Plants > Roots > Rhizosphere >...
ACGTATTCAACGCGACGCTTGGCAGCTCACCAGCGATGACGGAGACCTTGCCGCTCGCATCGATGCGGCTGACCCGCCCCGTATGGCCACCGACGACGGGCGCAACGGGCCAATACATCACGCAGCGGTCACGCGACAGGTCGGTCAGCGGCGGACCCGGCGGTAATGTAAAGACGCCTTCGGTCGTTCCGCCCTCGGCGACGTACAGCGAACCTGCCGGCCCAAGAGCGACTCCGCGCGGATCGTGAAGCCCTGTAGCCAGCACACTGACGGTTGCGCCCTCATGCGCGACCGGCAACGGCGGAAACGACTGGGCAATGGCTGTACCGGCGATTGCCGTTGCGAGCCACAGTAGCCGCGCGATTTTGTTTGATCGACTTGACATGGTTCTGTCCTCTGTTTGTGCTCGTTGCGATTCACGTTAGCCACGCGAGACCGACGGCCTGTGACTTTGCAAAGAGTCAGAATGCCGGCCGTACTTCGCCCCCGCGGGTGGATAAGGTTGTTGCGCAGCGGGCGCCGGCGTGCATGAAGGAGCGATCAAGAATCGCTCAATTGTTGATCAAGCCTGGTAGTCAAGCGGCGCTTGGTGCTTCCCGCCGCCTAGGACAACGAGCCGCCACGGCCAGGCGACGCAGGAGGGCTCATCGGTGCCAGACATCATCCGGCGGGCCCGGTGTGCGGGCATGAGCCCGATTCCGAAGACGGTCAGGACGAAGAGGGCCGACAGGAGTGCGATGACGCTGGCGAGCCGCGGATGACGTCGAGTACCGTCGACGCGGTTCCTCGAGGAATGGCAGCGCCGCACGCGGTGGGCTACGTCGCACTCGACTGGCGGCCGATTGCACAGGTCGCGATTCGCGCGGAACTGCGCCACACCCTCGAGCGATTCAATACTTTGGCGAGATCTCGGCGAGAAGTTGGGCGAGGAGGGATATCTAAGTTATTGATTGATAATAGCAGTACTTGATTGGCTGGGGTTGCAGGAACATACCATTACGCCGGTCGGCCGTTCTCGTTGCGGTGCTTCCAAAGCCAGACGCCGATCAGCGTCCGAGCAAGAGGCTGGATCATAGGATAGAGCCAGAAGTCGATCGCATCGGGCAACAACTGCCCGCCACCGGCTTCCACAATGATGATCTGCATCGTCAACACTGCCGCGGCAGCGTAGAAAGCGCCAACGACGCGCGACAGGCCGCGCCCGCGCCACAGCGCCACGGCATAGAGCGAGTTGGCGATGAAGAATCCGATGAGCAGCAGAAAGTACATGGCGTTCCATACGCCGTCGTACATCGCAGTGCGCAGCTCCATCGTCGCGCGCACCACGGGATCGCCCGCGAGCCACGCGAGGCGCCACGGGTTGAACGCCATGACAGTCAGTGCCTGCTGACCGGCTTCCGTCGCGCCCCACAACAGGAATGCCAACAGGCCCGGTATCACGAGTTCCGCCGCCTCGCGACGCAACCGCATCGCAACACCCAGCGCCGCCGCCACGACCAGGAAGGGGTGCGCGAGGTAGACCCACGCATACACGCCATACACGGGATCATTCACCCGAGCCATTCGGGCCGCGAAATCCTCGGCCGGCGCAAACATTTCCGGCAGAAAGATCAGCCCCAGCGTCGTGATCGCAGAGGCGAACGAGCAAATGGCCGCGACCCGATAGAACGCAGGCGTGAAACGCATCGGCGCCGAGCGTAACGCCGCGAGCCAGGAATAGCAGCGCCATTGCGACGAATCGGACCTAGAAAAAGCGGCGGGCGTCCTACGAACCAGAAGGTCGGGAGTTCGAATCTCTCCGGGCGTGCCAGCTACATCTTGTGACTGAAAATCCGTATGTCGGTGGTTCGATCGCGCAACTCGCCACGGCTCCTCAGTGCCTGCGCTAGCCAGCGCGCCGAAGTCGGCGACGGTGAATGAGCAGCAGGGTCAGCAACGCGAGTTGTGTCGCCCACGAAATACGGTGTCATTCCATGAGGCGACCTCGTCGCTCGAACCGAAGATCAGCAGGCCACCGTCGGGCAACAGCAGGCCCCGCCAGGCGCTGACAGCCAGGCGGCCATCCACGCCGAATGTCGGGTCGATGTCACTTCCCCTCGGGATCGACTACAAACGCCATCACTTGTGCTGTGGTGACCGCAGGCTCGACGAATCCGTCCCCGCGGTCCCCGTACGAGAGTACCGGCTGGCCGTCCTTGTCGAGTCGTAGAAATCCTCGGACCTGTGTGGCCGATTGGGACCCCACGAAGATCATGTCGCCATTCGGCCCGAGGGCGGCGGCCTCGCGCAGGAAACTCCGCGCCGCGGCCAATGAGTCGATCAGGACGATCCCGCCATCGCCGAAGGACGGGACGTTTTGCCCGGTCGAATCGACCATGCGAACGCGAGAGCCCCCGTTGGTCCGTGCATCCGCGATCACGAGTCGGTCGTCCGGAAGCGCAAGCAGAACGCCGCCCGGCGGAATTTGCAAATGCCTCGGCCTGCCCAAGCAGCAGCGTTAACCAAACAGCCGGAGGCCGGGTAGGGAAGCAATCCGGGCAACGCGGCTGGCCACGACCCGCTCCTGGCGGTGATTCGCGGATCGCGCCGCGACGCCGCAATCGCACGAGGCCGACCAGCAGCAGCGACAACAACCCGATGCGGCCACCGCCACCGCCGCCGCCACCATCATCGGTCGGGTCAAGCGGCGGCTCGGGCATGTCGCTCTCGCCGATCTCGAACGTGGCCACGGAGCTCGGACCAATGAGGGCTCCACCGGTGGCCGAGGAAAGCTCGACCGTAAAGGTCTCGACCGGTTCCTGCGTCGAATCGTTGGTGATCGCGATCGCGGCATACTTGACGCCGCCCTCGCCATCGGCCCAGCTGACGGTCACCGGCTCACCCGTGAAATCTTCGCCCGCGGCTGCCGTGCCGGCGATCGGCGTCATCGTGACCGTAACGGCGCCGGTGGTGTAATACCGTCGCTCGATAGTCACCTCGAGGGTGCCGATTTCCTCCGGGATCCAGCCGCCGTAGACAGCCAACAAGCCATTCGGCGATCCGTCGGCCTCGATCGCGATATTGGTTGCGAGCGTGCCCAGACCGGCACCTCCCTGCGCATCGCTCAACTCGACCCCGAAGTATTCGACTTCTTCCGCCACACCTGTGTCCGGCGCGATCGGCACCAAGATCTGCTTGTCGCTGGCATCGCCGTCGGCCCACTCGAGCCGACCCGAGACGGCCGTGAAGTCGTCGCCCTCCGTGGCGTCGCCACCGGCGCTCGTTGCGTAGCCAACGCTGACACTGCCGGCCTTGCCCGCGATGCGTCGAACGGTGACGACTGCCTGCTCGGCTTCGGCCGTCGCGAAGTTGTAACGCGCCAAGGCGAGCACGCCTGGGCCGTCGCGACCGTCCCCGCCGACGAGACGCGCCGCGTAAGGTCGCCCGTCGTGAGAGCCGCCGACGATGACATCGCCGTTCGGTCGCAGGTGCATGGCGTTGACGTTCGGCGACGAGGTCCCCTGGAGGTCGAACCATGCGGTGCCGTTGCCACCGAACGAATCGTCAGGCGAGCCATCGGCGTGCAGCCGCGTCACCAGTCCTCCGGTAATGTCAGCCGCAGGCTGACCGGCCAGAACAACCGCTCCGGTACTGCCGTCCACGGCCAGTGCCGTCACCACCGCCATCTCGCTGGCGGACGGCACATCGATACCGAAGCTCGTATCGGCAGCGCCGCTTGCGAGCAGGCGCACGACGAGCCCGTGCTCATCGGCAACGCCGCCGATGAGCAGCCCTCCGTCGGCCGCCTGAACGATGTCGTTGCAGAGCGCCGATCCGCTCGCCTGGATCCCCGCGTACCCCGCGTCTCCAAACGACGCGTCGAGCGTGCCGTTCCCGGTCACGCCGACCACACGGCAGCGGGCGACGCCCGTGTCGACATCGGCCGCGTTGTCTGTGATGCGATAGCCGCCATTGAGCGCGCCGACGATCCGCGGGAAGCTCATCGACCGATTGCTCGACGCGTCCGTCGTGTCCGTGAACACCCCAGACGTGCCGAACGCAGTGTCGACGGAGCCGTCCGCGTGCAGACGCAGCACCTTGATGTCGTTGCCCTGCAGTCCTGCGATGGCGATCGCGCCGTCGGGATCTAGGACGAACGATCTGGCCGACTCTAGACTCGACAGCTGCAGTATGCCTATGCCGTCGGTGCCAAAGCTGTTGTCGAGCGCGCCGTCAGGCGCTAGGCGGAACAGCAGGTTGCCGTTGATCCTGTGGCCGAGGCCGACGATTTTGCCGTCAGACCGCGTCGCGGTGTCGAAGACCTCGACGTCGTTGAGCGGGTAGGTCGCCGTGAAGAGATCATCGGGCATGCCGTCGCCCGACATGCGAATGTTGAACCCGCGCACGTAACGACGAGGGGGGGGGCCAGAATAACCATAACCAGGACCACGCAAGTAGCCTTCGAAGCCTCCTGACAGCAGCAGGCCGTCGTACTGCGGATCGATCGACCAGAGCACGGCCGCACCATCGACAGGCAGGTAGTAGCGCCCGACGTCCGCGAAGGACGGATCGAGATCCCCGGGATCGCCGAGCGCGGCTGGAGAGATCGCACTGGTGGCCACCGCGGCCAGCGGTGCTGCATGACGCGCGCAGCGGTAAGCCTTGGCGATCTGTGCTTTCAGATTCGTTCTCATGCTCGCTGTCTCCGTGGTTGGGATGGGCCAGTTGAATCAACGGCGGCTTCACATGGCGTTCTTGTCGCGCACGGGGCAGCTCCGTGCATGAATGCCCGGTAAAACTTCGCTAAATCCTTGCTGAAGGTGTCGTGCGGTCAGTCAGCGAAGCGAACCGTGACCCCGACCCGGCGGCCGTCGCCGTAGATGAGGTGAACTGGGCGGTAAAGCAGCTACCGCAAGTCTCACTCCTATGTTGCTGTCCTAGAACGCGTTTTTGCAGCCTGACAGATCGAATTCGGTCGACCAGCTGCGTCTTGAACCTACGACCAGGGCATTCACGTCACGCCGCTGCGTCCGCAGCCTCCCGACCCGCCTGCCGGGCAAGCGGACGGCGTGCCAGAATCGTTACCAAGGGCGGACTACCTGGGGGCACCGCGTGCACGCGTCGTCGCAATCGCGGCGTGACGTATGGCGGGTCGGGGACCTCGTCATCGATGAGGGGCAACAGCTCGTCATGCGAGACGACGAAGTCATTGAGCTGCCGAAACTGTCCTTTGATCTGCTGCTTGCGCTCGTACGCAGCGCGCCCGATGTCGTTTCGATTGATGCACTGCTGACGCGCGTGTGGCCCGCGGTCGTCGTAAGCCCGGAGACCGTCGTCCAGCGCGTCAAGATGCTGCGCGAGGCCTTGGACGACCGCGCCGCAGAACCGCGCTACATCATGGCGTTGCGGTTGCGCGGGTATCGACTCGTGGCCGCGGTATCGAAAACCGAAGCTCCGGACGCCTTCCGCATCGCGTCCGGAGCCGCGCTCGAACCGGAGGGCCCGCCGCCTCAACTTGCAGCTGCGCCCGGACCGGAAGCCAGCCAGCCGAATCGACGCCTTTTCGCGGCCCTGGCAGCCGCTGCGCTGGCGCTGATCGTGGCTCTCGGACTATGGGCCCTGCAGCGCGACGCGACACCGATTTCGCCAGCGGCAAACACCAAGGACCCGGCCCTGCGCACGGTGGCCGTTCTGCCGTTCAAGAACTTGAGCGCCGATCCCGCAGACGCGCCTATCTCACTCGGCGTACCGGACATCGTCCTGGACCGCCTGACCAGCGTCGCGGGGCTCACGGTCGTGGCGCGTGATTCGGCTATCCGCGCGGGTGAAGAGTCAGCAGATCCCGCCGAGATCAGCCAGCGCCTGCGCGCGGTTTTCCTGGTCGACGGCACCGTCCAGCGCAGCGGCACGATGTTGCGTGTCTCGGCCCGCCTCGTCGATGCGCGCGCAGCAACGACGCTTTGGTCGACCCGGTACGACCGGCCGATCGAGGAACTGTTCGCGATGCAGGACGACATCGCCACCCAGGTAGCAACCGCGCTTAATGACCGCATCTCCGGCATGCGAGCGCCGGAAGCTGCCGCCCCCCCGACCCAGAATATCGAGGCGTACCTCGCGTGGCTGCGCGGGCGCACGCTCACCGGGCGCTATACGGCGGCGAAGGCGGACGCCGCGGCAGTTGAGTTCCAGCAGGCGATCGCGCTCGATCCCGGCTTCGCGGTCGCCTACGCCGCGCTTTACGACGCGCGGATGCAGGCGGCCGCGTTGAGATTCGAGGACACCGATGCGGCGCGCCGACGCTACCGCGCCTTGCTTGAGCGCGCGTTGGCCCTGGATCCGGATTCCGCGGCCGTGCTGTTCGCCCGGGCGATGTGGGACGACCTCGACAACGCCAAGCGTGAGGCGATCTTTCGCGAGGCCGCGCGCCGCGAGCCGGGCAACAGCCGAGGGCTCATTTCGTTCGCGGCGTTCCTGAACGTCATTTCCAATTCGGAAACCCCGGCCAAGGTGCGCGGATCGGGACTCTTCACGCAATACGTCACGTACGACCAAGTGCCAACGATGCCAAGACCGCTCGCCAATGCTCGCCATGCCGAGGCGATACGGCTGCTCGAGCGCGCCGTCGAGATCGATCCCCTGGCAGCACCCGCCCGATTCAACCTGATTGATTATGGCGATCCCGACCGGGAGGGATACGAGTCGCAGCTGGAAGCGCTGCTGGCCATCGATCCCGATTTCTACCCCGGGCTGCAGCGCCTCGCCCGATATCGCTGGATGTTCCACGACAGTCCGTCGCAGGCCATCGTGCTCATCGAGCGCGCGATCGCGGCAGACCCGCAGAATCCGTGGGCTCGCCAGACGGCTGCGATTTTCTACCTCGACATTAACGATGTGCCCGCGGCCGCCGACGTCGCCTCGGGGACGCCCCTCAGCCTGGCGGCCGCGACGCCGGGACTTGCGTTGCATGCGGGCGACCGGCGCAGGGCAGGGGTCGCGGCGCAGAGGCACGAAAGCTTCGTCTTCGACGTCTTCGAGGCATACGGCAACCCGCAGGCGATCCGGGACATGGCCTTACGAACGCACGACTACGTCTCGGCTGAGGAGGTGCTTTGCCGGCGCTATGGAATGTCAACGGACGGCTCGGTCGTGGTCAACCTGGGCAATTTCTGGACCTGGCCACTGCTCGCCCATCTTCAGCTCGCCCAAGGCAACACCGCGCGGGCGCATCAGATCCTCGAGTCGGTCATCGCCTGGATCGACGCAGAGTACGGAAAGTGGGGCCCGGTACTCGAACGGCGCACCCGGGCCCAGGCGTTGATGTTGCTCGGACGTCGCGACGAGGCGCTCAGGGACCTGGCGGCGGGGTTTGCGGTCGATCGCGACCACACGGAATGGTGGTATACGATCGAGCGCGACCCGGTCTACGACGAAGTCCGCGAGACCGCCGAATTCCGCGCGCTGACCGCCGACGCACAGCGATTTGCCGCGCGCGAACGGGCCGCCGTCGACGAACTGCGGCACCAAGGCAAGATTCCTTATCGGCCGGCGACGCGGAACCCCGCGGGTTGATCGTCGTTCCTTCAGTTGTTCAGAAACGCGGCATGCTCCACGACCTATCGGCCAATCTCGCGTGCCTGTTCCAACCCCGCCGTGCAGGCACGCCGGAAACGAATGCCGACGAGCCTTGATGAATTGTTGCCGAAGCGGTCAGGCTTCTGGCACGAGAACCGCGACCTTCTTTCCACCCAGCGTGCCGGTCACACTGAAATAGCGGTTCGGATCATTCGACAGCCAGGACCCTGCTATATGCAACGCTCCGCCGGCGGTGCCCGGACCGCTGACGATGAGGTCGGCAGTGAGCGGGCGGTTAGCGGGAAGAAAGCCACCAGCCCCAAAAATGTCTGAGTGCGCCCATGTGACTATGCCGCTGACCTTGACGTCGGCAGTGAACGCGCAATCGACCAAGGTTAGCGTCAGTTGCGGCCCGCAAGCGAGTGAGAATGAGCCACCGCGCAGGCCGACGCCGTGGCCCGGCCCACCGGCGAGCCCCCGCTGCAGCGCATCGGTCACTGCCGCCACGGCGACGGTGACAACCTTGCGTTCTTCGACGTCAATCTCGTTCACGCCTCCCGGATCTACGTCCGCCGGGCACGCTCCGGTTGCGAGGAGCGGAAGGCGCCCCACAGCCGGCCACACCGTCTCCGCCACTTGTGCACAGACAGGCTTGTCGATTCGCAGCTTGGAGACAAATTCCGAACCTGGATTCGGCGCAGACTGCGGCCACGCAGCAGCATTATTCCCGGTGTCGGCCACATGGATCCACCCGGCGCCGGCCGAGTTCTGCACTGGATCGCCATGGTCGTACGGTTCGGGACACCAGCCTTCCGTCCTCAGCCGCAGCAGCGGCAGCGGCGCTCCTTGTGCAAGCGCCTGCGCTGCCGCTGGAGGTTCGCCTGAGCCGCGAAAGAAAACAGACTCGCTACCGATCATGCAGATCAATAGATCATGCTCGTCGATACGAAGTTGCATTGGATCGCCGCCCGCAACGACGAATTCGCCTTCGACCGCGGTCACGCGAATGCTCTGAACCAGCGCAACAATCTCGGCAGCCGGGTCAGGGTGGTCGGCAGAGCACGCTGGAGAGTACGCCATCCGAACCGCCTCGTTGTCGCTGGTGATGTCCACGCTCCTCGCAGGCGATGGGTTGCTGCTGCCACAGGCGGCCAGAAAGGTCGCGAGGCTCGTGCCGAGGAGAGCATTTGCCGCCACTGCGTCGACTCGAGCGACGTTACGACATGCCCGATACATGATTGCGCCCCTCGCCGAGGCTCCTCACTGCCTGAGCTGATAAGCGCTCCGAACTCGCCGCCGGTGAAGGAACAGCAGGGTCAGCAACGCAAAGTGCGTCGCCCACGAAACCGAGCCGCCACCGCCTGAACTTGTCTGAGAGGGCGGAGGAGGTGGAGGCGGTACTGTTGCCGTGTCGTTGTCGTTGATATAAAGCGTCAGATTTTCCGCAAACAAAAAGGCACTGCCACCCGGCTCGGTGAAGTCAACGCCGAACACCTCGCGATTCTCGACGAGGCCGTCGTTGAGAATGCTGACGGTGACCGAGCGAGAGCCGTCGTCACCGTCGGCCCAATCGAATCGCCCCGAGGTCGCCGTGTAGTCGCTGCCCGCAGTCGCACTGTCCAAAAGACATACATATTGTCGATGGCACCCCGGGCGAGAGGCTGTCGTGAAATCGACGCTCACGGCGCCGTCGCGGCCGGCGAAACGCCCGACGGTCACAGTTGCGCTGCCAGCGGATTCGCCAACCGCACCCGGTGCGCTCACGACTGCCAGAAGTCCTGGACTTGGGCGGTTATCGGGCAAGATTCGAAGTACGGAGTATCCGTCCAGGAACAGCGGTGCTCCGTTGCCCTGCACCCCAACCAGGCCGAAATTGATGTTGAGGCAGGTCAGCCCATTGCGGCCAAAGCTGGCGTCCGGCACGCCGTCGATCGTCAGCCGCGCGATGCCGCTGCAAGAGACGCTCAATCCCGCGAGGAGGTGCTCGCCGTCCGGATCGAGCACAATTTGCCAGACGTCCTCGCGGGCTGCAGGCGCGCCCAGGAGCGCTGTGCCGAGATCGATGGTCACTGACCCGGTCCCGGGACCGAAGGCGAGGTCGGGCTGGCCGTTCCGATCGAATTTCTGCATCACGGTGTCGCTCGATCCGGTTTCGGTGGTGGATCCGAAGAACAACAGACCACCGTCGGGCAACAGCAGTCGCCCTGCCGAGGCGAGCCCGGTGATCGCGAGGCGGCCATCCACGCCGAAAGTCGGTTCGATATCCCCTGCCGCATTGACGGCGACGATCGTGGAACCGTCCCCGACGATGACGCTGCGATCGGCGCGCACGCCGAAAATCGACGCGCCGTTGCAGATGTCCAGATCCGGGATCTCCACGATCCCGTCACCTCCGAACCCGCTGTCCGGCTGGCCATCGGCGCCAAGCCGTTGTACCCGCGCGATGCTGTCGCAGCTGACATCGCCATTCCAGCTGCCTTCCCCGAGGACGATCTTCCCGTCGGGATCGACCGCAAACGCGAGCGCCCGCGCCCTGGCGAGTGCCGGCTCGACGAATCCATCGCCGCGGGTACCGAATGACGCCACAGGCTGGCCGGCGCTATCGAGGCGCAGAATCGCCCGGGGCAACGTGTCCGCCGCGTCTCCCAGCACCCCCATGAAGATCATGTCGCCATTCGGGGCGAGGGCGGCGGCCGCCTGCTCGAATGTACCTAAGGCGGGGGAGTTGATCAGGACGCTGCCACCTTCGCCGAAGTCCGGGACGACTTGCCCTGTCGCATCAACCATGCGAATGCGTGGGCCCTCTTCGCCCGCATTCGCGATTGCGAGCCGGTCACCTGGCAACGCAAGCAGCGTGCCCGCGGACACTTTGCCCCCCTCGCCGTAGTTCGGGTCGACGTCGCCTCGGCCGGCCCAGGCCGTGGCCGCGCCGAGCAGCATCAACGCATGGATGGCGATCATTCCCCCGATTTGCTTGAACTTGCACATGGCGCTCCTCCCGGTTACCGACGCCTCACATGGCGTACTTGTCGCGCACCGGGCAGCTCCGTGCATGAATGCCCGGTAAAAGTTCACTGAATCCTTGCTGAAAGAGCAGTGCGGTCAGTCAGCGACGCGGACGTGACCGCGAAGCGGCGGCCGTCGCCGTAGACAAGGTGAATCGAGCGGAGGGAGGTCGGGGGGGTGCCCGCTGGCGCAAGTCCCCCTCACATGTTGCTGCCCTGGAACGCGTTTTTGCAGTGCGCGGGGACATCGAACGGCCGGCGCCCCGCCCTCATCTGCCGGACCCGCAGCCGGCGTGCCAGAATCGTTGCCAAGGGGTGGACTGCCACTTGGGGGGACTGCGTGGACGCATCGTCGCAACCGCGGCGTGAAGTATGGCGAGTCGGGGACCTCGTCATCGATGAGGGGCAACAGCTCGTCATGCGCGGCGACGAGGTCATCGAGCTGCCGAAACTGTCCTTTGATCTGCTGCTTGCGCTCGTGCGCAGCGCACCCGACGTCGTCTCGATTGACTCTCTTCTGACCCGCGTGTGGCCTGGGGTCGTCGTAAGCCCGGAAACCGTCGTTCAGCGCGTCAAGATGCTGCGCGAGGCCTTGAACGACCGCGCCGCAGAACCGCGCTACATCCTGGCGATACGCCAGCGCGGGTATCGACTCGTGGTCCCAGTATCGAAAACTGGGGGTCCGGACGTATTGCCCACCACGCCCAGACCGGCGCTCGAAACGGAGGGCCCGTCGCCGCAACCCGCAGCTGCGCCCGGACCGGCAACCAGCCGTCCGGATCGACGCCTTATCGCAATCCTGGCAGCCGCTGCCCTGGCGCTGGCCGTGGCTCTCGCACTGTGGGCCGTGCAGCGCAACGCGACACCGATTTCGCCAACGACAAACGCTCAGGACCCGGCCCTGCGTACGGTCGCCGTGTTGCCGTTCAAAAACCTGAGCACCGATTCCGCGGATGCGGCCATTGCACTCGGCGTACCGGATATCGTTCTGGATCGGCTGACGACCGTAGAAGGGCTCACCGTCGTTGCACGCGATTCGGCCTTTCGGGCGGGCGAGGATTCGAAGGATCCTGCCGAGATCAGCCAGCGCCTGCGTGCAGTGTTTCTGGTCGACGGTACGGTGCAGCGCAGCGGCACCATGTTACGTGTCTCAGCGCGTCTCATCGACGCGCGCGCAACAACGACGCTTTGGTCGACCAAGTACGACCGCCCAATTGAGGACCTGTTCGCGATGCAGGACGACATCGCCAAACAGGTCGCGGCCGCGCTGAATCAACGCATTTCCGGCATGCGAAAGCCGGAGGCAGCCGGCGCACCGACCCGCGATATCGAGGCGTACCTTGCGTGGCTACGCGGGCGAACGCTCACCGGTCGATATACGGCGGCGAAGGCGGATGCCGCGGCGGCCGAGTTCGAGCAGGCGATCGCGCGGGACCCCAGCTTCGCGGTTGCCTATGCCGCACTCTACGACGCGCGGATGCAGTCGGCCGCCATCCGCTTCGAGGACACCGACGCCGCGCGTCGACGTTACCGCCCGCTGCTCGAGCGCGCGCTGGCGCTGGACCCGGATTCCGGGGCCGTGCTGTTCGCGCAGGCGACGTGGGACGACCTCGACGACGCCACGCGCGAGGCGATCTTCCGCGAAGCGATGCGGCGCGATCCGGGCAACAGCCGCGGGCTCATTTCCTTCGCAGCGTTCCTGAATGTCAGTATGGGTTGGGAAAGGGCTGCCGTGGTGCGCGGATCGGGACTCTTTACCCTACCCGGCGATCCGACGAGTCAAGACCCAGACCCGCGGAGCCCGATCAACAACGCTCGCCGCGCCGAGTCGATACGGTTGCTCGAGCGCGCCGTCGAGATCGATCCACTGGCGGCGCCCGCCCGCTTCTACCTGATGGAATACGCCGATCCAGGCCGCGTGGAGTACGAGTCCATGCTGCAGGACCTTCTGGCTATCGATCCGGACTACTACCCGGGGCTGCAACGCCTCGCCATGTTTCGTTGGATATTCCACGACAGCCCGTCGCAGGCCATCGAACTCATCGAACGCGCGATCGCGGCGGACCCGCAAAATCCGTGGGCTCACCAGTCGGCTGCGTACTACTACCTCGACATCGACGACGCGCCCGCGGCCGCCGACGTCGCCGCGGCAACGCCCATCAGCCTGGCGGGTGCGACGCCGGGGCTGGCGCTCCACGCCGGCGACTGGCGCAGGGCGGGGATCGCAGCGCAGCGGCACGAGAGTTTCGTATTCGAAGAGTTCGAATCTCAGTTCAACAATGAGGCGCACCGGGACATGGCCTTGCGCACGCGCAACTACGCGTCCGCCGAGGATCTGTTCTGTCGGCGTCATTACTTGTGCAAGGACAAACCGCTCGAGATCAACCTGGGCAACTTTCGGGCAGCGACCCTGCTCGCGCACCTGCAGCTCGTGCAGGGTAACACTGCGTGGGCGAAGGAGATCCTGGAGGCGGTCATCGCCTGGGTCGACGCGGACGACAAATACGGCCCCGTATTCAACCTGCGCACACGGGCTCAGGCGCTGATGCTGCTCGGGCGTCGCGACGAGGCGCTCAAGGACCTTGCGGCGGGGTTTGCCGTCGACCGCGACCACACGGAATGGTGGTACACGATCGAGCGCGACCCGGTCTTCGACGAAGTCCGCGAAACCGAGGAATTCCGTAAGCTGGCCGCAGACGCGCGGCGCTTTGCCGCGCGCGAGCGGGCCGCCGTCGAGGAACTCCGGCGCCAGGGCAAGATTCCGCGTCGGCCGGCAACGGCGCATCCCGCGGGCGCAGCGGGTTCGTGACCTCTCGCCCCGCCCGCGATGCTGCCAGGCTGCCGCGGAGAATACGCATCGACGGCAATGGCAGTCCCAGTCGCGGGCGGGGTTCAGCACCCTACTTCAGCGTGACGAAGCCGACGTAGGTCTCCACGCCGGTCAGCGGGTCGACGCTGAAATCAACCACGACGCCAATCTCGCCATGGCCGGACAGCGTCGCATACGCGCCGGTGCCGGTGTTGCCCGAGATCGCCCAGGGGCCATTAGACGTGAAGCCGTTCTTGGGTCGCGAGTTGGACTGCGGAAGCAGCCGAATGACAAACGTGCCGCTGTTGTCGTCGCAGACGAACAGCTGCCTCACGTTCACATTGAATGCTGCAGGTCCTTCGCCGAAGTGTGCGTCCACCAGGGACACCGTCCCGGTGGTGCAGATGGGACCGGTGGCTTCAAAGGTTCCATACGTGGTGTCCGCGAACGTGAGGTGGGTGACGATCGTGACCGCCTGCGGTGCGTCGGCGAGCACCGGTGTTGCGGTGCACGACGCCACGACGACGATCCCGAAGGCCAGTTGCGGAACGAACGGACGCGTATGCGGAAACCGGTGAATCAGTGCTTTGAGATACCTGACCATGACAATCTCCTGTTAGATCCCGACTCCGGGAACGGCAGGGTTGTCGCGCAGCACGCGCCGCCGTGCATGAAACAGCGATGAAGAGTTGCTGAATTGCTGATAAACCGGTCAGTTGCCGCCCCAACTCTTCGAGAACCCGAGTCCAAAGGTGCGCGGTCGGTTTATCGCGATCGTCCCTGGCACCAGCGCATTCTTATGGTCGAAGAGGATGGCGCGCTCGTTGGTCAGGTTGTCGACGTAGGCGTAGACCTCCCAGTCCCCGGACTCGAAGCCGACCTTGAAATCCGCGATCTGGTAGGCGGGCTGAACGATCCTCGGGTGAGAAACGCCGTTCAGGATGTCACCGGTGTAGCTCCACTGGAATCGGCTGTAGACATGGCCGCCAGCAAACTCGGCCGGGAAAGCGTATTCGACCCAGACGGCCCCTTTCTCTTTCGCTGCGAACGGCAGGCGATCGCCGGTCTGCGTGCCGACGAGGTCGTTGCCCTCCGTTACCCGTGGGTCGAGTACTTGAAGATTGAGGCCGAAGTCGAACGAGTCCCAGAGATAGGCCGTCAAGTCGAGGCTCAAGCCATCGACCTCGGCGTTGCCGATGTTGGCGACCATGACGACATAAAACTCCGGAAACGCGCCCGGATCGACGACCTCGAGCTGATAGTTCTCCCACTTCATCTTGAACGCGGCGATGTTGAACGTGTAACGGCCGCCATCCCAGCGGCTCTTGAAGCCGAGCTCATAGTTGTCCAGAAAGTCCGGATCATAATCCACCGGCAGCACGATCCCCGGCGCGGTCTGGTTGTGGCCACCGGCGCGGAACCCGTCGGAGAACAGCGCATATAGCATCGCGTTGTCGTTGATGTTGTATTGCACCGACAGTTTCTTGGTGATGTCGCTGGTCGACCCATGGCCGTTCTCGATGCCGACCACGTCGCGTCCGTTCGGTTGCTGCGAGAAGTCCTCGCGATCGCGCGTGTGGTCGAACCAGCGCAGCCCGGCGGTAAAGCTCCAGCGTTCGTTCGGCGAAAAGCTCACCTCGCCGAAGATGGCAACCTGTTCGGTGATCTGCTCGCCATTGAAGCTGAATTCGGAGTTGTCGGTCGTGCCCGGTTGAACATCGTACTCGCTGTTCCAGAACTCGAACGCCTGCGTGTCTTCGTAGTTCTCGATGCGGCCGAAGTAATCCCACTCGTCCTTTGCGTGCTCGTAGAAGAGGCCGGCGATCCAGGCCCACTTCGAGGTCGCGCCCTGCAGCCGGAACTCCTGGGCGACGCGGTCGGTATATGTCTTGCCTTCAAAACCAAGGCTCACCGGGTCCGGGCCGAAGGCGAAGGCGCAGCTGTCCCAGGTAGGGTCATTGGTGCAATAACTCGGGTTTGAGAAGTAGTGTGAAAGGGAGAAATTGTAGTCGGTGTCATCCTGAAGTTCGGCGATGTCACGCTTGAAGTAGCTGGTGGCGGATGTCAGCTGGCCCCAGCCGAGATCGCCTTTCACGGTCAATGCGAGCTGGGTCCACTCGTCGTTGCGGAACTCGTCCAGGAAGCGCACGACCGCAAGCTCGCGGCCGGCCCGCTGCACGTTGTCCTCTCCATTGGGGCCTGCTTCCGACTTCTGGTAGACGACACCGGCGTCCACCGTCCACTTCTCACCCGCGAGCCAGCGCACCGCCGCGCGACCGCCAAGGTACTCGACCGCGTTCGCGTCGTCTTCGACGACGTCGGCGTTGTCGAATGTCCCGCCCAGGCTCTCGCCGAGCACGTTGTCGATGAAGCCCGCGTCGCGCGCCGAGAATCCGACCAGGCGGATCGCCATCTTCTCGCTGACCGGCAAGTTCAACACGCCGGACAGCTCATAACCCTCATCTCCGTGGTCCACGGTGTGGCCATCGAGCCTCACGTTCGAGTAGAAGCCGGTCGGGTCGGGCTTGTTCGTGATGTAGCGCAGCGTGCCGGACTGCGAGCTCGAACCGTACAACGTGCCCTGCGGACCCGGCAATGCCTCGATGCGCTCGATGTCGACGAGCCGCACCTCGGGCTGCATCTGGGTCTGCGTCAGCGGCTGCTCGTCGAGGTAGACGGCTGCGGAGGAATCCGCGATGCCGGCCTCGGTGTCATCCGCGACGCCGCGGAAATAGATCGCACCGCGGCCCGGGGTCGTCCCGTCGTACGTGAGGCTCGGGACGAAGCGCTGCAGGTCCTGGACCGTGCTGATGTTCGCGCGCTCCATTTCCTGCTGGCTGATCGCCTGGATCTCCTGCGGGATCTCGAGCAGCGTCTCCTCGCGCTTGCGGGCCGTGACGATGACTTCTTCGAGGTCGGCAGTCGCATCCTGCGCAAGGGCGGCCGGCGCGTGCGAGCCGGTCAGCGCGACGGATACCGCATACGCGACAGGACTCAGTGGCGACTTGGCGCCGCGCTTGGGGCTCATGTCTTTCCCCACGGCGCACAGTAGGCCACTCTCCACCGAGCGACTTTGTGGCTGCTAATGTGTTCCCACGGGCCTATCGATGTCGGTACCACGACGGCCACCCCCACTGCCAAGCATGCGCTCGGTTGTTGGGCTACGCCAAGTGGACGGCCAATTGGAGCCGCGGCGTGGCGCCAACTTCAGATGACGGTCGAGAACGGCGGCGTAGGGTCGAGTATTGTCTTGGACGGACCCAGTGCCCGGATCGCTACGCAGACAACGTGCCCCACTTGGCGCCTTGCGCCTGCACAGGCGAGCCCCGAGAATCCCTGGAGCGAATGCTACAGCGAGCCGGACGTGAAGGAACCTGCGGACCTGAGTGACGCACCCCTCACGTCGGTCGTGGCGGCGGTGAGGGCACTGTCGAGGCAGGCGACGAGTTCCCGCGAGCTGGTGTCCACCGCCCAGGCCCGTGGTCGGGATCCGGCCGGCGAGGGCACGCGCGTCTTCACCCAGCGCTACGAGGCGACGGCGCTTGGTGAGGCCGAGGCGTGGGACGCCCGCCACGCTGCCGGTGCTCCGGTGACGGCACTCGGCGGACTTCCAGTCAGTGTCAAGGACCTGTTCGACGTCGCAGGACAGGTCACGCGTGTTCGTAGTTGCGGAGCTGAAACGTCGCAACGTCGTACGTGTCGCCGTGCTGTACGGTCTCGCCGCATGGCTGATCCTGCAGGTCGTGGACGTTCTCGTTCCTGCGCTCGGACTCCCGGACTGGGTGATGCGCTTCGTCGCCCTGCTACTGATGCTGGGCTTCCCGCTGGTCCTCATCTTCTCCTGGGTCTACGAGCTGACACCGGAGGGCCCGTTCGCCACCAGACGCGATTATTCGTCGATGTGCGGACGCTACGTCACACCGGATGAAGCCGCAATGGAGCGCACCTACAACCTGACTGCACGACAGTGGGAGTCGTGGATGGATCGGGCGTACTGGCCGAGCGACAACGTCGCACCGTCGCGGCTGAGAACGGGTTGACTGGCCGGCAGCCGCCGCGGGGACGTAAGCTCTGCGCCGCCAAATGACGAATCCAGAAACCAGCGGTTGGCTGCACCGTCTGCGCGAGCGGGGGGTGATCCGCGTCGCGGCGAGCTACGCGGTGATCGCCTGGCTGCTGCTGCAGATCGCGGACGTCACCTTCGGTCCGCTCGGCGTGCCGGGCTGGATAATGGTCTCGCTGATCGTTGCGGCCGTGCTCGGTTTTCCGGTCGCCATCGCGCTCGCCTGGTTCTACGAGGCGGGCGGCTCAGGTTTTACGCGCGACACCGCGGCCGAGGGCATTCCCCGCCCGGTCGCCCACGGCCTGCGTCGGTACGCCGATATCGCGGTCATCGCCGTGCTTCTGGCGGCGGTTGCCGCGCTGCTCGTGCGGCAGTCGGACCTCGGCCCAGGCGGAGCGCGGGGCCTGGCGATTGCCGTGCTGCCATTCCAGAACCTGAGCACGTCGCGGGATGCGGACGTGCTCGCCTCCGGCATCGCCGAGTCGGTGCTACACCAGCTCGCGAGCCTCGCCGAGCTCGACGTGATATCGCGCACCTCGTCGTTCGCGTTTCGTGACCGT
>Ga0207645_10001683_pt1 | contig 17969 bp, 13 predicted proteins | sample KBSM53metaG_FD_184331 | JGI IMG/M metagenome (GOLD analysis project Ga0207645, IMG submission 184331) | Miscanthus rhizosphere microbial communities from Kellogg Biological Station, Michigan, USA - KBS M5-3 metaG (SPAdes) (version 2) | ecosystem: Host-associated > Plants > Roots > Rhizosphere >...
TGGCAAACACTGGCACCGAGTGCGATGCCTTTTAAAGAGGGTGACCCGTTACCTGCGGCCATGAGCAAGCAACAAATTGAGCAAATGGTCAGCGATTTCCGATCGGCTGCCACTCGTGCTGCCAGAGCCGGCTTTAAAGTACTCGAAATTCATGCGGCTCATGGTTATTTGTTGAATGCGTTCATGTGTCTGTCAAGCAATCAACGCAATGATGAATATGGGGGTACATTTGAAAATCGCATTCGTATCGTACTGGAGGTGATCGAGGCCGTTCGCGAAGTGTGGAGTAAAGAATTGCCTTTATTCGTTCGTATTTCATGTACCGAATGGATAAAAGACGGGTGGACGATCGAAGACTCGGTCAGGTTTGTGCAAGTGGTCAAAGACAAAGATGTTGACGTGGTTGATTGTTCATCGGGCGGTAATTCTCACGCACAAAAAATTCCTGGCGCACCTTTGTACCAGGTTCCTTTTGCGGAAGCTATAAAAAAACAAACAGGCATGAAGACTGCCGCAGTAGGTTTGATCACGACGGCACAACAGGCTGAAGGAATATTGCAAGCGCAACAAGCGGACCTCATTGTTCTCGCACGACAATTTTTACGTGATCCATATTTTCCATTGCATGCTGCTAAAGTTTTAGAAGTTGATATTCCCTGGCCGGACCAGTATTTGAGGGCGAAGTTGTGAATGGTGAGTGGTGAGTTCAGAGTGTCTTGTAACGTTGACATTTGACTTTTGACGTGGAATAATAGGTGATGAAGATTGATATTCATTGTTACATTTTTACTTTTGACTTTTAATTTCTAATGCATCGCTTCGAAACCATCAATGATCTCACTGATCCGGAACAGCTTTGCAAATTGATCGGAGCCATAGCAGGGATCAATGTTGAATCGTTTTCTGCAATTGGGTTTTCTCACTCTGTGTTTCGCAAAGTGAAACTGGTTCTTGAAACCGGATCAATAAGAAATTTGATCTTAAAGCAAACAAATTTAAAAGACGACTGGCTTTCGCTGCGAAGCCAGGATATTGTGGGGAGGGAAGCTGAAATGCTGGAAGAAGTTTGCCTTAAAAAGATATGGGGTATCCTACATTGCCCTTATATTGCTTTTGCCAGGGAAAATGATTCAACTGGATTATTGATGGAGGATCTTTCTGCTTATTTATTTCCTGATACAAAAGAGCCCATTGCTTTTTCACGAGAAGACATAATTATCGATAGAATTGCTTCGCTTCACGCATTATTCTGGGATGCGGCCGAAATCAGAAAACTAAACTGGCTGGCCAGCCCTCATGATTATCTGAGCATGCTTAGCCCTGGCGAACATGATGAAGACAAATTTTGTCCACCTCCCGATAGGATTAGGAACAACATAACAGAAGGATGGAAGCTGGCATTGCAGTTATTATCACCAGCAGTAAAGAAATTTTTAAGAAAACCTGCAGAAGAAATTTATGGCCATTGGAATGATCTGCCAGTAACACTTCTGCATGGTGACCTGAAAATTGCTAACATGGCCATTAGTCCTGGCAACAAACTTGTCTTATTTGACTGGCCCATGATCGGCTGCGCGCCTTGTGCCATGGAGTTGGGTTGGTATTTGGCTGTTAACTCTACCCGTCTTGCAAGAACAAAAGAAGAGTTTATGAGTCAGTACAGAATCGCCCTTGAATCGCATTTGAAAGCTTATATAGATAGAGAGACGTGGCAAAGAATGACAAAGTTGGCTGTTATTACCGGTGCAATGATGTTATTATGGAACAAGGCACTGGGCTGGCGATCAGGCACAGAAAAAGGAAAAGACGAGTGGGCGTGGTGGAACGATCATTTGGAGAAGGCAGTGAGTGGTGAATGGTGAGCGGTAAGTGGAGATTAGAAGACATAGAAAATAGCAGATAGCTTAATCGGATTGTTCAAACGTAACAGGTTGGCGGCGATATGCTTTCACTTTACGATTATGGGCAGTGGCTGGTATCCATGCAGGACTGCTTTTGATAATGCTTAAAGCTATGTTGTCAAAATCCGGATGAAAAGGCACAGAGACCTCCGCGTCAATTATTTTTCCATTTTCATCCACTGTAAAATCAATTCCAACCGTAACGGCGGCGGTTCTTGAAAATTGAAGACCGGGTGGCCAATGAAGTTTTCTTTCAAGATATTTTTTCCACGCTTGTTCACCGCCTTTAAACGCTGCTTCTTTGTTTACACCTGATGTATCTGCCAGCGGTCTCCCGTTTTCATCAAAATATTCAGCCACTGTTAATTTTCCATTTGCATATGTTTCAAGTGAGGACAATTGTCCGTTATGATGATAATATTTCCACTTAGCATTTTGTTTCCCATTCACCAAATAACCTGCATTAGCCACGGCACCATCATCGAACCAGGCGATTTCCACCTCCGTACTATCGTTGATTCTGGTAACAGAATCAGACATATAACCGTTACGATGCCATCTTAATCTTTTGTCCACCACGTTGCCTTCATGAAACAAGCCCGAATCTAATATCATTCCATTTGAATAATAGGAAATACCAACTCCTTCCCACTTTCCATGAATGAAACGGCGTATGGACGACGGGCTGCCACTAGGATAATAAAATTTGAAAAAACCATTACTTGTTTTGCAATTTTCATCTTCGTATAAGCCCTGCATTTGCAGCGTTCGGCTGCTTAAGAAATAATCTTTACGAAACCAGCCACTGTCAGTTTTTTCTACCAGGCTGAAATATCTCGCGTTTTCTGCTGAACAGGGTTTCCAGAAATAATCATAATAGGTCTCAGTTTTTTGGGAAAAGAGAAAAAATGGCAATAATAAAATAAGGAGAAGCAGGTGGATCTTCACGATAAGCAGTTTATAAATCGGGTCCAAACTACAATATTGGTTTCATAAATCAAATGGGTGTGATCGTGAGTCGAAAATAAAAAACCCCGGCTTTACGCCGGGGATCCTTCGAAAATGAAAACACCAAACTTTTTATGTTGATCTAAATGATTGCTACATATAAACTTCCTGAAGAAACAATGGTTTTGCTTCTCAAAACCGAGTAAGGCATATAAAAATATCCTTTATAACCCCAACCGGTGCCCCATGAGTTTTGAACAATGAAAACGCCACCACCGGGTTGTGAAGCATCATTGATATAACCGATGATCGCAACAGCATGACCACCGAGCAATTTTAAGCCCGATACTAAAGTCCCATCTGCATTGAGTGGATTGTAGGTATACTTGCCTGATCTTGTACTCAGCCCTTCAAAATACTGATAGCTTGAATTATCATACACATTAAAACCCATCATCACCGGTTTATTATAAGCAATAGCGGTTTTTGCATCCGCTACAGGATCGGTCGAGTTGATCACAAAATAACCGTGAGTGGTAGTTCCGCTACTCCCGGTTGTACCGCTTTGTACACCAATCTTAAAATTAACACCATTGGAAATGGCCGCAGCAGTTGGTGGAGTGGTGTACTGCGTGGAAGAATGAGACCCAGTGGAAGGATAAGGATAGAGGTTCTCATAACAGGCACCCGCAAAAGTGTAGCTGGTATTATTAATGGTTAATGTGAGCGGTTGACCGGTACCACGATTATTCGTTAATCCCTGAAAGGTTTGAGGTATCGCCACCATATAGGCACCTCCATCGGCAGTGATCGGTTGTTTCATGACCACACAACGTTCTACATAATAAATGAACAAAGGACTCAATGCCAGCGACGGACCAAATAGAGAAGAATTTACCAGTTGCGTTGTTGATGCTTTTGATAGACCTGTACTGACGGTTAATCCTGTATAGGTCGTGCTGTTTGTCTTATAATAATTAAGTATCTCGTTTGTTTCAGCGCCACAGAAGGCGGTGCATGAGCCTATCTGTCCCTGGTTTCTTATTGCCGGAGATGTCAGTAAATAACTTGCGGGCAACGTTTTGACAGGCAGACCCGATGTTCTTGCGTTCTCTAAAACAATTTCTCTTGAAAATTCGGGAACGAATGACCATTGCTCTGGTTGCATGGGAAGCACTCCATAAGTATGAAATTCCGGCGTTTGATCCGTTGCAGGTAAGCCTTCAGAATTGTTTTTGGAACAGCCAAAGAGAATCAGAGCTAACGAGATGGCCAGTGTTGGTTTTGTCAGGTGTTTCATAGGTATCTTTTACTTAAAGTTTAAAAATAAATAAAAGCAAAACAAAAATCAATGAAAAAGATTTACATAATTATGATTTTGGAAAAGATGCTGGCATTGGTCATCCGCCCGGGTTTCTATTGACACGGAGAGACTGAGCGCATCAAAAACTCGGGATACTCTCAGGTGAGATCATTCAGGCCAACTATTTCTTTGCCTCTGCCAGCACCTCTTTGTTTAACCGGATGTATTCTGCATTCGGTTCGGCCATTGCTTGTTTTAATCCCTGGTTGGCTGATTCGATAGCACCCGCTTTATCTCCCATCTTCAATTGAATTCTTGCTTTCCAGTATTTTATGTTGTAGGCATCGGGGCTATTTTTATCAACTTCATTGATCCACGACAGGGCTTTGTTCATGTCTTTATCATGATTATAGTAATAGATGGATGCGAAATAGTAAGGCTTCTTGTCGCCCTTCATTAATTCGTCTATGTTTGCCATCACGCGGGCGTCCACATCTGTTTCGAGATGAAGAGATACGACGGTATTTTCCCACGATAACTCCAGGTCGCAGTGGTCTACAAACGCATTGGCAAACTGAATAGTAAAGGTTTCCATCTTCTTATCGATCTTTCCCGGCCTGACTTTAAATCGCAACACATCTTTCGATGAGTCATATGAATAAGCACCCCATTGCTGCGCGGTTTGATTGAGGATCACTGTCCATTCATTTTCTCCTGGTATGGTAAACAAGGCATACTCACCCGGAAGCACCTGGTGCTTCTCCATCATGATTGTATCGGTTAATTTAAGTTTTGTGGCGGCATTGGCACCGGTACGCCATACAAGTCCGTAGGGTTCTGTTTCGCCAAATATCTTTCTTCCTTTTACGTTGGGTCTTGAGTAGGTGATACTGATCTGGCCCAATCCAAAATCCTGTTGAAGTGTTTGCAGTGTACTTGGCTGGGGGATCTTTAAATTTTGCGCATAAATGCCATTACAAACAGTTATTAAAGCAAGAAAACAGGTTCCGATTTTCATGACAGACAGTTTTGATTTTTTTGATGACTGACAATAGCTCATTATTATCGCAAGCTGTCGGTAAAAGGAAGCTTTTCGTATTTAACAATAAAAAACCCCATTCAGAAGAACGGGGTGAATGTTTTCTCAGCGTAATTATTTTATAAGTGAGCTTCGATCTTTTTTACAAAATTTCCTTTGGGTTGCGCTCCGACCAATTTGTCAACCACCTGGCCATTTTTAATGAACAGGATGGCAGGAATGGAGGTAATGCCATAATTCATGCTTACCTGGGGATTGTAGTCAACATTTACTTTACCTACATTCACTTTACCAGCGTATTCCTTTGAAAGGTCCTCGATAACCGGTCCGATAGCCCTGCAGGGGCCACACCACTCAGCCCAAAAATCAACCACCGTTAACTTATCAGAGGACAGTACCTCGTTCTGAAAGTTTGAATCATTGAATTCTTTTGCCATATACTAATTTTAAGTTTTGTTTTATTGGTTCAAAGGGACTGCAAATTTAGTCCCAAACACGACAACACGAAGTTATGACATCAATTTGTGATTATCTTGTCACAAACGTGATCGAAATCATTGCCCACCTGCTAATCTGTCTATTTATAGAATTTCTTAACATTTGTCAATCAAAAGAGGCTCTTTCTCTCATGTTTCTCTGTGATCTCTATGTCTGTGGTTGACTTCCTGAGCTGTCGACAGCCGCAGAGGCACAGAGATGAAGACAGATTTTCTAGACAGTTGTTACCTGCACCTCAAATTCGGGTTTGTTTTCAAGGAACTCGGTCATCTCATCATTCATTTCAAAGCCATTGTCCATCGTAAGTAAACTTATTTTCAGGTTGCTCTTTGGTTCACTGAATGTAAACTTCAGTGTTGCTTTGCCGGGATGATCTTTGACATTTTTCTCAATAAAACTCACGACATCATTCGTAACATCTTTCGGGTGCACTTCAATGTGTACCTGTTTGGTCAGGTTTCTTTTTAGTGTTTCTGCCATCGACACCGACATGATCTTAAATTCAAATTCAGGACGATTGAATCGTTGCCTGAAAAAGCCGGTTATAAAAACTGTACTCCCCTGTAACAGGAACGGCGAAAACTTTGCAAAATCATCACTCCACAAAACAATTTCTGTTTTGCCTGAATAATCTTCAATCACAAAGTTGCCATACTTGTTTCCTTGTCTTGAAATTTTATGTTGTGCATCGGTGACTAACCCCAATAAGCGAAAGGGGCGACCCGGGTTGGCCTGTTTTGAAACGACTTCTTTGAATTCATTAAAATCAGCAATGGTAGTAATGCCATAGTGTTTCATTTCAAATTTGTGATGATCCAACGGATGACCACTTAAAAACATACCGGTAATTTCTTTTTCATGATTGAGTTGCTCCACCAATGGCCAGGGCAAACATTCGGGTAATCGTGGAGGAGGTATTTCCATGGTAATGGGGAGATCGCCAAATAAAGTATTGGTGGCGGTTGCATTTTGAGTCTGGATCACCTGCCCATATTTAATGATACGCTCAAGACCACTGATCGTTTCCTCGGGAGGTATATGAAAATATTGTGCCCGGTGATGCTCAGGAAAACGATCAAATCCACCGGCATACGCAATACTCTCTAATGTTTTTTTATTAACTGTTCGCTGGTTGATGCGTTTGATGAAATCAAAAATATTTTTGAAAGCGCCATTCTTCTTCCTTTCCTCAATGATGCTTTCAACAGCAGCTTCCCCAACTCCCTTCAATCCACCCAATCCAAAACGGATTTCACCGGCTTGATTGACTGCAAAACCTTTTAATGATTCATTGATATCAGGTCCCAATACTTTTATGCCCATGCGTTTGCACTCCTCCATAAAGAAAGTGATCTTATCAATACTGCCTGCATGGTTCAATACGGCAGCCATATATTCGCCAGGGTAGTGGGACTTTAGATAAGCAGTTTGATGAGCAACATATGCATAGCAGGTGGAATGAGCCTTATTGAACGCATACTGAGCAAATGCTTCCCAATCGGTCCAGATCTTCTCCAGTCTTTCTTTGGGGTATAGATTTTTTGTAGCGCCTTCGATAAAACTATCCTTCATCTTATCAAGCGTCTTCCGGTCTTTCTTTCCCATTGCTTTGCGAAGCACATCGGCCTGGCCTTTTGTAAAGCCTGCGAGCTTCTGACTCAGCAGCATCACCTGTTCCTGGTAAACAGTGATGCCATAAGTATCTTTCAAAGTCTCTTCCATCTCCGGCAGATCATATGTTATACTTTCACGCCCATGCTTACGATCGATATAATTTGGGATATAAGCCATCGGGCCGGGACGATACAAAGCGTTCATCGCGATCAGATCATTAAACGAATCCGGCTTCAATTCGCGCAGATATTTTTGCATGCCGGGGCTTTCAAACTGAAATGTTCCAATCGTATCACCTCGCTGGTATAACTGGAAAGTTTTTTCATCGTCAAGAGGAAGAGCATCGAGGTCGATCTCCACCCCATGATTCTCTTTGATAAGTTCGAGTGCATTGCGAAGAATCGTAAGTGTTTTCAATCCCAAAAAGTCCATCTTTAATACGCCTGCATCTTCGATAGTACTTCCTTCAATTTGTGTGACCCATAGGTCCGAATCTTTGGCTGTTGCCACGGGAATTAATTCCGTGAGATCTTTTGGTGCAATGATAATTCCTGCAGCATGAATACCCGTGTTGCGAACAGAGCCTTCCAAACGTTCCGCCTCATGAAGCACTGTGGCTTCCATGGTTTTTCCATGATAGATCTCACGAAGCTTTTTTACGTTTTCGAGATCATCCGAACCAAGTCCTTCTTTTTCGATCAGTGATTTTTCTCCATCCTTTGGAGACAGGGGAGCTTGCAATAATCTTCTCAATTCAATACCCGGGCGGTCAGGAACAAGTTTTGCCAATGCATTCGATTCAGGCAATGGAAGGTCCATCACTCTCGCCACATCTTTGATACTCATCTTCGCCGCCATGGTACCATAGGTAATGATCTGGGCTACCTGGTTCTTTCCATATTTTGCAATAACGTAATCGATCACTTTTTGCCGGCCCACGTCGTCAAAATCAGTGTCAATATCAGGCATCGTTTTGCGATCGGGATTCAGGAATCGTTCAAAAAGTAAATTATATTTTATCGGGTCGATGTTGGTGATGCTTATACAGTATGCAACCACGGAACCGGCGGCAGAACCACGGCCCGGGCCAACAAAAACACCGATCTCACGGCCGGCCTTGATGAAATCACTCACGATCAAAAAATAACCGGCAAAACCCATCGTTTTGATGGTGAATAATTCAAAATCGATGCGTTCGCGTAACTCTTCCGTTATTTCACTGTACCTATTCTTTGCCCCTTCATAGGTAAGGTGTTTCAGATATTCCCATTGGTTTAAATTATTGTCTTCATGAACCCGGAATTCTTTCGGGATGGGAAAAGCGGGAAGCAGGATATCTCTTTTCAGGTTTAATAATTCTACTTTATCAATGATCTCATTCGTATTATCGATCGCTGCGGGAAGATCATCGAAATTTTTTGTCATTTCCACTGTGTTCTTGAAATAAAACTGGTCATTGGGAAATGCAAAACGTTTATTCTTTACATGCACATCATCATCTGAAAATTCTCTGAACGCGGGGGTCGACAATTTTTCCCCGGTATTGATACAAAGCAAAATATCATGCGCGTTAAAATCGGTCTGATCGACGTAGTGAGAGTCGTTGCTCGCAATGATTTTCACGCCATACTTAAGCGCAAATTTCACCAGCACTTCATTCACCTTGTTCTGTTCAGCTAACCCATGGCGCTGTAACTCCACATAATAATCTTCACCGAACAGGTCGAACCACCATTTGAACTCCTGCTCGGCGTCTGCTTCACTCTTTCTCAAAATAGCCTGTGGCACCAGTGCGCCAAGACAACAGGTTGTAGCGATCAAGCCTTCGTGATATTTTAAGATAAGCTCTTTATCAATTCGTGGATACTTGCTGTACATGCCTTCAATAAAACCAAGCGAAGTAAGCTTTACAAGATTGCGATAGCCTTTTTCATTTTTTGCCAGCAATATCTGGTGATGACGCGGATCTTTTTCGTCTTTGGAGAATGTCTTACGCAGGCGATCTGTTGTAATATAAAATTCACAACCAACGATCGGTTTTACTTTCAGGTTCCCGTTTTCATCCTTGTGTTTATATGCCTCTGCTACAAATTCAAATACACCAAACATATTTCCGTGATCACTAATGGCCAGGGCCGGCATGCCATCGGCAATAGCTTTTTTATAAAGTGCCTGGATCGAGGCGGCTCCGTCTAAAAGAGAAAATTGGGTATGTACGTGTAAGTGAGAAAATTTCATAAGTTGACCTGCGATCATGCAGAATTGCAAATGTGCTAATAAACTCAATTCAGAAAATGGTGGTTAATAACTTTTCTTAAAGGTCAGAATATTTATAGCTCCATTGGTATAGGTACAAACCCAGGCTTCCAGCTTATCCTTGTCCTCAAAGATATCCACACCGACCGGTTTCCCTTTACATTCGATAGAGTATAACTTTTTAAACCCTTTCTTATTTATTTTAAAAACATCCACCATGTTCCCATTATAACAGGTAACAAATAAAAATTGTTTGTTTTTTGACAGCACAATGGTTCTTGGTTGCGTATGTGTGGGTGCGGTAAACAAAGTTTTTCCCGTTTCCCCGTTGATACAGGCGATCTGTGCCAGCTTGTTGTAGGATACAAACAGTCTTCCACTCGTATCCATCACCAGATGGCGCGGATTGGAAGCTACCCTGAGATCGTCTTCTTTTTGCCAGACCCAATTGTTCAGTACTGTGATACTTGCACCCCCCATGATCGCCACATACGATTTGCTGTTTTTATCATCAACGGCAATGCCGCGCGGTATTGACGACACCGGGATCGTATTCATAACCTTTGCATAAGGATATTGCTCCGGCTGCAGTTCAAGAACGCTAATGGTATAAGAATGCCAGTTACTCACCAATAAATTTTTATCATCCGCGGTTTTGGTGATTACCTTTGGTGTTTTCCCTGTTTTTATTAATGGCGCATCAAATGAATCTTTTTGGGATGAAGCAGGGTAGATAAGAGTAATATGTTTCGTCGGAATTGAATCCGGCTTTTTGGGATACGATCGAAATGAATCAACCATTATGGGAATAACTCCCCCTGCATTGTGAAGGGACACCCAGAGAATTTTATCATTGTTGGAAAAGCATGCTTCTACGGGTTTCTCTTCGTATGAAGCGATGGCTGTATCGCCGTCATAGTCCCATCCCATTCCCTTGGTGGGTCTGAATCTAAATTCCCTAAGGATCTGTCTTGTCGATTGATCGAATTCATAAACGCTCATTCCTTCGAGATTCATGGCATATAATTTTGTGCCGCTTGTATTGAACAACACCGACTTGGTACCGGGAGCGGAGTTTAAAGATTCCTTTTTCTCGAAAATGATGTTTGAATAAGTTGGAGAGACATTGACGGGAGGTGCATTTTTATCGGAAATAAACAGTTGAGCCAATTTTTTTTGCGCGAGAGAGTCTTTGTTTTCAGCGATGTTATCAGATATGATCCTGCTTTCCGGATAACGGCATCCGAATAAAAAAATCAAGACCGTTATTGAGAATAATTCCCGCATGGCAATAAGACAATGTTAAAAAAAATAAACCCATAGTGCAATTAAATCCGGCCTTAAGTTTTAAGTAGTTAAATTCCAGTTTTTTCAGCCCATTTTAACGATTCAAGACGTAATTTTTCCGCATATTTTTCGTTTAAAATTGACGGGTTAGGAAAACAATTATACATTTGTGAATTCCGCTCAGGACGGGCTTTCCAGGGGCGGCATCGAAAAAGGGTACCAAATATGTTAAGACTGATTTTCGCTGCATTTGCGGTCGCTATTTTTTTAGTGAGTTGTTCCAGTATTAAGCCATTATCAACCACCTCAAATAGTAAACAAACTCCGACCCAAAGTAATTCGGACAATAAGAGACCAGTAAAATTTCTTGATATTTCTTCTTCCGATGACGCGAGCCTGGAATTTAAAGAGGCGAAAAAGGAAGTGCATAGTTCGGGAACGCAAAGCGTGAAATCCGGTGAGATCATTTCCCGTGTTAACAAACCGGTCGAAATTGAAAAAGCTTCTGGCCTTCAAATCAAATATGCTTTGTTGCTGAACACCGAAGTGGAGCAGATCCAAAACATGCCACTTTACCAGAATATTGACGATTGGTATGGCACCCGCTATAAATTGGGAGGTACTACAAAAGACGGTATTGATTGTTCCGCGTTTGTTCAATCTATTTTTCTTTCAGCCTTTGCGGTCACCCTTCCGCGCATGGCCAAAGACCAGTACAAAGTAACCCGTCATATTTCAAGAACAGAATTAAGAGAAGGGGACCTTTTATTTTTTAATACACGCGGCGGTGTTTCTCATGTAGGTATTTATCTTCAGAACAATAAATTTGTTCATGCCTCGGTTTCGGGTGTCATGATCAGCGATATGTTTGAGCCTTATTACGTAAAACATTTTATCGCTGCGGGCAGAGTGACAACTCTTAATAATAACTCTTCGGTCTCGCTCAAGCCCTGAGTCCAAATCTTTTCTTAATGGAATTCCAAACCGGGATGATATCAGGTGAAAGCCTGAGGTAAACAGCACCCGCACCATAAAGAATACAAAAAACGATGCTTCTTAAAAATAATCCGGGAAGTCCATGCATATTTCGGAATAAAGGGTAGCATATACCAAAACACGAACCTGCCAGTAAAATGGTATATAATGATTGGGCAGTGAAAGGAAACAAGTTGAATTTTTTCCAGAGAAAAATGATGCGGATAAAATTGTAGATCATCATACAAATGAGACCGGCGGAGGCTGTACCGACGATGTCATATTGCTTAGTCAATATATAGTTCAGGGGGAGCATGATGAATAAGAGGATGATCCCACTGATGACTTCAAAACGCCAGTATGTGGACGTTCCGATGATCTGTGAGTTGACGCCAGTTCCCATATCCACGATTTTTGTAGCCCCCAATAAAAGAAAAACATAGAACCCATTAAGATAACTTTCCTTCAGATGAAATGTATTTACAGCATCGATGAAATTTATGACAATGAGAACATATAATCCGCAGGCGAAGACTAATTGGTTGATCGACGACCGCTGATATATTTTTTGAATTGTTCCCATGTGTTTATCCTTCCAGGCTTTTGATAAATGCGCGATCGATGCAGAAATGATCCCTCTTTGGGGCGCCTGTATGATGTTGGCAATATTTTGCGCCAGGGAATACACCGCCAATTTGGCCAGTGCATTTTTCAGCACCGCACCGATAACAAGGGAATCGAAAACCAACGAAATAGTAAATATGAGTTGACCCACATAGATAAAGGAAGACAACCGCAATATGCTTTTAAGAAATTTCCTTGTGACCCTGCTTGCCTGGAATGTAAAATGAATTTTTTTTGTAAAGATGAGATACAAAAAAAGTATCACCGCAATGGCGGGGTATGTGAACGAAAACAATTTTATAAAAAGATCATAATCACGAATAACGCCAGACACGAAAAGTAAAATGATAATGGTAGTAAACAGGCGCCATTGAACCTCGCGAAGGAAATTCGTAAGAACTGATTTATGAAACTGCCAGGCAAAGGCTTCCAATACCGTATAGATCATCAGTCCATAGCCAAGAACAAAGATCCAGTTGTAATAAGTGACTATTTCTGGAGAATGCTCAATGTATTTCCGGACGACAAAATCCTTAAAAATAATTCCCGCAATCACCACCAGTAAATAGCCGATGCTGCTCACCACCAGTGCCCAGGTGATCATGTCATTCTTTTTGGGAGACAGGTGATCTTTATAATACGGGAAGAATTTGTTGATATATGAAGGCATAGCCAGGCTGGCGAAGGCCATCATGGTCGTGGCGATGGCAATAAAAGCATTGTACAAGCCAAATTGCGGATCAGTAAACAATCCTTGTTTTGTGAACAGGTAAATATTCAACAAGCCGACGGTAAAGCCAATATAGATCACAACAGAAGAAATGATACTTTGCCGGCGAATATTACTCATGCTTCGATTTGCTTATCCCGGTAACTCGGGGGAGGGTTGTGCAAATATGTCCCGATAATTCGGGAAGCACACAAAATTGTTGATAAGGTTTTGCACATTATGTGCTTACTATATTTTTTTTACAGTGATGTAAAAATTATTGTCAATCTTGAAGTCATCTTTCATAGCAGCAGTTAATGGCATCTCTTTCCAATCAGTGCCGGGGTTGATCCATTGATCCGAGTTAGCCAGTTTGACTGGCATATTGAAACCACTGATGCAATTAGCCCAATGATACGAAAGTTTATCACCCTGGATCTTATACTCCAATGCCGGGACCTGTGTTGTTCTCAAATACTGATCGAACAACTTTGATAGATCCTTGCCCGATTTTTTAATGATATAATTTTCTACATCCTTTGAGTCAACCGTTTTATGGTAGAAAGTTTCATTTAAGCCTCTTAATATATTTCTGAATACAGAATCATTGTTAATGACCTGTCGAACCATATGCATGATGTTGTTCCCTTTATTATACATGTCGCCACTTCCTTCCTGGTTCACTCCATAGGGCCCGATGATCGGTTTATCATTCCTTATTGTTCTGCGCAATCCTTGTGTGTAGGCATCAGCAGCCTCTTTGCCTGACTTACATTGAACAAAAAGAGTTTCGGAATAATCTGTTATGCCTTCGTGTATCCACATATCAGCAATGTCATTGCTGGTAATGTTATTGGCAAACCATTCATGGCCGCTTTCATGAACAATAATATAGTCCCAGTTATTACCCCATCCACTACCGGACAGGTCCCTTCCTAAATATCCATTCATAAATTTATTTCCATACGCTACCGCGCTTTGATGTTCCATGCCCAAATGAGGAGTTTCTACCAGCTTGTATCCATCTTCGTAAAAAGGGTAGGGTCCCATCCAGTATTCAAAACATTTCAGCATGTCGTCAACCTGTGTAAATTGTTTTTTTGCTTTTTCCAGGTCATAGTCCAATACCCAATAGTCACAATCCAGGTTTCCTTTTTCTCCATTATAATCTTCATGCCAGGTGACATATTTCCCGATGTACGGAATGATATTATAGTTATTGATCGGATCTTTCACCTCCCAGGTCCACGTCGCAGTTCCATCATTGGATTTTTTCTCCTTCAATCTTCCATTTCCAACAGCCACTAATGAACTGTCAATGGTGATACTCAGACTGGCCCCGTTATCGGGTTCATCACTTTGATGATCTTTGCAGGGATACCACACGCTCGCACCAAGCCCCTGGCAAGCAACCGTCATCCAGGGCCTTCCCTCTGCATCTTTGGTAAATATCCATCCTCCATCCCATGGTGGATTTTTCGCTATCCGCGGGTTACCGTGATAAATTATGCTGATCGAATGAATAGAATTTTTTGGAGCTTTTGGCAAAGGAACGTGCCATACATTGCCTTCATTGTAATAAGGCTTGCGGGGATAGTTGATGTACAATTTACCGTCGTAATAGATGGTATCAATTTTCAGAGGTTGTTGCAGGTCTATTTGTAAATAATCAGAGTATTTGTCTTTAACAACTTTGTACTGGATGGTTGTTTCGCCGGTGATCGATTTGGCATTGTAGTCCGGAGTTACATGTACATCATAGTGCAATACATCCCACCATTCTCTTTCGGGCCCTATGCTTCCACGCAAAGTATCCTGGTGTGTAAATTTTTGTTTTTGGTTGAGAGGCTGTGCGGAGCACTGAACGTTTAACAACGAATAGCTTGTTAGCAGGAAAAACAGTTTCTTCATGTGCATGGAGGTTAAGAATACTTCGCTAAATTAGGCTGGTATATTCTATTTAATGAACCACTTAACAAAAATTTCTCCAACAGTCCGACAAGGCTCTTTCGCAGAGTCCTTAGGGACTGGTTTCCGGTCTTTGCCTGGTTGCTTGTACCGTGTTCGCTGTACCGTGTTCCTTGTTCCTTGTACCTTATTCCTTCTGCCTTGTGCCTTGATCCTTGGATCTTGTTCAGGGAAACATGCAACCGATAAAAATATTTTTCACTACAACGAGCAAACAGGTATTGCATCGCTCGATCCTGCATTTGCCAAAAACCAGTCCATTATGTGGGCCGTGCACCAGCTTTATAACACGCTGGTTGAGGTGGATGATAATTTACATGTTGTTCCATCGCTGGCAAAAAGCTGGGAGATCTCTGGTGACAGGCGTAGTTATACATTTCACCTTCGTAAAGATGTTTTTTTTCACGATGACAATGTTTTTGAAAATGGAAAGGGAAGGAGACTGACGGCGAACGATATTGAATATAGTTTCAGGCGTATCCTTGACAAACGAACAGCAAGTCCGGGGGCCTGGATCTTTAATGGAAAAGTAGATTCGATAAATGCATTTAAAGCAATCGACGATAGCACTTTTCAGCTTAAGCTTATCAGGCCATATATGCCTATTCTTGGTATTTTGTCCATGCAATATTGTTCCATTGTTCCAAAAGAAGCAATCGAGAAATATGGAAATGATTTCCGGCGACATCCTGTTGGCACAGGCCCGTTTCGTTTTGTTGCCTGGGATGAAGGACAGGCCTTGATCTTCAAAAGGAATGAAAATTATTTTGAAAAAGACAGTGCGGGCAAACGCTTGCCATATCTCAACGGGATAAAGGTGAGTTTTTATGATAGCAAGGCGACAGAATTTTTATTGTTCAGGCAAAAGCAGATCGACTTTATTAATGATATCGAGTCATCGTTTAAAGATGAAGTGCTCACGAAAAAAGGACAGTTGAGAAAAAACTGGGACGGGAAAATTGTTTTGCAGACACATCCCTATTTAAATATTGAGTATCTCGGGATACTGGTGGATACGACAAATCCTATTGTAAAAAATTCACCAATAAGGTTGAAAAAAATCAGGCAGGCGATCAATTATGGTTTTGATCGACGAAAAATGATCTTGTATTTGAGAAACTCATTGGGTATCCCGGCGGAGTCAGGATTTGTTCCCGCGGGGCTTCCTTCTTTTGATTCCGCAAAAGTGAAGGGTTATTATTATGACCCGGTAAAGTCAAAACAATTATTAGAGGAAGCAGGGTTTCCTAATGGAAGCGGCTTGCCTGTTATTAAATTGCTGACTATTCCCAATTATTCAGACCTGGCTGGCTTTATTGCGAAACAATTGGAAGAAGTCGGGATCCCGGTGCAAGTCGAGGTGGTGCAAAAATCTTTACTGCTCGAATTGACATCTAATTCAAGAGCATTATTTTTTCGTGGGAGCTGGATCGCAGATTACCCTGATGCAGAAAATTACCTGTCTGTTTTTTATTCAAAAAATCCTGCACCACCAAATTATACGCGGTACAAAAATTCTGAGTTTGACAGATTATTTGAAAAGGCATTGACAGAAACCGATGATAGTTTGCGCTATGATCTTTACAGGGAGGCAGACAAGGTAATGGTTGAGGATGCACCGGTGGTACCACTTTGGTATGATGAGTGGATCCATTTCACGCAGCCGGAGATAAAAAATTTCAAAATAAATGGCCTGAATTTGCTGGAACTTCGGCGCGTTTACAGGGACAAAAAATGATAGGGAATAGTTTTTGGTTATAAATAACTGATTTGCAGGAGCCTCGTGTTTTTACTTTTGCATAATTAAAAGATGACCATTATTTTAGAGCTAGATTTCTTCTTCACAACCCGTACTCCAAGTCCCTTAAAAAATCTGAAAAAAATTTCCTGTAAAAGCCATTCGTCATTGCTTAAACTAAAAAAGCGTGCTCATGAAAGCGAATGGATTCAGATTAATTATTTACAGAGCGATCTTACTCGTACTTCTTAGCTTGTATTTTATTCTTGTTTTTGGACAAGTGCCTGATAGCAGCAACTATTTTCAGCAGGTCAACTACACTGTCACAAAGCAGCAATCTTTACCAAAACTTCTGAGCTTTGATGGGGTGTCATCTGACAAACAGGTAAAGTTGAACTGGAGATTTGAAACAACTGGAGGTCTTGAAACTTGTATTCTTGAAAGAGCGGATAAGTCAAATGACTTTAAACCGATAGCGTATTTCTTCATCACGGAGGACATTAATATTCCTGCTCTTAAATACACAGATAAAGTTTCTTCTGACACAACTTATTTTTATCGGCTAAAACTAACCGGTAAAGATGGAAGCGCTGATTCCAGTAAGGTGGTCATGATCAAAATCGGTGGTGATCGAAAAAACTCATTAATCCATTAAAAGCTAGCTTACCTTTTTGGCTTTTAATTTTTCGCTGAACACTTTTCGGAATTTTTCCAGTTTAGGCCTCACCACTACCGCGCAGTATGGATTTTTATCTTTGTTGTATTCATAGTAATCGTGGTGATAATTTTCCGCAGGATAAAATTTTTCCATGGGTGCAATTTGGGTAACAATGGGTTTATCATAGGCTCCGCTGCGGTCTAATTCTGTTTTGTATTTTTCCGCTAATCTTTTTTGTTCATCGCTGTGGTAAAATATCACACTGCGATATTGGGTACCTACGTCATTACCCTGCCGGTTCAATGAAGTTGGATCGTGAACTTTGAAAAAAACTTCCAGCAATTCATCAAAAGAGATCTTTGAAGGATCATAAATAATTTGCGTGCATTCTGCATGACCTGTTTCTCCGCCACACACTTCTTTATAGGTGGGATTGACAGTGTGCCCGCCA